>Ga0163162_10001904_pt1 | contig 19662 bp, 14 predicted proteins | sample S55metaG_FD_115310 | JGI IMG/M metagenome (GOLD analysis project Ga0163162, IMG submission 115310) | Switchgrass rhizosphere microbial communities from Kellogg Biological Station, Michigan, USA - S5-5 metaG | ecosystem: Host-associated > Plants > Roots > Rhizosphere > Soil | place: USA...
TCTGACCTTTTGGTTATAATCCGCAACGGAAGCATTGAAATCATTTCTCGCCACTTTGATCCTTCTTTCCGTTCCTTCAAGTTGACTTTGGAGATATAAAAAATTCTTGGTGCCTTTTAAATCCGGGTAGTTCTCCACGACTGCGATGATGCGATTCACGGAATTTGCTACCTCGGCCTGCGCCTTTTCCTGGTTCGCAAAATTACCCGGTGTGGGCTCAGCTGCGCCCACAGTTACCTGTGCCGCCTTCGCCCTGGCCTCGGCCAATTGCCGTAGCGTTTGCTTTTCGTAGTCGGTGCCGGCCTTGACCACAGACACAAGATTTGGAACCAGGTCTCCCCTGCGCTGATATGCGCTCTGGAGATCATTCCATTTCAATTTTACCTGTTCTTCTTTTTTGACCAGGCTATTATAGTTGACAGCGAAAAATGCCGCCACAATTAGCAGCAGAATGACCAGGATCAGACCCGTTCTTTTGGAAGCGTTGGTTGCCATGCGCCCGTTAGAACTTTACTTCTGGAGCTTTTTCTGAACCGGGATCGGCCTTGAATCCTTCTTTGGCTTTAAATCCAAAGACGCCTGCCAGCAGGTTCATCGGGAAAGAGCGCACTTTTACATTGTAGTCGTTCACCGCAGAGTTAAAAACATTCCTTGAGCTTCGGATTCCATTTTCGATTCCTTCAAGCTGGCCCTGCAGTTGAAGATAGTTTTGGTTGGCTTTCAGGTCCGGATAATTTTCAACTACGGCAAGTAGTCGGCTAAGCGCACCGCTTAGCTGTCCCTGCGCCTGTTGATATTCCGCGATTTTTTCAGGCGTAAGATTATCAGCATTGATATTTACAGAAGTTGCCTTTGCCCGAGCTTCCACCAATTGGACAAGTGTGGTTTGTTCAAAATTTGCTGCACCCTTCACCGTGTTTACAAGGTTTGGCACCAGGTCGGATCTGCGCTGATATTCTGTTTGAACATTGTTCCAAGCCTTTTTCACATTTTCGTCCTGGGTAACCAGTCCGTTATAACCGGAGCAGCCGCAGCCACCAAAAATCAGGACGATACCAAGGATAACGACAATTAGCAGAGTCTTTGAATTCATGACAAAAGGTTTTTTGACTAACTAAAGATAAGGTTTATGCGGAATACCGGGGATTGGGTATTGCCCGCCCGAACGTTCCGTTCGGAACGGGCGGGGGTATTGGGTATTAGGTATTGGGGGAAAATTTATTGCCGAATACCATATACCGTATATCGTATACCGTAGTCACAATACCTAATACCTATTTTTCTTTCACAGCCGCAATTCCAGGTAGTTCTTTTCCTTCAAAGTACTCCAGCATTGCACCGCCGCCCGTTGATACATAACTCACCTTGCTGGCATAACCGAATTGGTTAACCGCAGCGACAGAATCGCCGCCGCCTACCAAAGAAAATGCGCCCTTCGCCGTTGCTTCGGCAACGGCTTTGGCCACGGCCTTGGTTCCTTTCTGAAATTTCTCCATTTCAAAAACGCCCATGGGTCCGTTCCACAAAATCGTTTTCGATTTATGAATCACGTTCGCGAATTGTTCAATCGCGTTCGGACCAATATCTAAACCCATCCAGCCATCAGGAATTCCATTGCTGGGTGAGGCTGAGGTATTTGCAGCCGCGTCAAATTTATCGGCGATCATCGAATCAGAGGGCAAATGAATGTTAACACCCTTGGCTGCGGCATTGTTAATGATGTCAAGCGCGGTTGAAACGCGGTCTTCTTCACAAAGTGAGTTGCCAATCTTTCCACCTTCGGCCTTCATAAAAGTATAAGCCATTCCACCTCCGATAATAATGTCGGTCGCTCTTTCGAGCAGGGTTTCGAGGATCAGGATTTTGTCGGAAACCTTAGCTCCGCCAATGATTGCCGTGAAGGGTCTTGCAGCCGAATGCATCACTTTTTCTGCGCTGCTCACTTCGTCTTCCATCAACAAACCAAACATTCTTTTATCGGCCGGAAAATACTGGGCAATAACTGCGGTAGATGCGTGCGCACGATGCGCCGTACCGAATGCATCATTCACATACACATCTCCCAGCTTCGCCAGTTTTTGAGCGAACGCAGGGTCACCCTTTTCCTCTTCTTTATAGAATCGAAGGTTTTCCAACAACAACACTTCTCCCGGTCTCAACATGTTGGCGGTGAGAAAGGCCTGTTCCCCGATGCAATCATTTGCAAAAAAAACTCTTGCACCCCCCAGGAGATCAGCAAGATGATCCACCAGGTGTTTAAGTGAATATTTTTCGCCCGGACCATCTTTGGGCCTCCCGAGGTGACTCATGAGGATGGCGCTGCCGCCATCTTTTAAAATTTTTTTGATAGTGGGCACCGTCGCTTTCATTCGCGTGTCGTCCGTAATATTGTTTTTGTCATCGAGCGGAACATTGAAGTCGACGCGGATCAGCGCTTTCTGGTTAGCGAAATTATAATCGGAAAACTTTGACATGGCAAGATGGCGGCGGACGCCGGTTTTAGGTTAAGAATGGGAAAGGCTTCCCTGAACTACGGAAGCCTTCCCTATTTATTGGAACAAAGATCTTGTCTTTCTTCACAAAACCACCTGAATGATCACTATTTGCTGATCAGTTTGGCGAAAAAATGCACGGTGCGAACGAGTTGGCTCACATAACTCATTTCGTTGTCATACCAGCTAACTGTTTTCACCAGTTGGGTGTCTCCCACCGTTACCACTTTTGTTTGCGTGGCGTCGAAAAGAGATCCGAAGTGAATGCCGATGATATCACTGCTCACCAGTTCTTCTTCGGTGTAGCCGAAGCTTTCGTTGGTAGCGGCCTTCATCGCAGCATTGATTTCTTCGAGGGTCACTTTTTTTCCAAGAACGGTAGTGAGTTCCGTCAATGAACCCGTGAGTGTGGGTACGCGCTGTGCGCCGCCGTCCAGCCTGCCTTTAAGGTTCGGCAATACCAGACCGATCGCCTTCGCAGCGCCGGTGCTGTTGGGAACGATGTTTTGTGCAGCGGCACGGGCCCTGCGCAAATCACCTTTTGGATGTGGGGCGTCCTGCGTGTTCTGATCATTCGTGTAGGCGTGCACGGTAGTCATCAGACCGGCCACGATTCCGAATTTCTCGTCCAACACCTGGGCCATGGGCGCGAGGCAGTTGGTGGTGCAGGAAGCGCAGCTGATGATGCTTTCGCTGCCATCCAGTATACTATGGTTTACATTAAATACAATCGTTTTGAGGTCGCCAGTGGCGGGCGCAGAGATCACCACTTTGCGGGCGCCGGCTGTAATATGCGCCGCTGCTTTATCCTTATCGGTAAAGAAGCCGGTACATTCCAGCACAACGTCTACTTCGTGTGATTTCCAGGGAATCTCAGCGGGGTTTTTAAGGGCATAGATCTTAATCTCCTCTCCGTTTACGATGATGGAGTTCTCAGTCGACTTCACGTCTTGTTCGAAGCGACCCTGGGCAGTGTCGTATTTGAGGAGATGGGCAAGCACTTTGGGACTGGTCAGATCGTTAATCGCTACAACCTCGATACCTTCCATTTTGTAAATCTGGCGGTAAACAAGTCGTCCGATCCTTCCGAAACCATTAATTGCTACTTTAACTGTGCTCATGGAGTGATTGATTTGATGAATGAGATTTTTTAAGAGGGCGAAGTTACAATTTATAAGCATCACACCCATTCCGGTTTAGCGAACGGTTATTTGATTAGATAATCGAAAAAATTTTGGCAGATTTTTATACTCCGGCTATCTTTGCACTCCCAATTCCGACCCCTTCCGTTGAAAATTTCAATGTAACGGCCCGTTGGTCAATCGGTTAAGACGCCTCCCTTTCACGGAGGAATGACGAGTTCGACTCTCGTACGGGCTACCAAACGTGAAATCAAGCCATCTTTAAACGGATGGCTTTTTTCATTACCACTAAGCCGGACTGTTTTATATAGTTCACGCTAACTGCTGCTTTTTCTCTTGGTCATTTTGGTTTTCAATTCTCTCGTGACCTTTTTTACAAATTTGTCCTTGTCTTCCTTCGCTTCTCTGATTGTCCTTTTTAGGTCGGTTGGCATTTCATAATATTTTTCTGACCAAATGTAAACTTCCATAATGATAGGCAGTAGGTCAATTCCTTTTGGGGTCAGCTGGAGAAGTGGTAAAATTAGGTCAGCTTCATTTTCGGACTAATTGCAAAATATCTAATTTAACTTTAATCGACTTAAAGAAGGAAGCATAACTACAAATCTTATAATCATGAAGACATTGGTAGCTTTCCTGATAAGCATTCCTGTTGTTTGCTGTTTTTTTTCAACCGCTGCCAACGGTATGCACGGCATCGCTGATACGAGTATTATTATCAGTCTTAAGGAAATGAAATATCTCGGCAGCGTAGATGAACGATATCAATCCTATAATGTAGAAATGGTTGAAGTGCTTGGAGGCGAGTTCTGGAGACCTTATAAAACAATGGATAGCTTGCCAACATCATCATTTGATTTTGCGAACAGGAATCAAATGTTTCGTAAACTTCCTCCCATAAATCTTGCAGATAAAAGATTAATGAATTTAGCCAAAGCGCTTGCACCTGCTTATGTACGTGTAAGCGGTTCATGGGCAAATACTGTTTACTTTCAGAACAATGATAGTCTTCAAACAAAAGTTCGGGAAGGCTTTGCAAATACATTGACCAGAAGCCAATGGAAAGGAGTTATTGATTTTGTAAAGGCCACTAATTCTAAACTGATTACTTCATTTGCTGTTTCTAAAGGTGTAAGAGACCCCGGTGGAATCTGGACCTCGAAAGAAGCTCAGAAAATTATAAACTATACCAAAAGCATCGGCGGAAATATTGAGGGTGCAGAACTTTTTAATGAACCTACCATACCTATTGCGGGAGGTGTAGATACAAATTATAACGGGCGCAATTTTGCAAAAGATATAGCCGTTTTCAAAGCGTGGGCAAAAAAAGAGGTTCCGCATATGTTGCTCATTGGTCCGGGATCAACTGCGGAAGGAATTCCGGGTCAATCTTTTGCCGGAATTTTGAAGCACTTTATTTCAACAGATTCTTTGATGGCTCCCGAGCCCATACCACTCTTTGATATTTTTTCCTATCATTATTACGGGGCTATGTCAATGCGTGTAATGCGAGGGGGTCCGTTTTCAATCAAAGCGGAAAATGCACTCGATCCTGAATGGTTACAAAGGACAAATATCGTTGCTGATTATTACATAAGGCTGCGAGATGAATACAATCCCGGTAAGCCTGTTTGGGTTACAGAAACAGCAGAGGCTTCACAAGGTGGAGACCCTTTTGCTGCTACTTATTTAGATTGTTTTCGGTATTTATATCAACTTGGCTCTTTAGCTAAGAAAGGAGTGAAGGTTGTGATGCACAATACACTTGCTGCAAGTGAATACAGTCTTGTTGACCAGGACACGCATCTGCCCAAACCCGATTACTGGGCAGCACTGTTATGGGCTAAACTGATGGGAACGAAAGTATATGAAGCCGGTGAAGGAGCGCCGGGAGTTTATTTATTTGCGCATAACTTGAAAGGGCATTATGCTGGAATAACCCTTTTAGTTCTCAACACGAATAAAGCATCCGCTACAATTAATATCGCTTCCGGCGGTGAGCAATACACTCTAAGCTCAAATGACTTGCAAAGTGACCATGTACAGTTAAACGGCGAAGATTTAAAATTGAGCGTTGATGATATGCTGCCTGCTATAAAGGGGAAAAAAATAAACGCAGGAAATGTAAAATTGCCTTCTGCAAGTATCACCTTCATTGCGTTTGAAAGTGCAGGAAAATAAAAATGAAATAGTTTAAGATTGGTTTCACCCATTCATGGTTATGAAATAACCCGGATTCAAAGTTCGAACCAGGGCTATTCTGATCCACATTGCCCCGACACCATTGTAGGGCTTTTTCATTTATGGACGGTGAGCAGCTCCTTCACGTTGATTCCATAGATCAACCAAAAAATCCAACTGATGGTGGTGAGAATGGCGATGGGAACCGGGAACCAAATGGCGAGGATCGCGCAAAGTGAATAGAGAACGAATGCAAAAATTCCGAATTTATAATTGTTGCGAATGATCAAAACCGAGCGTTCTTCTTTACATAAATTATATTTGATCGCTGTTCGGGTGAGCATGATCCAGGCTATGGCCTGCAGCGCCAAAGTAGAATTATAAAGGATGACCGATGGGGCGGCATGATCCGTCAAAATGTATTCCCCCATTAATGAAGTAGGAAACGGAACGAACACAACGGTCAACAGCATTAAACCGTTTGCATAGATGAAGGCATTTGCGGATTTATTCAGCAGCTTTAAGTTGTTATGATGATTCACCCAGGTGATAAAAATGATTGTAAAGCTTAAAAGGAAAGCAAGGATGGAGGGGAGGATATGTTTTAACGCAAGCCAGAAATCAGGTGTGGAATGGATGGGTGCAGTAGACGGGATCCGGATATCTATAATCAACAGTGTCAGGGCTATGGCAAATACGCCATCACAAAAGGCTTCCAGCCGGGAATTGACATTTGATTCTGACATTTTTTATGCCTGGTTTAATTAGCCTCAATATATAAGTTAAGAGGGTTAATCTCAAGCCGTCCTTTTTGACTATCTTTTGAAGACGGGATTGCAAAAAGCAGGTTCAATCTGTTCTCTTCTTCGAGCAATATTTCGTCAAACACTCATGCAGACAGCCAAAACTCAAATCTCCTCTCAAGGGTTTCGGGCTGTGCTATGGATTTCGATGGTGCTGCTTTGTGGTCTGCAGGCTTTTAACCAGGACAAACCTTCTATCAAATGGGGGCGATATGATTTCCTGCGAGTTGATGCAACAGATACAGTGTGGAAATACCAGGCGGGTTTAGCGAAGCCCGAATTCTTCGACCCAAAATTTAACGATTCAGGTTGGCAAACGGTCAGCCATAAAATGCTGGATACGCTTACCCTTCGCACGGTAGGCTGGCCTGGAATTGGCACTTTTAGAAAGCGATTTACAGTTCCAGACTCACTAAAAAACACACACGCAGAATTGTTCCTGGGACAAGTTGGTGCATCGCGGATATACCTTGACGGAAAACTAATATGTCAATTTGGTGTGGTGGACGGGAAACCCAAGGATGAATTTGCGAATCAATATCCGGTCAAAGTTGAGCTTGACAGTCTGTCTGCTCATGTACTAGTCTTATACTACTCGCTTCACATTAGCGCTGCCATGGCTTCAAAGTTTGATTTCGCGGGTTACGGCATCGAACTATCCCCAGTTGACGATTCTCTTCATGACGCGACGACTGCTTTCCCGCATATGATGATTTCCTTGTGCATCATCCTCAGTTTTTGCTTATTCTTTTGTTTCGTCTATGGTTTCTACCCGCACAGATTGGCCAGCCTGATGAGCGTTCTTTTCCTGGCCGCATTCGCCTGCATTTTTGCGGGAGGGTACCTGGCCTCCGAAACCCACGACATCAAGAACCTTAATTTAGGCGAGGATCTTTGGAGATTTGGATTCGCCTGGCATGCAGGGTTCCTCTTGCTATTTCATTATTCGATCTATTACAACCGGCTGCCCAAGCGATCACTGATCGTTGCTGCCGCGATGATCATTGAGCTCATCATTTGGGATTACCATTTCGATCAACCCAGGCCTCAACATTTAATCATGCCTTTTACATTGCTGTTTCAAGTGGAATCCTGGCGGATCATCATTCTGGGAATTCGAAAGAAAAAAACCGGCTTTTGGATCCTAGCGATAGGAATGTTGGCTTCGATCATTGGTGTCATCTTTACAATCTTCGATCTCTTGAAAGTATTTCCCTGGTACCTTACCTATACCCAGGCCATCTTATCCGTAGCTACCGATCTGTCGTTCCCGCTTACGCTCGCTTTGCAGCTCGCCTGGGAATTTGGCTCCGCCAACCGCGATCTCCGCAGGCAATTGAAGCAGGTCAATAATCTGTCAGCTAAAAACCTGGAACAGGAGCGTGAAAAACAACAAATACTCTCTGCACAAAATGAAACCCTGGAACAGCAGGTCGCCGAAAGAACCTCAGTAGTGTTGGCTCAAAACAAGGAGATTGAAAAGCAAAGAGACAACGTAACCCATACGCTCGAAGAACTTCGCGCAACGCAAAACCAATTGATTCAATCGGAAAAGATGGCTTCTCTTGGACAACTCACCGCCGGAATTGCGCATGAAATACAGAACCCCCTAAACTTCGTTAATAACTTTTCAGAAGTTAACCGCGAACTGTTAATTGAAATGAACGATGAAATCAGCAAGGGCAATAGTGCTGGAGCAAAGTCCATCGCGGAAGAAATCATCGTCAACGAAGAGAAAATAAGTCATCACGGTAAGCGGGCAGATGCCATTGTAAAAGGCATGCTGCAACACAGCCGAAGCAGCACAGGTCAAAAAGACCTGATCGACATCAATGCTTTGGCGGAGGAATACCTGCGTCTTTCCTTCCAGGGCCTGCGGGCAAAGGACAGATCTTTCAATTCATCTATTGACACTCATTTCGACCCCAACCTCAAAAAGGCAAATGTGATTCCGCAAGAGATTGGAAGGGTGTTGTTGAATTTATACAACAATGCATTTTACGCTGTGTTTGAAAAAGAAAAAATGAATGCTGCCGATGAAAAAAATGAATACGCACCGCTGGTTGCAGTTTCCACAAAACAGGTGAATGGTAAAATAGAAATTGTTGTGCAGGACAATGGCAGGGGGATTGCCAAAAATATCATCGACAAAATCTTTCAGCCCTTCTTTACCACCAAACCAACCGGGCAGGGAACGGGATTGGGTCTAAGCCTGAGTTATGATATAATACAGGCGCACGGAGGCGAGATTAATGTTGAGAGTTCTGAAAATAATTTCACGCGATTTACGGTGCTATTACCTGCGTCCTGATGGCTCAGGCATGCATCAATATGCCAGCCATGCCCATCACACTCGCCAGGATGATCACACATTTCCAACAATTTGTTCTGTTCATAATCGATTTTTGGAACACAAATTTACGTTTTCAACATCTCATGAATAGTTAAAATTTACCCAGCCCTAATAACGCTACCTTGCCTTTCCGGCTTCAGAGGCTGCTGGTACTTCGATGAGTTTACCCGACTTTACATCATAGATATATCCATACACCGGGATGTCTTTCGGCACGAGAGGATGTTTTTTGATTCGAACCACATCTTCCACCACACTTCCTTGAAGGTCCTTAAACGTGAGGAATGAGATATGTTTTGCTTCATCCGAACCCCCGCTTTCCTCCACGTTTCTCCATCCTTTTTCGTCAATAGTGGCCGTTTTTAAGCTTTTCGACAATAGGTCCCTAATGATATCGTCTGTAAAAAGTGCCATTCCGCAGTCTGTGTGATGAATGACGAACCATTCGCGCGTACCAAGTAACTTATATGAGATAACCAAGGATCGAATGGCATCATCGCTGGCCCTTCCACCCGCATTCCTGATGACGTGTGCATCGCCTTCCGACAATCCGGCGTACTTCGCAGGATCAAGCCTGGCGTCCATGCAGGTTAAGATGGCAAATTTTCTGGCCGGAGGCAGTGACAGTTCGCCCTTTTTGCCAAAGGAATTCACATACGCTGAATTCGCATCAAGTACTTCCTTGTGTACCTGGCTATTTTCCTTCTGTATCAAAGCATTGCTTGCCATGATGATAATTTTTAGAGGTGTAAGAAATGCGACGAAATCCGCCAATCGGCCGGCCGCTCCTGGTAGCCCCAGCAAAAATTGCACCCCAAATGCCGCAATGGGCACTCTTTTTCCGATGAGATTTATTTCCTCAATAAGCGCATCACCCAACCGCCACCGGGAGCCATTTTTATATTAATGCTATCCTTCTTCGTGACGTTCAAGTGCCTGATCAAATAATCTGAAGGGTACCGGTCTGCGTTAACCCCATCTTCACAGATCTCCGCTTCAAAATTTCCTTCGCCCAAAAAGTCCAGTTTCAAACCCAGTTCCCTGGCAGTACTGTTCGACATCGCTCCCACAAACCAATCCTTGCCCTTCTTTCGAACCGTCAAGATGTATTCTCCAAGCCTGGCATCCGGGATGATCGTTTCGTCCCAGGTGGTAGGAATACTGCCCAATAATTTCATGAATTCCGGTTCCATCATTCCCTGCGAAGGGTTGCCTGAGAAAAATTGCATCGGACTCTCATATACCACGAACATGGCTAGCTGCTGGCAGCGCGTGCCAATGGTCATGACCTTATCTGAAATGGGTCGGAAGGTTTTTGGCGTCGCATTGTCCAGGATCCCGGGCTCATAATCCATAGGTCCCGAAACCATACGAATGAACGGCAGTAGCAGATTGTGATCTGGTGTTGCGCGATCGCTCCAGATATTATATTCGGAACCGAGCACCGCTTCACGTGTCATTGCATTTGGGAACGTGCGCGTGAATCCGGCGGGTTTAAAGGCGCCATGATACATGAGCATGAGCTTGTGCCGGGCACAGGCTTCGGCCACGCGGTAATAAAAATTCACCATCTTCTGATCATCCCGATCCATAAAATCGGTCATGATAAAAGTCACACCCCATTTGTTAAACTGGTCCAGCGCTTTTTCCAATTGCCGGTCGAGGGTCATCGCCAGCGTCCACATGCTTAGTCCAATTCCCTGGGTCTTGGCGTAGGCTGCGATCTCATCCATGTTGATATCGGGATTGATGGCGAAGAGATCCTTGGGATCGCTCCAACCGGCGTCCATCATAATGCGTTCAAATCCGAATTTTTTCGCGAAGTCGATATAATATTTATAGGTGGCCGTGTTGACGCCTGTTTTAAAAGCAACGTTGAAGAGGTTGATGCCGATGGTCCATTCGTCGGTTCCCTTGCCCGGGTGGATCCAGGAAACATCGGTTACGCGTGAAGGTGAGGCTAGCCGATATACCAGGTCGTTGGAAGGCAGTTCCCTGTCTTCTTTAGCCACCACAAAGACCCTCCAGGGGAAATCTCTTTTTCCTTTCGTACGCGCTATGAAATCCGCGCGCCTGGTCACAACGGCCTCAGGGAATTCTGCACCCACCACTCTAAATTCAAGTGGGTATGCTGCAAATTCTGCTTTTAGTTTTCCTTCCCCGCCCCTCAGGAACATACCCGGAAAATCTTCCAGGGCCGATTCTGTGATGATCATCTTGGGCCCGGTTCCGAAACTCGCGAGCAGGGGTGTAAAGCAAAGCGCCGAAGAAGGGATGCTATCGATCGCCTTTTTATTATAATTTTCTTCATAGGCTGTATGATATTGATCTGCGTCTTCGCGGGGTTTGACCTGCGGATAGTAGATGGTTGCAAAAGGTGGCATTTCAAATTCGGCCCTTTCCTTTTTCACCGTGATGGTGTCTTTGAATTGCGTTGACCATCGATAAGCGAATCCATCGTCGTAGACTCTTAGGTTAAGCGAATAGGGGTTGCCAAACTTTATCGTTAAATCGTTGTAGTTGTCGATGATCCTGGATCGTTTTTCCGGAACGGGAGAAGAAACGAATCCGGTGACTTGGTGTTCCTCAGCCTTCTTAAGGTTTGCGCGCTGTGGACTGGTGCCGTCGGCCAATTCCAGGTTAATGGGAGAAGGGCGCAGAAGGGGTTGGTATTCGTATTTCGCTGAAATAGTCAATTCGTCGCCGTCCAATTGGATGAGCACTGCAATTTTACCATTTGGTGATTTGATCTGTCGCTGCTGCTGGGCGAAAGATGCGCAGGAAAAAACAAGGAAAAAAACAAGCAATGGCGATTTGAATTCAAGCATAGATGAAGATAAAATCAAAATCCCGCATTCACTACATGCTGCGGTTTGCCATTCAAGAATTTTTGAATATTCTCAACAGTCGTATTCATGATTCGCTGTCGCGCTTCAAAACTGATCCATGCATTATGCGGCGTAATGATGCAATTCGATAAACCAATCAACGGATGATATTCAGGCGGCGGTTCCTTGCTGAGTACGTCCAGTGCCGCACCCGCGATCCTGTTGCTCTTTAGTGCCTCAGCTAAATCTGCTTCATGGATCAACTGTCCGCGGGACGTGTTGATTAAAAATGCAGTCGGCTTCATCAACGCAATCATACCGGCATTCACAAATCCTTCATTGCCGGCCTTAAGCGGACAATGAAGCGAAACAAAATCACTTTCCCTAAACAGTTCGTCTAATTTTTTCGCCTTCGTGCCCTTCATTCGTTTCCCCGGATCATTAAAAATAACATTCATGCCCAGGGCCATTGCAACGCCTGCGACCTTCTTTCCTATTCTTCCCAGGCCAACGATGCCAATGGTTTTTTGCGCCAGTTCAATGATGGGCGTTTTCGCAAGGCACCAATCCTGCGCCGACTGCCATTCTCCTTTTCTAACCGCCTGCTCGTGGAGCCCAACGTGGTTGGTGAGTTCCAGCATCAGCGCGATGGTATGCTGCGCCACCGAATCCGTACCATAAGCCGGCACATTACAAACCGGAATCCTTCGCTTTGTTGCGGCTTGTACATCCACGATATTAAACCCCGTAGCCGCAACGGTGATCATTTTTAAATGCTTTGCGCTGGCAATGGTTTCTGCGCTGATCGGAGTCTTGTTCGTAATAATGATATCTGCGGCAGCACACCTGTCTGGCACCTCCTCTGAAGATGACCTGTCGTAATACTGAAGTTCACCAAACTTTGAAATGCCAGACCAGCTAAGATCGCCGGGGTTCAGCGCGTAGCCATCGGTGACGACAATTATCATTATGTAAATTTAGTGAATGGAGTGATCAGTGGACGGTGGACGGTTGACAGTTTAAAATACTTATCTTTCTGCAAACTATTCCTGCTTGATGACAGCAACTCACCCTTCCGGAGCCAGGCTGGCTTCCGTTGACATTCTCCGCGCCCTCACGATGTTGCTCATGATTTTCGTGAATGATCTCTGGACGCTCAAGGGAATACCCGATTGGCTGGAACACGTTTCGGCTAAAGCCGACGGTCTGGGTTTTGCCGATACCATCTTCCCGGCTTTTCTATTCATTACCGGCATGTCTGTTCCGCTTGCCATTCAACAAAGGCAAAAAAAGGGTGACAGTACCGGCCAGATCTTCTGGCATATTGGAAAAAGATTTCTTGCATTAATCATCATGGGACTTTGGCTGGTGAACGGTGAATATCTGAATGAAGCTGCTGCCGGCATCAAAAGAATCTCATGGAACGTGCTCTGCTGCACTTCCTTCGTCCTGCTTTGGAACGATTGGCCGAAAACATGGAAGCCGCTCACCCTTTGGATCATGCGGATCATTGCAATGGGCGTGCTCGCCTTCCTGGCATTTATTTGCAAGGCCGGGGAACCCGGGCAAATTCACGGCTTTGAAACTTATTGGTGGGGCATATTGGGACTGATCGGATGGGCATATGGCGCCGCGGCCGTAGTTTACGCGTTGTCAAAAGGGAAGCTCTGGATTTGCGTCGCCGCATTTTTATTTTTCTTACTTCTCTGTGTTGCACATCACGCAAAATGGACTTCCAATGGCAGCATCATTGGAATACTATTCGGGCCTCTACAATCGGGTTCCATGCCGGCTTTCAGCATGGCGGGCGTGGTCACCATGATGGTGTTTCAATATTTCACTTCTAAGAATGAAATCAGCAAAATGACCTGGGCCCTCTTCGCCATGGGAATCGTCATGTTGCTGGTTGGTTTCTGGCTTAGGGGCTTCTGGGGAATCAATAAGATCCGCGCAACACCGGCCTGGGTATTGATCTGCAGTGCAGCCACCATTTTCATGTTCCTGATTGTATACAATATTGCCGACATCTGGGGAAAGGCGAAGTGGTTTGAAATCATTAAACCGGGTGGAAACAATACTTTGTTATGTTACCTGCTGCCATACTTCGCATATGCGTTCGCGGTAGTATCCAGGATCCACCTGCCGGATTTCGCTTTGACGGCCGGCGTCGGATTGGTGAAGTCATTCCTTTTTGCCTTGTTGATTATTGTAATAGCAGGAGCCCTGGGGAGGAGGGGGCTGAGGTTGAAGCTTTAGGGGATACCAGATACCAGATCGTGTGAGTGAGAGGTTTGAGTTCGAGTGCTTTTTAATTTTTCCTTTTTAATTTTGACTTTATAATTCAATTACCATGTCCTTAACTTTCGAATGGCACGGCGTATTTCCCGCACTAACCACGCCCTTTACCTCGAGCGATGAGCTGGACCTTGATATGTTCGCCAAAACTATCAACGCACAGGTGGATGCAGGCGTGCACGGTCTCATCCTGGGTGGCACATTGGGAGAAGCCAGCACACTCACCACCGATGAAAAAGAGAAGTTGGTGAAATTCGCTGTGGCGCACACCAAAAAACAAATTCCGGTCATCTTGAATATCGCCGAAGGCGCTACCAGGGCTGCGATTGAGCAGGCAGCATGGGCTGTGAAATGGGGCGCAGACGGATTAATGCTCCTGCCTCCCATGCGTTATAAGAGTGATGCGCGTGAAACGGTTCAATATTTCAAACAAGTGGCAGAATCCGCGCCGCTACCCATCATGATTTATAACAACCCGGTTGATTACAAGGTAGAAGTGACGGCCGACATGTTTGCAGAACTGGCTCCCTGTTCGAATATCCAGGCAGTAAAAGAAAGCACGCGCGATATTTCCAACGTCACCAAAATGATCAGTCGTCATGGTGAACGATTCAAAATCCTTTGCGGCGTGGACACCATCGCCATGGAAGCGCTGATCATGGGCGCACATGGTTGGGTAGCCGGACTCGTATGCGCATTTCCGCAGGAAACCGTCGATATTTATGAACTGGTGCAAGAAGGCCGCATCGAGGAAGCACTTGAAATTCACCGTTGGTTTATGCCCCTTCTTGAACTCGACCTTCATCCGAAACTCGTTCAGTATATCAAGCTGGCAGCCCAGGAAACAGGTATAGGTTCTGAATACGTACGTGCACCAAGACTCACGCTGACGGGTGAAGAAAGAGAAAAAATACTTGGCATCATCAGGGGAGGAATCAAGAAAAGGCCCGCGCGTCAAATGGCGTAAGACTGATCCTCTCTTCAAAATTTTCAATCAGCTATGTTCGCAGATACTCCATTGCAGGAATTAGATCCCATTTTGAAAAAATCCTGGGCTGCCTTTCATGCCTATCGCAAAATGAGTTTGAAACAAAGGGCCTCATTCATGAAAGCCATCGCAGTTGAATTAGAAAACAGCGGCGATGAACTGATACAAATTACGATGCGCGAAACCAATTTGCCCGAAGCCCGGCTCAAGGGCGAGCGCGCCCGGACTGTATTTCAATTGACGAGTTATGCAGAAGCATGTGAAGAAGGATCCTGGCTGGAGGCAAGAATTGACACCGCCATTCCAGATAAGACACCTCCCAGGCCCGATATCAGAAAGTATCTGATTCCTCTTGGACCCATTGTGGTTTTTGGATCCAGCAATTTTCCCTTTGCCTATTCAACAGCAGGTGGCGACACGGCTTGTGCATTCGCCGCCGGATGCCCGGTCATTGTAAAGGCGCATCCCGCTCACGCCGAAACTTCCCATTTTGTTGCACAATTAATTGATCGCGCCGCAAAACAAACCGGCATGCCCGATGGCATTTTCGCGCACGTCTTTGGCTTTTCAAATGAAGTGGGTAAGGCACTCGTCACGCATCCGTTCACCAAGGCCGTTGGCTTCACCGGCTCATTCGGAGGCGGCAAGGCTTTATTCGACTGGGCCAATCAACGTTCCGAACCCATTCCGGTATTTTCAGAAATGGGAAGTGTGAACCCTGTATTCCTGTTTCCTGAAAAATTGAAACAATCCGCCGCAGAAATTGCGGGCATGTATAGCACATCCATCACGCTTGGCGTGGGACAATTCTGCACCAATCCCGGGCTCATCATTGGCATTGAATCCCCAATGCTGGACGCGTTCACCAATGCATTAGGACAAGAGATAGAAAAGATAGCACCCGGCAAAATGCTGCATTCCGGCATTGCAAAGGCATATGCAGATAAGAGCGACAGAGCCATTCACCAGGAAGGCGTAAGCGTGGTCGCAAAGTCGGCTACAAAACCAGTAGAAAGCCAGGGACTGCCCCTGATCGCTACCGTTAGTGGGGCAGCGTTCATCAAAAATCCATTGCTGCACCAGGAAGTGTTTGGGCCTTATTCCCTGGTAGTGAAGTGCAAAGACAAATCGGAAATGCTGGAACTCTCAAAGAAACTGGAAGGACAGTTAACCGCTTCGCTCATGGCAACTGAACAGGATATTTTGGATCACCCGGATTTGGTGGAGTCTGTTAAAAATATTTGCGGCAGGTTCATCGTGAACGGCGTTCCAACCGGCGTTGAAGTTTGTCTCAGCATGCACCATGGCGGACCCTTCCCTGCCACCACCGACAGTCGTTTTACATCGGTTGGAGCAGACGGCATCAAGCGTTTTGCAAGACCAATCGCTCTTCAAAACTGGCCGAATGCCCTCTTACCCGAAGAACTGAAAAATGAAAACACGTTGCAAATCTGGCGGACCGTTAATAATAAATTGACAAAAGAGAAAATTTCCTCCTGATGAAATATATTTTGTTCCCGTTTTTCATTTTTCTTGTAACCCTCACAACCCAAGCCCAGCCAAAGTCAACTGCGATTTCACCGCTGATCGATAGCATCCTTTCGGAAATCAAGTTTTTTCAAAAGGCCGAATCGAAGTCCGACAGCACTGCTGGGCATACCTTGGGTTCCTTCAAAGAAGAAGACTTTCTGCGTCGCTACAAATTTTATGTCGCTGAAAAACAAAAATTGGATGCGATTCCTCCAAACGACCTTTCATTTGAAGACCAGGTCAACAAGGAATTGTTGAATTATTCTATAGAGGATGAAATTTCCAGCTATCGATTCAAATCTTATCTCAATCCCATTTTATCGGATGAAGGGTTTCACACCGGACTTGCCGGCATGTCAGGCCAGGTCATTACCACAAAAAAAGAGGCAGAGGATTATTTGACAAACCTGCGTGATATACCGCGGTTCGTAGAGGAGAACCTGGCACTTATGCGTCTCGGACTTTCGCTAGGTATCTGCCAGCCTAAGATTATTCTGAACGGTTACCAAAATACGTACACGCAACACATTGTTGACAATCCGGAAAAAAGTGTTTTTTGGAATCCATTCCTCAAAAAGCCGTTTGCCATCAGCGATGCCGACTGGGGGAAAATAAAAACAGACGCCAGAAAAGTGATCGCAGATGATGTGGTAACGAGCTATAAGAAGATCAAGACATTTTTTGACACCGAATACTTACCAAAGACCAGGACCACCCTGGGTGCTTCTCATTTTCCCGACGGACTTGCTTTTTACCAGGATAGAGTTGCGCACTACACGACGACTACATTATCTTATGAAGAGATTTACCAACTGGGGCTAAAAGAAGTGGCGAGAATCCAGCTGGAAATGTTGGAGGTGTTGAAGGAAGTGAAATTCAAGGGTAGCCTTCGGGATTTCATCCAAATGCTTAGAACGAATCCAAAATTTTATGTCACTACCGGCGATCAGTTGCTGAAAGAAGCATCATGGATTGCAAAAAAATCTGAGGCACAACTGCCTGCGCTTTTTGGAAAATTGCCCAGGCAGCCCTTTGGCGTTGCGCCCGTGCCTGCCTACCTCGCTCCCACTTACACCGCGGGAAGATATTCAGGGGCTTCTATTCATAGCAGGCAGGCCGGGTATTATTGGGTGAACACGTATGATTTGAAAAGCCGCCCGCTGTATGCTTTGGAAGCACTCACCCTGCATGAAGCCGTGCCCGGACATCATTTGCAGACTGCGCTTACCCAGGAATTGGACAGTTTGCCCGAATTCAGGAGAAACCTATATGTAAATGCATTCGGCGAAGGCTGGGGATTGTACAGCGAATACCTGGGCAATGAAATGGGATTCTACAAGGATCCCTACAGTCATTTTGGCCGCCTCACCTATGAAATGTGGCGAGCCTGCAGGCTCGTGATTGATGTTGGCCTTCATACCAAGGATTGGACGCGCGACCAGGCCGTCAAATATCTGGCAGAGCACACCGCCTTGTCCATGCGCGAAGTGAATACAGAAATCAACCGATACATTTCATGGCCCGGCCAGGCTCTCGCCTACAAAATGGGTGAATTAAAAATTAAGGAACTGCGCAAACGGGCAGAAGACAAATTGAAAGAGAAATTTGATGTGCGCGAGTTTCATGACCTGATCCTGTCAGAGGGAACCGTCACCCTGACAATCATGGACAAGATGGTCGACAATTTTATCGATCGGAAGTTAAAGGCTGTTGCGAATAACGGGAACTGAATATCCTGGTCGTAATAATTGCCGAAGCGATAAAGTATGCGATCAGGAAATATTTGATGCCCGGAATAAAGTCATTCGCGCCGAACCAATCGCGTTGCACATATATAATGGTGAGACCCAGCACATTTTTCGCGAGTTCCCAAATCCAGGCGTGCTGATTTCGATCCATCAATTCCGTTAAGGCGTAAACGTAAAGGAAGACAAAGCCTCCGTAAATGAACATGCCCGGAGATCCGATCTTAGCGATGAATCCAAACAGATAACTGACGAAGAGCAAAAGCAGGATGATCTGAACCCATGACCAGGCCAGCAATGCCGGGGAAGTTGATGGATCGTACTTCTGAAAATTGTATACGTCGGTAATTTTATACACCGGGTATTTTTCATCCACGTCTGCAGGACGCCAACCCGTGGGCATGAACCAGATTCTGAATTTATCCCTGATGCTTTTTGTCCTCCATGCATCTTTGATCAGCAACCAGAGATGCTGAAAATTGATCTTGATCGGGTTCCAGGTGGCCGCGGGCCGCGTGATGCCATATATAGGCGGCGTTTCAGGCAACTCGGCCTGGAAGGTTCCGAACAGTTTATCCCAGAAAATAAATATCTGCGAAAGGTTCTTATCCAGATATTCCGGGTTGATTGCGTGGTGAACGCGATGGTGTGAGGGTGTCACAATAATATGTTCCAGGAATCCCATTTTTTTGATGTGCTGCGTGTGGTACCAGAACTGCGCAAACAGGTGAAGGGGAGCAACAATCGCAACCACCTGGGTGGGCACGCCCAACAATGCAGCGGGCAACAAAAAGATGGTGAATAAATTGACGAATTGTGAAATGCTTTGACGAAGCGCACAGGCCAGATTAAATTCCTCGCTGCTGTGGTGAATGATGTGATTGTTCCAGAAGAAATTTACCTTATGACTGATGCGGTGAACCCAATAACCCATGAGGTCGAGCGCCATGAAGGCGATAACATAAGTCCAGACGGTGGATTTAACATGAGTGATGGCCACGTGTTCAACCAGCCATTGATAGCTGATGATGGAAATACTTAAACCCAGAACGTCTTTTGTGACATTGGTGACACCCGAAGTAAGACTTGAGATCATGTCCATATGACGCACGGTATTTTTCCCTTTTCTTGAACCCCACCATTTTTCAAATAATACCAGCCCAAGAAAAATCGGCATGGCAATTAAAAGTATCTTTCCGTACGTTTCCATGATGAATCGTTGATGATGTAAAGATAAAGATTCAGGATTCAGGATTCAAGATTCAAGACCGGGTTAAATTAGATCCTAGAGGGTCGAGGGCGGAA
>Ga0163162_10001906_pt1 | contig 19658 bp, 16 predicted proteins | sample S55metaG_FD_115310 | JGI IMG/M metagenome (GOLD analysis project Ga0163162, IMG submission 115310) | Switchgrass rhizosphere microbial communities from Kellogg Biological Station, Michigan, USA - S5-5 metaG | ecosystem: Host-associated > Plants > Roots > Rhizosphere > Soil | place: USA...
AAAGCAATGTCAGAGAAGAAAACAATACGAATCATCAAAAAGGGTGACAAAACCGCGTCAACGACGAAGGTGAAGTCAAAGCCGGCTCGAGAGACGGCGCGTGATATGGTCGGAACCGTAACCAACTGGGTTACCGAGTTTCAGCAAAGACGTAGGGTTGAAACAACTCATGCGTTACGCCTGCTCTCTAAAACGCCCCGAGGCAGCGAGGCCTAATTCAAGTCCAAAAGGCCCCACAAGCAAAAAGTGGGGCCCATCTTGCCTCACTCTCCGCTTTCAAATTCACAAGTTGGTTTTGGTTGACAGCCAGTTTCGGCCGGACTAGCATCCGTCTACTTTCAAGCCTTAGGGTGGGCGTATGGCAAAAAAAAGTTCTCGGTCCAAACCAAAAAAGAGAATTGAAAGCCGAGTAATCTTTGAGGGTATTCGGAAACCGAGTGCACCGCCGGGACATCCATTGTCTCGGGCCAAGCCGGACGAGATTGCGCGCCCATCACAGCGAAAAGCAAAACACAAACGACCACCATCAGACAGTGGTGACGAAGGTCTCTAATGTCGTCTGCGCCAAATCTCATAAATGAAAGTGCAGTTAGCTCGGCGTTCGTGGGTCACGCTCGAAATTACCTTGTCCATCACTATCTCCCAAAAATTGAACGCTGCCTCGAAAAGCTCAGTGATGACCAGATTTGGTGGCGAGCCAATCCTGAATCGAACAGTATTGGAAATCTCGTATTGCACCTGTGCGGAAATGCGCGGCAATGGATTATTGCAGGAGTTAATGAGAGTGCGGACTCTCGAGAGCGCGATAAGGAGTTTCAGCAGTTAGAAATAGTACCCGTGAACGAACTGGTGACTTTGTTGCGCGAGACTGTGTTTGAAATAGATCAGATTCTCAGTCGCTTAGATCCGCCGACGTTGCTAACGGTTCGGAGGATTCAGGGTTTGGATGTCGGCGTTCTCGAAGCGATATTTCATGTGACGGAGCATTTTTCCATGCACACCGGTCAGATCATCATGCTAACTAAAATGCTGACCAAGTCTGATCTTTCCTTCTACGATTTCTCGTCGGGGAGACCTGATCAAGTTTGGGAATAACTCAGTCATACCATTGACAGTAAACTGCGATCTTCCTAAAACTGCCCTTCGTGTTTAATATAGTCTCGTTCCAGTTCGACACCGTTTAGCCCTTAAGATTCACTGTCCGCCTGAGGAGGCAAATAGTCAGATGACCTACGTTGTCGCCGAACCATGTGTTAACTGCCGTTATACGGATTGTGCCCTGGTCTGTCCCGTCGAAGCCTTCCACCTCGACGATGACATGCTTGTCATCAATCCCGAAACCTGCATCGATTGCGATGCCTGTGTTCCTGAATGTCCGGTTGAAGCTGTTTTTGCAGAGGCGAGCGTGCCGGCAGAGTGGACACAATTTACTGCAATTAATGCCGAGCGATCGCTAAGTGGTCTTCCGACCATCACTGCGCGTTTGGACTCGCTTTGTGAATGAGTGATGAAAAAGCGCACCAAGCGGCTTGTCGGAGGTTTCGCGATAGCCGCTAGCGCGATAGGCGCCGCCACGGCGTACTTCAGAAGAAAGAGAATGTCGACGTCGCGTAAAGATTTTAAGCAAGCTGGAAATGTGTGGGCTCGGCCTGGAATGACGGTGACTTTTCGTGCCGAACTAATGCCAGGCCGGGAACGCTCACAGCGGACTTTCCGCGTCAAGGAACTGCTCACGAGTGGGCGTGTTTCCTTGCATGGAGTTGATGGTGAGCACGCTGAAAAAGAGTTTGAAGCGATTCAGCTTGGACGACGGCCGGTGCCGAGATAATCCTACCAGACGTAAGTCCTTCCCGGTTCCATCACAGTTAAATTTGGGAGGTTGAGCTCTTTAAGCTGACGGATTATCGTTTCTCGGTAAGTGGGTTTGAGATGTACTGCCAGAATATCGATACCGTCGTGTGAGAGTTTTTTCAGCTCTTTCCCGAGCGAGGCAGGAGTGAAGTGTCTGGACACCTCAGCCAGATTAGCCATCTCATTTGGGAACGAAGCCTCAATCAAAAGCGCATCGATATGGCCTATCTCGTTAACAGTTTTCCAGAACTCCTCTGTTTCAGCGGTATCTGAACTGAACGCCACGGTGGTCTTACCATCAGTCAATATGAGACCAACGGTGGGAACGATGTGGTTGACCGGGACTGCGATTACTTTCAAGTGTGCGACAGTGAAACCACCAGTGGGAGGAATCGGCACATATTCCATCACTGGCCCATAGTCGTTTTTAAGATCAGAGAAACGTGGATATACATTCCAGTTGAAGACATCACGTTCAAGAAGTGCGATTACCTCTGGCGTGGCATGGATCCGAACAGGCTGTGTTAGAGAGGGATAAAGATCGTCGATAAAGATGGGCAGACTGGCAATATGGTCCATATGCGGGTGAGTGACAATAATATCTCTGACCTTCGCCCGCTGGTCATTGGTCAATGCGATCGCAATACTACCTGCGTCTACTGCTACACAATCATCGATCAGAAAGCAGGTCAATCGCTGGTCCAATGTTGCCTGGCCCACTTCATTGAAAGTGCTGGGTAAGAGTTGAATTTTCACAATGCTCAGCTCAATTGAACATCCGTGACGCGGCCTAAGTATATGCTAGAAGCACTAGCACCGCGATAATAAAATTGTCCTTTGCGAACTAACTAAGGACGTCACTGCACACTTCGCACGTCTCCAATAAGACTCTTTAAAGCAGCCAAATACGCGGCCTCCATTACAGATGCCTCGTGTTCAGACGCATGCAACCCACGGGATACACGGCTGCGATGGAATGCCAGTTCACTGGCCAGCTGGTTGAATTGACGCCTCGAACGCCACCCCTTGATACCACGTTTAGAGAATGCAGATAACGAGGAGCCCATTCGACCACTGATTGAACCAAGCTGTCTGTATTCCTCATCTGAGAACAAGCCTTGTTGGAAGTCAGGTAGCAAAAATTCTCTCACCACTTCGCCTTCACGTCGTAACGCGAGGCTGATAACGACAATCATGATGACAAAAGCCGGTACCATCACAATTAGATAGGTTAGTATGAAAATTCCTCCGCCCCCGAGTGCGCCGGACCCATTCCAGATAGAGTGCATAAACACTGCCATCAAAAACCCGATTACAGGTGTCGCGAGTTTGATCACGAGGTTTTTCGTCTGTCGCGATATTCCCAATCCAATCCCGGTTAGACTGGTGAATAACGGGTGTGAAAAGGGCGCAAACGCACCACGGACGATGAATGTCATTGTTAGACCAGCCGCACCGTGTTCGAGTGCCGCTTTACCGTAATACAAGATGTTCTCAGTCATCGCGAAGCCTAACGCGACCAGCGAGGCGTAAACAATTCCATCGACTACTCCATCAAACTCTTCTTTTTTCCAGAGATAGAAAATGACCAGGATCGCTGCTTTCGAACTCTCTTCGACAATCGGCGCGGAAATCACGAGCGCAAAGGTTTCACCCGCCTCTTTGCCGAGGAGCAGAGTGACTATGACGCTACCAAGGGTATTTAGTAGGAACGAGAAGAACGGTGCCACCAGCACACCCCAAAAGAAAGCTGTGGCCAACATCCATGGTGGCTCACTTTCGTAACGGTCTATCCACAACACCAACGAGACATACAGAGGCACCGGAATGATCGCGCTGAAAAAGCCGAGGATGAACGGGGTTGGACCAGTCTCGACTCCGATCACGAGCAGGACCAGCAAGCCGAGGAGTGAAGCAATCAGGATAGCCAGAAAACCAAGAACAAATGTCAGAACTTTCGACTGACCGGATCGTTTGATAACTAACGTCGCAGCCTTTTCTGCACTCGCGGCGTTATAAGAGTTAGGGGAGTTCATGTCTTTAGCGACGGCAGAGTCTGACAACACCTCTTACTGAAGCGGCAGTGTAACTGAGTAATTACATTTTCGACTAGATGATAGAAATGAGGCCTTCTATCTTGCGCACGTCTGTCCGCGCCCTCCATCAATTGAATAAGTGACACCAGTAATCCATGACGCCTCGTCAGAGGCGAGATATAGGACCAGGGAAGCAATTTCTTCGGGGCGGCCAACCCTTCCGAGTGGATGTGTTTGTCTTGAGTGTTCAAGAAATGCCGCATACTTTTCTTCACTCATGCCCCCACGTTTGTGAATTTCGGTGACTACCACACCGGGATTGACTGCGTTCACTCGCACACCTTTCGAGGCGAGTTCCAGAGCGCTGCAACGCGTCAATTGGTCCAACGCCGCTTTTGAAACGCAGTACGCCAGCACACCCGGAAATGAGCGCAAGCCGGTTACGCTTGAGATATTTATAATATTGCCTTTGCGGGCGATGAGGCTGGGAATTGCTGCCTGCATGAGATTAAAGACTGCGCGGACGTTGATATCCATCATCTTGTCCCAGGATTCGAGTGAAGTATCTTCGATCGTTCCGCTACTGATGTGGCCCGCCGCATTTACGAGTATGTCGATACCGTCGAAGGATTGAATTGCCACCTTTACAACTTGTTTCGCGCCGCTTTCAGTGGAAAGGTCGCTACTGACGGGGAGCATTTCCGCACCAGAACCCTTTAGCTGAGCAGCCAGTGCTGCCAACGCTTGTTCGTTCCGGCCAACACAAACCGTTCGGGCACCGGCAGCGCTGAAGGCCAGCGCACAGGCGTGTCCTATGCCTGAAGTCGCACCAGTGATTAATGCGGTTTTTCCAGCGAATCTTTTTTCTGACATCACATTTGTTTCCAGTCTGATGGTTATTTATTGTTCGTTTTGGTGCTCGTATATTGACAGTCCAAAGCTAAAAAGTTGACTATTATCACCTCGACAGTACTTTCAAGCCATCCCCGGCATAAGACATGATACTGGGCTTTGAGTGACCAAGGGGCAATCGTTGGAAAATAATTCCGCAGACCAGTTTTTTACAAGGGATCAACGATCTTCTTCCGGGTCGTCTGCCGAAGCGCATTTGCGGACGTCACGTAGTCGGATGCCTTCCAGTTTTGGCTATTTGACGGTGGCTATCATTATTGCGCTTGGTCTCTTTTTTGGGCTGTGGTGGATGCTGGTTAGTGGAGGTGACGAAGCACCCTGGCTACCCGCTGGGTTGGCCGCCAGTGTAGTTTTACTAGTCGCATTATCTGCACGTGAAGTTGTGATGCGACGCGCCTGGACTCGGTACCTTTTAGAGAATGGTATCCCAGAGCGAACGAAACGTACTTCAACCTCACGAGCTCGACCACATAAAAAAGGTTTTTCGGCTTCGTATCACTCGGCGGCTTTGCGAGCGATTCAGAAGCAATCTGAAGCCGCCGATACATCAGGTCGACCGGAGTTGCACTTCGATGCGGCACAACTGTGCCACGATTACCTGGCCAGTACGGAAGAGGGACTTCGTAACGGCAGTTATTCGACAGAGAAGGTGATCGCCGTGCGTTCGGGGCAAGAGCGCGTACGTGGTCTGCGTCGTCACCATCTTTTGACTTGGGCACGAAATCAGTCTCAAGCGCTAACTCGAGAAGCGCAAAACCGAGTTAGGACGTCTGACAAGATCGAGACTGCAAACAAAGCTCTCGACTGTATCGATCAGGCTCTCACAGCGTTTCCAGGTGAAACGGAACTCAAAGAGTCTCGGACCGCAATTGAGGAATTCATTGTGTCGGTAAAGGTGGCCCATTGGGTTGAGCTGGCTGAACGCTCGACCTTCAAAGGTCATTATCGCAGAGCGATCGACCGTTACCGGGATGCGTTGTATTACCTGAATCATGAAGCGGTAAAACCGGAAATGCGCACAGCCGGAACCGCCAAAATCGAGCACGAGATTGAGTCGTTAAAAGCGAAACAGCGGGCCCGAAAAAGGGAACATGAATCTAGTAAAGAGAACTCGGAATCCGAGAGTGACAACACAGCATGATTTTATTGAAGTGTCCTAAGTGTCGTAGTTCCAGAATACGGCGCGGTTATAAACGGACTCCCCTCCCATTGCGAATGTTTGGAATCTATCACTTGTTGTGTGACCACTGTAATCTGCTCTTTACCGGATTTGTATTTCCAGGAACACTTAAAAGTCACAAAAGACGAGGTCGCGAGCGTAAGGCGGAACAGGGAGGCGAGCGGGCCACTTCGTCATCATCAGCGAAGTTATAGGCCAAAATTTCGCTTTCACATGTCTTGAATGATTTGGCCGTGGGCTGTGTTTTACCCCAAGTTTTTGTGTCGGCACTTGCGGTTACTGCCAAATCAGGCTAGGTTTACGCTTCGACGTCCGAGCATCCTTGCCGGCATCTGGAGCTTCCCAGAGTCGCTGGTTCGAAACTTAGACATTTGAGGTTTTGTCATGAGAATAAAATTGGTCTGGACTGCGACGATTCTGGTGATAACTTTGTCAAGCATCGTTCTTGCTCAGCAGCCGCAATCTGCTCCGGTCGCCCTCAGTTCGGCGCCCGGTCTCGATAATCAGGGAATTAAGAACTATCTCCTTGGTCCAGGCGACGTGCTGGATGTGCGCGTCTTTGGTCAGCCCGACTTATCGAGCGTCACGCAGGTCGATGGCGACGGCAATATCAGCTCTCTACCATTTATTGAGACTCCAATTTCGGCGAAATGTCGCAATGAGAGAGACGTGCAGAAAGATATCGCCGCCGCTTACGGTAAGTTCATAAACAATCCTCAAGTTAGCGTACGAATCACTGAACGGAATAGTCGCCAACCGGCCACAGTATTTGGCGCGGTAAGACAGCCGACGAAGATTGATATGAGACGCAAGGTCCGTCTCAACGAGCTGGTGGCTGCTTCCGGAGGCTTCACCGAAAGAGCATCAGGCACGATTCAGATTCTCCATACCGAACCCGTGATGTGTCCTGAACCCGGAGAAGAGGCAGAGGCTCAACCGATTGATGCCACAAAAATTCCTTTGCAAATTGTCAAGATCGCCGAGTTGCGCTCGGGTAAGCCTCAGGCGAATCCGACCATCAGACCGGGTGATTTCATACTCGTAACGGAAGCAGAGCCGGTATACATAACAGGAAGCGTTGCTTCACCGACCGGAATCTTCTTAACTGAAGACCTCAAACTCAGTCGGGCGCTGGCAATGGTTGGAGGAGTCAGACCCGAAGCAAAAACCTCTGATGTAAAAATTTACAGGACAGTTCCCGGAAGCTCTGAGCAGCAAATCATTCACGTCGATTTGGGTGCCATCAAGAAGAGCGAGATTCCGGATGTTAAGCTGCAAGCGTACGATGTGATTGAGGTCCCAGAAGCAAGCCTCTTTTCTTCAAAGCGACTTGGTACAACGATTCTCGGCGCCATAACGGGTGGTATGATGAGCGCGATCTCCTCGAGTGGAACATATTTGCCGCAGCGGGTGATCTATTAATTTTAGATTTGGGTGAATAACAAAAAGCAATGAATAGAAAAACTATTACGGGTGAGCGTCGCCGCCGCAAGTTGATTACTATGGGGTGGGTGATTGCTCTAACTGCGATTGTCATTACGTTGATCTACTTCGAGAAAACCGCAATTCTTTACATCCTTTGCACGCTCGGAGTGACCGCTTTGTTAGTGATTGTTGCGCTTTCCGATCTCTCACATTCAGACTCTCCAGCTTCGTCTGCATTACAGACTGAAGGTGGACCAAAGCCTGATCGCGCAAGGTAAGACTACCAGCCCAAAAACGCTCCGCAAATACTGCAATTTACAACGCTTATGGCCTCAATAAGTTTTATGTGAGCAGCCGTTGTTGATGCCGTATGTGCTCTTCCGTAGAAATTTTTGAGTAGGTTGAAACTTTAGTCGGACTATTGCATAATCCCGCTGCGTTCACCTCCCCGGTGGACGAAGTGGTCGCGTGGGGTGAGGACACGTGGCCTTAGGGTGGGGACTGTGGGAGGTCCCCGCCCGCTTTATTTTCCAGTCATTTTTCTGTTGGACCAAGCACTCCGAAATTCGCCAGCGTCAAGTAACACGCTAGCCGGTGCGAATCGCTCGAACAAGAAACTTTTCGTGAATTTCTCAGTTGCTATGTGACATTCGCGAGGGTAACATCACGGGGCTTTGATATTTAGTAACTGCCGAAGTCGTTCGAGCCTTGCGCTTATTGAAGCGACACGGGGGAACCAACATTTTCGCTGTTGCGAAATTAGGGGCAAATCGAAGGATGGCAGCAACCTCCTCGACGAACACTTCCGGTTCGAGCCCGTCAGCTAACCTCGTAGGTCAAATGGAAGGACAAGTCCGCGATTAATTTGGCGTGGGGCTTTGTGCCTCTCGCCATTTTTGTTGCGCGTAATTTGCCGATCGGTTTCTAACGATGCGTCCTGACGGCACGGTAGGCGATTTCGACACCATCTTGCTCACGAGCGATAGGAACTGTTGTTAGCCTTTAGAAATGCTTAATCGCTTAACCCGAAGGACCGCCGGAAGGCGGTTCAAGCTTTGGTTATTTCGTGGCGCAGCTCAAACTGACGCTGCTCACCCGACTCCCCACAGACAACATCCCTGGTGGCAAGTGATGTGTTTGACCGGAGTCGATTACTTTTCGACTCTCGGTTATCAGCCAGGCATCGCTTTTCTTGCTGCCGGCGCTCTATCACCGATCGCTACGCTGATCCTGGTTCTGCTTACTCTTTTTGGTGCATTACCAATCTACAACCGAGTCGCCGAAGAAAGTCCGCACGGCGAAGGGTCCATTTCAATGTTGGAGCATCAGCTCTCCCGTTGGAAAGGGAAGCTCTTCGTACTGGTCCTCCTGGGATTTGTCGCGACTGATTTCATCATTACCATCACCTTGTCCGCTGCTGACGCGACGGCGCACATCATCGAGAATCCGTTTACGCCGGAGTCACTTAAGCATCAGATTGGAATCACGCTCGCCCTCGTCGCTTTCCTTGGGGCAATCTTTCTACGCGGCTTCAAAGAAGCCATCGGAATCGCGGTTTCTCTGGTTGGCGTCTATCTATTCTTGAATGTGATAGTGGTTGTATTCGGACTCTATCAACTTGCGATACATCCTTATCACTTCCCTGAGTGGAAAACAGCTTTGTTGCATCATCCAAGCGTTCACGGAGACGCGTGGTTAATTCTTTTCTTCTCAATCATTCTGTTTCCAAAGCTCGCGCTTGGTTTGTCAGGTTTCGAAACCGGTGTTGCCGTCATGCCACTGGTCAAGGGAGACGTTGAACTTACCGAGGGAGATTGGGAAAGCATTCATTCCACGCGGACTGGCGACCGTAGCCAAACACGAGCCCAACAGTTGCTTCAAGGCCGCATCAGGAACACGAAAAAACTTCTTCGGTCAGCGGCGCTGATCATGAGCGTGATGTTGATTAGCAGCAGCTTGGTTACAGCCATCCTGATTCCAGCCGAAAAGTTTGCCGAGGGTGGAGAAGCCAACGGTAGAGCCATCGCTTACTTGGCCCACCACTTTTTCGGCGACATCTTTGGGACGGTCTACGACCTCAGCACGATCATGATTCTTTGGTTTGCGGGCGCCTCGGCGATGGCCGGACTTCTGAGTATTGTACCTCGCTATTTGCCTCGCTATGGGATGGCTCCCGAGTGGGCCAGAGCTGCGAGACCGCTTGTGATCGTGATCACTGTAATCGCGTTCGCGGTGACGCTGATTTTCAATGCCGACGTGGACCAGCAAGGTGGAGCGTACGCCACCGGCGTGTTGGTCCTAATGACTTCCGCCGCAATTGCCGTAACTCTTGCTGTCCGGAAGAAGCAGGGAAATTGGTATCCGTATCTTCTGATCGCCCTGGTGTTTTTGTACACGACCATCCAGAACATTCACGAGCGTCCGGAAGGTATCAAAATCGCATCCTTCTTTATCTTAACCATAATCGTTGCCTCATTGGTTTCGCGAGTCTGGCGTTCAACTGAACTGCGAGTGGAACAAATTGAATTGGATGACCAGGCGCGTCAATTCATCAAGGATGCGGCGAAGGGTACGATCAGGATAATCACCAATCGTCGTGACAAAGGCGACGCTCCTGAGTACGAGTTAAAAGAGCATGAGAAGCGCACCAACAACCACATACCATCAGGCGAACCAATCCTTTTTTTCGAGGTTACGCCGGGTGATGCTTCTGAGTTTTCGGGAATCCTGAAAATAAGAGGCGAAGCGATCAATGGTTATCGCATTCTGCGAACAGAGTCAGCCGCGGTGCCAAATGCTATTGCCGCATTTCTCCTTTACCTGAGAGATGAGATGGGTAAGCTGCCCCACGTCTATTTTGGCTGGAGTGAAGGGAATCCAATCTCTTATTTATTGAAGTACATCGCCTTTGGTGAAGGCGATACGGCACCGGTTACGCATGAAGTTCTGCGGAAGGCGGAAAAGGATCCAACTCGTCGTCCTATTGTGCACGTTGGTGGTTGAGTTTTAGGTATTTGAAAGCAGAGTTTGCCGAAGTGTCGTCGTGATTTTCGGGAACGACACGCGGGGGAACCACAGTCTCAATAACGAGACAGGGGCGAAGCGTGAATTCATGATAGTGAATCATGTCAGGGTACTTCCAACCCGAGCCCGTCAGCTAACCTCGTAGGCCCTTAAGGAAGCAATGCCCCGCGCTCTCTGACGCCAGGAATTTTTGCCGGCGTTTTCCCAGTTGAGGGCGGTGGATCGACACTCTGGAGGTAGTAGTGATAACGAATTTGAAACGCTTGCTTATTGGAAGTGCATTACGCACTGAGCAGGCAAGTCATGAACGTCTCACCAAGAAAACCGCACTCGCTGTCTTTTCATCAGACGCACTCTCGTCAGTCGCCTACTCAACTGAAGCTGTTCTCCTGGTCCTATTAGCGGCTGGTAGTGTAGCGATTGCGTACCTACCGTTCATTGCTCTTGGGATAACAGTACTGCTGGGCATTTTGGTTATTTCCTACCGGCAAACCATTCACGCTTACCCGTCAGGCGGTGGCGCATACATTGTCGCTAAAGACAATCTCGGGACCCTCGCAGGTTTGGTTGCAGCCTCGTCGCTGCTGGTTGATTACATTCTGACCGTTGCCGTATCTGTAACGGCCGGTGTCGCCGCCATCACTTCAGCTACTCATGGCACTCGGTTCGTTGCTTTGCAGGAATACAGAGTGTGGCTGTGTATTCTCTTCGTCGTTTTTATTTCGATCGTAAATCTTAGAGGAGTACGCGAATCCGGATCGTTTTTCGCTGGTCCAACCTATCTCTTTATCATCTCGATGTTGGCTTTGATTGTTGTGGGCCTCTTTCGTTTTGCGACAACGCATGAGGTTATGCAAACACCTGCCACAATTCATTTTGATGAATCGGTCGGCGCGATCTCTCATAACGCGTTAACGAGCGCGGGCCTGTTGTGGCTGCTGATGCGATCGTTTGCGGCCGGATGTACGGCTCTGACCGGTGTCGAAGCGATATCAAACGGAATTCCAGCATTCAAGTCGCCCGAGTCAAAGAACGCGGCGACGACTCTAAGCGTGATGGCCTTAATCATGGCCGTCTTGATTCTGGGTTCAGGATTTCTTGCTTACGTACTTAATGCTCACCCGAGTCCAAATGAAACTCTTGTCTCTGCGATCGCTCGCCACACCTTTGGTGGCTCGATCTTCTATTACGTTTTACAGGCATCAACCGCCGCAATTTTGATCCTGGCGGCGAACACTTCGTTTGCTGACTTTCCAAGGCTCGCCAGTTTGTTGGCCGCGGATCGTTATTTACCACGTCAGCTGGCGACGAGGGGCGACCGTCTGGTGTTCTCCAATGGAATTCTGATCCTCGCTCTGTTGGCGTGTTCGCTGATTGTCGTCTTCAAAGCTGAAGAGCAAGCGATGTTGCCGTTATACGCGCTCGGTGTGTTCCTGTCGTTTACTCTGTCTCAGGCCGGCATGGTGGTCCATTGGCAACGCTTAAGAAAGGCAGATGAGGCACGGCGACAAATCAAACTCGAGGAAGAGATTCATCGAACTCAAGCGGAAGATATGGGTGCGGTCAGTCACGAGGCCGAACGACTTCAGGCATTAGAACGTGATCGCGGTGGTAGTTGGCGCGCATACATGTTGATAAACGCGATCGGGGCAGCGGTCAGCTTCGCGGTTTTGCTAATCATCGCTATTACCAAATTCAGTCACGGTGCCTGGGCCGTCATTGTCTTGATACCTCTGCTGGTCCTGCTGTTCCGTGCAATACACGGTCATTACTTTGATATAGCAGCACAACTGTCTACTGAAGGTCTGGTTCCGTCAAATATTGTTGCTCAACATGTCGTGCTAGTTCCCATCTCAGGTATTCACCGCGGTGTCATCTATGCGCTTGATTATGCAAAGTCGATCGCGCCGGGCCATGTCACTGCGGTGTACGTAGACATGAATGAATACGCCACGCAGAAACTGAAAGAGAAATGGCTGACCTGGGGAGAAGGAGTTCAATTGGTTGTTTTGCAATCGCCTTACCGATCACTGACGAGACCGCTCTTAAGGTACATTGAGCGCACGTCAAGACAATCGGACAACCTGATGGTCACAGTTCTACTGCCCGAATTTGTTCCGGCAAAGTGGTGGCATCAACTGCTCCACAACCAGAGTTCTCTACTTTTGAAGGGGGCGCTGTTGTTTCGCAAAGGCGTGATAGTGACCAGTGTGCCCTATCACTTAGAGAAGTAACGACTGAAGCGAGTTGTTATGTTCCGGGCGCCGCTTCCGCTGCTGGCGTTCGTCCGGCTAGAAAGCACGAACGGCAATAAACGGGTCGGCCTTGCGACGGATAAAACGGTACGGTGGTTTGTTGACCACACTGTGCACATTGTACTGAGACTTCGATTCGCTGCCGGACTCCAGCCGATTGTGCGGCGGCAATCGCAGCGAGTCGCTCATTCTTCGCTTGTTTGCACGGCTTGCAGCGTTTGGGTTCGTTCTTTAATCCTTTATCGTGGAAGAAAACTTGTTCACCTGCTGTCCAAATGAAGTTCTCGTTACAATCCACGCACTTAATTGGTCGATCTTGATATTCACTCTCAGGACTTCTTGCTATTTCGTGCGCCAGTTCCGTCTGTGCCATGATGAACTCCCTGGGTCGTTAACGTTAAGAGGTTCTAAACTGCGATTATGCCGGCTTGCTTGGTAACAGCATCACTATCAGACTGGAGTTAGCTTTAGAATGGGCAGATCTTCAACTCCTAAGGAGACCAACTTGGTCGGCAACGGTATAACTATGTCGAAACTGTGTCAAGACAAAAACAGCAGTTTCGACATGCCAATTATTTGACTGCCTTCTTGGACCAGTCTGAACATTATCAAAAATATGAAAATTCTTGTTCTTGGTTCCGGTGGACGCGAACACGCAATTGTGTGGGCGCTAAATAAAACAGCCTCAGCTACACCCGCTATTTATTGTGCACCCGGTAATCCTGGCATTTCACAGATTGCAAAAATTCTTCCTTTTTCGGTTGAAGATGACTCAGCAATTCTGGCGTTCGCAAAGTCGGAAAAAATTGACCTAACCTTCGTGGGACCGGAAGCACCTCTTGCTGCAGGGATCGTCGACAAGTTTCAATCAAGCGGTCTGCCTATAGTTGGACCTGTACAGTCAGCAGCTCGCCTCGAGTCGAGCAAAGTTTTCTCCAAGAACTTCATGGCTCGATTTGGTATTCCCACCGCGTCTTTTCGCGTTGCCGAAAATCCTGCGGCCGCCCTCGAAATTCTTCGTCGCGGAGAGATCTCAGTTGGAGGACGCGTAGTTCTAAAGGCTGACGGACTCGCAGCAGGTAAGGGAGTGATCATCGCTGACTCTTTGTCTGAGGCCGAACGCGCCGTCACGGATTTGATGGTAACAGCGGTCGCCGGCAAGGAAGCTGGTTCGAGACTCGTAATCGAAGAGCCTCTAAGCGGCCAGGAAGCCTCTTTGCTTCTTTTTGCAGATGGCCGAGACTATGCGGTAATGCCGGTCGCTCGGGATCACAAACGGATTGGTGAGGGAGATACCGGACCAAACACAGGTGGAATGGGCAGCATCACCGATAGCTCGATTCTGCCTCCAGAACTTGTCGCCCGAGTCTTAAGGGATATTGTCGAGCCAACCTTGGAAGGCGTTCGTGCCGAGGGTAGTGAATTCAAAGGAGTGTTATTTCTGGGTCTGATGTTGACGCCGGATGGCCCGAAACTTCTGGAGTACAACGTTCGCTTCGGTGATCCCGAAACGCAGGCAATTCTGGTCAGACTGAGAACGGATCTAAGCGCGATTTTTGAGGGAATTCGGACCGGGTCATTGGGCAATCTCAAGGTTGAATGGTCGGAAGGTGCGTCGGCCTGTGTAGTGCTGGCAAACGGCGGCTACCCAGGCAATTATGAGAAAGGGGCAGTGATCCGGGGCCTCACTGGCACGCAAAGTGAATCAGTGACTATTTTTCATGCCGGCACCACAGAGAACGCCGACGGCCAGATCATTGCGACAGGGGGGAGGGTATTGGGTGTTACCTCAGAGGGAGTGGATCTGAAGCAAGCCTTGGGACGTTGTTACGATGCCATAGGAAATATCCATTGGGAGGGAATGCAGTTCAGGCGCGATATAGGAAGGTCGACGATTGGCTGGATTCGGTAATGCCTGCCGGTGTGGAAGGCTTTAAGGAGTGCTGCTATACTCCAGTCTTGATTGGTTTTTTCGGCTTATGATGAAACTGCCTGAGCGTATGCGTCGTACAAAAGAGCGTCGCAAGGTCCTGAGAATTCGTCGGGCCGTGCACCGAGAGATTAAATATCTCGTGGTTGGAGGATGAGCTGAGATGGGACTTTGGACACGAATGAAACGATCAGTGCGCGCACTCTTCGGAGGCATTATCGAAAAGACGGAAGATCCTGAGCTTATTCTGCAACAGACAATTCGGGACATGCGCGATCGGGTTCCTGAGCTTAACAATTCTGTAGCACAAGTAATGGCGACGGAAAAGTTATTAGCGAAAAACAAGGAACGGCTCGAAGGACAGGTTGTTGATCTCGACTCGAAGATTCGAGCTTCAGTCAAGATGGGTCGGGACGATATTGCTACCGCTTACATTGGCCAACTCCAGCAAGCCCAAGTTGATTTGCAAAAGACGTCACAGCAACTTGAGCATGCCAATCTGGCATCGAAGCAGGCACTAAAAGCGCGAGACAATTACGTGCTTCAGATGCAGCGTCGCACCGCGGAAGCGATGCAGTTGATAAATCAATCGAAACAAGCAAAGCTTCAAGAACAGCTCGCGCAGACGATGGAGTCGTTCGAGCTTGGTGACGACGCATCAACGTTTAATGAGATGCGTGACAAGATCGATCGTCGGGCGGCAGCCGCCGAGGCGAAGATGCAACTTGGCGCAGCTTCAGTAGATACACAAATGCAGGACATAGAGCGGGAAGCCATGGATATGCAGTTGCAAGATAAACTGCTCGCATACAAAAGGGACATGGGGTTGCTCGGTACAGGCACTAGTGTTCCGACTCCGCAGGCGCTTCCGGCTGAAGGAGAAACAGGCGGAGGAAGTAATGGGACAGGTAATGGGAGCCGCTCGGGATGAAGTTTGTGCCGCAGCGGATTTAGGAAGTGAATACAGGTTTCAGTATCAATAAGGTTATGGCCGAGTTTCCTAAGTTTGATGTCAGATATCTGAAAGAGGCCTTTAAAGAACCCATAAACTTTTGGGGGATGGCGGGGTTTGCAGTCGCTGCAGCTTACGTCCAGGATGTAACACCGCTCGTTGCTGCGTTGGCAGCCGAAACACTTTATTTAGCTACCGTGCCTGCAAGTACAGTATATCGACGCCTGGTGGACAGGCGAGAGAAGCAACGGCTGCTCAAGTTGCGCGATCAACAACGCGAGGCGTTAATCAAACAATTCGATCCGCGAGAACGAGAAGCCGTCGAGTATCTGCGTTGGATGAAGAATCAGATCTACTCGAACTACAAGAAATTTACCGGTACAAAGCAAGTTCCCCACAACATTCAGAGTCTCGATCAGCGGTGGGAAGACTTCGTTGACCTCCTCGATGTGTATCGGCGACGGAAGCATCACCTGCGTACGATCAACCGCCAATCTGTTCAGAATCAGTTGGTCCAGGCAGAGCGATCGGTCCAGATGGCCAAGGACGAAAGCGAAAAGAGAATTCAGTCAGCCAACGTCGAGATCCTCAAACGACGTGTCGCCGCATTCAACGATATCGAGCGCTCGGTGAAGCTTGTTGAAGGACAGCTACAATCCATCGAGAACTTCTTCGGTCTGGTAAACGATCAGGTTGTCACCCTGCCTACGCCAGAGCGTGTGTCGTCGCTGGACTTCGAACAGTTAAGCGATTCAATCGCTATGACCAAACAGATGCTCGAGGAGACGTCGGATACGTTCGCCGCCCTGGATAGCCATAACCGAGACATCGGTAACTACGAGCTCCTGCTTTCCAATACCGGAACATCGAAATAGGTCCTATCCGTCCTATCGGTCCTATAAGCTATAGGACCAATTAGACCCGTAGGACCGATAAGACCCGTAGGACCGATCCCACCGCTGCACCCCTGAAAACCACCACCATACAATAGTTTAGTTGTTAATGTTGAGGCTGAAGTAATACACTCTATAGCATTGAAAAAAAAGATGGCCACAAGATATTGACACTCGGGTGCCAAAGGAGTATATTCCGCTCCGCTTGAGAACGAAGTGAATAACTGGTGCAGCGGCCGACCCCCTGAGTTGCTCTCCAGAAGGGTTTGTCGCTTCGAAAAGAGCCAACCGGAGTATCAGCAAAACACTCTAAGGATGAAGGCCCGCGTAGCAATACGCCTGGCATAACTGTTTTTGAAACTCGATTTACTCTCAGTTTCCCCGGGAGAAAGGCAGAGACGATGAGCGCAGCTATCGGCAAAAAAGTCGGAAAACAGATAGGTACCCCAGCAGTTTCACCCCGCCAAAAGTCGCAACAGCTTGGGCTCAATGCCAAAAAAGTCGTAAGCAAGCGATATTCCCTCAAAGACGCCAAAGGACGGGCAATCGAAGAATGGGGCGATATTGTGCGCCGGGTTGTTGGCCATGTGTCTGCAGCCGAAACCGGCGAAAAGCGCGATAAGTTTTTCGCGGCAATGAGCCGGGTTATGCTCGAGCGCGAGTTCATTCCCAATACTCCCTGTCTCGTAAATGCAGGAAAGCCAAACGGACAGCTGGCTGCTTGCTTTGTGCTCGAAGTTCCTGACTCGCTGACTGGAATTATGGACCATGCGAAGGCCGCCGCCACTATCCACCAAACCGGTGGTGGCACCGGAATGACGTATGAATTCTTAAGACCGTCCGGCGCCATGGTGAGCTCTGCTACAGGAGTGGCATCCGGACCTGTCTCCTTTATGAACATCGTCAACCAGGTAACGGACGTTGTTAAGCAAGGTGGAGTCAGACGCGGCGCGAACATGGGAATGATGCGCGTCACTCATCCGGACGTACTGCGCTTCATTCATGCCAAGAATGATCAGCACTCTCTGACTAACTTCAATATTTCAGTCAACGTCACCGATAAATTTCTTAAGGCTGTTGACGACAATGAATGGTTTCAACTGGAGTTCAATGGCGAGTCCTGGAAAGACTCCATTTATGATCCGGTCAGAGACGGCGACTACGTGATTTATCGTCGACCAGATGGCTCGACCGTTACATTCTGTGATCGTCAGGCTTTCTTGTCTGCAGATCTTTCCGACACGACAATTGAAGAGCCACCCTTGCCGGGTATGATCTTCGCACCGGATATTTGGAATCGAATCGTCGCCAGTGCGCACAAGTATGCGGAACCTGGAATCGCTTTCATCGATGAAGTAAATCGTCACAACCACATGATGAAATCGATGGGTCCAATCTATTCCTGTAATCCATGCGGCGAGCAGTTTCTACACTTCTCAAACTCCTGCAACCTCGGATCAATCGATCTCGCAAAGTTTTATGATCCTGAGCAGAGAGTTGATTGGGATAGGCTTCGAGAAGTCACCCACCTGTGTACCCGATTTTTGGATAACGTTATTGATACTTGTGCGTGGCCACTACCTGAGATCAACGACGTAGTACACCGAACTCGACCGGTGGGGCTCGGCATAATGGGCTTTGCCGATCTTTGCGTGAATCTCAACATAACATACGGCTCAGCAGAATCAATCGATCTCATGGATGAGGTGATGGGTTTTGTCCGTCGTGAGGCTTGGATTGAAAGTAATCGGTTGGGAGCCGAAAAGGGAACTTTCCCCGAGTTTGAATCAAACCGTGAAGCCTATACGGAGTTTTTAACCAACCAGATCGGGATTCCAAAAGACGTTCCGCTCACGCCACGCAACTATGAAGTAACAACCATCGCGCCAACCGGAACAATTTCGCTGGTTGCCGAAACTTCTTCTGGTATTGAACCTAACTTCTCATGGGCCTATGTGCGGAAGGACACGCTGGGAACGCGTACTTACGTTCACACGGTGGCAGCCAGGGCTTTGGGAATCGATGTGGACCAGTGTGATCAGCAATCAATCGATGCGGCTGCGGCTTACGTTGTGGAACACGAAAGTGAACTACCACCGCACTTCATCTCGGCGATGAACATAAGCGCTGAGCAGCACGTTCATGTGCTCGCGGCTGCTCAGCGCAACGTCGATAATAGTGTGTCGAAAACTTGCAATGGGGCAGTTAACGACACAGTCGAATCGGTTGATGCTTTGTATCGACTTGGACGACAGCTCGGGTGCAAGGCGGTTAGCTACTATCGTGATGGTTCGCGTGAGAATCAAGTGCTTACCTCGATGAAGGCAGAAGATCCTAAAGGAGAAATTGCCTGCAATCCGGAAGCTGTCGTCGAGCCGATGGAAGAAATCGTGAGTCAGGCTGAGGCTACCGCTGCTGATGATTCAGCTGCGCGACAGGAAGCAATCGCGCGCGAGCACTCAGAAGCTATTGCGGCGCCGGCGTTGACAGCGATTCGCATTGAACGACCTCGCGAGTTACGAGGTGCAACCTGGCAGATACCTTTTGATGGGCAGAATCTTTATGTAACTGTCAATCATGATGGTCAGATGATCCAGGAAGTTTTTGCCACTGGACCGATCAGTGGTGGAGTGGGATTGTTAGCTTCAAAGATGTTGCGCGGAGGTTTTGACGCGGCAGAGGTTGCTTACAGTCTCAACAAAGTTACTGGCACTCACGCTGTTTGGTTTAACGAGCGCCTCCTAACGTCGCCTGAACAGGCCGTGGCTGAATGCATTATGATCACCAACCGTCGCCTCACCGGCCATCCTGATTCAGCTCGAGCATTGGGGAAGCAGCAGAAAGAGCAGGGTTCGGCAGCAGCTCCAGTAACCGGTGCAATCATGTCAAACATGATCGGCATCTGTCCTGAGTGTCACGGTCAATTGGAGCATGCCAGCGGCTGCGACTTCTGCAGAGATTGTGGGTTCAGCAAGTGTAAGTGAGGCAGGGTCTTTGTTCTTAGGTCTTTGATCTTGGATCTGCGCATCGAAAAACCGAAAACCAAAAATCGAAAAGCCGTCGTCTTGCGACGGCTTTTCCATTTGAAGCGCCAATATAGTGCTGTCTAATATGTCGCTATGTCATATTTAGCATCACGAGTGCTTGAGCGCGAACTTAAGAAAGGTAGCGCCGAGTTGCTCATACTCTCGCTGGTCGAA
>Ga0163162_10001909_pt1 | contig 19640 bp, 16 predicted proteins | sample S55metaG_FD_115310 | JGI IMG/M metagenome (GOLD analysis project Ga0163162, IMG submission 115310) | Switchgrass rhizosphere microbial communities from Kellogg Biological Station, Michigan, USA - S5-5 metaG | ecosystem: Host-associated > Plants > Roots > Rhizosphere > Soil | place: USA...
CAGCCCCGGCGCATGCACGGGGCTGTCCCAGTGCGCGGTCATCTCGTCGTCGAGCACGCAGAGCGTGATGGACGCACCCGCCCTTTCGAGCGACGTCGTGAGCGAGCCCACCCGCGGGCGCGCCACATGCAGGTCGCGCTGCTGAAGCCACAGGCGCGTCGAGTTGAAGAGCAGGTACAGTTCGCCGAGCGGCGTGCCGCCCAGCCCGTTCACGAGCACGAGCAGTTGCGCGCCGGCCTGCGGCTTGAGGTCGTCGACGATCGCCGTGAGCAGTTCGCCCGCTATCGCGTCCGCCGCCGCCATGCGCGCGCGGCGCCGCCCCGGCTCGCCGTGAATGCCCACGCCCACTTCGATCTCGTCGTCGCCGATCTTGAACGTGCTGGTGCCCGCCGCCGGCACCGTGCAGCTCGTGAACGCCACGCCCATCGACGCCGTGCGCTTGTTGATGCGCTCGCCGAACGCCTTGCACGCGTCGAGATTCGCGCCGCTCTCCGCCATGCTGCCGACGAGCTTCTCCACGACCAGCGTGCCCGCCACGCCGCGCCGCCCTGTCGTGTAGCTCGAATTCTCGACGGCGACGTCGTCGTTGATCAGCACCATCGCGTTCTGCACCTCGGACATCTCCGACGCCATTTCGAAGTTCATCACGTCGCCGGAATAATTCTTCACGATGAAGAGCACGCCCTGCCCCGTATCGACGGCCTTCGCCGCCGCCATCATCTGGTCCGGCGTGGGCGACGTGAAAACCTGCCCGGGACACGCGGCATCGAGCATGCCGTAGCCGACGAAGCCGCTGTGCAGCGGCTCGTGCCCCGAGCCGCCGCCCGACACGAGCGCGACTTTGCCCGGCTTCAGGTCGCGCCGCCGCACGAACACGGGGTCGCTGTTGAGCACGACGAGATCGCCATGCGCGGCGGCGAATCCGGCGAGGCTCTCGGTGAGGAAATCGTCGACGCGGTTGATGAATTTCTTCATGGCCTCCACTCCTTTCTAACTGGATTGAGCGAGCCGCGCGCAGACGGCCGCGATCATGAGCTGGCTCGAGCGCGCCCCGGGATCGATGTGCCCGCGCGAGCGTTCGCCGAGAAACGACGCACGGCCTTTGGTCGCGATCATGTCGCGGGTCGCGAGCATCGATTCCTCGGCGAGCGGCGGCAGCGCGTCGAGCACCGCGGCCGCGGGCGCGCCCGCGGCGGCAAGTTCCTCGAAGCGCCGCGCGACCGGAATCAGCACGTCCATCATCGTCTTGCTGCCGACGCCCGTCTTGCCCCGCTGCCCGACCGCGTCGACGCCCGCCGCAAAGATCCGGGCGAACCCGGCGACGTCCATGCCGTTCGACGCCGCCGCCTTCGCCATGCCGTTCAGCAGCGAGAAGAAGAGCGGCCCCGACGAGCCGCCCACGGTCGACAGCACCTTCGAGCCCGCCAGTTCCAGCGCGGGCCCGAACGCTTCCGCTTCGATCTGCGCGCGCACCGCGAGGAGCGCCTCCATGCCGCGCAGCATGTTGAAGATGTGATCGCCGTCGCCGATCTGCTGATCGAGCAGCGCGATCTCGTCCGTGTGCGCGGTGAGCGAACCGTGCGCGGCGTCGATGCAGGCCATGATCGTCTTGCCGTTCATGTCGGTATTCTCCTTCCGTCGGCGCGGAAATATAAGAGGCTTCGCGCGGGCAGCGAGACGCCGACGGATTGCCCCGGACTGAAGTTGCGCTCGATCGACGTCGTCGCGACCACGGGGGTGCCGTCGCGATCGAGGATCAGCAGATGGCGCAGCGGCGAGTATTCGAGCACCTTCAGGCTGAGCGGACTCTTTCTGTCCGCCGCGTCGAGCACGACGTCCTCCGGGCGGATCGCGACGACGGCCGTGTCCGCGGGCACGGCGGACGCGTCGAAGAACGCCGGGGGCAGCAGGTTGATCGGCGGCGAGCCGAGACGCCGCGCCGCGGAGAGGCACGCGGGGTTGCCGTAGACCTCGCGCGGCGTGCCGATCTGCACGAGCCGGCCGTGTTCGAGAATCGCGATGCGGTCCGCGAGCGTGGTGGCCTCGACCTGGTCGTGCGTCACGTAGACGATCGTCGCGCCGATCGTGCGATGCAGCCGCTTCAGTTCGACGCGCAGCTCTTCGCGCAGCTTGGCGTCGAGCGAGGAAAGCGGCTCGTCCATCAGGAACACGCGCGGCTCGCGCACGAGCGCGCGGCCGATCGCGACACGCTGCATCTCGCCGCCCGACAGGTGCGTCGCCATGTTGGCGAGCTTGGCCTCCATGTGCAGCATCGCGGCGACGGCCTCGACGCGCGCGCGCACGTCGGCCTCGCTCTGGCGGCGGCGCGGCGAACGCAGCGGAAACGCGAGATTGTCGAACACGCTCAGGTGCGGATACAGCGAATACTGCTGAAAGATGAACGCGACGTCGCGCTCGGACGGATGCACGCGCGTCGCGATCTCGCCGTCGATCAGCACGTCGCCGCTATCGGGGCCTTCGAGCCCCGCGATCAGGCGCAGCGTCGTGGTCTTGCCCGCACCGCTCGGGCCGAGCACGACCACGAACTCGCCGTCCTTCACGTCGAGCGAAAGATCGTCCACCGCGACGATCGCGCCAAAGTGCTTCGATACGTTGCGCAATTCGATTTCAGCCATGAACGGCTCCGGTGTGCGCGCCGGGCATGAGGCGCCCGGTCGCAGCGTCGTACAGCAAGGTGCGGTCCTGCCGGAACGACAGCCCGACCGGCGCACCCGCCGCGAGCCCCGCGTCCTTGCTCGCGCGGGCGCGCACGACGCCCGCGGACGTCTCGATCGTGAACACCTGATGCGAGCCGAGATATTCGTCGGCGATCACGCGGCCGCGCAGCGGGCCGTGCTCGTCGATCACGACATGCTCGGGCCGGATGCCGAGCAGCACGCGTTCGGCCGCGCTCGCGCAGCGCGCCACGGCGACCGGCGCGCCATGCAGGTGCACGCGCTCGTCGCCCGCGGCCACCGCGCCGTCCACCGGCAGAAAATTCATCGGCGGGCTGCCGATGAAGTTGCCGACGAACACCGTCGCGGGGAAGTGATAGATCTCGTGGGGCGGGCCGGACTGCAGCACGTCGCCCTGATTCATCACGACGAGATCGTCGGCCATCGCCATCGCTTCGCTCTGGTCGTGCGTCACATAAACGGTGGTCGCCGACAGCGCGTTGTGCAGCTTGCGCAATTCGAGGCACATCAGCTCGCGGAAATCCGCATCGAGCGTGCCGAGCGGCTCGTCCATCAGGAACGCCTTCGGCTGGCGCACGATCGCGCGGCCGAGGGCCACGCGCTGCCGGTCGCCGCCGGACAGGCCGCCCGTCTTGCGGTCGAGCAGCTGTTCGATGCGCAGCATGCGCGCGGCCGCATCCACGCGCGAGGCGATCTCGTGGCGCGGCACATGTTCGTTCTTCAGCGGAAACGCGATGTTGTTGCGCACCGTCATGTGCGGATAGAGCGCGAACATCTGGAACACGAAGGCGATGTCGCGCTGGCGCGCGCGCAATTCGGTGACGTCCTCGCCGTCGATCAGGATGCGCCCGGAGGTAGGCAGCTCGAGGCCCGCGATCATCCTGAGCGTCGTGGTCTTGCCGCAGCCCGAGGGGCCGAGCAGCACGACGAAGCGGCCGGCACCGACGGTCAGGTCGGTGTTGCGCACCGCGATGAAATCGCCGAAGCGCTTGTGCAGGCCGGCGAGCACGATCGTCGACATGGATCAGTCCGGAAAGTGGCTGGTGACGAGAAACGCGAACGCTCCCAGCAGAATGACGGGAAACGACCACGTGAAGAGTGCGAGCGAGAACGGCTGCACCAGCATCGCGATGCCGGCGGCGATCACGATGGTCGAGAGCGCCTCGCCCGGGCCGCGGCGCAGCAGCCGCACGCGCGGCAATGTCAGGTCGCGTTTCATTTGCGCACCGCTCCGAAAGTGATGCCGCGCAGCAGATGCTTGCGCAGCACGACGGTGAAGAAGAGGATCGGCAGCACGAAGAGCGTCGTCGCCGCCGCGACCGCCGGCCAGTCCTGCCCGCCCTCGCCGATGATGAACGGGATGAACGGCGGCATCGTCTGCGCGTCGCCGCTCGTGAGCAGCGACGCGAACGCGTACTCGTTCCACGCGAAGATCAGGCAGAAGATGGCGGTCGCGGCGATGCCGGTGATGGCCTGCGGCAGCACCACCTTCACGAACGCGTGCAGCCGCGTGTAGCCGTCGACGAGCGCCGCCTCTTCGTACTCGCGCGGTATCTCGTCCATGAAGCCCTTGAGCAGCCACACCGCGAGCGACACGTTGACCGCCGTATAGAGCACGATCATGCCGAAGTAGCTGTCGCTCATGCCGAGCGCGCGATACATCAGGTAGATCGGGATCGCCACCGCGATCGGCGGCATCATGCGGGTCGAGAGGATGAAGAACAGCAGGTCGTCGGCGAGCGGCACCTTGAAGCGCGAGAACGCATACGCCGCGAGCGTGCCGAGGAACACCGCGAGAAACGTCGAGCCGAAGCCGATCACGAGCGAGTTGACGAAGCGCGGCAGCACCTTCGACGGCCCCGCGATCACCATGCTGCGCTTGCGCACGTCGCGTTCGTACCAGGTGTCGGCGGGCGGCAGGCTCGCGATGAACTCGGGCGTCTGGCGCGAACGGATCGTGAAGAGATTGACGTACCCTTCGAGCGACGGCTTGAACACCACCACCGGCGGATACGCGATCGCATCCTCCTGCGACTTGAAGCTCGTCATGAAGATCCACGCGATCGGCAGGGTCGTCACGAGCGCGTAGGCGATCACGACGATCGCCGCAAAGCTCTTGCCGCGCGTCGACGCGGCCACGACGGAATGGGCGTTGCCAGGCTGTCTCATCGCTGTTTGATCCGGTTGAGGGCCTTGATGTAGATGTTCGCCGCGCCGAACACCGTGACGAACAGGATGATCGCGAGCGCCGACGAATAGCCCGTCTGCCACTTCTCGAACGCCGCGCGCTTGAGCGTGATCGAGACCGTCTCCGTGACCGAGCCCGGTCCGCCCGATGTCAGCAGGTTCACCATGTCGAACATCTTGAAGTTCTCGATGCCCCGAAAGAGCACGGCAAGCATCAGGAACGGCAGGGTCATCGGCAGCGTGATCGACCAGAACTGGCGCCACGGGCTCGCGCGGTCCACCTCGGCGGCCTCGTAGATATAGTCGGGAATCGAGCGCAGTCCCGCGAGGCAGATCAGCATCACGTAGGGCGTCCACATCCACATGTCGACCATCACGATGGTCCACGGCGCGAGCGGCACGTCGCCGATCATCTGGAACGAGCCGGGCGGGATGCCGGTGAGAAAGCTCACGATGTCGTTGAAGAGGCCCGTTTGCGGCTGCAGCAGGAACGTCCAGAAGTTGCCGACCACCGCGGGCGACAGCATCATCGGCAGCAGGATCAGCGTGGTCCAGAAACTGTGGCCGCGAAAGCGCTTGTTGATGAGGAGCGCGAGGCCGAAGCCGAGCAGCACCTCGAGCCCCACCGACCAGAAGACGAAGCGCGCGGTGACCTGCATCGCGTACCAGATGTCCTCGTCGGTAAGGATGTCGACGTAGTTGTCGATGCCGACGAAACGCACCGGCATGCTCGGCATGTTCGACTTGAAATTGGTGAACGAAAGGCGCAGCGCCCAGACGAGCGGAAAGATGTTGATCGCGAGAAGCAGGAGGATGGTCGGAAGAATGAAGAGCCACGCGATGGTCCGGTCCGACAGTCCGCGCAATTTCCCGGCCGCGCGCAACGCCTGCCGCGATTCCGGCGCCTGCGAAACGAAAGGCTTGTCTGCCAGCATCCCTGTCTCCTTGTCACGCAGCGACCGGATGACGGCGGCGCGCGTGCGATTGCGCGGCCGCCGCCATGCCGGCGGGCATCAGTTCTTGCCCGCTGCCTTGAACACCTTGTTCCAGTCCTTCACCAGCAGGTCGAGCGCTTCCTTCGCCGTGCCCTTGTCGGCCACGACGTAGTCATGCACGCGCTTCTGCATGTCGAGGAGGAGCTCGGCATAGGTCGGCTCGGCCCAGAAGTCCTTCACGATCTCCATCGACTTCAGGAACGCCGGCGCAAACGGCGCACTGCCCGGAAAGCTCGGGTCCTGCACGACCGATTTCGCCGCCGAATAGCCGCCCAGCTGCCACCATTTCTTCTGCACGTCGGGCTGCGCGAACCACTTGATGTATTCGAGCGCATCGGCCTTGTGGTCCGAGTACGACACGACCGAAATCCCCTGCCCGCCCAGTTGCGTGAACTGCTTCTTCTCGCGCGGATTCACGAAGAAGCCGATCTTCTCCCCGCCGACGTTCGGGTCCTTGTAGAGCCCCGGAAAGAACGCGAACCAGTTCATCTGCATCGCGACCTGGCCGGACTTGAACGCGTCGAGCCCTTCCTGCATGTAGGCATTGGTCATGCCCGGCGCCGTGCAGCACTTGTAGAGCGCCTTGTAGAACTCGAGGCCCTTCACCGAATCCGGCGAGTTGACGAAGCCTTCCAGGTGGTACGGCTTCTTCGGGTCCTGATACTCGAAGCCGAAGCTGTAGAGCGCATTGGTCACACCCATCGTGATGCCTTCCGAGCCGCGCTCGGTGAAGATGTACACGCCGTACACCGTCTTGCCGTCGATCTTGCGTCCCTGGAAGAATTCCGCGGTCTGCTTGAGTTCGTCCCAGGTCTGAGGCGGCTCCAGCTCGCGCTTGTATTTCTGCTTGAACTCCGCGCGCAGCTCGGGCCGCGCGAACCAGTCCTTCCGGTAGGTCCAGCCCACCGCGTCCGCCATCGCGGGCAGCGCCCAGTAGTTCGGCGTGTTCTTCGGCCACTCCGCGTAGCCGACGACCGTTGCCGGCATGAAGTCGTTCATCGAGATCTTGTTCTTGGCGAAGAAGTCGTTGAGCTTCACGTAGTGTCCGTTGACCGCCGCGCCGCCGATCCACTGGCTGTCGCCGATGATGAGGTCGCACAGCTTGCCGTGCGAGTTGAGTTCATTGAGGAAGCGGTCGGCGTAGCTCGTCCATGGCACGAACTCGAATTTCATCTGTATGCCGCTCTTCGCCGTGAAGTCCTTCGATAATTCGACGAGCGCATTGGCCGGGTCCCATGCCGCCCAGCAAAGCGTCAGCTGCTTGCCCTGCGCATGCGCGCCCATCGACGCGCAGAGCCCCAGCGACAGCGCGAGCGCCGCAGCCACCCTTCGTGGTGTAAGCCGTAACATGTTGTCTTCTCCTTGTTGCTCTCGTCTGCGATCCTGATGACGGTCGGCACCCATGCGCCGGGCGCCGTGCTTCGGCTCTGGCGGACCGGCACCCGGTCCGCGTGTCGCGAGCGTTACGCGTGCGCATTCTCACGAAGGTAAATCCGGGTTTCGGGCGCGGGGATCGCGAGTGCCCCGCGTACGTCGTTCAGAAAATTGATCGCAGCGAGCCCCGCCCAGTGGACGATGCCGCGCACATCCTGATCGAGGATCACGTCGATCGCGCGCTCGGCGAGCTGCGCGCGCGTCTCCGCCGTCAGGCCGTGACCGATCAGGACGATGCGCGCGCGCTCGCCTGATTCGTGCAGCGCCGACGCGATGCCGGAGATGCCGCCGCCCGTCGCATACACGCCCACGAGGTCCTCGTGACGCGCGAGCAGCCCCTGCACGGCGAGGCCGGCGCCGTCGTCGTCTTCGGTGAAATCGGGCTCGGCGGTCCAGCGCAGGTTGCGGAAGTCTTCTTCAAGCACTTGCGAAAAACCGGTGCGCCGCTCGAGCTGGTCGTGCAGGCGCGACGAGCCCGAGAGCACCGCGACCGTGCCGATGCGCGTGCACAGGAAGCGCCCCATCAGAAGGCCCGCGGTGCGCCCCGCCATCCGGTTGTCGACGCCGACATAGGCCGCGCGGCCGCTGCCCGGCAAATCGGAGAACACGGTGACGACCGGCACGCTTGCCTCGTCGAGCACCTCGATGAAGCGCTCGACCCATGGGTAGTCGAGCGGCGCCATGACGAGCGCGTCGTAGTCGATCGCCTCTTCGGAGAACGCGGCAGTCTCGCGCTGGCTCGCGAAGTCGCAACGGTAGAACGAGGGCGTGATGCGGTGTTCGCGAAAGAAGCTCGCTGACAGCGCGATGTCGCGCTCGACGTGATCGAGAAAGCGGGAGTTGATCTGGGGAAGAACGAAGGCGACGCGAAAGACGCTTGGCTTGGCCGGCCGGCCGCGGCTCGCACGTTCGTCGCGCAGGGTGGCGAGCGCGACGTGCACGCGCTCCGCGGTCTCGGGACGCACGGCCTGATCGTCACGCAGGACGCGATCGACCGTCGCGACACTCACGCCCGCGCGCCGCGCAATCATCATACGTGTAGCCGGCATGGGTCTCCTCCGGTGCCGAGCCAGAAAGCATTTTTTGTTTATTCAAGGTAGTTTTTCCGCCGCAAAATGCAAGCTTTTTTCGCGGATAAATACTGTCATACGATGATGGCCATGCAAGCGGCGAGAGCGCCGGATGTTCGGTTATCCGTATCGAAATGGAACCCGCATATGAGGATTTAGTGGAAAATGGCGTGTGCCCGCGCCTTCGACGAGCGCAACAGGAGGAGCACATGACCACGATAACCTGGGTTCTTGCCGCAGACGGCTGCCGTGCGCGCATCTTCGAGACGCACGGCCTCAAGCTGGACCTTCAGGAGATAGAAGACCTCACCAATCCCGCGCCGCGCGCCACCGAACTCAGCGAGAAGGATCGCGAGAAGTTCGCAAGGACCGTTGCGAACTATCTCGACCACGGACGGCTGCACAACCGCTTCGACCGTCTGCGGCTCGCGGTCGAGCCCAGGTTCCTCGGCCTCTTGCGGGAGCATCTGAGCGGCGAGACCCGCAAGCTCGTCTTCGAGGAAGTGAACAACGACATCTCGAAGCTCGATTCACGCGGCATCGAGCGGCATCTCGGGCGGGCCTGATCCCGCGCGTTGGCTTGCGTTTGTTTGCGCGCTTGCTTGCGCGCTTGTCCGTGCCGTTCGTGTGCGCGCTAGTCCGCGCGTTTACCCGCTCCGGCACCTCTCTGTGGCGGCTGGCCTGCACGCGTTCCCGGCGCCGGGCATGCGTGCGCATGGTCACGCCCGCCGACTCGCACACCCGATGACGAAAGATCCGCAGATGACCGAGCATGACGCGCTGCATCCGCTGCGCCCCTTCCTCAGGAACTACGTGTGGGAGCACGGCCGCGTCGGCACGCGCTATCTCGACTGCACGGATGGCGAAGTGAAGTTCGACGAAGGCAAGAAGGCGCGTTTCGCGGCAGAGCCCTATATCTACGTGCCGCTCGACCGGGATGCCGCCGACGATCCGAAGGCCGGAGGCCCCGCGATCCAGGAAGCGGGCCTCGCGCGCTTTCTGCGCGCCGCGCAGCTCGGCAAGCCGGGCGAAGCGGGGTCGGCGGCCGAGGTGCAGCGCGCGGTGCACGACTGCGTGGAACTCGCCGTGTTCAGCGCGTATCAGCGCGACGCGCGGCAAGCCCGCGACCGCTATGCACAGGAGCCGATGTTCGACGACGAGATCCGCGCGGCGCTCGTCGACGATATCCGGCGCACGTATACGGGCATGCGCGAGCAGCTCGCGCTCTTCGACTTCACGGTGCTCTACGGCCTGCCCGCGCCGCTCTTGTTCAGCGACGCGCCGTTCATCGACTGGCGCGTGTGCGCGAAGCCCGGGCTGCCGTTCGTGTCGCTGCCGCTCGGGCCTTATTGCCTGCTGGTCGGCGCGACCTCGGGCAGGACGAGCCGCGCCGCGCCCGTCGTGTGGAAGAGCGCGGCCGCGATGGGCCCGCTCAAGGACCACAACCGCTACATCGTGGAGCGCGCGCGCCTGTGGATCGTCGCCGCGACGGACGACCAGCTCGTCGCCGTGCAGGGCCGCTTCGCCCCGGCGAAGCAGGAAACGGCCCCGTCGGAAGACGGCGCGAGACCATCGGAACAATGAAGGGCGTACCGGCCTCGCGGCCGATACGCCACCTGGAGCATCACGCCGACGGCGCGATGTTCTGGTTGCTGCGGAACAGGTTCTGCGGATCGTAGCGGCTCTTCACGGCGGCGAGCCGCGCGTAGTTGGGGCCATAGGCCGCTTTCACGCGATCGCCTTCGTCGCCGGTGAGAAAGTTCACGTAGACGCTTCCGAGCGCAAAGGGTGTCATCGCATTGAAGAGCTCGCGCGCCCACGCGACGCACTTATCGTCGTCGGATGCTTCGGTCCAGCGGCCGTGAACGTTCATCGTGTAGACCGAATCGCGGTTCGCATACGCCGTCGCATCCACCGCCACGCGGTTGGTCTGCCCCGCCATCGCGCCGATGAATATCTCGCAGTGCGGCGAAGGCAGCGTACTGGTGTAGCGGGTCAGCACCGCTAGCGCGTCGTCGCTCAGCTCGGCGAAGTTGTGCGATTTCCAGTAGTTGCGCGCCCCCGGCGTGAGAAGCGGATCGAAGCCCTTTTGCCACGCGGTGAACGGCATCGCGCCGAGATGCTCGCCGTAAGGCGTGCCGAAGTGCCTGAGCGGCTCGACGGCCTGCGCGCCTTGCTCGACCGGGCCGACATAGCACGACGCCAGCACGATCGCGGGCTTGCCGTGCACCTCGGGCGGCAGGAACGGCAATGGCGGCGCGAAGCGCATCACGGCCCACACGGTGAGGTCATCGGACATCGACGCAACGAAATTGCGATACTTCGGCAGCACCTCGGCGCCCTGCTCCAGCGGATAGATGACGAGCCCGCCGTAGATCTCCGGACCCACCGGATGCAGCTGGAATTCGAACAGCGTGACGACGCCGAAGTTGCCGCCGCCGCCGCGGATCGCCCAGAAGAGGTCGGGGTGCTCCTCCGCGCTCGCGCGGTTCCACTTGCCGTCCGCGGTGACGATCTCCGCTGCCACGAGGTTGTCGCTCGACGTGCCGAACTTGCGGCTGATCCAGCCGAAGCCGCCACCGAGCGTGAGTCCGCCGACACCGGTCGTCGAGTTGATGCCGAGCGGCGTCGCGAGGCCGAATACCTGCGCTTCGTGATCGAAGTCCGCGAGCGTCGCGCCCGGCTCGACATAGGCACGCTTCGCCTGCGGATCGACACGCACGGATCTCATCGCCGACAGATCGATCATCAGGCCGTCGTCGCATACCGCGCTGCCCGCGATGTTGTGCGCGCCGCCGCGTATCGAGAGCAGGATGCCGTTGTCGCGCGCGAAGCCTACTGCCGCGATGACGTCGGCGGTGCCGGCGCAGCGCACGATCATCGCGGGGCGACGGTCGATCGTCGCATTCCAGACCGTGCGCGCTTCGTCATAGCCGGCATCGCCGGGCGTGAGCACCGTGCCTCTCAACTTCGACTTCAGATTCCCGATCACTTCGCTTGTCAGGCTAACCATGGCATACCTCGCTGTTGATTGCGCCGTCGCTGCGCGGGCCCGCACGCCATGCGTGCCGGTGCGCGTGACCTGTCCCGCGTCATGTCTGATTCGAGAAAAAAGAGCGGGAATCGAAGAGACTCGGGCGAAGGGGGAAGGCGCGGAGTCGCTCGCCCTGATTCATTCAAGGCTCGCTTGGCCCGAATGTAAACCATTCGTTGATCGTTTCGGCACGCGACATCTAGCATGATTCGGACATAACGCCGCCATCGTTATGGATAGCGAATGGAGCGCTTCATGCAGCCATCGGCATCGCGCGGCGAGAGCGTGAGCGTCCGCCTCGCGCTGAGAATGCCGCTGACGAATGCCTATGAAGAATGCCCATGACGAAATCATCGCGGCGCGCATCGGCGCTCGTCACGCGCGCGCTCATTGCTGCGCGCTCGCCGGCGCCTGATCGCGTGCGATGATGCCGGCCTTGTCCGAGATCCGGACCAGTTCCGCGAGCGAGTGCACCTCCATCTTCTCCATCACGCGCGCGCGATGGACCTTGATGGTCTTCTCGACCGTGCCGAGCTCGCAGGCCACCTGCTTGTTGAGCAGGCCCTTCACGATGAGCGAGAGCACCTCGCGCTCGCGCGGCGTCAGGCGTCCGAGCCTGCGATGAATCGCATCGATCTCGCTGCGGCTCGCGAGCGCCTCGTCCGAGCGCCCGAGCGCGGACTCGATCGCGCCAAGCAGATCGACGTCGCTCACCGGCTTGGCGAGAAAGTCCGCGGCGCCCGCCTTCATCGCGCTGACGGTCATTGGGATATCGCCGTAGCCCGTGATGAAGATGATCGGCAGCGTCGCGCTCGCGCCGTTCAGGCGGCGCTGCAGTTCGAGGCCGTTCAGGTCGGGCAGGCGCACGTCGAGGACGAGACACGCGGCGCAATCGGTCAGCGGCTCGCAGGCGAGGAACGCGAGCGCCGAACCGAAGTCCTTCACGCGATATCCCGCCGAGCCGATGAGGCGCACCAGTGCGCGGCGCACGGAGTCGTCGTCGTCGACGACAAAAACAACGGGCGTGTTGTCGTTCATGTCGATGTTGTCGAACGGCCGGTGGCCGCCGCGTCTCCGGTTGGCAGCGTGAAATGGAACGTGGCGCCGCAGTCTGCGTTGTTCTCGGCCCAGATGCGCCCCCCGTGCATCTCCACGATGGAGCGGCTGATCGACAGGCCGAGTCCGAGTCCGTCGCGCTTCGAGGTGTAGAACGGCTTGAATATCTGTTCGAGCCGGTCGCTCGTCAGGCCCGGTCCGCGATCGCGCACGGCGATGCGCACCATGCCGGCCGGCTCGAGGCTCGCCGATACCGCGACCTCGCGGTCCTGCCCCGTGCCGCCTTCCATCGCATCGAATGCGTTGAGCAGCAGATTGAGCACGACCTGCTGCAACTGCACCTTGTCGCCGCGCACGAGGGGCAGGCCGGGATCGACGTCGAGCGACACGCGCACGGCCCGCACGATCGCGTCGCTGTGCACGAGCAGCGCGACGTCGCCGATCACGCTGGCGAGGCTGAGCGGCACGAGTTCGAGTTCGCCCTTTTTCACGAGCGCCCGGATGCGGCGGAGGATTTCGCTTGCGCGATTGTTGTCCTCGACGAGATCCTGGAGGATCTCCCGCACCTCGTCGAGATTGATGGGGTCGCTCATCATGAAACGCTGCGCAGCCTGCACGTTGCTCAGGATGGCGGTGAGCGGCTGGTTCAGTTCGTGCGCGAGCGAAGCCGCGAGTTCGCCGAGTGCCGAGACGCGCGTGAGATGCGCGAGCTCCTGCCGGTTGCGCTGCAGTTCGTACCGATCGGTCCGGTCGATCACGACCGCGAGCTTGAGCCGCGTATGCTCCGAGGATATGACGTTGAGCGCGACATCGGCGAGAAAGCGGCTGCCGTCCTTGCGCCGCGCGAAGAGTGGCAGCATCACCGACGGCGGCTCGGCAGCCGGCGCGGAAGGCCCTCCGTTCGTCAGCACGCCCCTGCCGGCATCGGCGCCGCTCATGCCCGGCACGAGCATGTCCGCGGCGAGGCCGATCATTTCGGCCCGCGCATAGCCGAAGAGTTTTTCGGTGACCGCGTTGACGAGCTCGATCCGGCCGTCCGCGTTCGCAATCAGGATCGCGAGCGGCAGGCGCTCCAGCGTGTCGCGGAACTGGTCGTCGAGCGGCATCGGTGAAGGCATGCCGTACAACGCCTCGCGCCCCTGCGCCGTTCGATCGCCGCGGCCGTTGCGAGCGCCGATGCGCCGCAGGCGGCCAACGGGCAGCATCGCGAACCGTCCGCCCAATGGTTTCCATCGATCGCGCAGCATGCCGCGGATGCCGTAGCGCGGCGCAGCGGATGATCCCGCAGCCGACGCAAGGTACGGCCCCCCCTCGTCTGCAGCCTGTTGCGCGCCCCTGCGCCGCAGGAGGAGCGCCGGCAGCAGCGCAATGAACACGGCCTCGACGACAGCGACGGCGTGAACGATAGTCATGGCCCCGTGCTCCTGTCAGTACTCGCTCGCTGCGAACCGATACCGCCGGATTCGAAGGACTTCCGGAAGTAGAGCAAGTCGATTTACGGGGGATCGCATCAAGACGATCGCCGTGTCCGGCGATCAGGCGCAGACCGTTACTGAAGTACGTGGTCTCGCGCCGCGCAGTCCCATGTGTTCTTTTTGTCGTTACTGAAATGCATCAAAGCACTTTCGATACCGTACCGATTGCATCCATCTTTGGGCGCTTCATAGGGCTTTTACGCATGATTGGCGGGCGATGCTCGCGAGGCCGCGCGAATCGGGCGGGCGTGGTGTCAAGGAATGGTAGGCGGAGCCCAGCGCTTTGTAAACAGCACTCGCGCAACACATGTGCCCGGTTCGGCAACGCGAACGGCCCGGTGCACGATCGCACCGGGCCCGCGCACGCATGCACGGTTTTTGCCGCGCGACGACACGCAGAGGCATGCACGCCTCAGTATTTCGTGCAGCAAGACAAACGCACCGATCGTTGCAGCGAATGACGTTGCCTGTTCTTCAACAGGTTCGGTCAATGAATCGCGCATGACCATCACGGCGCGACCGGATAGCCCAGCGCGATCGCCTTCACACGCAACTCGTTGAAGCGTCCGCCGGGGTCGCTCGTATTCATCGAGCCGTCCGACGCCGCTCGGGCCGCCGCCTGATCGAGCTGGCCGACGCCTGCCGCGGCCGCCCCCGCCGATACCGTGCATTTCGTGCCGAACGTGCCTTGCGCCACTGCGATCGGTGGCGCATCCGTGCGCGCCGCATTCTGGAAGTCGAGCGCGTAGGCCATGTTGAAGGTGGCCGCATCGGTTGCGCGCACGCCGAGCGGGTCGAGGCCGAAGCGCCACGCGACCAGTTGATGAATCGAAGACGGATCGAACGGATAGCGCGACACCGTGTTCGCGCGAACGCGCGGACCGATCAGCATGCACGGCACGCGAAAGCCGAGCCGCCCGTCGTTGCCGAGTGCCTGCTCCGCCGCCGATACCGGCCTGAGCGGCGGCGCGACGTGCTCCATGAACCCGCCCCATTCGTCATAGACGATGATCATGAGCGTGCTGCTCCACGCGGGGCCCGTGCGGAGCGCCTCGTAGATCTGCCCGAGCAGGACCTGGCCGTTGCGGATGTCCGCGTGCGGATGGTCGTCGTTCGAGGTGCCCTGCTGCTCTCCGGAAAAACGCGGGTCCACCATGCAGAACGAGGGCAGCGTGCCCGCGGCCGCATCGGACAGAAAATTCGCGAAGAATTTCGAGCGTCTCACATGCCGCGTGCCGTAGAGCGCCGTGAACGGCACGTCGTGAAAGTAGTATTTCGACGAGACGTTCTTCGCGTCGAGCCGGTCCCAGAGCGTCGGTAGCGCCGACGTATCGAGCGAGTTGCTCAGGCGGTCCGTCTCGCCGCTGTGCAGATAGATACGGTTCGGATACGTGTCGGCGAGAATGCCGCTCATGTAGTAGTCGCAGGCGGTGTACTGGCTCGCCGCGCCGCGGAAGAAGTCCATGTCCTCCTGGCGGAAGTAGCCGACGGGCAGCTGGTCGCCGCGCACGAGGCTCGTGCCCGGCGTCATCAGAAAGCCGTCCATCGCGCCGTTCGCGAATTGCACGCGGCCGCCTTCGTACGCATGGTTCGGGTCCGCGAACGCGCAAGCCTGAAAGCCGTAAGCCGGATTCGCCGCGAGCGCGAACGGGGTCTGCACCTGTCCGAACGCGTCGGTGAACTGGCGGTGCGGGGGCAGGCCCTCGGCATTCGGCAGCCAGCCGAGCAGGTGGTCGAAAGAGCGGTTCTCCATCGTCACGAGCACGATGTGATCGATACCCGATAAGGCCGGATCGGGCAATACGGGACGCGGCAGCCCCGCGCGATCCGGCGGGATCGTCCCGACGGGCAGAGGCGTCTTGCCGGTGCTGCCGCCAGGGCCACCCGAGCCGCCCGAATCCACGCCGCCGGTTCCGCCGCATGCGGCCAGCGCAACCGAGCCGGCGAGCGCGGTGACGACCTGGCGGCGCATGGAGTCGGGATGCTTCGATGGACGATCGCTCATGGCTGTCTCCTTATCTTCGTATCAATACGGGATGGGGCGGGCATGCGGCGTGCGTCGTCGGATGTGTTGAAGTGCCGGCGTCCCGGCTGCTCGTCCGAGCAGCGGTACGCCTGTCGCTCCCTACCCTTCTCACCTCTGGCGCAAGCCCCGAGCGACATCATGAAGAATCCGTGGACGAAGAAGAACCCCTTTATGAGCATGTGGCTGAGCGGCGCGAACGCCGTGGCCGGATCGGTGCGCGGCCGCGCGAGCGCCGCCGCCAAAAGACAGACGGCGGCGGCGGTGCGCAGCGGCAACAGGCAGATCGCCGATTTCTGGACGAGCGCCCTCACGCCGCCGAAACCGGCCAGAAGAAAGAAACGCCGCTGAAGCTGCATCAGCGACAGCGGCAGCGCGCGCCCGGCTTCGCTCAGGCGCGCTCCAGCACGGCCATTTCGCGCACCACGACGAGCAGCATCGAAAGACTCGCGCCGCCCGTCGCGCGCAGTTCGGTCACGAGCCGCGCGTAGCGTTCGAGCGCATCCTGGCGCTTCGCGCGCCAGCTTTCGACGATCACCTCGGGCGTGTCGATTCCACGCGACTCTTCGAGCGCGCTCACCGTCAACGCACGCTTGAGCCGCGCCAGTTCCTCCAGCGCGCCGGCCCGCGCGAGCAGGTCCCAGTGGGTGGCGGCGGGCAGCGCCATCGCGCGCTCCGCGATCCAGCCGTAGTTCAGCAGCGTGCCGATCGCGAAGTACACGCTCGCGACGAGTTCGAGGCTGCGATCGCAGTTCGACGCCACTTCCGCGCTGTCGAGCACCGCCGTCGATATCTCGCCGCTCGCCACCCGCGCGGCCAGCCCGCTTTCGACGCCCGCATCCTCGAGTTCGCGCCGCCGTCCGTACCACGCTTCGAGGTCCGCGGCGGGCAGCAGCGCGGGCAGTTGCGGCGCGAGCCGCTGCGCCGCCTCGCGGCAGCGCGCAGGCAGCGTCGCCGTTTCGTTCAGGCGCTGCTTGAGATGCCGCAGGAACCAGAGCGTCGCGCCTTCCAGCAGCCGCACGACTTCGACGAACATGCGCGCCTGCACTTCGTCGGCGACAAGGTTGTCGAGCCGGTCGATGCTCTTCCACAGCTCGTTGAGGTCGAACACGTCGCGTGCCATGATCGCGGCGCGCACGATGTCGCTCGGCCGCGCATCGGTCTCCTCCATCAGCCGGTGCACGAACGTGCAGCCGACGCGGTTCACGAGCGCGTTCGTCAGATGCGTCGCGAGGATTTCGCGCCTGAGCGGATGGCGCTGCATCGGCTCGCTGTAGCGCTCCTGAAGCGGCAGCGGGAAGTAGTCGAGCAGCATGCCCGCGACGAGCGGGTCTTCCGGCACGTCGGATTCGAGCAGTGCGTCGTAGAGCCACATCTTGCTGTACGCGAGCAGAACGGCACGCTCCGGTGACGTGAGCCCCTGCTTCGCGGCCTGCCGCTCGGTGATCTCGTCGTCGGAAGGCAGGAACTCGATCCTGCGCTTCAGGCGGCCCGCGCGCTCCAGCGAGCGCATGAGGCGCGCCTCGGGATCGAGCATCTCGGTCACATAGCGCCTCGCGATCGACAGCGCCTGCGTCTGCGAGTAGTTGTCCTTCAGCACGAGCAGGCCGACCTCGTCGGTCATCTCCGCGAGCAGCTTGTTGCGCTGCTTCTCGGTCATCTCGCCATCGGCCACGACGAGGCCCAGCAGGATCTTGATGTTGACCTCGTGATCCGAGCAGTCGACGCCCGCCGAGTTGTCGATCGCATCCGTATTGATGCGCCCGCCCTGCTGCGCGAACTCGATGCGCCCCAGTTGCGTGAAGCCGAGGTTGCCGCCCTCGGCGACCACCTTGCAGCGCAGTTCCGCGCCGTTCACGCGCACGCCGTCGTTGGTGCGGTCGCCGACCTGCGCATGCGTCTCGTGCGCCGACTTCACGTAGGTGCCGACGCCGCCGTTGTAGAGCAGATCGACGTCCGCGAGCAGGATCGCGCGCATCAGCTCGTTCGGCGCCAGCGTCGCGGCGGTGATGCCGAGCGCCGCCTGCACCTGCGCCGGTATCGCGATCGTCTTCGCCGTGCGCGGGAACACGCCGCCGCCCGCCGAGATCAGCGAGGCGTCGTAGTCGGCCCAGCTCGAACGCGGCAGGGCAAAGAGACGCTCGCGCTCCCTGAAGCTCGCCTCGGTATCGGGGTTCGGGTCGAGAAAGATGTGCCGGTGATCGAAGGCGGCAATCAGGCGGATGTGGCGCGAGAGCAGCATGCCGTTGCCGAACACGTCGCCCGACATGTCGCCGACGCCGACCACGGTGAAGTCGGTCGTCTGCGTATCGACGCCCGTCTCGCGGAAATGGCGCTTGACCGATTCCCACGCGCCGCGCGCGGTGATACCCATCTTCTTGTGGTCGTAGCCGACCGAGCCGCCCGATGCGAACGCATCGTCGAGCCAGAAGCCATATTCGCGCGCGATCGCGTTCGCGTAGTCGGAGAACGTGGCCGTGCCCTTGTCCGCGGCGACGACGAGATACGGATCGTCCGGGTCGTGGCGCACCACGTCGGGCGGAGGCTCGATGCCGCCCGCGACGCGATTGTCGGTCACGTCGAGCAAACCGCGCAGGAACATCTGATAGCAGGCGACGCCTTCCTGCAGGAACGCTTCCCGTTCGCTCGCGGGCGGCGGGTTCTTCACGACGAAGCCGCCTTTCGAGCCGACCGGCACGATCACCGTGTTCTTCACCATCTGCGCCTTCATGAGCCCGAGCACTTCCGTGCGGAAGTCCTCGCGCCTGTCCGACCATCGCAGGCCGCCGCGCGCGACGCGCCCGCCGCGCAGATGCACGCCTTCCACACGCGGCGCGTACACCCAGATCTCGAACATCGGCCTGGGCTCGGGCAGCCCCGGCACTTTCGACGGATCGAGCTTGAACGACAGGTACGGCCTCGGCCGCCCGTCGGCGTCCTTGCGGAAATGGTTGGTGCGCACCGTCGCGTTGATCACGCCGAGGAACTGGCGCAGGATGCGGTCTTCGTCGAGGTTCGGCACCTTGTCGAGCGCCGCTTCGATCTCGGAGAGCACGCGCTCCGCGAGCTTGTCGCGCACGTCGCGGTTCTCGTGCGCGACACCTGGCTCAGGGTCGATCGCGGGATCGAAGCGCACGAGGAACAGTTCCAGCAGCTTGCGCGCGATCGCCGGGTTGCCGGTCAGCGCGCGCTCGATGTACGCGTCGCTGAAGGTCGAGCCCACCTGCCGCAGATACTTCGCGTAGGCGCGCATGATGGTCACGTCGCGTGCGCCGAGCTGCGCGCGCAGCACGAGGCGGTTGAAGTCGTCGTTTTCGACTTCGCCCGTCCATACGCTTGCGAACGCGTTTTCGAACAGCGCCTTCACGCGGTCGATATCGAACTCGACGTCGTCCGCGAGTTCGAGGCCGAAATCGTGGATCCACGCGTGCGGCGCGCCGGTGGGCTCGATGCGGTACGGCCGCTCCTCGTCCACGCGCACGCCGAGATGCTCGAGCATCGGCAGGCTGTGCGACAGCGCGATCGGCTCGCCCACGCGATACACCTTGAAGCGAAACGCGCGCCGTCCCGGTTCTATGGCCGCTTCGATCGGCCGATAAAGACTCATTGCGAGACCGCCGGGGCGCGAATGCGTCGCCTCGATCAGTTCGATGTCGCGCACCGCCGTGCG
>Ga0163162_10001910_pt1 | contig 19633 bp, 14 predicted proteins | sample S55metaG_FD_115310 | JGI IMG/M metagenome (GOLD analysis project Ga0163162, IMG submission 115310) | Switchgrass rhizosphere microbial communities from Kellogg Biological Station, Michigan, USA - S5-5 metaG | ecosystem: Host-associated > Plants > Roots > Rhizosphere > Soil | place: USA...
CTCGTGCAGAGTGAAATTCAAAAAAGTGAAGTGACGCTGCAGATGGAACTAGCTATTGATCTACCGCAAATTTTGGGCAATCGGGTGCAGTTGCAGCAAGTGATCCTGAATCTGGTGATGAACGGCATCGAAGCTATGAGTGCAGTCACGGACCGATCGCGAGACTTGCTCATTCGATCCTGTAAATATGAATCCGACAAAGTGCTCGTCGCAGCGCAAGACTCCGGTATCGGAATTGATTCACAGAATCTCGAAAAGATCTTTGATGCTTTCTACACCACCAAGTCGCAGGGAATGGGCATGGGACTGGCGATCAGCCGCTCGATTGTCGAGAGTCACGGCGGACGATTGTGGGCCGTGCCGAATATCGGCCCTGGCGCAACGTTTCAATTTACTCTTTTGAAGAATCCCCTAGTCTAGCTTCGCAGGCTGCTGAAAAATGAGGCTGGAGTACTGATCCCAATACTCCACTACTCCCATACTCCAAGACCCCATTTTAAACAAGCGCATCGAATGACCGTCTCAATGAATCATAAGCAGACCGGCAGATTCTGGCGTTCAGCCACGCAGTGTTTGCTTGGCGGCATCGCTGTGGCATTGGTGACCTTAGTCTGCTTTCAACTCAAGGTCAGTGTCACGACGGCCGCCCTTCTCTATCTGATTGTCGTCGTACTGGCGTCGCTCGCGGGTAGCTTCGTTCTATCGGCCGTTGTCTCCATCATCGCCATTTTATGTTTGGACTACTTCTTTACTGAGCCGCTTTTCATTATAGATGTAACGCTGCGCAACCCGCTGGACCTCGTGGCACTGATTACCTTCTTGGGAACCGCGTTGGTCATTACCAGCCTGATGGCCAAAGGGCGCAAGTCATTCGAAGTCCTGCGGGAGCAGGCCAGCCTTCTTAACCTCACGCACGACACGGTCTTCGTACGCGATACGAGCGACGTCATCACGTACTGGAATCGCGGCGCCGAGGAACGGTACGGATGGAAGAGGGAGGAGGCGGTCGGCAAGATCTCTCACCAACTCATGCAGACGATCTTCCCCGCACCGCTTGAAGAAATCAATGCGGAGTTGCTCCGCACTGGGCGCTGGGATGGGGAGCTCGTACACACGGCGCGAGACGGGACGCAGGTCATTGTGGCGAGCCGCTGGTCTTTGCAGCGAGACAAGCAGGGACTGCCCGCCGCGATCCTGGAGACCAACAACAACATCACCGAGCAGAAGCGCGCCGAAGAAGCACTGCGTCAAGCGCAGGCGGAGCTTGCGCACGTCACGCGGGTGACGACCCTGGGCGAGCTCGCCGCCTCCATAGCCCATGAAGTCAACCAGCCGCTCTCGGGCATCATCACTAACAGCAATGCGTGCATACGCTGGCTTGCGGGTGATTCGCCCAATCTCGATGAAGCCCGCGAAGCCATCCGGCGCATCCTGCGCGACGGCAATCGCGCGAGTGACGTCATTTCACGGATTCGAGCGCTCGTAAGCAAAACCGATACAGAGAAGTCGCGGCTGGACGTCAACGACGCGATTCAAGAGGTTGCCGCGCTTGCCCAAGGTGAAGTGGGAAGGAACAAGGTCGCGCTACGGACGGAGCTAGCCCACGGTCTTCCGCCTGTGTTGGGAGATCGGGTGCAGTTACAACAGGTCATTCTCAACCTCGTTATGAACGGTGTCGAAGCCATGGCATCGGTCGCCGATCGGCCGCGCGAGTTACTCATCTATTCTCATCAAGATGGATCTGACAAAATACTCGTAGCCGTACGGGACTCCGGGACGGAGCTACATTCAGAGAACCTCGATCGATTTTTTGAGCCATTTTTTTCGACCAAGCCGAAAGGCATGGGAATGGGTTTGGCAATCAGCCGGTCGATCATAGAGTCCCACGGCGGACGGCTTTGGGCCGTGCCGAATGACGGTCCCGGTGTAACATTCACGTTCGCGCTGCCGGTTGAGAGTGCGAGCGCGATATGAAACCGGCCAGCCAGAGGTTACCCGGAATGAAAGCGACACCTGGTTAGAAATGAATCTCCGTCTTTTCCAAGGAGGACGCTATGAATTCCGCCGATGATCAGGCTCAGTTTCGTGGGGGAGCCCCGAGCGAGAGCAGCCAACCGATTCGGTTTGCCGGCTCGGTGCTTGGCGCACAACGTCACGTCTGCGCCTTCTTTCATAGCCCTGACGAGGAATATCGGGTGCTGCTTCCGTTCATCAAGGAGGGATTCGAGAGCGGCGAGAAGGCTTTCCATATCGTCGATCCCAAGCTACGTGAGCACCACTTACAGCGGTTAGCCTCCGCCGGCATCGATGTGGCCGCGGCACAACAGAGCGGCCAGTTCGAGCTGCGCAACTGGGCTGATGCATATTTACGTGATGGTCACTTCGATCAAAATAGGATGCTTGCTTTGATCCAAGAAGTCCTTGAGGGCGGTAGGCAGCAAGGGTTTGCGTTGACTCGTCTGGTCGCCCATATGGAATGGGCTCTGGAAGACCGACCGGGGGTGGATGACCTGGTAGAGTACGAGACCAGGCTGAACTTTATTTTGCCCCGGTATAAAGACCCGGTCATATGAACATACGATCTCGCCAAGTTTGGCGGGGGGATCGTCATTGACATTATGCGGACCCATCCGATGATCATCATCAGCGGAATCCTCCAGCAGAACCCGTTCTTTGTTCCACCGGATGAGTTCTTGCGGGAGCTGGGCGAACGCGCCACGCAGAATAAGTAACGGCCATTAATTATCTGGCGATGGGAATGGAGATAGATCAGACAGCCAGTGAGATTAAGCGGCTTAAGACCTGTATCAATAATTTAATCAGCGTCCTAGCCCTTCCCGCCATCTGGAGTGGCCACGAGCCAGCCCAGATTTTAAGTACTCTCCTCGACGTGCTGCTACGTATGCTGCGCCTGGACTTTGTCTACGCGCGGTTGAGCGACTCGATTGGCGGCGGCGCGCCAATCGAGATGGTCCGGGCGGGTCAGCCCGGGAATTCGACTGCTCAGCCAGAGGAGATTGGCCAAAAGCTCAATCCGTGGTTGACAGATGATCTACACGCAGCGCCTTTAGTGATGCCGAATCCCATAGGGGAAGGTGAGGTATCGATCGCGCCTTTAAGGCTGGGGCTTCAGGACCAAGTCGGAGTATTGGTCGCTGGTTCTCAGCGGGCCGATTTTCCAATGGAGATCGAAATGCTCCTCCTGCGAGTTGCGGCAAACCAGGCGGCCATCGGCTTGCAAGAGGCTCGTCTCTTGAGCGAACAGAGACGGGTCGCAGAGGAACTCGATCAACGGGTCGTTGAACGGACCAGACAGCTTACAGCTGTAAACGAAGAGCTCAGAAAGGAAATTATCGAGCGTAAGCGCGCTGAACAACGGTTGGCCACGCAGTACGCTATCACCCGAGCCTTGGCCGAATTCGATACCCTCGCCGCAGCCACCCCGCATTTGCTACAGGCCCTCGGCGAAAGCATGCAATGGGAATGGGGCGCGCTCTGGATTGTCGATCGCGAAGCAGCGCTACTCCGTTGTGAGAGCATCTGGCACGCGCCGGATATTGATGCCATGGAGTTCGACACGATCAGCCACGAGACAACTTTCACGCTTGGCCGAGGCCTGCCCGGACAAGTTGCACAGAGCGCCAAACCCGCCTGGATTGCGGATGTCACGCAGGACCCGAATTTCGAGCGAACGCCCATCGCGGCGAAGGTAGGCTTGCGCGGAGCCATCGCTTTTCCGATTCTACTCGGCGGCGAAACCCTCGGCGTCATGGAGTTCTTCAGCCGTACGGTGCGGCAACCCGATGAGGAACAACTTGCCACACTGTCAGCCATCGGCAGCCAGGTCGGGCAATTCGTTGAACGCAAGCGTGCAGAAGAAGCCCTGCGCAAGAGCGAGGAACGGTGGCGAGCAGTATTTGAGAATTCGGCCATCGGTGTCGCCCTCGCAGATCTCAACGGCCGCTTTTTGGCCACTAACTCTGCGTATCAGAAAATGCTGGGTTACACCGAGGAGGAACTCCGTAAGCTCACGTTTCTGGACCTTACCCACGAGGATTATCGCGAATCCAACTGGAGCTTCATCACCGACCTATTCGAAGGAAAGCAAAAACAGTTTCAGATCGAGAAGCAATATTGGCGCAAGGATGGCAGTTTAATCTGGGTGAGCAACAACGTTTCCCTCGTTCCGGGTAGCGAGAGCATGCCTCGGTTCATCATGGCGCTCTCCGAAGAAATCACCGCGCGCAAGCGCGCCGATGAAGAGCTGCGGCGCAGTGAAGCCTACTTGGCCGAAGCGCAGAGACTCAGCCACACGGGGAGTTGGACTTGGAATGTTTCCACCGGTGAGATTTTTTGGTCGCGCGAACTTTTTCGCATCTTCGACTTGGATCCTGAGCGAACAGCTCTGAATATCGATTTGATAAAAAAGTTCCGGCACCCCGAGGATCGGCCGTTTGCCGAGCAGACGTTTGATACGGCAGTCCGTGAAAAGAGAGATTTTGAAATGGAGTCTCGAATCGTTCTTCCAGACGGATCCATAAGGCACGTGCACACCGTGGGCCATCCCGCCGTCAATGACGCCGATGATCTCGTTGAGTTTGTGGGTACGGTCATGGATGTCACTGAACGGAAGCAGGCAGAAGAGGCTTTGCGCAAGTCACAGGCGGAGCTGGCTCACCTTACCCGGGTGATGACGTTAGGAGAATTGGCGTCCTCTATCGCTCACGAAATCAATCAGCCGCTAACCGCCATCGTCGCCAATGGCAATGGCTGCGTGCGCTGGCTTGCGGGCGATTCGCCCAATCTCGATGAAGCCCGTGAAGCTGCCCGGCGCATCATCAGAGATGGCAATCGGGCCAGTGACGTGATCACCCGGATTCGAGCCTTGCTGCGCAAAACCGCCATCGAAAAGAGCCAGCTGGACATTAACCAAATCGTTCAGGAGGTTGTTCTCCTATTGCAAAATGAAGCAATGCGAAATGGCGTGACACTCCGCACCGAATTGGCGTCTGATTTCCCTCCGGTGTTTGCCGATCGGGTCCAGCTTCAGCAAGTCATTCTCAATCTCGTGGTCAACGGTATCGAAGCTACCGCAAGGGTCACCGATCGTGCGCGAGAGTTGCTCATCACTTCCCATCGATATGAATCCGACAAGGTGCTTGTTGCCGTACAAGATACCGGCATTGGGATCGACCCGCAAAATCTTGAAAGGATCTTCGATGCTTTCTATACTACGAAGTCCCAGGGAATTGGCATGGGCCTGGCCATCAGTCGCTCCATTATTGAAGACCACGGCGGGCGTTTATGGGCCCAACCGAATGCTGCTAGAGGAGCAACATTCCAATTCACCTTGCGCTGGACGTAGAGAGGTGGCGCCGATCAAGAATCAAGACAACTCCCTGTGACCAATCGAATCGGCTGCCAATGCCGCTCTGCGTGGCTTGCGGGGCAGATTTTGAGCGCCACCGTATTTGGAAACTTTGGCGCGCTACAACTAACCCCGATTCATTTGATGCTTTTACTCTTTAGACTACGGCTTTTAGGCCGGCCCCGAGGAAATCCCAGCGCAACTTTTCGGATTGCGTTGTATAATTACGGCAGGAAGTGATCATGCCGGAAAAAAAGGCGATCGTCTTTGTTGTCGACGACGACGTGTCGGTGCGTGAAGGTTTGGGAAGTCTGATTCGATCGGCTGGGTTGTGGGTCGAGACCTTTGCCTCCGCACAGAAGTTTTTGGATAGCCCGCGCTCCGATGTCGCGAGCTGTCTGGTATTGGATGTTCGCCTGCCGGGCCTGAGCGGGCTCGATCTACAAAAACGCATGGCGCAAGCCAATATTGAGATTCCTATTATTTTTATTACGGGGCATGGCGATGTTCCAACATCGGTACGAGCCATGAAAGCGGGAGCCGTTGAGTTTCTTACCAAGCCATTCCGCGATCGGGATCTATTGGACGCGATTCACCAGGCGATAAAACGCGATCGCCTAGCGCGCGGGCAGCGCGCGCAAATGGCAGAACTTTATGAGCGCTACGAGTCGTTGACGCCGCGCGAGCGCGAGGTGATGGAGCTGGTAGTCTCCGGACTGCTCAACAAACAAGTCGCCGCCGAGCTCGGCACCAGCGAGATCACCGTCAAAGTTCACCGGGGTCAAGTCATGCAGAAAATGCAGGCAGGGTCATTGGCGGAACTGGTCAGGTTGTGTGAGAAACTGAGAATTCCTCGCGCCAAAACATCCTAGGAGCAGCGGCAAAGCTCGAGACCTGCCGAAACCAGCCTATACCAAAGTATAATAGATTTTTTATCTGAAACGCTGTTAACTGAGATTATGAAAGGTGAGCATGCCTAGTTCTTCACTTATATCAATCGTCGATGATGACGACTCGGTCCGCGAATCTCTCAGCGGTTTAATCCGTTCTGTCGGGTTCGGAGCTCTGGTGTTTGCTTCGGCCGAAGAGTTTTTGAATTCGAATCATCTCTCCGATACGGACTGCCTGATCCTCGATGTGCGCATGCCTGGCATGAATGGACTCGAGCTTCAACGTCGCTTAGCTGCCAGTCATATGTCGATCCCGGTTATCTTCATCACCGCTCATGGCGATGAAGAGGCGCGGGTGCGGGCCCTCAACGGCGGCGCAGTGGAATACTTACTCAAACCATTCAGCGAGGAAGCGTTATTGAAGGCGATCGACACGGCTCTCAAGTCTAAATGACATAAACCGAAAGATTTTCGAGATTGCAAAAGATAAAACAAACTCCGGACAATTTCCCAACCTACGCCTATCCAGAGGGATTGTTAATTATAGGTAACAATCGTTGACAACCCATGACAAGCAGAGACATCATGTAGCTGTCGCGGTTAGGCGAATAGGACACGGTTAATTTTCTTACTGAAGATCCTGTAGCAAAGGAAAGAGGTGCCCCCATGAGTAAGATAGCTCCTCTTATATATGTCGTGGATGATGATGCGTCAGTGCGCGAGGCTCTGAGCAGCTTGATCCGATCAGTGGGATTGAGGGTCGAGGCCTTTGCCTCCGCGCAGGAGTTTTTGGCCCATCCGCAAGCCGATGCACCGAGCTGTTTGGTGCTGGATGTGCAGCTCCCCGGGCTAAGCGGACTCGATCTGCAACAGGAGCTTGCCAAGGCGGATATTCAGATCCCGATTGTTTTTCTCACGGGTCACGGCGACATTCCGACGTCGGTGCGAGCAATCAAAGCCGGGGCGCTGGAGTTTTTAACCAAGCCTTTCAATGATGAGGACCTGCTGGATGCGATCCAGCAAGGGATCGCCCGGAATCAGCGGGCGCCGAAGCAAAAAGACGATCTTGCCACCCATAAATTTGGCGACATAGTCGGCAAGAGCGCCGCACTAAGAAACGTTTTGAATCAAGTTGAGGTCGTAGCGCCGACGGATTCGACCGTGCTGCTTCTCGGCGAGACCGGCACCGGCAAGGAAGTTATCGCGCGAGCGATCCTCAACGTCAGTTCCCGTTCCAATCGTCCCTTCGTCAAGCTCAATTGCGCGGCGATTCCCTCGGGGTTATTGGAAAGCGAGTTGTTTGGTCATGAAAAGGGAGCTTTTACCGGCGCGGTTTCACAGAAAATCGGCCGCTTCGAGCTGGCGAACGGAGGGACGCTGTTCCTCGATGAAGTGGGCGATATTCCGTTGGAGCTGCAGCCGAAGCTCTTGCGGGTCCTGCAGGAGCAGGAGTTTGAACGACTAGGAAACTCCCGAACCGTTCGCGTCGACGTGCGGCTGATAGCGGCGACGAACCGTGATTTGGAAGAGATGGTGGCCGAAAAGCAATTCCGCGAAGATCTGTATTTTCGGCTGAACGTATTTCCAATTCGGATACCACCGCTGCGCGAGCGGTCGGAGGACATTTCGCTCTTGGTGCAATACTACGTGGATAAATATTCACAGCGCATGAACAAGCAAATTGACGTGGTTCCCGAAGAGACGATGGCCGCGCTTTGTCGTTATTCTTGGCCGGGAAACATACGCGAGCTCCAAAACTTGATCGAACGAGCCGTGATAATGACGCCAGGAAACGTTTTGCAGATTCAAGTCAGCGACCTGCAAGAATCCAATCGAATCTTGTCGTCTATGGCGGGCACGCTGGAAGATGTGGAACGGCAGCGAATCCTGCAGGCTTTGCGGGAAGCCGGCGCGGTCATCGGAGGACCGCATGGCGCGGCAGTCCGGCTGGGCCTCAAGCGCACTACTTTGTTGTCTAAAATGCAAAAACTTGGCATCGCACGGAATACAAACTACTCTCCATTGACGCAGGAAGAGGCATCTAAAGATCAGCCACAGCCGGTAAAGCGCTAGTTCGTCAGAACGTTTGTTTAATGTCATCAACGAATCTCTTGCACCGGCGTTGAACTTTTCATTCAAGCGTCAGAGCGATGCAAATCGACTTCAATCCCAGTCGCTTGTTGCTCACGGGTTCGCTGGTAGGTCGGAGATGTTCCAACCGCCGCCCAGGGCCTGGACGAGGAGCACGGCAGCGGTCATGCGCTGGCCGAGGATCTGGACTGCAGTCGTCTCGTTCGTCAGGGCGATTGTCTGCGCTGTCACCACGTTGAGATAGCTGACGGTGCCCGCCTTGTATTGGTCCATCGTCAAGACGACGGACTTTTCCGCCGCCTTTACCGCTTCGTTCTGCACCCCAGCTTCTTCCTCGAGGATACGCAGCGCAGCGAGATTGTCCTCCACGCCCTGGAAGGCGCTCAGCGCGGTCTGCCGATAGGTTGCGACGGTCGCGTCGTAAGCCGCCCGCGCGAAGTCGGTTTGCGCCCGCCGCAGACCACCGTCGTATACGGTCTCCGAAACAGACGCCCCTACGGACCAGAAGCGACTTGCCGCCGAGAATAATTTCCCCAGACTCGAGCTCTCCAAGCCAAGGGAGGCGCTGAGCGTGACCGTTGGGTAAAACGCGGCTTCGGCAACGCCGATTTGTGCATTCGCAGCCGCAACGCTCCGCTCGGAGGCAGCGATGTCCGGCCGGCGCTCGAGCAGGTCAGAGGGCACGCCAACGGGAATCGCCGGCGGCGTGCTCGCAAGCGGCATGTCCGGGATGGAAAAATCGGAGGCCGGTTTACCAATCAGCACCGCGATCGCGTGCTCGAGCTGCGCGCGCTGGACGCCCACATTGATGAGCTGGGCCTCTGTACTTTTGAGCTGGGTCTCCGCCTGTTGAATGTCCACGTCGGAGTCCACTCCTTGGGCAAACAGGTCTTTGGTGAGCTCGAGGGACTTCTCAAAGGCGGTGACCGTCGCGCTGAGCAGTTGTTTCTGCGCATCAAGCTCACGCAACTGGAAGTAGTCCTGCGCCAGCGCCGCCTGGAAGCTGAGACGCGCGTTCTCCAGATTAGCGGCGCTCGCCTGAGCATTGGCCTGATTCGCCTCCACAGTGCGGCGAATTTGACCCCAGACGTCGATTTCCCAAGATACGTCGAGAGGCAGGGAATAATTCGAGACGGTAATTCTTGACGAGGCTGGACCTGACCCGGTGGTAGTCGATGAGCTCGAGCGATTCGCGCCGAAGCCGATCGTCGCCGTGGGATAGTAACTGGCGCGAGCTTCCTGAACGAGGGCGCGGGCCTCCCGATACTGGGCCTCCGCCGCGGCCAGGTTCTGGTTCGAGACGCTGACCTGAGCCTCCAACGCGTTCAGTTCGGGATCACCGAACATTTCCCACCAGGCGCCGCGGATCACGTCATCCTTCGGCTGGGCGACTCTCCAGCCCTCGTTCTCTTTGTAAGCATCGGGCGTGATGACCTTGGGCCGCACGTAGTCCGGGCCCACTAGTATGCATCCGCTTAAGGCCATCAGCGTTGCCGCTACGATCGCCGGGGCGAAACGGCGATGTTTCAGCGCGGCGCGAGTTATTTTCTGCATGCAACCCATTGATCACAATTCCGGCGCTGCTTCTGCGCGCCATCGGCCGCGCAAGTTCTGTCGGCGGCGCTCGAACCACAGCCGGCCGCGATCAAGATAGAGATACACGACCGGCGTGGTGTACAAGGTGAGCATCTGGCTCACGATCAGGCCGCCGACGATGGCGATACCGAGCGGGCGGCGAAGCTCCGACCCGACTCCCGTCCCCAAAGCCAGGGGCAGCGCCCCCAAGAGCGCCGCCATCGTGGTCATCATGATCGGCCGGAAGCGCAACAGGCACGCCTGGTAGATCGCCTCCTGCGGACTCTTGCCTTCCTGGCGCTCCGCCGCGAGAGCGAAGTCGATCATCATGATCGCGTTCTTCTTCACGATACCAATTAAGAGGATGATGCCGATCAGAGCGATCACATTGAGATCCATGCGGCAGATCAACAGCGCGAGGACTGCGCCCATGCCCGCCGACGGCAGAGTCGATAGAATCGTGATCGGGTGAATGTAGCTTTCATAGAGAATACCCAGCACAATGTAGACTGCTATCAGCGCGGCAGTAATCAGAAGGGGTTGAGTCGCCAAAGACGCCTGGAACGCTTGCAGTGTCCCGGAGAAGCTTCCATGAATTGTCGCCGGCATTCCCATACTCTGTTCCATGTCATGGATGCGGCTTACGGCATCACTGAGGGCGAGACCGGGCGTAAGATTGAACGACAAGGTCACCGAGGGAAACTGGCCTTGATGGTTCACAGCGAGGGGCGCCGTGGTTGGCTCGTAATGGGTGAATGCGCTTAACGGAACTACGCCGCCGTTAGCCGCGCGAACGTAGATCTGTTTCAGTCCTTCCGGGCTTTGCCAGAACTCCGGTTCCACTTCCATGACAACGTGGTACTGATTCAATTGCGTGAACATCGTCGATACCTGGCGTTGCCCGAAGGCATCGGAGAGCGTGTCATCAATCATCTGCGGCGTGATTCCTAATCTCGATGCCGTCAAACGGTCGTATACGAGCGATGCCTGAAGGCCGTTGTTCTGTTGATCGCTGCTGACGTCCGCCAGGCCGGGGAGCTTCCTCATTTGTTGGAGGAGAGTGGGCCCCCATCGGGTCAAATCCTCAAGATTGTCGCTCTGAATCGTGTATTGATATTGCGCGTTCCCCAGCCTGGCTCCGATGCGCAAGTCTTGCACCCCTTGCAGATAAAGCGCCGCTCCCGGCACCGTCGCCAGTTTTGGCCGCAAACGATTGATCAGTTGATCTGCGCTGACGTGGCGCTCCTCGAGCGGTTTCAACGCCATAAATACTCTGCCGGTATTCGTCGTCGTGCCTGCCCCGCTGCCTGTAAAGGCCATCACGTTGGCTACGGCCGGATCAGCTCTAACAATGTCTACGAAGCGCGTAATCCTTTGCCGCATCGCCTGAAAGGACGTATCTTGGACACCCTGAATGCCTCCAATGATGCGCCCGGTATCCTGCTGCGGAAAAAATCCTTTAGGCACAATGATGAGGAGATAGACATTCACGCCGATCGTGAGCAGGAGAACACCCAGCGTCAAGGCCGCGTGGCGCAGGACCCATGCAAGGCTGTGTTCGTACAGGCGCAATACCCAAAGGAAAACTTCCTCGCTCGCGCGATAGAGTCTGCCGTGATCTTCCTCGCGCTGGTGCTTGAGAAGCCTGGCGCACATCATGGGAGTGGTGGTCAATGAAACGACGAGCGAAACGAAAATGGCAGTCGAAAGGGTGACGGCAAATTCGCGGAACAAGCGCCCGACGATGCCACCCATCAGCAAGATCGGAATGAATACGGCAACCAGCGAGATACTGATGGACAGTACCGTGAAGCCGATTTCTTGGGCTCCTTTCAACGCGGCTTCCATCGGTCGCATTCCCTGCTCGAGATGCCGGGTCACGTTTTCGATGACGACAATCGCGTCATCGACGACGAAGCCGGTTGAAATCGTGAGCGCCATCAACGACAGGTTGTCGAGACTGTAACCACACAAATACATAACCCCGAAGGTGCCGATTAACGAGACCGGGACCACCACGCTTGGAATAAACGTTGCGCGGACATTTCTGAGAAAGATGAACACGACGATAATGACGAGCCCAATCGAGATAAGCAGCGTCTGCTCCACGTCATGCACGGATGCCCGGATCGTGGTCGTCTGATCGAGGACAACCGTGAGATCGATCGCTGCAGGAATGGAAGCCTTGAGCTGAGGAAGGGCCTCCCGCACGCGGTCCACGGTAGCGATGATATTCGCCCCCGGCTCGCGAGAAATAACCACCAGCACGGACGGCTTTCCATTGGTTATTCCGGCCGCTCGTAAGTCTTCCACCGAATCCTGCACGTTGGCGACATCCGACAACTTGAGGGCAGCGCCATTCTGATAGCTGACGACCAGCGGCTTATAGGCGTCGGCCTTGAGGAGCTGGTCGTTCGCCGCCAGATCCGACGTGGTCGTATCATCCGCTATCCGTCCCTTCGGCCGATTGGCATTCTGTACGCTCAACATGTTGCGAATATCCTCCAGGCCGAGCCCGTACTTGTTCAACGCGGTGGGATTCACCTCTACCCTCACAGCAGGCAACGAACTGCCACCGACAGTGACTTGCCCGACTCCGTCTATCTGCGACAGCTTCTGCTGCAAGATCGTCGAGGCGACATCATAGAGGCGGCCGGGATCGTAGACGTCCGACGTCAGCGCCACAATCAGAATTGGCGCATCAGCCGGATTGACCTTTCGATAGGTCGGATTGTTCGGCAGATCAGTCGGCAGATAACCACGAGCGGCATTGATGGCGGCTTCAATGTCTCTCGCCGCCGCGTCGATATTCCGGTTCAAGTCGAACTGCAGTGTGATCGCAGTCGCGCCGAGAGAGCTCGTTGACGTCATTTCCGTCACGCCGGCGATCCGCCCGAACTGCCGCTCCAGCGGTGCCGCGACTGAGGAAGCCATGGTCTCGGGACTGGCTCCCGGAAAAGCCGCTGCCACCGTAATGGTGGGGAAGTCAATCTGGGGCAGCGGCGATACCGGCAGGACCGTAAAGGCGACGGCCCCCGCCAGTGCAATTGCCGCGGTCAGTAAAACGGTCGCCACGGGCCGGTGAATGAATGGGGCGGAAAGGCTCATGGCTACTCCGTTGGAACGGGCTCTGCGCCTTCTTGGCCGGCGCGAAACTTTGAGGTTTTCATGGCAAGCCGGTCGAAGAAGATGTAAATGACCGGGGTCGTGTACAGGGTAAGGAGTTGGCTCAGGAGCAGTCCGCCCACGATGGTGATGCCGAGGGGCCGGCGCAATTCCGAACCGATCCCGGAGCCGAGAGCCAGCGGCAGACTCCCCAGGAGAGCGGCCATGGTGGTCATCATGATGGGACGAAAGCGCAGCAGACACGCCTGATAAATCGCGTCCACCGGGCTTTTGCCCCCATGGCGCTGAGCGTCGAGCGCAAAATCGATCATCATGATCGCGTTCTTTTTCACGATGCCGATCAGCAGGATAATGCCGATGAGCGCAACGACGCTCAGTTCCGAGCGGCAGATCAGCAGCGCTAGAATCGCGCCCACCCCGGCCGAGGGCAGGGTGGACAGAATCGTGATCGGGTGGATGTAGCTCTCATAAAGAACCCCGAGCACGATGTAGACGGTCACCAGCGCTGCCAAAATGAGCACTGGCTCATTGGCCAGCGAGGCTTGAAACGCTTCTGCCGTGCCTTGAAATGCCGCCTGGATGCTTAGCGGCATGCCAAGCTCCTTGCGCGTCTGCTCAATTGCATTCGTGGCCTCTCCCAAAGAGGCGCCGGGAGCGAGATTGAATGAAACGGTGACGACTGGGAATTGCCCCTGATGGTTTATCGCAAGGGGCGCGGTGCCCGACTCAAAATGAGTAAACGCGCTGAGGGGCACGGCCGCTCCATTTATGTTGGAGGTGGTAGGAATACTCGTTGTCGTGCTAGGCGCGGATGAGCCTACGGTTGCCGCCGTTGAAGGCGAAGTTGCAATCGCGACCGACGCGTCCGAACCGGCAGCCGGTGGTGATGTCGGAGCTGTGGCTGAGGAACGGACATAGATCTCTGCCAATTTGGCCGGATTCTGCTGGAGCTCCGGCAGGGCTTCCAGCACCACGTGATATTGATTCAACTGTGTGAACAAGGTTGAGACCTGGCGTTGACCGAAGGCGTCGTAGAGGGCGTCGTCGATCATCTGTGGCGTGATCCCTAACCGGGAAGCGGTCACCCGGTCGATGACAAGCGCCGCTTGCAAACCCTCTGTCTGCTGATCGGTGGCGACATCGCGGAGCTGAGGCAGCGCCTTGAGCTTGTCGACCAGCCGCGCGGTCCATAGGCTCAACTCATTCGCGTCGGGATCTTCGAGCGTATACTGATACTGCGTTCGGCTGATCCGATCCTCAATGGTCAAATCCTGCACCGGCTGCATGTACAACCTGATGTCCGCGACGTTCGCCAACGCCGGCTGCAACCGGCGCATCACGTCAGTCGCGCTTATTCCGCGCTCGGCCAGCGGCTTGAGATTGATGAGAATGCGTCCGCTATTAAGGGTGGTGTTGATGCCATCCGCACCGATGAACGAGGAAAGACTCTCCACCGCGGGATCCTTGAGAATGACTTGAGCGAGGGCTTGCTGTCTCTGGGCCATCGCAGGAAAGGAAGTGGTCTGGGGCGCTTCGGAAATGCCCTGGATCACACCGGTATCCTGCACCGGGAAAAACCCTTTCGGGACGATGATGTAAAGCCACGCGGTAAGCGCAAGCGTAGCAGCCGCCACCAATAGAGTCGCGGTCTGGTATCGCAATACCCACCGGAGAGTTTTGCCATAGAACTCGATGATACTGTCGAATGCGCGCTCCGATGCCTGGTAAAGGCGTCCCTGCTGGCTCGAGGATTTGTGCCGCAACAACTTAGAGCACATCATGGGAGTGAGGGTCAGTGAGACCACTGCAGAGACAAGAATGGTGACGCTGAGAGTAATCGCAAATTCCCGGAACAGGCGCCCGACAATGTCGCCCATGAACAGCAACGGTATCAATACGGCAATCAGCGAAACCGTCAGCGACACAATGGTAAACCCGATTTGCTCCGCTCCCTTCAGCGCCGCCGCCAGCGGCTTCTCGCCCTCTTCGATATAACGAACGATGTTCTCAATCATGACGATCGCGTCATCGACAACAAAACCGGTCGAGATCGTCAACGCCATGAGGGTCAGGTTGTTGAGGCTGTAGCCGAGCAGATACATCACGGCAAACGTGCCCACGAGAGACAGCGGTACCACAACACTCGGGATGATCGTCGCCGCGACATTCCGTAAGAAGAGAAAAATCACCAGCACCACGAGCGTTACGGTCAACATGAGCTCGAACTGGACGTCCTCGACCGACGCGCGAATGGTCAAGGTGCGATCCGTCAGAACCGAGACCTGAATGGACGAGGGCAGCGTACTGTTCAGTTGCGGCAAGAGCGTTTTGATACGATCGACAACCTGAATGATATTGGCGCCGGGCTGGCGCTGGATATTGACGATGACCGCCGGGACGTTGTTCCTCCATGCGGCCTGGTTTACATTCTCGACGCCATCCATCACCGTTGCCACATCCGACAGCATGACGGGCGCGCCATTGCGAAAGGCGACCACAACCGACCGGTACTCATCGCTCGTCAACAACTGATCATTGGCGCCGACTTGGTACGACTGGTGCGGCCCATCAAAGTTGCCCTTGGGGCGATTGATGCTTGTCTGCTGCAGCGCCGTGCGCACATCCTCCAAGTTGACGCCGTACGATGAGAGCGCCGTGGGATTGGCTTGAACCCGAACAGCGGGCTTCTGGCCACCGCTGATGGTCACCAGTCCGACACCGGGCAACTGGGAGATCTTCTGAGCAAGGCGTGTATCTGCCAGGTCCTGTACCTTCGACAGCGGCATGGAATTCGATGTCAACGCCAAGGTCAGAACCGGCGTATCCGCCGGGTTGGTTTTGCTGTAGATGGGCGGACTGGGAAGATCGCTGGGCAGAAAGGTCTGCGCTGCATTGATCGCCGCCTGTACCTCTTGCGCCGCCACATCGATATCGAGGTTAAGCGAGAACTGTAACGTGATGACCGAGCTTCCGCCCGAGCTCGTCGAGGTCATCTGGTTTAGGCCCGGTACCTGACCGAACTGCCTCTCGAGTGGCGCGGTAACACCGGAGGCCATGACATCCGGACTCGCTCCCGGGAAAAAAGTCAGCACCTGGATCGTGGGGTAGTCGACCTCTGGCAGCGCCGAAACAGGCAATTGCTGATAGCCGGCGATGCCGACGAGTAGAATGGCTGCCATTAGCAACGACGTCGCGACCGGTCGAAGAATGAACGGACGAGAAGGACTCACGCCCCGGTCCCGCCGTGCGCATTCGCCGACGGATCTCGCGCGGCTATCTTGACTCCGTCGCGCAGCCTGTCGAAATTGTCGGCCGCAATGACATCGCCGGCCTTTAACCCCTCTACCGCCGTCATATCGCCATCGGTTGTGCCCACCGATACCTTCTGCATCGCCACGGTTTGATCGGGCTTGACCAAGTACACAAACGCGCCCTGGGCGTTGCGCTGAATGGCCATTGTCGAAATCAACGTGACGTCATGTTGCGTTTCCACCAAAAGTCTCGCGTTCACGAACTGGTTTGGAAAAAGAGCGTTGTCGTCGTTGGGAAAGAGCGCTTTCAGCCTGACGGTGCCGGTGGTCGCGTCGATTTGATTATCCACCGTCAATAAGTATCCGGTGGCAAGCCGGTGCTGCAGCGCGCGGTCATAGGCTTCGACGGGCAGCCGAACCCCATGCTTGAGCTTGTCGAGCACGGCCGGAATGTTGTCCTCGGCGACAGTAAAGATCACCGTAATCGGCTGGAGTTGCGTGATCACAACCAGCCCAGTGGTGTCGGTCGTTTGAACGAAGTTCCCTTGATCCACCAGGCGCAGCCCGACCCTCCCGCTGACCGGCGCGGTGATGCGGGTGTAGATAAGCTGCACTTTAACACCCTCGATCAGTCCCTGATCGTTTTTGACGGTGCCTTCGAGCTGGTGCACAAGAGATACTTGCGTATCGTATTGTTGCCTTGGAATTGCATTCTGCTGGACGAGCACTGTGAAACGCTGGAGATCGAGGCGCGCGTTGTCCAGCAGAGCCTGGTCACGCGCCAGCTGTCCCTCGAACTCGGTCAGCTGGGCCTGGAGTGGGCGCGGGTCGATTTCAGCCAGCAAGTCGCCGGCACGAACGATTTGGCCTTCCTGATACCGGACGCTCATGAGCTGCCCGTTGACCTGAGTCCTGACTGTCACAGTGTTGAGCGGGGTAACAGAGCCGAGGCCGGTGAGGTAGACGGGGATGGAACCGGTTTTTGCTGCTACTGTGGCAACCGGGACGCTTTGCGCGCCGGAAACCGGCCCTTGGGATGCGGCGCGCGATTGGGCTCCACCGGAATTGCTCCAGAAAACGTAGGCGATCACTGCCGCTAGACAGACCGCCAGCAAACCAATCTTCCAGTGTCTGAGCAACGTGAGGGAACGCGTCCGCTTTGGAAATTCGTTCTTTTCAGTTTCTTGCATCAACTTTTCACTCAGCGTCTTTGTAAGGGCAAATCCTGTTCCAATGCGCCGCCGCACCGGCTCTGGTCAATCCTCATGCAAGCGCACGAATTGACTCGGCCAGCGATCCTCATAATGACTTCGCAAAAAGAAAACTGACGTTACTCAGTCGTCATTTTGACGTGCGTCGATATGACGACTCGGGCCGTCGTCCGGTCGATAATTAATCGCGGCGGGCACTCAGAAATATCTTGCCGTTGGATGGCATACGGATTGCCCTTTGAAGTCATTATCTGGAGGCGTCGAAAAGGAGGAATTCGCAAATGATCAACGGAATCCAAAAGGGCATGAGATGTCACACCACGAAGGAGATCAGAACCCACGGGGGGCGGCTCGGGAGATTCACCGAGGGCACCATTCAGGGCGTCATCGATAACCTCGGGCGTCAGCTTATTAGCGTCGCATGGGACAGTGGTGTTAGCACGTACGTCTTTGTCAACGAGATTGAAATCAAAACTCGCGTCGAATCAGAGGTCAGCTCCTTCTAGCTAGAAAACCGTCAAGGTGAAGCAGAAAGGAGCGAACGCCGTGCAACCGGCACGACAGGTGCGCTCAAAAACCATGACGACAACCTATCATGAAGTATACTGCGCTTTTAATTTTCCTACTTCTCGTCGCGATTTCTGGATGCTCGGTGCTACAGAACAGTGAGACCTACTATCTGGAGCATCCTCGGGGGGGCCCCATTCATTGGCGTGAGTACGAAGATTGAAATCTGCTACGAGACAAATCTGACAGATCACGATTCTCTGACGTGATATCCGGGACATTACACCCCGTCGCAAATAATTCGTGCGATTGGGATCGCCGCTGTGGTTTCGTCGTTCTTCAATCTTTTCGGGGAAAGATAATTGTCGGCTGGAGGCAATGGTCTGAAGGGAGTCGTTATCCCCCTTCAGCCATTGCGGCAATACTCAGTAGTTGTTCTCCATGCGATGTTCTCGTTCCAATTTTTGCTCTTGCGCCTGATCTTGCCCGACCGGACTCTCAGTGCACGGTCCGTAGTAGTCGATGACATCTCCTGACTTCTTGCTTTTGAGCGCCGGGTCGTCGTCAGCCAAACTCTTTCCTTCTATCGCGGGAAACTTCTCATGACAGTAGCTGCCCGGCACCTCTTCGGTCTTAGAAATAGTACCGTCGGCGGCTAGAGCTGTACCACTCGCTATGATGTTACCGAGAAGAATCAGAGCGGCTAAAAGTGATTTTGCGTTTTTCATTTGATTCACCTCCTTTCGTTATTGTTGAAGGATCCTAAGCGCAATCGATATGCCACCCGCTATCAATGTCGAGAAAACGCTTATGGATAGCAGGGTGTGGGAAGTTATGGTGATCTCGCAAGAGCGTGCGCGGTTACTAGTGACGAAAAAATGGCGCCTTATACTCGACAGGTGTCGAATCAGGCTTTTGCTTGAGGCCGGTCGTTTCCAGCCGTTGCCCCCGGTATCGAAGAGTAGTGACGCGCCAAGTCGGCGTACCTGACAAGCCCACGTGTCCAATCACTAGCGCGAGTTCTCCGCCACGATGAAACATCCTCGCTTTTTCCGGACGTCACTATTTCGGCGTGTGCCGATGGAGCGACATGCTCTTTAGCTAGGGTTTGGTTAACGTGAATACGCGATCGTTGGTGTCCCGTGCGATTCTCATCATTTGCAGATAACAAAAAACTGGAGGTGCTCTGGCACGATCGTTGCCACTTGTATCTGTGATATAAGGAGAGGTGGTGAATTCTATGACCTTCGCTACACTGATCATGTCGATTATATTTCTGGCGGGAACAACTTTATGGGTCCGCACAGCCGTCCGGGAGACGCAGCGAGCGCTGGCTCGCAAACGCGGTTAAGCGAGACGCGAACGAACGAATCGGCGAGCGAAATTTCAGCCGCACGCAGCCGCCCTTGGTTCCGAGCGCACGGCAGCGACTTCGCCATGTGCATTGTTTTGGACACGCGTCATCACCGGATCAACGAGACGTGGTCACGATGAGTTGGTTCGAGAACGCTGGTGTTATTGTCCCGGGTAGACGCTCGGAAATCATCCAAGAAAATGTCTTAGCTATCCGAGGAATCGATCGCATGAGCTCTAGAAATCGCAAGCGCGATATCC
>Ga0163162_10001912_pt1 | contig 19627 bp, 17 predicted proteins | sample S55metaG_FD_115310 | JGI IMG/M metagenome (GOLD analysis project Ga0163162, IMG submission 115310) | Switchgrass rhizosphere microbial communities from Kellogg Biological Station, Michigan, USA - S5-5 metaG | ecosystem: Host-associated > Plants > Roots > Rhizosphere > Soil | place: USA...
CCAGAACAAACCTCGGCTGCCGGTAAGAATGAACCGGACTACGATCCTAATGAGTGTTAATTGATTAATGGGGAGTTTGCATGCGTTTGTTATGGAGTTCTGATCAACATGTTTTCCACCAGATAACTCCGACACCACACATCCTTAATAACCTTACCCGATTTTTGTGTAAAGAGCACGATCTGGCTAAAGTGGATATGGTGTCTTTTGGTGGTGACTTCTTCGAGCGTATGGTTGAACTTCCCCACCCTGATACACATTTGGTTTTTGAATGGGCTAAGTCATTCTTAAATAAGGCCTATGAGCTTAACCCAGCTATTCAGGTGTCTATCCTTGCCGGTACGTCATCTCATGACTGGGAACAGCCTAAGCACTTCCTGACGCTTGCTCCAGAGGGTATGCGAATAGAGTATATTGATACTTTGTGTATCAAGACCTATGAACATCTTGATGGGCTGACTGTCATGTATGTCCCAGACAACATGGGGACTGCAACTCCAGATGAAATCTGGGAAAGGGCGTTAGCAGTACTGCAAGAAGCCGGGTTAACTAAAGTGGACATGATCCACTTTCACGGTGCTTTTGAATTTCAGCTGCCTACGAAAGTACGGCACAAGGCGCACAACTTAGAACGTTGGTCGTCTATTGTTAGATTCTGCATACTGGCTGGTCATATTCACACGCCAGTACAACAAGGATTCCTTTACACATCTGGATCATTTGATAGAACACGTCATGGTGAAGAACATCCCAAGGGCGGTTACGTCGTTGACTTTGATGTTAAGAAGAATAAGTTTGAAGCTAACTTTTGGGAGAACAAGAATGCTCTTCCTTACGTTACGCTTAAAGTTAGTAGCGAAATAACCGCAGAAGAATTGATTGTTAAGTTCCATGATTTTGTTAAAAGAAAGAAACTACCTAGGCACTCTCAAGTTAGGGTTATGGGTGGTTCTGCTTTAGTAGTTAACCCTGTGATTGGTATGCTTAGTAAAGAGTATCCTGATTATGGCATTAAAGCAGAAAACGAAAAGAACGCAGACGAAATTGTTGACGAGGTGTTGTTTAGCACTGATGTGTATAACGGTATTTCTTTAACTAAGTCTAGTTTGCCAGACAACATACTCGCTGTAGAAAGTGTGATATCTGGATTAGGTAAACACGGGGTTTCCAACAACGAGGCCCTTAAAGTACTGGTGGAGTTCCTATGACCCGTTCAGTAGGCGCACTCGGTATTTCTGTGGGTACTTCGCTGTGTCTTGAAGCAGGTACCCTACAGAGCTTCCGTAACGTTGATGAAGTTCTGTTTAATTTGAGAACCCTGGTGCGGAATGCCAGGGAATCTTACACTCGGGAAGAGTCAGAGTTTAATGATGTAGAGCAACTTACTAAGGACGTGGCTGGTGATATTACGTTCTTGGCTAAGTATGTGGAAACGCATCGTAACGGTCGTCCAGTAAAGATGATTGTTTATTTCCCGACGTATAAAGGAATTGCTAGTAAGTATCCTAAGGCCGATATTAAAGATCCGCTATTAGGTACTGATAAACAGAAAGAAGAAGAGAAAATCATCTTCAAAGTCTGTGAAGCAGTTCAGAAGAAATATGAAAAGCTTATTGTCAAGACTGACGTTGGTATGCCATCTTTTGGTGGTAACGGAATTGTATTGACGCACCACCCTGTGGATTTGTGTGAAACGAGCGGCGTGACCAGGCTTAAGTTGTTAGAGTCTTATACGGGTGTGCTTAAAGCATATCCAGATTGGTATACGAAGCTGACTAACGGTAAAAAGCTGATGGGCATTCCGCTTAATCGTTTAACTATTCAGGTGTTTGGAGATAACTCAACTAACTTCAAAGCATCATCATCCGGTATCCGGGAGGTAGTCAAACGACTAGCTGAAGAACATAACTGGTCATCTGCCACAGCCATGTCAAGAGTGCGTTCTACTATTGCTGGATTACCTCCGGGTATTGAACGTAGTGGTTTAATGTTAATGCTTTAAAGGATCTGATATGTCAACATTTGACAAGTTCAAAATGTTAAATGCGCCTGACAGTGACGCAACCTTCGGTGAGAAGATTAACGTTCTGATAGGTAACATTGAGTATTGCACTGGTGTAGCTGGTAGTGGTGACGACACGTGCCCTACAGGCGATTTCCAGGTTGCCGTGGATATCATTGCACGTATCCCTGAATTGTTTGACAAGATCGCCCACGGCGGACCAGGGCACCGACAATGGTTGAAAGAAGCCATTGAAGCCCATTTCTCTGGTGAACCAATGCCAGAATACGTGGAAAAGTAAAAAGTTTATTAGTACTGCAAACCATATTTATAACACTCAAACACATTTTTTGAAATAAGGAAACATCATGAGCAATTACAACAATGGTGCTGGTGGTGATCGCCCAGTATTTACCCCTCGTAAAAAGATGTACCTGAACGACTGGCGGATGCCGCACCCTGCTTCTGATGCCCCAATGGAAGGCGGGAAATACCCAGCCCAGTTCATGTGGGAACTGACCAACGCCGGCAAAGTGGTGTTGAAGATCTCCGACGGCGTGTACAAAGAAGGTGCCAAGTCTCCTCACAAAGAAGTTGAGCTGGACATGTACCACCGCAACATCTTGTTCGAAGCGCTGCTGGAAGCCACGAACAATCCGGAATTCGGCACCAAGCAATTGGTTGTCAAGAAACATCAGTTCGTTCGTACCGGCGGCGCCAGCCGTATGTCCGAAGCTCCGATCACTCAGATCACCCTGACCATTATTCGTGATGCTGACGGGATCATCACCCTGGGTTACAGCAAGGGTGACTACAAAGTCAAGACTCGCTTCAAGGGTCCAAACCAGTCGGTCATCCTGGTTCGTAACACTGCCGGCGAAACGGTAGAAGATCTGGGTGTCATGTCGCGCATGTATGTGCGTAGCTGGATCAAGTTCCACCAACCAGTCCTGGATCGCATGGAGCTGGAAGGTTACGAGCCACCAAAACCTCGTGAAGGTGCTGGCGGAACCGGCGGAACCATCCAACGCCAAAGCAACCAGAACCAATCGAACCTCAACGAAGGCTTCGATGACGACATCGACTTCTAAACAACTGAATTAACCTAGGTGGGATATCCCACCTAGGTTAACCTTTATGCTTTGTAAGAGAATTTCAGACCTAAATTATCAAGGTAGTAATAGACAAAAGGTAATTACGCTATGTTCTCAATCGACACTCGTCGTAGTGGTAAAAAGGGCATTAAAGCTATTGTTGTAAATCTCAATGAACAAATGGTTTTGTTTAACGGCAAATCCAAAATTCAGTTAGAGAGAATTTCAGACGACGTCGAAAACAATCTTTTCTCGTGTCTTAATCAATATGTGGAAGCGGTGCTTTCTACAGACGAAAAGATCAAACTGTTTAAGTTGTACAGCAAGGCCCACCACATTGTTGAGTTCGGTAAGTTCTACGATTATAACAATGAGATTAGCCAGCTAAAACCGATCCACGATAATATTCTTGATATTATCAATATCGATAAGTACTGCGGATTTATCCAAAACTCGGAACACTTGGTAATCCCACGTAACCTGAGTGAAGCTTCTAGCAAAGGTGACTATCCGTCAGAAACAACTATTACTGATCAGGATTATGTTCACCTGGTCAAGTTGGCTTTTGTAACTCGTACCACATACCCAATCATCTTTGGATTGCTTAACCGCTTTGACAAGATCATGGGCGGTGGCTACAGCGAGATTGTGTGCGGTGAGTTGTTGAGCAGCAACATTCTTATTACCAGCATGCCTGGTTGGAAGAAACTGGAAACTTACTTTGAGTTCTCCTTTGATAAGCGCGGCTTCCCAACCCAGATCGATGGTGGTGGTGGGCGCGAAACGTTTATCAAGAAAGTTTTGTATAGCGCTATCTTTGATCGCCTGTGCTGTGCAGTTATTCCCGAAACAGAAAAAGATAAGAATATTGCCAACGGTATTAATGGGGCAGTTCGTCAACATGAGAACAGCGTTGTATTTAAGGCAAAAGAAAGTCGTCCAGGCGGCGATGATGAAGACAAACGTTCATCGTTAGATAAATACGGTATTACTGCCGAAACCAAAGAAGCTGATCAAGAAGCTGATGCTGAATTCTTTAGCTTTGGGTTGTTTGACGAAACTGATAAGCCTCGCTTTGTAGATAGGTTCCACTACCAGTGCATTGCGTTGAATATCAAGAATGAACAGCTTGTAGAAAAAGTGTACGACAACCTTCCAGTTAACTGGGACTTTGACTTGCACGAACATGTTCACCAGTTGTTAATGCTCGTTTATTCGGGTGATGTATCTTCCTTTATCTGGGAAGCGTGCAGTTACACACAGATTACCGCGGCCATTGCTTTGGGACAAGTACGGCTTAGCGAAATGGGGTTCACCTACCTGCCTAGCATTTTAGGTGCGCAGTTGGACCCAACAGGTATCCGTTCTCTGGCAGACGGTTTGCGTCTTACTGATGAAGACAAGAACTACCTATCGTCTATCTGTGACGTGCAATCACGTAACAGTGAAAACCGTGGGTATAACGAAGCTATCCTCAATGCCGATTCCTTTATGACATCTTTGGGTCAAGGTATCTGGCGCTCTAACCTTGAGTATGGTGTGCTGGAAAACGAAACAATTTACGACAGGGTCTCCGCTGGGGATTTGTTCTCGATTGATCTGGAAAACGCAATCAAGACTGAATTCATGACTCTTATCAGACAAGTTAACGCTTAATAAGGAATGTAAGAAATGGCAGACATCGTACTACGCGACGTAACAATGGGCATTGGCAACCCAAACCACGTACATTTTCATCGTCACAACCAGTTGAACCTGGCCGATCAAAACGTAGACCTCATGATTCAAGAGGTTAATCGTGGCGGCCTGGTAGAAAGTATGATCAATGATATCGCCGGTCAATCTGGCGGTCTCAGTGTTCAACCGCGTGGCGCTGTAGAGATTGAAGATACATTCAACATGCGTCGCGGTCTTTGCCGTCTGCGCTTCTCTGTAATGGTCAATGCGCTTAAAGAAGTAGAACTGATTGTACTGGGTTACCTTGCTGGTGGTGAAGCTCGTGAAGACGGTATCGACCCGGCTACGCGCTTTGTACCAGTACGTACCTGGAGCATTGACATTACCAGTGTAAACGATATGACGGGCATGCCGGACGTTCGTCAGACTGTTAACAACTCAGCACAGTTCCTGCTGGGTGATCCAAACACCGGTAAGAAACTGCGTTCAATGCGTCCGATTGATATCGGTAACGAAGTATTGGGGTATATCTCCACCGAGCAAGAAGGTCGTCAAGCTGGCTACGTCGGTAATGCCACAGCCGATCTGTCTAACTCGCTGCTGATCTCCAAAACGCAAAACATGGACAGTACGCACTACGCTAAACAGTTGTTGAAGATTGCTGGTAACGTAATGCACGACGACGTTACTGGTGGCATGGGTATCGAAGACAGTATCTCCGGTAGCATCTACGCCAACTCCATGGCTGAGCAACTGGTGTCTGATAACGAGTTCTTCCGAGCAATGGCGGTAGCAACTGGTACCTGGCACTATAAAGGCTTCGAAGGGTTTAGTCTGGGCGAGATCGCCAGTGTCTTCGAAAACTTTACAGATGTACTTGATGACCGGATGTTGGATGCTAACCTGTTTGATGAAGTAGACAACGTTGCAATGTCTTCGGCATATGGCGCGACTACTATTATCGAATCCACAGCAAAAGAGATTGCGTTCCTCTGTGCTGACCTGGCTATTCGTGCTGGCTTGACTCACGTCGTATTTGCTGCTACTAACGACGTAGCAGAGTTCGGCGGGTTTATGGAAGAGGAAGGTGTCAAGTTAGTCAGTGGCGAGTTCATGTCTATCTCGGACCAGGACCCGTACGCAATTAACCGTCTTGAACGGTTTAAACAACTGTTTAAAGATAAGTTCTATACCAAGTTCAACTCTGGTTATGAACACCAGCGCACAATTGTTAACATCGCTGTAACCTGCTCCTTGTTTGGTGAAACCAGCGTGGAACTGTTCTTCAATGGTGACATACAGACCAAGCAAAATTACACCAATGCGACATATTACATCTGTCGGACTAGTCCGAACATTGCAGGCACCGAAACTGGTGTAAGCGATGCTGTAAACTTCTTGAACAACCTTCGCGAATATATCAATTAATAAGGGCAGTTAGATGAACGATCTTAACAAGTTATACAAAGCGATTCTCATGGCGATCGGTGGTATCGTCAAGCCTAACAGTCAGGTCGTGCTGTCTGTAGGCAATAAAGAGATCGATATCCGCGTCGACGGCATGTATCTGTATTTGCCGGTAACTGAAGTACTGGAGTCCACTGAGACTTCTGACAAAGTTTTCTTCCACCCAGGTTGTGAACACATCACCAGTAAAGAAACCGAGATCTTCAAGATCATCCGCCGTATGGTCGGTATTCGGTTGCTGGAGCTGTTCAAGAAATACCCTGTGGTGCTCGCTAGCATTGCTGCTGGCAAAGAAAAGCGTAACTGGAACCAGAACATCCTCAACATCCTCGAACCTCTGAAAGAGGCCAAGAAGAAGACTGTGGACGAACTGGAAGGCATCATGGCTCGGTTCACCGTCGAGATCGATGACAACGGTGTCGATACACGATTCATCCACTTGAAAGTTTCCAAAGGTGCCGGGCGTAGCCAAACCAGCGGTGGCGGTAAGGTTTATCACAAAACCAAACCAGTCTTCCCAATGTACAGCGAGATCATTAAGCGTCTCTCTCAAAGCGAAGGCCAGGCTGATAACCAAACAGTTGAACTGAACGGTGTATCGGTTTCTCGCGGCGCTCTGAAGTTGCTGGCTCACCTGTTCCAGGTAATCATTCCAGCAGTAACCGATCCCGAAAGTGCAAGCTACGAGTCTACCAACTCGGCAGCATCTCGCATGATCTCGTACTTCGGTTGCTTCGAGCAGATTGCCGAGCAAATGAACCGAATCCAGAACATGTTCCGTGGCGACTTCGATAAGTTGGGTATCTACCCAATCGATCTGAGCTGGACTGAACAAATGGAAGAACTCCCGACGTTGTATCGTCAAGTCCCTTCCCTGGAATACAACACGCACAACACCCAGGACGAAGCAGCCGAAAATACCAACGCCATGAACGGTATGGCTAACATGTTCTCGGTCACGTCCAACAATCAACAACCAGCTGTACAACAGCATCACCAATTGCAACAGCAGCAAGTTGCGAACGGTCAGCAGTTGGGCATGCCGGTAACTGGTGTTATTGATGGTTTTGTTGTAACCCCACCACCGATGATCACCGGTGACCGTTACATTCGTTATGAAATCGACCATTACGCAAACCAAGTTCGTCACTACGCGCTGAATACCCTGACTAACTCTCAGGTTGTTTATGTGTGTACTCGTGCAGGCACCATGCTGCAACGTAACGACTCGGTACCAAATAACCAGACTTCCGGCATTCCAGGGTTGACCATGCCAGGTATTGGTATGAACCCGATGATGGCAATGATGGGTATGGGTGGCGGTTTGACCCCACAACAGTTGATGATGATGCAATTGACTGGCGGCATGATGCAGCCACAAGCTACCCCGGCCTCTAGTGGCGGTAGCGTAATAACCGGTAACCAGTTCGACAACCCGGTTTATTAATGCGTGAATAACCCAGTACTCCAGCCGCAAGGCTGGAGTACTGGTTACTATTAATTGTTTTTTAACCTTCCCGTGTATTACTTCGTGATATAGCGCGGAGTACTGATTCTTCGCTAATGTTCAAAACCTCAATAATACTACTGTTATCCTTAGTAGGATCAGTCACACCATTAAGGAAAGCCACAGTCCAGTACATATGACTCGGAATATTTAAACTACGGAGTAACCGATAGAAGTCATAACGGTAAGCGTATCGCTCGTTGGCATTAACCACAGGAATTGATTGTGCTTCCTTAACCAGAATTTCTTTAAGAGACCGAACAAGAGTTTTATATTCTGGCGTAAAAAATACGTTGTTAGCTGCGCTATTGCGTATAGAACCAATTGGCATGACTTAATCTCTATAATGGAGTGGTTATACTTTTTTGAACCTATATCATCAGTGTGTGCTAGTATAAAAGTTTCATTAGGAGTTGGGCAATGATTGATTTTGACAATTTACCGGAACAGTTTGAATATTTAAAACGTCCAAACCAAATGGACCCTGAACTGCAAGGTGTCGGTATTAACCTTGTATGCTTCCCGTGGATTTCATCACCAACCCGTATGTACATGGTTGGTAACATGATTCCTAAATCCGTAGACACCAATGGTCGCTCTAAGCGAAAGATTATTACCGGTGCTGAATATCAGTACGCAAAAGGTGCTCGCCGAATTGAGGCACCTAGTAACATGGTGGTTGAGGAGATCTTCTTTGTAAACTCTCCTAGCCCGGCTGGCGACGCAATTGATAAATGGGGTGCCATGTGGCTGGTATTTAAGAACGACGAGCTTAATGCTTATGACGTTCTAGAATTACCACGTTACAACACACAGAACACGTACATTGGTTTTGAGTATGTGTACGACCAAAAAGTAATGGCTCGTATTGAGAAAGGTGCCCGATTCCCTAAAGGTACTATCTTTGGTCAGAGTCCTCGGATTAGTGACACCAAAGAATGGATGTTCGGTACTGACCTGGTAACCTGCGCTGGTTCCTTCCACTATACCGAGGAGGACGGCATTGGCATTACTGATGTGGCAGCAGCTACTAAGCTGATGTGCATGTTTAAACACTTGCGTAGCCACAGCTGGAACGAAGACGAAGTAGTTCCATTGATGCTGTATGGTACTGACGAAGATCCGAAAGCATTGCCAGAGTCTGGTGAACGCATTCGTGCCGACGGCATTGTGATGGGTTTCCGTAAGCGTAATAGCAAAACGGCACTTACCACACTGACCAAGAAAGCACTACGTACTCCTGACATCAACCATGACATTCTGTTCCGTGCCCCGGTAGATGCAGAAGTAATGTCCGTGGAAGTAATCAGTGAGCGTATGAAGGACCGGTCTAATAACCGTTCTACGGACCACATTGAGCAAACCCATACCAAACAACTGGATCGTTACGAACGTCGTCAGAACGACATGTGGAACAGCGTCATTCGCTGGTATAACCAAAAGCTGGCTGCAAACAACGATCTGGACATTCCAGTATCGAACCAGCTGGATACTTTCCTGCGTATGGCATCTGCCAGCTATACCCGTAGCCCACTGGGTAAAGTAAACACCCTGTTCCGTGGTATTAAACGTTCTAAGCTAAAAGACTGGACCGTCAACATTCTGCTGCGTGAAAACGTAGTTGCCCGTGCCAAGTTCAAAATGACTGGTATGAATGGTGACAAAGGTGTAATCGTAAGAATCATTCCACAGTGGATGGCCCCTCGTGCACCAGACGGTACCTATGCTGATATTGTTATTAACAACATCCCAGCATTCCGTCGTCAGATCTTCTCGATGTTGCTGGAACAAAGTATTAACTTTATTAACGTTCGCGTTCATAAAGAAGTAGTTGCCCTGCGTAAGCAAGGTAAATACGCTGAAGCATTCGCCACTCTGATGAAGTTCTTTGAAACAGGCTTCCCAGAGTTTGCTGAGTTGGTTAAACGTACTGTTGTTGGTGATGAAGTAATCGCCGAGTACATTGACTACACAGCTAAAACCCAAATCAGCGTTCAGGTTGTTAGTAACACCAAGTTGTACGGCGTGGCAATCATCCGAGCACTGCGTCAAGTCTACTCCTACAAACCAGAAAAGATTACCTTCTACGATAGCCTTGGAGAAAACGTAGAAAGCGATAACCCTGTACTTATGACTAACCAGCACTTCATGCTGCTGGACAAGTTTGGTACAGATATGAGTGCGCAAGCAATGCCACTCTCCAACATGTTTGGGATGCCCGCTAAACCAAACGACATGTACAAATATGCAGACTTCCTGCAAAACAAGCCTAACCGTAACAAAGGTGAGACTGAAGCCCGACTGACTGCCAGCCAGGCCGGTGCTCAGGAAATCAATAAGAACTTGGCGTTGGCTAACTCGCCAGAACTGCGTACCAGGGTAACCCGCCGTATCATCCGTGCAGAAGACTCGTTCAACATTGATTTGTTGGTTAAACCAGACGAGTACGTTCACAACCGTGCAGTGCAAATGTCCATGGATATGTTGTCAGACTCTGGTTGGACAATTCGTGCAGAACTTCCTGACGACCTTTCCCCGATCCATGAAGTGTCAGAAAGTGTGATGGCTGGGATGCAACAAGACGAAACCCTTAACGCTATTCTGAAAGAAGATAGCCAATCCCCACAATAAGGGCCGTGACATGACAATGGAAGTAAATCTTCGGTATTTTGCCAATCTGCAAGAGAAGGATATCCTTCGTTGGCGAAACATTCGAAAAGCCGTTGATGTTGTTGATGATTCAGGCCGCAAAGCTAAGTCAGACTCATATGCGCTGATGCTGACTTGGCAAGGTCTGTTGCTTCACCGCAAATATAACGAGATACCGTACAGCATTGACGAGTTGGTACCGTCACCCCGTGAAGAGAAACACCGCAACATCGTTTACAATGACAAAACGCTTAAGATCCCATTGGACTATGTTCTTGGCATCAAAGGTGATCTTCCAAACCCAGTTGAAAACGATCACAACAAGCGATTGATCCACGCTTGGCAAGCTAAGCTTAACAACATGATTACGGTCATGACTGAGCGATCCATCATTTCTGCTCGCGCCGAATGCGTAGACGAACTGATGCTGAACCCAGGGATCATTGAAATACGAAGAATGGTACGCAATCGTGAGATCTCCATTGACGATGGGGAAAACATGTTTAGTGACCATATTCGTAATGACGAAAGTCTGATCAATAACACCGTTGCACTTATGACGCGAACTGGTGGTGTTAGTGTTAACCAGGCATATCAGTTGGCTTGTTTACGGGCTAACGTGTTTGACTTGAGTAACAACATCCTGCCAAACGCGATCATGAGTAACTACGCCGAAGGCATTGTGGATCAGATTGACGTACTTGGTGATGGCAAGTCATCCGGTATGAGTTTGATCTCTAACGGCCGTGGTCTGAAAGACTCTGAATGGTTCCACCGTAAGACTCACTTGGCAACAGCTGTAGTTAAAGGCATTCTCCACGATGTAGATTGTGGTAGTAACCAGTTGGTCGAGATGTACATTCCAAGTGCTGAACTGGCTCTTGCCTGTGTTGGCAAGTATCGTTTGCTGGATGACGGTACTGAACGAATGATTGACCATACAAACGTTCGGGACATCCAAGCTGGAGAAACGATTCGTTTCCGCAGTATTGCTTTCTGTACGGCTGGTGTGGACGGCATGCCATGTGGTAAGTGTGTGGGTGCCATGAAAGGTTCTATCCCATACAACACCATTATGGCTCGTGATGCAAACCTTGGCATGTTTGCGGCAACAACCATTTGTAACCCGCTTGGTCAGAAGATGCTTTCTACTAAGCACTTTATCCGAAATGCTGTAAGTCGTCGGTTCGTTGTATCCAATAAAGACCGAGATATCCTGACCTCTGATGGAGACAAAATCTTCCTCAAGCCAGAGATGTGTGCGAAAGATACTAAACTGATTCTCAAGTCTAGCATGGTCCGTGACCTGGCCGACTTGCGTTCTTTGGATGTGCTTGATGAAGTGGGGATTGATAAACTCCCTTACTTTTCCGACGTCACATTCCAGTATGAGATCGAAGACGTTATGGTGGGCGGTAAAACTGTCCAACAGCATTCGGCTCAAACTTCTGTATCTTCTCGTACTTCGCGGTTTTCGTTGGAATTCCTCCGATTCCTCATGGACAAAGGCTGGGAAGTTCTCGATAAGAAACACATTGCGGTTAACCTGGACGGCTGGTCACCTAAAGCTCCAATCTTTGTACTCCCACTTACTCGGGAAGGTCTGGATGCTCACCGTAGCCGTGTAGAAAACTTCTTGACGTTTAACAAGCGTAACAGTGCCTGGAAATCGCAACCAGTAACTCCCAAGATCTTTGGTGAAGTACTGGCGGAGTTCTGGACGCTTATCGCACAGGAAACTAAAGGCATTAACATCATACACCCGGAAATCATGCTGGCTGCATTGCTGTGTAAAGATCCAGCCAATCTGTCGTATAAGCTAACTTGGGGTACTGGTCCAAAGTACTTTGAGAACTTTATGACGTGTGTGAAGAACCGTGGTGCTGGTACCATGCTCATTGCTGAGGGTCAACAGACCGTACTTAGCAACGTCAAAACATTCCTGGTAAAAGATCGTCAGTCCAGCCCATTGGAAACCTTCTTCCAGCACGGGGTCTCGTAAAGGTACCTCCCCTGCAAAGGGGGGTACCCACCCCCCTATGTAAAGAGGATATTGAATGCGTTCTGTCGCAACGATAAGTGTTGCAAACAATTACATCATCGTGAAGAACTTTTACGGTGAGTTTGAAGCACAAGTATTAAGACCCTATTGTCGTACTGAATTAACTAAGTTCGGCCAAGAGGCTATTCCTAACAGTCGTAAAAAGCGTTGGGTTCCAACGCATGTGTTTGCACGCACTAACAATGATCGTACCGAATATCGCATGCCGCTCTCTATACTCAAAGATCTAATCAATCTGGCTAAGTATCGCGGTTATAACGAAGCTCGGATTGTCATGACCAAGGAGCCCGAGATTGTTGGGGTCGATGTTGAGTTTGCTATCAAGGAGCAGTTTAAAACTCCTCGAGATCATCAGCATGAGTGGATTGACTATCAATTAAAACCTGGTGCGTTGAAAGTTAACGCGGCCCCTACAGGTGGTGGTAAGTCACAACCGCTTTATGCAAAGGTTAAAATCCCTGGTGGCTGGACTACCATGGGTGAGCTGGTTAAAGGCGACAAAGTAATTGCTTGGGATGGGTCGGTGACTTATGTTACTGGTGTTTACCCACAAGACACTGAACAGTTATATCGAGTAAAGTTTGAAGATGGTCGGTCTGTCGATGTTGGACTAGACCACATGTGGGATGTGTTTGATCATTATGGCAAAGAAGCCCCTGGGGCCGAGCCAGGAGATTTCCGTAAGGTATTTAGCACCAGGATGCTGCTGGAGCTGCAAGATACCAAGGGTCGTCTCAATGGTGTAACAATTCCATTGTGCAAATCAGAACGTGTACCGAATATTGAAGAAGGTTTTGATTTACGGTATGGTAGTAACAAACAACGGTTGACCAAACTTCGTTCTTTGATGACCAATGGCTTTAAGGTTATTGACGATCGTTACCTGGGCTTCCGTAGCGACTCTAAAGAAGAGTTAGAAGAAGTACAATACCTTATCCGCAGTTTGGGTGGTAAGGCGCTCTACCATGGCCATGAGGACGGTGATGTAGGGCATTGGATGACTGTCTGGTATTCTAAACCAGAAGACTTGTTCGATGACCCTATCTACAAGAAAAAGGCTAGTGAATTAGTAAAACTAGAAGTTTCTGAATTGGCTATTATGTCGGTTGAGGATCTCAAGGTATCGGAACCAGTGCGGTGTATTTCCATTGCACATCCGAGTCGTCTCTATGTAACCGATGATTTCATTGTCACCCACAACACGTACATGTCGTTGTTCGCGATGATGCAACTCGGTAAGCGCACATTGATTACAATCCAGCCTCGTTACATTCCGATCTGGCAAAAAGATCTGGCTGATATGTTTAGTGTGGCTGCTAAAGATGTATTAATTTGGGAGTTTACCGATTTACCAAGACTTGGAGACATTATTAATGATGGGCGGATCGAGCCTAAGTTAATTATCCTCCCTATCACTCGTATAAGCACGTATATGCGTAATCAGCGCAAGGACGGTAACTTACCATGCCTTGATACGATCTTCGCTAAGATAGCCCCTGGGCTGCGTGTAATCGATGAGAGTCATGAGTCTTTCCATGAAGTGTGCTTGTCCATGCTTTATGGTAACATTGCTAAAACGTTCATGTTGTCGGCTACCTTAAAGGGTGACGATCCATTCATGAACAAGATGTACCTCAGGGTGGCACCAATCGCTATTCGGCTTAAAGAACCGGAACCTGAGAACTACATTGATTTTGTCGCTTATCTTTACCAGATGGATGTTCGTAAGTACAAGATTCAGTCCCAACAGTTCGGTAGTTACAATGATATCGCACTGGAGAAGTCTATACTTAAGAGCGAAGCGTTAACCAATTTCTACTTTGAGTTGGCTGACGAAATGTATCGCATGTTTTACTTAGATCAGAAGGAGCCTGGCACTAAATGTGTCTTCTTCTTTACTCTGATTGAAATGGCCTTGCTTATGAAGGAGAAGTTCCGGGAGCGTTATCCTGGAGAAGACTTTGACACATTCCTGGGGACACTAGACAAGAAGACTCCTAAGAAGTACATGGAGCACGAAAACTTGATAACCACACCTGGGAGTTGCGGTACTGGTAAAGACATCCCAGGATTGATTACAGCCATTTCCTTCCACACTGTTTTCTCCACACAACGGAACAAACAGATGTGCGGTCGTGTCCGTAACTTAGCTGGTAAATTTGGTGATCGTTGTGATGCGCGCTTTGTCTTTCCAGTTTGCGTAGACATTCCCAAGCATGGTGAGTGTATGGACAAACGACGGTTAGCATTTGCAGCTAAACAGAAATCGTTTAGAGTACTTCAATCTGACCTCGCGATGCAATAGTGTCGCGAGTGTTACCCTATGAGGTTTGGTATGGCGGATAACCGAGCCGTTCCTGGTACAGCAACTCTAGTACTTCGGTCAGAAGGGATTGGTAGTTGCAGCAACATAGTTGTTAAAGCGATTCAAAGCTCCCTAGACATCTTTCTGACAGACTTCATCAACACTGATGAGGGGTTGGATGATCGTTGGTATCACAATGCCTTGTTGGAGCTTCTGTACGACCCAGAAGGTGATGTGGAGACGTGTAACTTCCTTAATGAGGAAGAAGCACGGTCCTTCTCCAAAGATCCCATTGGCCATCGGCTAGAGTATCATCACTCTGTGCGCAAGCGCTTTGAGGAATTGATTACTGACAATCGCTCAGATATTGATGTGGCTTATCAACTTTTAAATATAAACAACGTGTTGTCCAAGGTTAACAAAGACAACATTGTAGTAATCATTGGAGGTACTCTGTTATGAACACTGTTCCGTTCGCGCCATCGGTGGCTCAGGAAGTGGTTACTCATTTGGTCCCCACCCCCGGGATCGAAGAGTGTCGGTACTATCACCTGGTTCAGAAACTCTTGGAGCTGCGCATTCGCTCCATCATGACCGGTGTCACCTTTGAGGACTGTTCCAAGTCTCTCATTCAACTGTACATCACGGTACCGCCGCATTACACCACCGCCAAAAAGGTTAATGAGTTTATTGAAAGTGAGGCCAAAGAACTGTCAGCGGCTTTCAAGTTGTTTGAACAGAACAAGTATGTTCAAGATGCTTTCAACACACTTGTTCCTTATAAAGGGATGATGTTCCAAATTACGAACACCACTCTTACTGGTATCCAGCTGATCATTGATCTGCGTAAGGATTAACCACAATGCACAACTTCGTTGTTAAGATCGACCCAGCCACTCAAGAAGAGTTGTATAGCGACGTAAGTAATGACTTTGTGGGATTCCTGGTAATCGAAGCCATTATGAACATCCTGGTGGCCGCCGCTCCTGATGCAGTATCGACACTCGAAAGCGCTGAATTCGTTAACGAGTATCCCGAGAATCAATTGGACACTTCGGCAGAGTACATGCTTGAAGTAACCAAGAGTCTCGATCAGGCAAACGGTATCACAATTGATAATGCTAATTATGATTACAATTCTGATAACCATGAGCTGGCGGTCTCTCGCTTAAATCTTGCGATTCATTCGATTGAAGCTGCAAATGACATTTCGGTGATCTTGGGTTTGAGTGATATCTTCACCGACCCATCCATCGTGTCAGGGTTTCACTTTAATGCAATCCACGGTAAAGGCTGCATTGTCTACTGCCTGTATAGTCATACAGAGACGACACTGGAACCTAATACCACTCTTGCCAGTTTGTTGGAACCTACTCCGGTAAGTCTCAACTCTCTTGACTTGAGTAAGTTATCCTTTTCGTTTCCCAAATCGTAACAAATGTGTTATAACTCCTCTAGCCCCGTAAAGGGCTAGAGGAGTTATAGTTGTTTCTTTTTTTTGCGTTATTTGATAGCCGAAGCCAAATCCATCACAACAGTACTGGCGCCAGCAATGTGAGCAGCTTTCATACGAGTAAGCATTGCAGTAGTAGGGATGCGCACCACTTCAGCACTCAAACGGTTAGCAAGTTTACCCAAGCCTTCACCACAGCACTTAACGCAGTAGTTGCCTTCGCTCTGCGAACAGAAAGCTGGAGAACGAATCAAGACTGTCTTGCCTGTAATTTCAGCCAAGTTATCTTTGGTAATAAGAATACCTTCAGTACCCTTGCAGTAGAAGCTACCAATCCAACGACGACCAAAGGTCTCATGGATGTAACGTGCTTCGCCAAGCTTAGTACCGCAATCAGGACTACCTACTTTACGACGACCTACCAGTTTCAAGATGCCTTTTACCTGAGCACCACCTTCACCGGTAGACATGGAACGAGAGTAGCTACCAGCAACCGCAGTGTTAATGTAAGCAACGATCTCATTGGGGTCCATGCCTTCGTCCAAGGACATTGACAGACCAACCCACCCATCGCCCTTCGGTTCGATACCAAACGCAATGAACATACGTTTGCGGGCGTTAGAGATGAACTTGTCGTTAATAAAGAAATTAGCACTTGGGCCATTAAGCATTTCTTCTCGGTCAAGGTCTACTAGCTCTTTAATAACTTTAGTAAACGCAACCGGGTCATTGAGCTTGCCGTCTTTCTTAAGCTGCGCAAAAAGTTCTTCTTTACGCTTAAGCACTTTAGGACTGGCTGTAAGGGCGTCAATGCCGCCAGGTTTAACAAAGTAAGTACCAAGACCTTCCAGATAGTTACAATGACGAGTGAACTTGAGACAATCGTCTACCGAAGCTTTGTCATCTGGTACTGTCTCCCCTTCCTTGGGATTGTCTACCATGAGACGTTCAATAGTCTTTTTGATAAAGCTAGACGTGAACTCCTCATTTACATAATTAACTTTTTTACCAAACACTTCCCAGAAAAGGATAATGTTGAATATCAACAATCCAAAGGTAGTTACGTAGTTCTTGCCTTGCAAGACCGGATGGAAATCAGCAGGCAGTTTAATGAAATCGTCGTTGTGATAGAACGGTAGATTTACATCACCTTCAATCGTAACCTGAGTCCCATCAATAAACGCGTGAAATTTACCACCCTCAATAAAGACAGCGTGCTCAATCTTCTTGAAAGCGCCAGCACTGTCTTCATCGTCGAGTTGAATAGAGATAAACGACTGGAGTGCCGCTTTAGCAGCATAGCCTTTTACTTCCAGCCAATGTTTGAGATACTCTAACTTAGTCATCGGTTAATACCAACCCATTGATGAGAGTTTCTAATTTAGTAAGGGACAAATAATCCGTTACTAGTTCATGCGCTGTTCTGAGAAGAGCGTCTTTAATGTTTGGGGTGTTGACTTCACTGATGAGATAGATGCCAATAAGTTCTTTGATATACTTGGTGATGTTTTCACCTTCCAAGTTATCTTGAATAACACTAAGCTCACCTTGAAAGAAACTAAGGAAGCTATCAACACTACCGCCCAGTTGACCGTTGTTAATGATGTGGGTGTGGGCCAAGGTGCCTTTAATAGTCTCAGCGTTTGCCCGCACACGTTTAATGATGCTTGACGGAAGACCACTATCACCAGCATCACCGCCATCAAGGCTATCTTTAATAGCCATCAGCGTAACTTCAGTGACATCTTCAATAAAGCTCTCGTATACAGACATGTCGGTGTCTTCGCCGAGATAACGTTGAAACACCAGAATGAAGCGACTTACTGGGTCTACGTCTTTACTTTCCAAAGTAGCGGCAATACCGATAAGGTCCTGGTAGCCCTGCATGTCATAAAAGAAGTGACCTATCTTACAGAGATAAGGCAGACTTTGTGTCGTAATCTGATCTTCGTCAATAGTAAACCCCATTGTCTTCAAGAGGTATAATACGTTTTCGAGAACCATGTCGTAGACATTAAGTTTCTTGGAAGCAATATCGATCGTTTCATCTACGAGTAAGTTGTTAAGTTGAATTGGTAGAAAAGATGTAGGACGTCCCATTAGGTCATCCATGTCCAGATCATCAAGACTGTTAGGATCGTCCAGGTTAATATTAGTACGATCTGCCAACAGGATAAAATTTAACGCATACACCAAGATATTGGACTGAGGTTCCGGTATCGATCGTTTGAAAAGATCCCATGCCCCTCCGATAACCGATGAGGCAATATCTTCGTCTTGTTCAAGCAGTACAGCCTCTTGTGCTGTGATGAGCATAACACTCTCCATCTGGATTAATTAGGACTATAGCATTCATGGGTACTAAAAACCAATCAATGGCCGCTAAACGTATTCAACGTAAAGCAGCCAAGAAGTCTGGCGGCAAGAAACTGACACCTCAACAGGCCGCAGCCAAGTTTGATAAAAAGCTCGAAAGCGAGCTGTTTAACAACGGTGCTCTTGCAACTTTGCATAAGTATCAGAAGCAGGTTAAAAACACCGGCCTTAGCGGTGACGCACCAACAAACAAACAAGTTATCGAAACTTTGGTAAAGGGGCTGAATCTGGTAATTCCGGTTCATGCTGTTATCGAAGTTGCAAGCCGTCTGAACAAAGAAGGTGTTATTGACTTCTCCGAAGCGGACGTGCTTAACATCACGGCTTTTGACAAAGCTGTCGTGCGTATTGCTGAAGACGTCAATGCGATCCAGATTCTGATCGAAGAAGGTCAAGGGTTTGAACAGTTTGCAGACGTTTACATCAGCTTCATGGAAACCATGATCGAAGTAACTCGTGATTCGGCCACCGCGGTGTTCAACAACACCATCAAGCCGCATCAGGAAGTTATCGAAGAGTATTACAAAGAGCACGGTGAACCTGGCCTGGATCAGATGCAACTCAGCATGGTCTTCCACGATCAGCGTATGCAGACTGTGGCACCTATGTACGCCACGCTGCCGGTAGATCTTACCGAGGGTCTGGACTTGGATCAAGATCCGGATACTTGTCTGGGCGGTCTTGACGCACAAGTTGGTGAGCTGCTCCCTGCCGACGAAGACGATATCGACGAAATGTTGAACGCCGATAAAGCTAAAGACATCAACTAAGGAATTTTTGCAGTTATGACTGACGAGAACAACCAAGGCGTACCGGTCGAAAAGACTTTCGCCAAACATACTGAGTTGCACACTCCCGGTAACACCCCAATGATTAATCGGGTGCCTCCAGAGACTGTTGTGATTCGCCCTCTGACCGATAAAGAAAAAGAAGACGGTTACATGACTATCTTCTTGGGTAACAGTAAAGAGTCTCGACAAAACTCGAACGCTCTGATGGAACCCTATATCGAACTGCTTACTCTTCGACAAATGG
>Ga0163162_10001913_pt1 | contig 19626 bp, 16 predicted proteins | sample S55metaG_FD_115310 | JGI IMG/M metagenome (GOLD analysis project Ga0163162, IMG submission 115310) | Switchgrass rhizosphere microbial communities from Kellogg Biological Station, Michigan, USA - S5-5 metaG | ecosystem: Host-associated > Plants > Roots > Rhizosphere > Soil | place: USA...
AATTTTCATCGGAAGTCTGTCAACTGCCCACTTCCTCAGTGTAGTTCCACATCCGCGATAACCGGGTAATGATCCGAATAGGGCAAAGCAAATTTGCTGCATTGCAAAATGTTAAAGTCTTTGCTTGCTAATATATAATCGATGCGTAATGTGGGAGAGAGATGAATATATGTTCGTCCAATGCCAAATCCTTTTTTGAGATAGGCGTCTTGGCGATCGCCCCTGATTCGAAAATACGTGTACGAATTTGGTACGTCGTTGAAGTCGCCGCAGATGATTAACGGATGAGGACTTCTATCGATTTCCTGTCGAACCATGTCAGCCTGTATTCCGCGAAGGCTGAAAGCTCTTTTTAATTTTTTTGCGATGGATTTTGATGCTTCCAATGCGCTGTCGTCCACATTCCTGATTATCTCTACATCACGGAAATCTTTGCTCCTGAATAATACGGATTGCAGATGTGTTGTGCAGATCCTGATAATTTTTCCTTTGACATTGATATCGGCTTCAATCAGACTTTCTGCTGTCGATGTAGAATCAGGTTCATATCTCAATCTTATTGTATCAACGATTGGAAACTTTGAGAAGATAATTGCGCCCGCTTCAAGAGTTCCTTTTTTACTCACATAATCGCGTGAAAAAAAATAATAAGGGTAATGTAATTGTTCGCGGATATAACTGATGCTGGGAGGCAAAATTTTTGAATTGGAGGGTTCATAAAATTCCTGGAGGCAAAGCACATCGGCATTTTGCTGTCGAATAAATTCCATCATCTTAGCCCGATGTCCTGAAGCGGTGGGTTTTCTTGTCACAAAATCGTCCCACCTTCTCACATTCCATGTTAGAACGCGCAATGCTTTTTCGGATTTTGGTCCGAATGTTTTTTTAGAAATATTTAGTGCAAGGAATGCGTGAATATTTGTCCACCCGATGATCAGTGCGAATAATGATAAAAAGGAAAGCTTGCGCGAGTAAAAAAACAACCAGAAAATAAAAAAGCCGAATACAAGAATCAGAAGTAGCGGAAAGACGAGTCCCAGCATTGAAATAAACCACCATTTGCCAGGATGAAGATAAGAATTCAGGCATGCCAGCAGAAACAGGATGACGACGACAATATTTGTGATGATGACAAACCGTTTGGTGAATTTCCTGAGTATGGCCATAGCAGGCTTGTAAATTACAAATCTTCTTCTTCAGCCGCTCGCTTTAAAATGTCTTTTTCTTCGTTGGTTAAAAAACGATAGCCTTGCGAATTAATTTTATCGAGGATGTCGTCAATTCTTTTTTGAGTGATATGAGGAATTTTTTTGAATGGCTGTGTGCCGGAAACATTATAAAAGAATTCGTCTTTAGCAGATTTCTTCTTTTTCTTATCCGGGTCAAACAAGTTGTTACACCATTCGAAAAAATTATTCATCCATATGCTCCAGTCCCGCCCACGATGCATTTGATAAATAAAAAGAAAACCCATTCCCGCAGCGCCGAGGTTTGCCATGTAGGCGCCTGAGTCACCATAAGAAATACCGGAGAAATTAATTAGTAAAAAGATGAGCGTGAGTATCCATAATGGTATACCTCCGTTGATCATCGGAAAAATTCGGTAGTCGGGCGCAACTGTTGTGGTAGCTATAGCTACGGCCATAATTGCCGGATTCGCTCCAACGAGCCAGGAGGCGGCAGCGTTTAATTGAAGATTTGAAAAAATATAATGGGAGCCGATAAAAAGTACGGCACCTGTTATACCTCCATAAATATAAATCGGAACCAGTTTTTTATTGCCGGTAAGATCTTGCAGAATGTAACCAAAGCTCCATAACCAAAACATGTTGGATATAAACTTGAACACGCGATGGTCAGACACCATATACGTCAATATCGTCCATGGCCTGCTCGATAATTTTTCAATATCTGCAGGCAGTACGAACCAATTAAAAACGGAGTTTATGTACGCCTTCTCGTGTTCGGTGAGAAGATAGATTACGTAAATGAATTGAAGGATTACGAATATAACAGCATTAACTATTAATAATTGCATCAATGCGTTTCCGTCCTGTCCAAGGTTCATTCTTTTCCGGTAGCTATCCTCTTTCACATTCATAAAAATCGATGGTAGGTAATCTTAACAACGAACTGTTTCGCTTCTTAGTGTTTAACGAGGTTGGATATTGATTCTTTGATTTCGCCTGAAGGTTTCACGCGTCAACATAATAAAAATATCACGCAATCCCTGTACCGTTTTTTTATTTAACAGTTGCACCTGGAAATGGTTTAGTAAAAATTGCGGCGATCGGTCTTTCGCCAATACATGACAATCAATATGCCGACGGCTGCTCCGCCAAGATGTGCCCAGTGTGCAACATTGTCTCCCGCCGTAGCGCGAATGCCCGCAATCAATTCGATTCCTGCGTAAACGATCACCAGCCACTTCGCTTTGATTGGAAAGGGTATTGGCAACATGATCAGTGTGCTGTTTGGGAACAAGTAACCAAATGCAGCCAGGCATCCGAATACGGCTCCAGACGCACCGAGGGTAGCCTCGTTAATTTTATAAGTATAATTTTCCAGGTATTGCTGCTGCGTCACGGGATCAAGTGCATGAAACTGCCTGACAAGCTCATCATTTTGAAAATAAAGAATACAAAGATGGGCAACAGCCGCACCAATTCCGCATAGAGTATAAAAGATCAAAAACCGTTTTGAGCCCCAGAAATTTTCCAGGATACTGCCAAACATCCACAGGGCGTACATATTCAACAGAAGGTGAAAAATGCTGTCAGGATCATGGAGAAACATGTATGTTACCAGCTGATACGGTTTGAAGAGCGACGAATGAATATCATGAAGAGCGAAATAGTCTGTAATTGAAAAAGCACTCGAACGACCCACTGTAATTTGTGCTAACCATACCAATGCGTTTATAATCACCAAATTCTTAATAACCGGCGGTATCGACTGAAATCCACCGGTCCTGAAATTCGCCATAGTCTTTAAATTTTCTGGATGCAATTTAAGGCATTGCGTTGAGAGATAATAGATGTTCAAGTGTAAGCAATGTCATAAATATGATGAATCAATTTCAGCATATTTGCGTTTTTCCCTCTGCGCGGTTGCGCCTTTGCGAGAATTTTTTTGTGCGAAAAGGCGCAACGGTGCGAAAGGATGAGGACCTCACATTTATGACATTCTTCACATTTGCCCGTTATTTTCTTAACAGCAATGCTACGTTCTCGATATGATGCGTATGCGGAAACATATCCACGGGTTGAACCTTTTCAACGGAATATTTTTCATCGAGCAGGTTAAGGTCACGCGCCTGGGTGGCGGGGTTGCAACTTACATACACTATTTTTCCCGCTTCCATTTCCAGGATTTTTCTTACCAGTTTTTCGTGCATGCCTGCCCGTGGGGGATCGGTAATAATCACATCTGGTTTTCCATGTGCAACGAAAAACGCATCATCACAAATGTCGACCACATCACCGGCAACAAATTCGGTATGGTGAATCTTGTTTAGAAGTGCATTTTCTTTTGCGTCTTCAATGGCTTCAGCAATGACGTCAACGCCAATCACTTTTTTCGCCTGCCGGCTCAGGAAAATTCCTATGCTCCCCGTGCCACAATAGAGATCATATATTGTTTCATGACCTGTTAATCCTGCAAAATCTTTGGTCACCTGGTAAAGTCTCTCGGCCTGTTTTGTATTCGTTTGAAAAAAGGATTTGGGTCCGATTTTGAAATAGAAATCCTCACCTTGTTGTGAGGAGAGTTTTTCATTTACATAACCCTTGCCGAAGTATACTTGTGGCAAAAGATCATGCATGCTGTCATTCCATTTGGTGTTGATCGTATAAAGTAATGTTGTGATTGAAGGGAACGATGAAAGCACATATTCAAGAAGGGATTTTATTTTTTCTTCATTCTGATATCCAAAAACAATATTTACCATGAGTTCACCGGTCAGGCACAATCGGATTTGCATCGTTCTTAAAAACCCTTCGTGTTTGTACATATCATAAAAGGAAACGTCATTTTCATTTCCCCATTTCTTAACGGCCTTGCGAATTTGATTTGTTGGTTCTGATTGGAGATAGCAGGTATCGATATCAACGACTTTGTCAAATATCCCCTTTGCGTGGAAACCTGCGGCATTTTGCATTGCAGAGATGTCAGGATTACGCAATTCTTCCTGCAATAAAAATCTTTTATTGGATAAAGTATATTCTATTTTATTTCGATAGAATTTGTCATCATTCGCTCCGATAATCGGAAGTAGCTCAGGCAAAGCTATTTTTCCAATCCGTTTCAAATTATCTTCCACCTGTTTTTGCTTATAGAACAATTGCTTTTCATATGGTAACATTTGCCATTGGCAACCACCGCAAACTCCAAAATGAGAGCAAAAAGGTTCGACCCTGTCGGCCGAAAATTGATGAAAACCGGTAATATAACCTTCGCCCCAATCCTTTTTGTTTTTAGTTAATCTGACGTCGACGATATCACCCGGAATAGCATTTTCCATAAAAATGACTTTTCCGTCTACACGCGCCAATGATTTTCCCTCAGCGGCATAGTCTGCCACCAGCAATTTTTCGAGTACAATGTTTTTCTTTCTTCTCACGGCGCAAAATTAATGTGTTCACGCTTAACCGGTAGGATTTGGTTTCACAGGTACGGTAGATTTTGGTTTCACACAAAGGCACAAAGAAAAATCAAGGCAGAAAGGATGCTTAATGTAATGATTGTTCAGTCCCATCGGAGCCCATCCTTCGTGTCTTGATTTTTCTTTGTGCCTTTGTGTGAAACCAAAATCTACCGTACGTGTGAAACCAAAATCTACCGTGAAACCAAATCCAACCGGTTAGGCATAAGCACCCACATTTCCCCAATTTTCGCATTTGAAATTTCGTAAATTAGCGCCCGATCCAGATTCATTATGAAAAAAACAAGTTTGTTCTTCACCCTCATCGCATTGCTGTGGAGTATTAATGCCTTCTCGCAAAACGGGTATAATATAAAACTTACGCTGAAACCGTACACAAACGCCAGGGTTTATCTGGGTTATTATTACGGGAAACTAAAGGCAGTTGCCGATTCGGCGATGCTTGATGCCAGCAGCACATGCACGTTCAAAGGAACACAACAGTTGCCTGGCGGTATTTACTTCATCGTTTCTCCCAAAAAAGAAATATTGTTTGAGTTGTTGTTGGATAAAGAACAACATTTTACCATACAGGCCGATTCCGCCACACTACCACGCGTGGTGTTTAATGGATCAGCGGATAACGTGATGTTTCAGGAGTACACAGCGTTCATGGAAAAAAATGGAAAAGCGATCACGGAGGCCCAGGCTGATTTGAAAAACGCAAAAAGCAAAAAAGATTCTGCTGATTTGATGAGTAAAATCAAACAAAAAAATCAGGAAATACAAGAATACCGCGACAACATCGACAAAAAATATCCGGCCTCATTACTTGCCACACTATTGCGCGCATTGAAAGAGCCGGTTGTTCCGCCGGCGGACAAACAACCGGGTGGAAAATATGATACTACTTTCGCATATCACTATTATAAATCTCATTATTGGGATGGAGTTTCATTGACCGATGATCGCTTGTTACGTACGCCACTTTTTGAACCCAAACTCGATAAATATTTTAAAGACCTTGTTTCTCCGGAAGTGGATTCCATTAATCGGGAGGTGGATCATATGTTGCTTTATTCACGATCGAATAAAGAAATGTTTAAATATCTTTTGATCCATTTTGTTCAGAAGTATATCAATCCCGAATACATGGGTCAGGATGCCGTCTTCGTGCATTTATTCGAAAAATATATTAATACCGGTGAAGCCGACTTCTTCACAGATAAGTATAGAAAATTTGTCAATGACCGCGCGTACAGCCTCATGGCAAATCTTGTGGGACAAACTGCTCCCAATCTCGAAATGGTTGATACGCTGGACCGGCCAAAACCTTTATACGGCGAAGACGCCGAGTTTTTTGTGATTTGCTTTTGGGATCCGACATGCAGTCACTGTAAGGAAACGGTTCCAAAAGTCGATTCGATCTATCAGGCAAAATGGAAAAATGAAGGCGTAAAGTTGTATGGTGTTATGGTTGATGGCGGAAAAGACCTGTGGTTGAAATTCATTCACGATCACAATTTGAAGGATTGGATGCACGTTTATCAAACGCAGGCACAACATGACGCAGATGCATCGGCAGGCCGACCGGATTACAGGCAATTGTATGATGTATACCAGACGCCGATCTTATATCTGCTGGATAAAAATAAACGCATCGTCGCAAAAAAACTGACCTACCTCCAAATTGATGAAGTCATCAATCTTAAACTTAAGAATGCCAAATCCAATTGATATGAAGCGTCTTTTTCGCTGCGTTTTTATTTTTTTGATATGTTTATTTGGTAAAAGTCTTTGCGCACAAACTTTATTTACATATGGCAACAATGCTGTAAGTAAAGATGAATTCCTCCGCGCATACAGGAAAAATAATTCGACCGGCAAGCCGACGGAAAAATCATACAAGGACTATCTCGAATTATACGAACGCTATAAATTGAAAGTTAGAGCAGCTTATGATCTTAGGCTGGATACGATGCCAAATCAATTGGCTGAATTGCAAAATTTCCGTAACCAGATCGTCGATCAATATATGAACGATGAAACGAGTGTTAGCCGGATGATTAATGAAGCTTTTATACGCAGCCAGAAAGATATTCGTCTCGCACATATTTTTATCGCCATTCCAAAAAATCCATCACTGGAAGATACGGTCACCGCATATAAAATGGCGCTCGATGCTTATAACGAACTGAAAACAGGTAAAGATTTTGGAAGTGTTGCCGTTAAATATTCACAGGATCCTTTTGTAAAAACTACCCGGGGAGAAATAGGTTTTATTACCGTTTTCACTTTACCATATGCGTTAGAAAATCTCGCATACAGCACGCCGCCGGGAAAATTTTCAAAAATCTTTCGCGACAAAAATGGATTTCACATTTTCAAAAATATAGAAGAAAGAAAAGCGATCGGTAAAATAAAAGTGGCTCAAATATTATTGAACCTGCCAAAAGACGCCTCAACTTCGCAACAGGAAGAAACAAAACAACGTGCGGATTCTATCTATCGCGTTTTGCTTAATAAAGGTGACTTTGCCGAACTGGCCAGAAAATTCAGCGGAGATAATCTTTCCTATCAACTCGGTGGAGAAATGAATGAATTTGGATCCGGCAAATATGAACCGGGTTTTGAAAAAGCAGCATTCGATTTAAAAAAAGATGGAGATATCAGCGCTCCCGTTCTGACCAGCTTCGGATATCATATCATTAAAAGATTGCATCGTAGCCCCATTTCTGCCGTAAAAGATAAAAAAACTACAGACGAACTTCGACAAAGAGTAATGAACGATTCACGAATTGAAGTGGCCCGGAAGGAAATGTTGGGCGCTGTATTAAAGCTGACGAAATTCAAACTTGCCCCGGTCAACCTGGATCATGTGTTTGTGTATACGGACAGCACGTTGCAAAACAGAAAATCGCCATCATTTACTGACATTAATAATAAAACAGTCTTGTTTTCATTCTCGAAAAAAGACGTCACAGTTAAAGACTGGATCGATTACAGGCTTAGCATGCGTAATCAACCCGCACTGGTAAATGGTAAATCAAGTAAAGAACTCTTTGAACAATATCAACAAACGGCGGCTTTTGAATATTTCCGCAACCACCTTGAAGATTACAATAAGGAATTTGCATATCAATTGAGCGAATTCAAAGATGGGAACATGTTGTTTGAGATCATGCAGCGGACTATATGGGACAAGGCATCGATGGATAGCGTCGGGTTGAAAAGTTACTTTGAAGCACACAAAGAAAAATACATTTGGCAGCCAAGTGCCGATGCAATCATTTTCACTTCTGCCAATGAGAAAGCGGCAACGGATATTCAAACAAAACTTCCTGGAAATGTAGGTGCATGGAAAAGAATCGTTGACAGTTCAAGAGGACTTTCGCAGGCTGATTCCGGAAGATTTGAGCGTATGCAACTGCCTCCGGCGGAATTGGGTGGATTAAAAGCGGGTCAATTCACCTCGATCGTAAAGAACGCAGGAGATAATAGTGCAACTTCCGCTTATATTATCAATTTATATAATGAACGCGTTCCTCGCAGTTTTTCCGAAGCTCGCGGAATTGTAATTAACGACTATCAAAGTTTCATGGAAGATAATTGGATCGCTGAGTTGAAGAAAAAATATCCGATTAAGGTGAATGAAGTGGTGCGGAAGAGTTTGCCGAAACAGTAGACCGAATATGAGAATGTGGAAATGTGAGAATGTGAGAATGTGGAAATGTGAAAATGTGGAAATGTGAAAATTAGTTCGGTGAGAGCTCCGGCATGATCCAAAACTTGTTATTATCAATTCGTAATCATTAATTTTCACATTTCCACATCTTCACATTTCCACATTCCCACATTCCAAATTCCACATTTTGCTTATGCGAAATGCAACTCATCAATCATATCCAAAATCGTTGAATCTTCCGATATGTCAAATTTCCTTGCAAGCATTTTGTCGGTCTTTGTGAGAATTTCGAAGTCTTCTACTGTGAGTGTTTTTGGATTGCTTCCGCCCCGCGACCAATCGATGTAATAAAAGTTATTGTTGATAACACTGTCCTTGTAAGATGAATTCATAATGATGGTAGGAATTAGAAATTCATCCGGGCCCCACGTAAAATGAGCAAACCGTTGAAGCTTCTTATCATTATCAATAAAGTTCACTACATACTTTGCGCATTCCATATGCAATGACATGCACATTGCTCTCGGTCCCCCAAAAAGAGTATACGGAAGCGGGAATTTTCTTTCGGGCAGTAATGCGTTTATCAAAAATTGCAAACGGTATCTTCCTTTAAAACCGAAATTGGTGAAATGGTATTTGTTGATCCTCGTAACGGCATGGTTCCACCATTCGTCGTCCTCTTCGTAACAAATAAAATTTTTACCGGCATTTTCTTCGAGGAAGGAATAAATAGTGCTAATGGGCTTGATGGGATAATCCTGGCCGCTCATTACACTGATGAAATCATAGTCCCGGCCACAGTTAAAGATTTCCCGAAAGGAAATCAAAACCGCATCTAGAAAGCTATACGAGGCCCACCGTACTTTAATCCTGTTATGAATGAAATAAACCCTGTCCATTTTGCCGAGATAGGCAAAACTTCTCATATCAATCTTCTTATCCAGGTGGATAAAAAAATCGAATGCCGGATGATCAAATTTTTTGAGCAGCCGCTCGATTTGAGAGGGATCTCTATGTGCCATTATCAGACAAGCTATGCGCATAAGGTTGTCAAAATGTTTTTGATTAATGACGATGCTGACAAGCAACTAAAGATCAGGGAGACTGAAAAAAAAGGTTATGAGTGGTTCAAGGTACAAAATTAATGCCGAATCACCCGCGGCAGTTCGGTGATTTTTACGCATAACAAAATGAAAACAATTTCGAAATGGTATAGGTAAGAATTCTCAAAAAGTGGAGGAAAGTCAACAAGTTCTTGGTGGCTGAGAGTGGACAGGCAGCAGCGTGTGACCGAACGGTCATCTTAAGTCTGCCGATCGCATATTGGCAACGTTCTAAAGACCGAACCTAAATCCCGCCTTTATTCCGATCCATGATGAGTAGCCCGAAGTTTCGGCGCTCGACCTGGAATAGCCGTCATAATCGGCAAGTACTTCGACGGGTCCGAGTTTGACTCCGACTCCTACGTCACCGCTAAATCGAGAACCATTTGTAATGTTATTCTTTATGATCCCGACACCCGCATCTGCATGAATAAATAGTATCTTTCCCACGAGAAGATAATGCCGGATACCTCCTTTCAAAGGAACGTAAGAGGTAGTTCCAATACTGTTTCCTGAAACATTGCTAAAAGAAGTATATCCAATAGTCCCTACGAGAAACGTTCTCCCGGTACCAATCCCGGCGCCACCTTCTACTCCCCAACCATAATTATAGTTATGCTTAAAATAACTATCCACTGGGGCCGCATACAGGCCGTGGCCGAACAAGAAAAATAATTTTTGTGCTTGAAGATTCGAGGTAACGCCAGTAACCAATAGTAATGCGATTACGAGACGGAAATGTATTTTCATGATATGAATTAAATCTTTCAGTTGATAGATTCGGTGCTCAAAAATGTTCGCGTCATGAGGCCGTCATCTGTCACGTGGATTACAACAATTCATACAACGCTCTCAATTTCTCGCGTGTCATCCTTTTCTCCCAATCAGCTCCCAAGGCATTTTCCCAGAGAGGCTTCATACCGAGTGAAACGTTAATCATAGTTTCGAATTGTTGATCGGTCAATCCTTTTGTAATGTGTTGCGGGATTTCAATATTATTTTTTTCAACCATCTTTTTAAATTCGCGAACACCGTCTGGATAATATTCTTCCAATTTGTCAAACACAATACAATTACCTACGCCATGTTTTGTGCCAAGTAAATAGCTCAGTCCATAACTAACCGCATGCGCTACACCAACCTGGGAATATGCAATGCTCATACCGCCGGCATAAGATGCCATCATTAACTGATCATCGCTTTCATCGTCCCATTTATTTTTTTGTACGAATACTTTTTGACAAAGTTGTAGAGCTTTCTCACCATATGATTTGCTAAATTCATTCAGGAAAGTACCATTAAGACTTTCAATGCAATGGATATAACAATCCATTCCGGTATAAAATCGCTGATTGACGGGTGCATTTGTTGTTAATTCCGGATCCAATACAATTTGATCAAATGGGGTGAAGTCAGAGTTCATTCCCAATTTTTTCGTAGGACCCGTCAGCACCGTAGTTCTTGACACTTCTGCGCCCGTGCCGCTGAGTGTCGGTATGCCTGCTTTATACACTCCAGGATTTTTTACAAGATCCCATCCCTGGTAATCTGCAGAAGAACCCGGATTGTTCATCATAAGTGATACTGCCTTGGCCAGGTCCATAGCTGACCCGCCGCCTATTCCAATGATTCCACTTACACGACCAAACTCATCTTTTAACTGTCCTGCTAATTTGTCGACATACGACGTCTTTGGTTCATAGGTCACATCCGCAAATATCACTTTGTCCTTTCCTTTCAACGGAATTCTATTGATTAATGGTTTCCCAATAAAGAAATGATCTACCAGGAAAATCATTGGTGCATCCTGCTTGCGATTTGGTGCAAGAATCTCATCCAATTGATTAAAACTTCCATGACCGTAGACAACGTAACTAACCATTTTAAAATTTCTAAACTTCATAACCTACTATTTAATCGCGGATTTACGGATTTTACCGGATTACGCGGATGATTTATTTAAGAACAATAAATCGCAAATATAAACGCGGATTTGCGGATTTGAACTGATTTCGAATCGCGGATTTACGGATTTAAGTGGATTTCGCGGATAATTTCCACTATTAGAATCATCATGAAGAATCCTTTTTTTCATATGATGCGTAGTTATTGGTTGGGTAGAACGCAGAAATGAAAAACAATCGCCGGATTAAAAATTCCTAATCCGCGAAATCCCTTCATATCCGTAAATCCGCGATTAAATCCGTAACTTCCATATCGACGTCCACATCCACGAAATCCGACTAATCTCTAAATCTGCGATTGATTTTAAACTGACTGTAATATGCATTGCCGGATATTTTCATCTATCGTGATTTGCCTTTTCCTATCGTGCATAAGTTTAAGAGCGCAGAAGGTTTTGTATTCTCCTTATATCGACAATGATTTTGACGTTGTCGGGAAAACGGGCGCCTACTACTGGGCCGAGAAAAAGGAGATAATCAAAAATCTGAAAAAGCACACGGAGAAAATCATAGAAACGTTTGAGGTCTACGATACAAGGATGAACCTTGTAAATGTTATAGAACCCCCAGATGTTACCGACAGCATCATCAAGGAATATTTTGTCGCTAATAAAAATTACCTCGATCAACTTCAAATCGTCACCGATAGCACAAGGGTTTCTATGCAGGTGACCAGGTACGAACCGAAGGGAGGGGTTATGACTGAAAACAGGTTTATCCTCGGACTTCCACTCGTTGAAGATGGTAACAGCTTTTTATTGAGCCGGTCAGAGGATAAAAATAGAATATTGCTTCTCTGCTTTGAGTCTACTTCTTTACGGTCACGGCTGCACGCAATTTTGTTTGATAAGAACTGGACGAAGTTGTCTTATACCATCTATGCAAATCGAAGTATTGCCCAACCCCTGATCCAGGATGATTTTACCAGCTATCCGATCGAACATTATAACAGTAATGCGTTGAAGGTTGCAAATAACGGCGAATGGTTGATGGCATCCCCATCACGCACAAACAATAATTTTCTGCTATTCCATTTCAATGGAAGGGACACTAATTTGATAATTAAAGAAATAAAGCTTCCAAAAACTTCGACATGGGAAGATGTTGCATTGTCACTTGATAACGAAAAACAGGAAGCACTCGCGGGTATTTTATCAATTTACCGCTATCCAACATTAAAAAATGTTCAGGTCCTGCATTATTCAATGACGGATCACTATTTCACATTTGACTCTGCCTATCGTTTCAACACGTTGATGGCATATCGCCTTCTCAACGAGAATCTCATACATGAAAGTTTTATTTGTGTCCCACGCAGAGGATTCATGTTGCTTAAAGAATATGGGCGTCCCTATTCAGACGTTTATGACAATAACCAATACATTAATCCCGGTGGGCTGGAAGCGGTTTTTACAGCGAACTCAATCAGAAATGCACTCTCGCCGCTACTGATGAACAAGGATGGATATACGCGATATGATCTTCTTGGTGGACCACGTGCGCTATACAGTCGCGGCGATCTTAGCTTATTTTATTTTCCTGCAAAAGGCAACGACACATGCTGGAGTGGAATAATAAATAAAGAGCAAGTAACAGAATTCAACACTCCATATCTTTCTTATCTCGTTGTTCCGACTCAGGAACGGCTTTTTCTTCTCTATAACAGTTTCTACCGAAACATCGAGTCACAATATGGAAATGCCACAATACTCGATTACCGCGGCAACCAAGTAACTGACGAAGGAGTGATCTATTCCAAGTTAAACAACACTCTTAATTTCCAGCAATCAAGACAGATTGATGACGATGAAGTCGCGATTCCGTATGAGAATTTTAAGAGAAAGGGATTCGCGATTGTGAGATTTTGAATTGAAAATGTGGTAATGTGAATCGGGAATGTGAAAATGTGAAGATGTGGAAATGTGGAAATGGGTCGCCGCGGCATTTTATTCAATATTCAATTTGACAGCCATACCACATACCAACACCTCATTTTCACATTTCCACATTTCCACATTCTCAATTCGTCACATTTCCCTCACCACACTGACGCCGTCTTCCAGATCTTCACGTTCTGAAAAAGGTTACTACCGCCTTGACTGAAGAGCCTGATTTCATTGTATGCCTCTTCGGGGAAAATTTGCATCGTCATTACTTTTTCACCGCCATTCGCAAATACTTCGACCACACTTTGATCAAAGAAAATATGAAGTCGAACGGTTTTATCTTTCGGTAATAATTTTGTCTCGTACTTTGAAAGATCCGCAAATTTTTTGCTGAACGAATTATCTCCTGCATCTTTCCGATCCATAAATAATATCTGTTGCTTAGCATCATAACCAATTACAAGTTTATTACTCTTGCCGGCGGCCACTAATATTCCAGATGTTGTATTTGCAGCCGGTTGCCATTCTATTTCTAGTTCGCATTGGCGGCTATTTACCGGCACTAGGTTATCTTTATCGACTTTCAACTTTGACTCTTCCCAGTTTTCACCCCGCAACTTGTAGACGGCAGGAACAGGTTTTTGAAAAAGGATCCATGCATTATTTATTTTTTTCAACGAAAGTTCCCTTGGCATTCCCATCATGCTTTTCCATGGTTTCGTTGGAATGTTATTGGCATACGTCCAATTGTTCGCCCAGCCCAATAAAACAGGTGGTTGGTCCTTTGGCAGATGGTTATAAGTGATGCCTGCGTAAAAATCAGGACCGTAATCAGGACGATAAACTTCGTTCGCCGGATTTTCGTTGATGAATTTTGTACCATCAAATTCACCAACAAAATATTGCATCGTTGTTTGTTGTGAATTGAACAGGACCCATTTCTTTTTTCCATTTCCATTCACAATCGGTACCTGGACCAGACTTGGACATTCCCAGATGTCTTTGATATCACCCGCCGGACCGAAATCACTCAGATGATCCCATTTAATCAGATTTGGAGAACCATAAAATTGAACAATGTGTTCGTGCGGAAATACAACGGCCATCACCCATTTCTTTTGCGGCGCATACCAGAACACACATGGATCGCGAAAATCTTTTTTGTGCAAATCAATAACAGGATTGTTCTTGTATTTAATCCAATTGTTTCCGCCATCAAGACTGTACGCAATATTTTGCGTTTGCAGGTAATCTTCTTTGTTGCTCGTATCCGCAATAAAATGCCCGGTATAAATTGCAACTACTGGGGCTACTCCCTTCTTCGTCGCAAATCCTGAAGTATTATTTTCGTCAACGACAGCCGATCCCGAAAAAATCATCGTTCCATTTCCCTCAGGAATGGCGACCGGCAAGTTCGTCCAATGAACAAGATCAGTACTTGTTGCATGTCCCCAGCTCATATGTCCCCAGAAATTTTCATATGGATTATGCTGATAGAACAAATGATACTTTCCATTGACATATACCAATCCATTTGGATCATTCGTCCAATTTGTTGGTGGCGTAAAATGAAACTGCGGCCGATATTTTTCGGAATACTGTTTATCCTGCGCCGAGGAAATGATCGAACAAAACAATAAGAGGAAAAGAATGTAGTGCTTCATGGAATTATTTTTTGGATTTAAGGCCGTGGTGGTTGAGGTTGAGGTTAAGGTTAAGGTTAAGGCTGCAATTTAGATGTAAGGTCTTAGCCTCAACCTTAATCTCAACTTCAATCTTAATCGCAGCTTCGCTACGCGACTAGCGCGGCTGCTCCAAACACTCCGGCGCTATCACCGAGCGTTGGCTTTATTATTGGTACATCAACCCTGTTATTAAAAATAAATTGGTTTAAAGACAGTAATCCCTGGGAATATATGACATCGATATTTCCAACGCCACCGCCAATTACCATCACGTCAGGATCAAGCAAATTCGTGACAACTGAAACTGCTTTTCCAAAAAAATGACACAGTCGATCGATGGTTCTCGTAGCCACTTCATCTACGCCCTGCTGGTGTCGCGCGACAATTTCCTTCAACCGCAATTTTTTTCCCGTAACGCTTTCGTAATATCTTTCCAGTGATGGACCTGCGATTACTGTTTCAACACATCCGGTCTTTCCGCAATAACAAGGTCCTCCGGACTCATCCAGGAAATTGTGTCCCCATTCACCGCCGATACCATGGCAGCCGGGCCAAACTTTTCCGTCTATAACAATTCCGCCGCCAACACCGGTACCCAGGATGATTCCAAAAACAACTTTAGCATGTGGCGTTTTTTCTTTGACCGCGCCCCAGTGTGTTTCAGCAAGCGCAAAACAATTTGCATCGTTCGCCAGAACAACCGGCAACTGCAATTTCTCCTCAAGATTCTTTTTTAATGGCATTCCATTCAAAGCTGTACTGTTGCAATTTTTCATTGTGTGCAAAATCGGGTCGAGTACTCCCGGAGTTCCGAATCCGATGCGTTCCGGGGACAACCCTGAAGAAGATTTCATTTGATCGACAAGCTTAGCAATCTGGCTAACGATATGATGATATCCTTGCGATGCCTCCGTGTCGATCCTCGTTCTTAAAATCGGTTGAGGGTCACCGTTAGCAGGTAAAATCACCCCTTCGATTTTTGTGCCACCGAGATCGATTCCCCATAGTGCGTTTGTCATATAGCAAGTAATTTTTTTTGAGTTGCAGTAAGGAGTTGACAGTTGACGGATTCAAATGTAAGTTACGTTACGTGTCTATCAACTGTAAACTTCCTACTTCCCTCTAAACTATCGACTCAAATTTCCCATAATTCTTTCCGCGCGCTCCAAATCCTCCGGCGTATCGATTTCAACACCCATGTATTCTGTTACAACCATTTTCAATGGGATCCCGTTTTCAAGGTAACGAAGGCATTCAATTTTCTCGGAAGCTTCCAATGGTGTCATTGGCCAACGGGTAAAGTTTAGTAATGCCTGTTTACGAAAAGCATAAATTCCTATATGCTCATAATAAGTGCTATTGATTTGCTTATTTCGGGGATAAGGAATCACGCTTCGACTAAAGAATAATGAATTCATATTTTTGTCGACAGCTACCTTAACATAATTCGGATCATCAATAAATTTTTGTTCTTTTAATACCTGCATTAGTGAAGCGACCTGCACAGACTTGCCGTCCTCTCCATTAAATACACTCAATAGTTTTTTCAACGGTGCTTTTTGTACAAAAGGTTCATCACCCTGTACATTTACGACGATATCAACAGCAAGGTCTTCCACAGCTTCAGCGATTCTGTCGCTTCCGCTCTCGTGTTGCCTTTTGCTCATCATCGCTTTCCCCCCATTTCGGGTGATTTCATCGTAAATAATATCACTATCTGTTACCACCACCACCTGGTCAAATAAACCGGTAGCAACAGAATTTTCATAAGTATGAAGGATCACTGTTTTGGTACCTAACTTTTGCATCAGCTTTCCCGGGAAACGAGTTGCCGCGTAGCGGGCGGGTATCATAGCGATGCATTTCATTACGAGTGCTTTTAGTGAGAAATTCGATACGAAAATAGAGCAAACAATGTGAAAATGTGAAAATGTGAGGATGTGGAAATTCTAAAGGTCGATTGCCCTAACGAATTTTCACATCTCCACACTTCCACATTTTCACATTTGCTTGTAAATTCATCACATTTCTTTACATTTAACCTATCAACGATAGCCCGCCATTTTTTTCTCCTTTTCAAAGCCTGAACTGCTATGCAAGCCAACGAACTTCTCAATATGTATCACGTTGATGCAAATACATGGGATGAAATGTATAAGGATGCCTTCGTGCGCGAGCAATACCGCGGTGTTGTTGAATTTATGCAGGAGTTAAGTGTGGATGAGTTGAACAAAAAGGAAGAGCTGGCGAGAAAACTATTCATGAGCCAGGGAATTACATTTACAGTGTACAGTAGTGGCGAAGGCATTGAGAAAATATTTCCATTTGATATCATCCCCCGCATCATCACATCTTCTGAATGGAATTACATTGAAAAAGGAATTAAGCAAAGATTAAAGGCGCTCAATCTATTTTTAAAGGATGTTTATTCTGATCAGTTCATCCTGAAAGACGAGATCGTACCCATTGAAATGATATATAGTTGCCCGCACTATTTGCGTGAGATGCACGGTTTCCCGGTGCCATATGATATTTATGTGCACATTGCAGGCATTGATTTGATTCGCAACAGTGATGGCGAGTTTTATATACTGGAAGATAATCTTCGTACACCCAGCGGCGTTAGTTATATGCTCGAAAATCGGGAAATTACAAAACGGCTCTTCCCGGATCTACTGCCAAAAAATAATGTCCGGACAGTCACTGAGTACCCCAATATCTTACATAAAAATTTAGTATCACTTTCACCTCGTAATATCAGCAACCCGACGATTATAGTATTAACTCCGGGTATTTACAATTCCGCATATTTTGAACATACGACACTCGCGCGATTGATGGGCGTTGAACTGGTGGAAGGCAGGGATCTTGTCGTGGACAATCACCGCGTGTTTATGAAAACTACTGCCGGGTTACAACAAGTCGATGTTATTTATCGCAGGGTAGATGACGAATTCCTCGATCCACTGGTATTTAATCCGGGCAGCTTGCTCGGCGTTTCGGGCATCATGAGTGCCTACCGTAAAGGAAATGTTGCCATTGTGAATGCAATTGGAAATGGAGTTGCAGATGACAAGGCGATTTATAGTTATGTTCCGGCTATGATTAAATATTATCTCAACGAAGAACCCATACTAAAAAACGTTCCGACGTACCAATTGAATAATCTTGAAGAACGCGAATATGTTTTTGCTAACATGAACAGGATGGTGATTAAGAAAACAAATGAAAGTGGTGGTTATGGAATGTTGATGGGACATTCTGCCAGCGATGAAGAAATCGATCGATATAAAATTGAAATTGTAAAAGATCCACGCCAATACATTGCCCAGCCAATTATTAGTTTGTCTTCATCTCCATGTTACATGAATGGCAAATTGCAGCCGAGACGAATTGATTTACGTCCATACGCACTATGCGGTCCGGGTGGAATAGAGATTGTTCCCGGTGGACTAACAAGAGTTGCACTGCGTGAAGGATCATTGGTGGTTAATTCATCACAAGGTGGAGGAAGCAAGGATACGTGGGTGTTGGCGGGAAGTCAATAGGTAATAGCGGATTTGACATCGAATAAATAAATCACATGCTCAGTCGCGTTGCAGATAGTTTATATTGGATGAGTCGTTATATAGAACGAACGGATGGCATTTTGCGCATGCTGAAAATAAATTACGCGTCTTCGCAGGATGACCTGCAGGATTTTTCATGGAAACCGGTACTTAGGATATTTACCTATTTGAAAGAAGGAAATGTTGATAAGGTTGCAAACAGATCAAGAGCAGTGCTACAATATATGGTGACCGACAAAGAGAATTCAAATTCTGTTGTCAACATCGTTACACATGCCAGGGAAAATGCAAGGAGCGTACAGGATCATATCACAAAAGAACTTTGGCAATGCCTGAATGATTATTATCACACGGTTCGCGACGAACAACTCGTACGGCTTCTACACCGCGAAGATCCCGTTACAATTCTCGACGTACTGATCAAGCAGGGCCTATTGTATTATGGAACGACTGAGATAACGATGGCGAGAGGGGAAGGGTATGCTTTCCTGAATATTGGAAAATTTTTGGAGCGCGCGGTACAATCAGCCGATATTCTCGACGTTAAATTCAGCGATAAAAATTATGATTTCGATGAATCGAATCCGACGTATTGGAAGTATCTTTTATTATCGATATCTGGGTATGAGTTGTATCTAAAAACATATCGTAGCGGTTTTGATCCAAAGAATGTCGTTGAGCAAATAGTGTTGAATGAAGACTTTCCGCGTTCGATTTTGTATTCGATCAACCAGCTTCATCGATATTTTCAAAGATTAAAGAGTGAAAAAAATATCGAGGCTTATCACAAAGTGGATTTTATGATTGGAAAAATAAATAGCAAAGTAAAATATTCCACGGTCGAAACAATAATGCGACAGGGACTGCATCGCTACCTGCAAACGATCAAAGAAGATATTTATGAAGTTGGAACTGCGCTCAACCAGCATTATTTTGCATATGTATAATTTCAAGAACAACCCTAATTCAAAAACATTTCATGCCGAGATTTAAAATTCAGCACATCACTAAGTACACATATGACGGACCCGTGAGAGACAGTGCGAACCAGGTCATTCTTTACCCTATTAAAGATGAATACCAGGATGTAGT
>Ga0163162_10001914_pt1 | contig 19607 bp, 13 predicted proteins | sample S55metaG_FD_115310 | JGI IMG/M metagenome (GOLD analysis project Ga0163162, IMG submission 115310) | Switchgrass rhizosphere microbial communities from Kellogg Biological Station, Michigan, USA - S5-5 metaG | ecosystem: Host-associated > Plants > Roots > Rhizosphere > Soil | place: USA...
AAGAGGCATTACGAGGAACGGTATCGCGTGCTGCGAGCGGAATCCGGGAAAGCCGCGTTGGATCTTCTGCACCGCCTCCAGCAACGGAATGACGCCGTCGCACTAATGGTAGTCGATCATCGCATGCCGCAAATGAACGGCGTGGAAATGCTGCAGGAAGCAATCAAGCTTTATCCCGGCGCCAAACGTACGCTTCTAACCGCCTATGCCGATACTGATGCGGCCATCAAAGCGATCAACGAAGTCCAGCTCAATCATTATTTGCTGAAGCCGTGGGACCCGCCGGAGCAGCAGTTGTATCCCGTTCTGGATGATCTGCTCGAAGACTGGTACGCCGGCTTTCATCCGCCCTTCAGTGGGATACGGGTGCTGGGTACGCGATGGTCTTCAAAATCTTACGAGATTCGCAGTTTTCTGGCGCGCAACCAAGTCCCCTATCAGTGGCTCGATGCCGACGCTGCCGATCGGGACAAGGAAGTCGATCGCCTGGTTAAGAGCGTTCCACCAGAGGATCTAAAACTGCCGGTCGTGATGTTCCCGGATGGTAACTGCATGTCCGAGCCCAAGACGCAGGAACTCGCTGAAAGACTCGGATTGAGAACGCGTGCTGGACTGGAATTTTATGATTTGGCGATCGTGGGCGGCGGCCCGGCGGGTCTTGCTGCCGCGGTATACGGGGCTTCGGAGGGCCTGAAAACGATCATGGTGGAGCGTGAAGCGCCGGGCGGACAAGCGGCCCAGAGCTCGCGCATCGAGAACTATCTTGGGTTTCCGTCGGGCCTCACGGGCGGAGATCTCACGCGAAGAGCGGTCGCGCAAGCGCGGCGGTTCGGGGTGGAAATCATCTCCCCGCAGGAAGCGGTTTCGCTACGGATCGATGGTCCTTACCGTTACTTGAAACTGAACGACGGTACGGAGCTTTCCTGCCACGCAATGCTCCTTGCAACTGGGGTTCAGTGGCGTAAGCTCGACATTCCCGGCATGGATCGATTGCAGGGCTCGGGCGTCTACTACGGCGGTACGACGACGGAAGCCATCTCGTGCCGCGACGAAGATGTGTACATTGTTGGCGGCGCGAACTCGGCAGGCCAGGCTGCTATGTTTTTTTCGAATTACGCCAACCGGGTGGTTATGTTAGTACGCGGTCAATCGCTCGGAGCCACCATGTCTCAATATCTGATCGAGCAGATTGAGAGTGCACCAAACATCCACGTGGAATACAATAGCCGCGTAACGGAAGTGCACGGCGCCGATCGTTTGGAGTCCGTTTCTATTGTTTGCGATGAGACCGGCGATAGGAGCCGGGTACCCGCGAATTCGATGTTCGTGTTCATCGGAGCGGAGCCGCGCACGTCTTGGTTGGAGGGAATCATCGAGCGCAACGAACGGGGGTTCATCCTGACCGGTCCCGATCTGCTGCGCTCCGGAAAGCGGCCGAAGGGCTGGCCTCTAGAGCGTAATCCGAGTTTACTCGAGACCAATATTCCGGGGGTCTTCGCGGTGGGCGACGTTCGATACGGATCGGTGAAACGGGTGGCTTCCGGGGTTGGCGAAGGATCGGTCGCCATCCAGTTCGTGCATCAATATTTGAGCAACGTATCATGACATCGGCAAGCGAAGTGCTGCGGCAGATCGAAATTTTTTCAGATCTTCGCGACGATCAGTTAGAGTGGTTCGCCTCTAGCGCGGAAGAGATCGTACTGGACCCTGGCGACGTACTGTTGCACGAGGGCGATCCGGCGGATTCCTTGTTTGTTTTGCTTGAGGGTGAAATCCGGGGGCGGCGCGAGACCGGCGGATCCGTCGGGCCTGGATTCATCGGACGCGCGGGCCAGGTGATCGGCATGTTGCCATTCTCACGCATGACGCATTTCCCCCTCACCGCGCGCGCCGCGACGCACGCCCGGCTCCTGCGCTTAAAGAAGGAGCGCTTTTCGGAAATGCTCCAGCAAATCCCGGAACTTCTTCCGCGGCTCATTGGAGTACTGGCGGATCGGATTCGCGAGTATAGCCGGGCCGAACAGCAGCGCGACAAACTGAGCGCGCTCGGTAAGCTGTCGGCTGGTTTGGCGCACGAGCTTAATAATCCCGCTTCCGCTGCCGGCCGCGCGGCCGAAGGACTTCGCGATTACATGCGCGAGCTTCGGCGGGTCAATAAGACTCTCGACGATGCGGCGCTTACCTTTGACGAGCGCGCTTTGGTCGTAACTATTGAAGAAAAACTCCTCAACCAGATGGCATCGGCTGCGCCGCTCGACGCGCTCGAACAGAGCGATCGTGAGGAGGAATTGGCTTCGTGGCTGAAGGCGCACAAAATTCCCAATGAAGCACGACTGGCTTCAGGTCTGGTTGAGGCTGGTATCGATGGCGCCGCCATGGAGAGACTGGGAGCAAAGTTTCGCGGTGAGATCCTGTCCCAGGTTTTCGAACGCATTGTGTCTTCGATTGGCGCTGAACGACTCACGAGGGAGATTGAAGCGAGCACCGGGCGAATCTCTGAATTGGTGCGTGCGATCAAAGAATACACCTACATGGACCAGGCGCCGGAGCAGGAGGTTGATGTTCACAAGGGTATCGAGAGTACGCTTACGATGCTCAAATTCCGGCTCAAGCACGGAGTGGACGTGAGGCGCGAGTTCGATCCTAAACTTCCACGCATTTTCGCTCATGGCAGCGAGTTGAACCAGGTCTGGACGAATCTGATAGATAATGCCATCGATGCCATGGGGGGCAAAGGTGAGTTACTGATTCGGACGTCGAGGGAGCTCGATTACGTACTTATCGAGGTTATCGACAACGGGCCTGGCATTCCCGATGCGGTGAAGCCGCATATTTTTGAACCGTTTTATACCACCAAAGGCGTTGGGGACGGCACAGGGATGGGCTTGGATACCGTGTATCGAATTATTCGCGCGCATCACGGAGATATTTCGGTCGATTCGAGTCCAGGACGCACAAATTTCCAGGTTCGACTGCCGCTGGTCTAACCACTAACCTCGAAGTTGCCAAAGTAATTCGTCACGGGTTGCGCCCTGCGCTGGATCCCCGTGGACCCTTGAGATATTGAACTCCGGTGCGCCCAGCAGCTTCGCCGCTTGCCTTAGCGGCCTAGTCGCTTACGTAGCGCTTCGATTTCCGCAGCAAGATGAGCGGTGAGCTCGTGTAGCGTTTCTGCCGTGGTTGATAGTTGCGCATCGCATTCGCGCGTCGCGGGAACCTGCTGGGCTACGAGATTGGGTGTCATTGCAAGAACCGGTTTCCCGCCGTTTGCGCTGCGAACTTCGGCGCCGTTCACCGATTGAGCCTTGGACGCTCCACCAATAAAGCTCGTCTGAGACGCGCATTGCGTAAGGAACAAGGTTTGGCTATTATGAACGCCATTTCACGGCTTGGATGTGTACCTTCCGTCGGGCTTCATATGACGTGCATTGGTATCGTCGGCAAGATATTTGCTTAGAATGTCATCGCGAATACGACGAATCAAGCGCGGCGATCTTATTGGAAACAGCACTTCGACGCGGCGATTCAGATTACGGGGCATCAGGTCCGCGCTGCCGAGGTAGATTTCTTCGCTTCCTCCATGGCGGAAGTAAAAGATCCGGCTGTGTTCAAGAAAGCGCCCCACGATGCTGATCACTCGAATGTTATCGCTCACGGCACGAATCCCGGGCCGCAAACAGCAGATGCCGCGAACCAACAAGTCGACCTGGACACCCGCGCAAGAGGCCTCACACAGCAGCCGAATCAGTCCGGGATCCTCCAAAGCGTTCATCTTGAAAATGAGATGTCCGCGCTCGCCACGCTTCTGTTGTTCGATCTCACGGCGTATCATTTCCGCCAGACGCTGCCGCATGTTGACGGGCGCGACCAGCAGTTTGCGGAATTGGATGTTTCCCGAATAGCCAGTCAAATAGTTGAAGAGGGCCGTTGCGTCTTCGCCGATCTCGGCGTCGCAAGTAAGCAGCCCCATGTCGGTGTAGAGATGTGCCGTCGTCGGATTATAGTTTCCGGTTGCCAGGTGCAGGTAGCGGCGAATCACTTCGCCTTCCCGCCGCACGATCAGAGCTACCTTCGAGTGGACCTTTACTCCAGGCAAGCCGTATACGACGTGCACCCCTTGGCGTTCCAGTGCGCGCGCCCATTCGATGTTGCTCTCCTCGTCGAATCGAGCCTGTAACTCGACGACCACGGCGACCTGTTTCCCATTTCTGACGGCTTCGAGCAGAGCCTCTACCACGGGAGAGTCTCTGCCCAGACGGTAAAGCGTCATTTTGATCGCCAGTACGGACGGATCGCGGGCCGCCCGTTTCAGGAATTCGACCACCGGCTGAAAAGAATCGAAAGGATGGTGCAGGAGCACGTCTTCACGCTGGATCGCGGCGAAGAAATCAACATCCTTGGAGACGAAGTCGGGAGGAGTCTGAGCCAGAAACGGGCGGTCCTTGAGATCGGGGCGCGCAAGACTCGTTAACTGGCGTAATCGACCCAGGTTCAGTGGGCCGTCGACGCGATAAACGCCACACGGCTCGATCTCAAGGTTCGTCGTGAGGATTTCGAGTAACGGCTCAGGCATTCTCGCATTGACTAACAGTCGCACCACATCACGAAAGCGCCGCTGCCACACGGCTTCCTCAATCGTGGCCAGCAGATCATCCGTCTCGATCTCCTTGATGGCCATCTCGGCGTCGCGCGTAACATGGAACGGGTGGGCCTCCACGATCTCGAGCCCGGGGAACAGAGAATGGAGATTGGCGAGGATCACTTCCTCGAGCCAGACAAAAACCTCGCCTGGCGCTTCTCGATTGTGATCCTGAGGAACCAAAATGAGTTGTTGAATCGTGTCCGGGACTTTCACGCGCGCGAAATGTTCGACGCCTGCCTCATCCCGCACGACGACGGCCAGATTGAGGCTCAAATTCGAAATATGCGGGAAGGGGCGGCCGCGATCGAAGGCGAGCGGCGTGAGCACCGGGTAGATACTCTCCTGGAAATAACTTTGCAGTTGCGTTCGCTGACCAGAACTCAGGGAGCGGTAGTCGGCAATCGTGATGCCGGCCGCAGCCAACTCTGGAAGGAGCGCCGCGCGATAGGCAGTATACGCATCTTGGATCAAACCGATACACTCGGTGCGGATCGCCTCCAGTTGCGCTCCGGGCGCCCTTCCGTCGATGCTCAGAGTCTCGACGCCGCTCTCGATTTGCTGTAACAAGCCAGCGACACGAACCATGAAGAATTCGTCGAGATTGGAGTTGAGGATTGCGAGGAATTGGACCCGCTCAAGAAGCGGATTGCGCGAATCGCGCGCTTCTTCCAGCACCCGGCGCTGGAACTGCAGAAGGCTCAATTCAGAATTGAGATAGACCGAAGCCGAATCGCGCGCTACTTCGTCGTCAACCTCGCCAATCGGAAATCGTCTATCGGCGTCGAGGTCGGAAGTGGGGAAGCGGACGTTCGATGGTTCGTCGCGAATTTGACGGAAAGGGATCGCCATACTAGGCGGTGCTTGTCAAGATTCCGATTCTTCGCCCGAGCCTTTCAGGGAAGCGGCACTCCAGTAGAGACAGGGGACGCCCGTGCGAAGTTCGATCAAGTGGCGTATGTGGGGCTCTCCGACGATAAAACACTTTTACTCTATTATGTTTTATCTAAACCGAAGACGGGGCAAAAGTCAAATGGGATGTTCGCGGCTGCCAGCCCGTTGAGCAGAACCTGACTCTTTTGTCCTCCCAGGCATCGCGGCGGCGACGTGGATTCACGTAAGAGTCTCGTCCGTCCTCACGCCAGTAAGCGAGAATTATTGCTGGCTTGGGTGTACCCAAAATGGGGTATTTCTTGCGTAATCCTTCGTGGTAGCAAAGGAACACTCCATCTGGTGACGCATTCCGTTCCGGCTTGCCGCATGCTGTGTTCAGAGATTGGCTTCGTCCGGACAATCAGTGGACCGAGACGTTCGGAGCCACGGTTTGTTCAAGACAGGTCCACGCAGGAGGAACTTTCATGCCCACGATCACGACCAAAGACGGCATTGAGATTTACTACAAGGACTGGGGTAAAGGACAGCCTATCGTTTTCAGCCATGGTTGGCCGCTCAGCGCGGACGACTGGGATAACCAGATGCTATTCTTCCTGCATCAAGGCTATCGGGTGATCGCCCATGATCGCCGTGGGCACGGCCGCTCGACTCAGACCGCCGACGGCCACGACATGGATCATTATGCCGATGACCTGGCGGCTCTCACGGCGCATCTCGATCTGAAAAATGCCATCCATGTGGGCCATTCCACCGGAGGCGGCGAGGTGACGCACTATCTGGCGCGGCATGGCGAAAGCCGGGCAAGCAAGGCAGCGCTGATCAGCGCGGTGCCCCCTCTGATGGTGAAGACGGCGGCCAATCCGCTCGGCCTTCCCAAGGAAGTGTTCGATGGTCTGCAATCGCAGCTCGCCGCCAATCGTTCGCAATTCTATCGCGACCTGCCATCAGGGCCTTTCTATGGCTACAACCGGCCGGGCGCGAAAGCTTCCGAGGCTGTCATTCAAAATTGGTGGCGCCAGGGCATGATGGGCGGGGCCAAGGCGCATTACGACGGTATCGTGGCGTTTTCACAAACGGACTTTACCGAAGATCTCAAGAAGATCAACATCCCGGTCCTGGTCATGCACAGCGAGGACGATCAGATCGTGCCCTATGCCGCCGCCGGTCCGCGGTCCGCTCAGCTGCTCAAGAACGGAACTTTTATAAGCTACAAGAGCTTTCCGCATGGCATGCCTACTACGGAAGCGGACACGATTAACGCCGACCTGCTGGCGTTCTTGAAAGGCGCTGCGTCGGTCGCGGCTTGAATTTTTCCGGCCTCAAGTGCGGTCGCTGGAAAGTCAGTACCGCAGGACTGACGGGTCGACCCGAACGCTCCAGCCATCGATGCCGTCGGCCATGTTTTGGCATGCGGCTACGCGCTGTTCCCGCGGTCATCGCAATTTGGCATATTCCCGCTGGGCCTCTTGGAGCAGCGGGAGATCGCGGTCCGCGTCTTTCCAGAGCGTGAGGAAATCCTCATACGCACTCTTGGCCTTCACCTGGTCGCCGGCCAGCACCAAGACGCGGCCTAACTGGAGGCGAGCCACGGCGGCAACCGGGTCACTCCATACGAGCACCCGGTCGTGGAGGATCTTCTGAAATTCAGCGGCGGCCTCGACACCCTGGTGCGCGGCCAAGTAGGCCATGCCGCGGACGTAGGCCGGATAAAGATTCCCGAAAAAGCCAAACCAACTGCCCGGTATTCCGAGTTCGTAGGGAGCAGAAACTTGTAGCTGTTCGACAGCCCCGGCCGGATCACCGCGACGAAGAGAGGCGAGCGCTCGAAGAACCGGCAGGTAGGTGAATCTCACGTAGGTGTCTTCGGGGAAGCGTTTATCAAGATCGTTGGCGAGCGCCTGCGAACGCCGAATATCGCCCGAAACCGCCAAGGCAAAGGCAGCCCCGTACTCAACATCACGGGCGTTGGAAAGCGCGAGTGCTGCCGTAGCGTTCCGCCGCGCCTCGGGCGCATTCCCGAAAAACGCCTCACGCACGGCCGCTCCTGCCTCAAACATCGCGGCACGTTCTTTCTGGCCGTCCTGCTGAGCCAGACTGGCAGCGCGGCGTGACATGCTCCTTGCCGATTGCAGCCGTCCGTCATAAGCCAAGACGAATGCCTGCGCGTTGGAGATCCAATCTTCAGCTCCGGATCTGCCCTGAGCCATGGCGACTTGCCGTTCCATCGCAGCCGTGTCCTCTTTCAAGAAAGCGATGTAATAGGGCAGGAGGATCAGATCCGGCGCTTGGAATTTGCGCTCGGCGGCCTGTTGGATGACTTTCCCTGCGTCCTCAAAACGATTGAGAAAAATGTCGGCCCAAGCCAGATTGAAATATCCCGGGGGAAAATTTGGATCGGCCTGGATGGCTTGTTTGCCCTCTTCAGCGGACTCTTCATAATTGCCCAGTTCCTGATCGATTAGGGACAAGAACCCGTGAGCCTCTCTTGCGCGAGGATAGGTCTGGGCCCACAATGCACCGGTATGCCGTGCCTTCTCTAAGTTTCCCGTTACCTGAAGATCGTAGGACAGCATGATAAAGAAGCGCTCTCGATCGCTGGCACGATTTCGCAACTGATAGGCTGTGGTGATGCTGTCCGCAGCTTGGGCAGACTCCGAAATGTCCCCGTATATCCGGCCGAGGAATGCGTGTGCCATCGCGAACTGTGGGTCGATTTCGACGGCACGCTGGAGTAAGGGTACGGCCGCCGACGGATCCGGCGACAAGCCCGCCTTCCAGGCGGCAGTGTACTGTTTCAAGGCGTCGAGAGACGGGGTGGTGGCTTCCATCAGGGGAGTCTCCAGCTGTTTGACGCTGGCGAGCGACTCGCCTGCTCGCGTCCTGAACTTGCTTGCGATCTGACCGAGCACATTCAGGACTTCTTCTTTATTCGCCGCTTGCAACTGTTGATCGTCGATGACCTCCCCGGTGCTGCAGTTCCTGGCGCGCAGACCCAGTACGTAGCGGCTGCCCAGGCTCGCGATAGAACCTTCCAGGACCGCAGCGCCGCCGACCCTCTCGCAGACTTCTTTGGCAACTTCGGGAGTCAGCGGCTCACCCGGCGGCCGATTCATCAAGCCGAGCGTTCCTTGGATTCGCTGGTCCGGCACCAGACTTAAGAACGGCGATTGTTCGAGTTGGACCGCTAGTCCCTGGCGCAGCGTGCCGTCGAACACGGAATCGCCCGTCCTATTGACGAAATCGGCCAGGACGATGGTGTCTTTGTCAGTAAGTTTTGGGATGCGGTGAATATAGAGATAACCCCCGACTGAGAGTGCGACAACTGCTGCTGACGCCGCAATCCACCGCATCATGGGGCGGGCCATCAGGGCAGGCGCCTTCCGTTTCAGGCGATCGAGATCAGCGCTGATTTCGGGAGCGCGCTGATACCTTAACTCCCGGTCTGGTTGCAGACACTTGGACCAGATTGGCTCCAGCTCCGGTAGAGACGTCACCGGGGTCCGAACACCGGCAGTCGGGCGGACGCCCGTAGCCATCTCATGAAGCACGACTCCAAAGGAGTACAGGTCTGTCCGGTGATCCAGCGGCTTCCCCTGAATCTGCTCGGGCGACATGTACTCATACGTGCCCATCACAATGCCGCGGTCCGTTGAAGTGCCGGGCGCCGCGGCACCGCCCAGCTTTGCCAATCCGAAGTCCAGAATCTTAACGGTTCCTCGGCTAGTGATGAAGATGTTGGCGGGCTTGATGTCGCGGTGGACGATTCCGGCGCCATGCGCCGCTTCGAGCGCCTGAGCGATCTCAATTCCCGCCGTGAGCAACTTGTCAGTATTCAAGGGACCAGCCGCGATATGTTCCTTCAGGGTTGCGCCTTCCAAATACTCCATCACGATGAACGGATGCCCATCGTACTCGCCGATGTCGTAGACCGTGCAAATATTCGGATGACTTAGGGCGGATGCCGCTCGCGCTTCCCTTTGAAAACGGCTTAGCGCTTCCACTCCGACAGCAATCGGATCGGACAAGAATTTCAAAGCCACCAAGCGCTGGAGGCGCAAATCCGTGGCCTTGTAGACGACGCCCATGCCCCCGAGTCCAAGCATGTCGTCAATCCGAAAATGTGAAACGACGGAGCCGATCAAACGATGGCTATCGGGAGATGTTTCCGTGCTCTGCTCCCGCGCGAGGACCTGCGCGGCGACTTCCATCGCAGGCCGCTGGAGGAAATTTTCGGCGCGCTCATCCTGCGCCAGCAAGTGCCGAACTTCGCGCTCCAGTGCCTGATCACCCGCGCAAGTGTCGCGGAGGAACCAGTCGAGATCTTCGGGCGGAAGGTCCATCGCCGCCTGCAAGACGCCGTCAACTTGTTTCCAGCGTTCGGGGCTCATTGGTAGTTGTACTCGTCAGTTCCCGGTAAAGCCACATGCGGGCGGCTCTCCAATCACGTTTTATCGTAATCGGGGATACTTTGAGGACTTCGGCGGTTTCCTCCACGCTTAGTCCGCCGAAGAAACGCATTTCGACTATCTGCACTTTGCGCGGGTCCAATTTCGATAATGTGTTCAGTGCATCGTCGAGAGTCACCAGATCGGTATCCTGAGGGCCGCCTATGACAGCAGTCTCATCCAGGGAGATATGCGGTACGCCGCCACCGCGTTTCTGGTTGCGGCGGCGCGCATGCTCTACCAATATGCGTCGCATGAGCTGGGCTGAAACCGCGAAAAAGTGGGCGCGATCCTGCCACTGCATGCGCTTGTAATCCACCAGACGTGTGTAGGCCTCGTTCACCAATGCCGTGGCCTGCAAGCTGTGGCCGGGGCGCTCCCCTCGCATGTAGCGGCGAGCCAGCCGATGGAGCTCGTCGTAAACAATCGGTGTCAGCTTTTCGAGGGCCCCACGGTCCCCTTCGCTCCATGCGCGCAGGAGGATACTCACGTCGCCCGCGGACTGTTCGTCGCTCACCATCACCGATGCCGTGAATTATACCGGGTATGGCATGATCCCTGCCGACAGCGTTTTGCGCCTTCCACGAGCGGAGGCAGAATAAATATGAAAACGATCCAGATATTCATCCTAGCCGTCGGCCTGCTACGCGGACTGGCTATCGCACAACCACGCTACGTCATCACCGATCTTGGGACGTTAGGTGGAACTTACAGTTACTCCTACGGAATCAATGACGGCGGCTTGGTGACGGGCGGGGCCGCAACTCCCAGCCAAAGCGGCGGCGTATCCCAAACCGCGTTCCTCTGGTCCCGCGGCCACATGGCCAACCTGGGCACTCTCGGTGGTCCCGCATGCCCCGATTGCAACAGCCAGGCGGCCGCCGCGAGCGCGAATGGCAACGTCGCCATCTTTTCCGAAACTTCCAATATGGACCCGAACGGTGAAGACTTTTGCGGTTTCGGCACCCATAAGCAATGCCTGGCCGGAATTTGGAAGTCTGGAACCATGACCGCATTCCCGATGCTGGGGGGAGGTCAGAACTCGCAAGCATATTGGGTCAACAACAAGGGTGAGACCATCGGGTTTTCCGAAAACGGCACTCTCGATGCAACGTGTGGAGTGCCCTTTCAAGTCCGACGCTTCGAAGCGGTTAAATGGGCGCCTGACGGCAAAATTCAGGAACTTCCTCCGCTGCAGGGCGATACTGTAAGCTTCGCGTTTGGAATTAATGATAGTGGTCAAGCCATTGGCGTGTCGGGTATTTGCTCGAACACCTTCATTCCGCCGCTCGGTGCGCCGTCCGGGCCGCATTCAGTGCTCTGGGACAAGGACGGCCGCGCGACGGACCTCGGCGCTTTGCCAGGAGGCGTCAACTACGCTGCCACCAGCATCAATAATCGCGGTGATGTCGTAGGGAACGTGCTCTTCGCCGACGGTACGGTCCACCCGTTTCTATGGACGAGGAAGGGTGGTATGCAGGACTTGGGCTTGCCCCCCAACGATTTTGTAGCTGTAGCTCCCTGCTGCGGCACGCTCAACAACCGAGGCGATATCGTCGGGTTTTCATGTCCCGGCCCACTGGGCACCTGCCGGGCGGTGCTCTTGCGGAATCAGGCGTGGCTGGACCTGAACGATCTGGCCCAGGGCTCGCCCATGTACCTGTTGTCCGCCAATTCGATCAACGACGCTGGTCAGATCGCCGGAACTGGGCTGGTGACCAGTAGCGGCGAGATTCACGCGTTTCTCGCCAGCCCGCAAGACAATTGAGAGGAAAAGCCTCTCACATTCCGGGCGCCGTCGTCCAAACCCAGGCCAGTGACGGCGCCCCAGAACACTTGAGCTTAGCGGCCGCGATCCGCGCGAGGCAGGCGCCAAGACTGTAAATAGAAATCAACGAACGCTTACGCCGGCTTCACCACGCGAACGGTCCGTTCACGCCCTTCACCTATAGTCGGCAACTCAAGAGTATGGGATGCAGTCGGCGGCTCAACCACTACCCAGCCACGAATCGTGACCTGTGTGCCGTCAGTAAGCATAAGGCAGGTGACTTCGGAATCGACATGCACGCTGTGAATCTGTTTTCCGACTAGGGATCGTTTGAAGAAGCTCATAGGCTTCCTAATCGGCAGGAGGGCACAGAAAGAACAGAACCTCTGACGGTGTTATCGAACATGATCGGAACCGTCCACTAGCGCGCTAGTGAGCGCGTTTGGTCCGCCCGCCTCGACCTCGAGGCAATTTTCCGGTGACGAGTCCGCTGACAGCCGCAACTGGTCGAGTCTTACGTTCAGACTGGCAGTAGACAACTCCGGCACGAAGGGACTCGCGGTCGGGGAGTAGAAGGGGTTCATGCGCGCGAGCGTCGCGTTTATGTACACGGCCGGATGCGTCGCCAGAGCCACGCTAAGCGCTTCCTCGGGCAACGTTTCCTGATGATATTGGCAGACACCGCTCAGGGCAGGGTGACTACGAAACATCTCTTCAAGACCAATTTCATACTCCATGAGTTTCTCGAAGTTCTTCTTGCTTCCCAGTTCCCATGTCATGTCACCGGTCGCCCAAAGTCCGCTGTATCCATCCCTCAGAGCCGCATTGACTGAATCGGAAAGCATGCCCAGCATCCGGCTTACTTCAAAACGTCCATCCACCAGATGACCGGCATCCCAGGAAAGCACCAACGAGCCTTTGCTCACTTCCTGAGCCACGTCCAGGCCGGCGGCCGCAAGATACGATCTGGTCCCTGCCACCATCGTCGGACTGTTGAGGTAGAGACAGCGGTTGTTCGCCTGCAACTTAGCGACCATGACCTGCGCGAGACTGCGCAAATGCTTCGACGGCGAGCCCTCGTAAATCAGGCACTGATGCCGCTTCGTCCCATCCATATTGGAAGTGTAGGCCGCGAACATTGCAACTTGCAAGCCTGGACGCCACTAACCCTGGACGCCACATTACGCGGCTTCCTAGCTTCTTGTAACCCACCCGGCAACGGATCAGCGAGTCTCAGCTTCGAGCCCCCAAGGGTCGGCGAGACTCCCGGTGATGAGCGAACCAAGCGCCAATCCGAAATAGCCGGACAAAACCGTCCAAAACACTTTATGCTAAATATGTTGTGGGCGATTTGAGCACTTCGAGGACAATCCCTGGCGGCTTCGCCAATCGCGCCGCTTTGCCGAAAGGGAGCAACGGCCGTACCCTCTGCCGCTGGTGTGGTCTCGAAGTCCCTCCGCGGCGTTTCACGTTCTGCTCGGATTGGTGTGTTCACGAATGGCGCCTCCGCTCCGACCCTGGCTACCTTCGCGAGCAGGTACTGAAGAGGGACCGCGGCGTTTGCGCAATCTGCCGAATCGACACTCGCGCGGCTTACGCCGAGCTGCGCCGCTCGCGAGGGACCCACCGGCTGCGCCTTCTCGTTAAATGGGGGCTGAAGCGGCTCACCCGCAAGACGTTGTGGGATGCCGATCACATTCTGCCGGTGGTGGAAGGCGGGGGAGAATGCGACCTTGGAAATCTCCGCCCTCTTTGTCTACTCTGCCATCGCGAACAAACCCTCGCGCTAAGGCGTCGGCGGGCATTGGCACTTTCCAGACCCGTCGTGAGGCGTGAAGAGAGTAGACAGGATTTACTTTCCAGTGCGCTGGGGGACGATCCACAAGTATAGGTATTGGCTAAGGGAAGTACCATTATCCGTGCCATTAACGGGTACTTCTTTATCCGGCTTCCAATCGCCCATATCGAACGTGTTTGAGACAATCCGCGTGCCCGGCTTCAGTTCCCGCAGCAGCTTCGGACGAAGCTTAAGGTTTACGGTGTTGAGGAGGAACAGCATCACCACGTTCGCCTCATGAATGTCCGCTTGGAATAAATCCTTCTCCTCAAAACGGACCAGCTTTTCAACTCCGGCTTTCTTAGCGTTTTCGTTCGCCTCGCGGATACGCGCTGGATCGATATCGACACCCACGCCATGCGCGCCGAACTTCTTGGCGGCGGCGATAACAATGCGCCCGTCGCCGCACCCAAGATCGTAGACCACATCAGAGGGCTTAATGTCCGCAAGCTTCAGCATGGCGGCGACCGCTTCATCCGTGGTCGGCACATAGGGAACGTCGGGCCGGCGCCGTGATGGCGCGCTTTGGCCCGCAACAAAGACAGCGAGCAGGGTAGCAGCAACGTAGGCGCGGAAGATCGGCTTCCTGAGCAGCATCGGATTACCTCTGGTGCACACCAGACTACCGCAAACGGAACGCGAACACGTGAAGACCGGCACGGTTTCGACACGAAACCGCCGGCGAACTCTTACGGGCGGCGACTGTTCCAAGAGATGTCATACCATGACACGCCGGAGGCGCCCGTCGCCGAGATGCGATATGTTGACAGAACGGTCAAGGCGGGCGAGAAGCATACCTACGCCGTCGTAACCATCAACACCGCCGGACTGCGCTCGAAACCGGCGACGCAATGAGTAGAAGAGTATAGTGACGACGAAGGAAAGATTAAAGACCATGAACAGTTCAAGAAGAGATTTTTGCTGCGGTCTCAAATTGCTTTTCGCAGCCGCCATCGTTCGGACTTCCCGCAACGCCGCCGCAGCGGACGTGTACGCCCCTTTCGAAGGCGAGAAAACCACCTGGCACGAAGGGTTCGACCGCTATGACTTCAGCATGGACGATGCCACCGGCACCATCACGCCGATGACGGCCCCGGCGAGCGAAGTGACGAGCTTCGGAATCGACGAGAGTGCAAAGGGCGTAAGTCGCCGGTGCGTCGTAGTCGTTCCTAAGAAGGCCGCGCCCGGCAATCCGTGGTCCTGGCGAGCCTGCTATTGGAACCACCAGCCTCAAAGCGAAGTCGAGCTGCTGAAGCGTGGTTTTCACATCGCCTTTGTGGCGCCCGACCCCGGCAGACAGGGCAAAGCGTGGGACGTGTGGTACAAGTTCCTGACGGAAAAACACGGTCTGTCGAAAAAAGCGGCCTTCGTCGGGATGAGCAAGGGCGGGGTCAATGCGTTCAACTGGGGTGGTGTCAACGCCGACAAGGTGGCCTGCATCTACGCGGACAATCCGGCGGTCTTCGACGAAGATTTCGCCAAGATCCCGGAGTTGGCCAAACATGACATCCCCCTGCTGCACGTCGTCGGCACTGAGGATTTTGTGCTGCAGCGCCACACGCTGGTGGTGGAGAGAATGTATCACCAGTTGGGCGGCTCCATCACCGTGATCATGAAGGAAGGCGTTGCCCATCACCCGCACAGTCTCGAGGACGCGACGCCGATCGCGGACTGGATCGAGCAGCACATGCATCCGGTGGAGGCGAACCGGCCGGCGTTCGCCGATTCAACCTACACTAAGTCCCACTACTACAGCCTCGAAAATTCCTACATCTACCTGAAGAAAGAGGATACCTACGCAACCGTGCGCGGACCAGGATACGTTCCCTCCTACGATCGCTATGACGGTCCGGGGACGGGTAACTTCCACGCCGATGCCATATCGATCGTAGTGCCGCAGAAGCCGGCGCCGCGGAAGCCGTGGGTGTTCCATCCAAGCTTTCTCGAGCGCGATTCGGCGGTGGATTTGGCGCTACTGGCTAAGGGTTACTACATCGTGCTGCCGCCAATCTCCGGGGCCGGGGCCGTGCAAAAGGAGTGGGACGAGGTATATAAGAGGATGGTCGACAACGGATTTTCGAAGAAGGTGGTGATGGAGGGGACCGGGGCGAAGGCGGGCGAGTCGTACGCGTGGGCGATCGCGAACCCGGACAAGGTCTCAGTGATTTACGCCCGGAATCCGCTCCTGCGCAGCCTGATGTCGCAGACGCAGCCGATCGACAACCTGGCGCCGCTGGCCAAGGCCGGAGTGCCCATTCTGCATGACTGCGGAAGTCTCGACCCCTGGCTAAATGACCAGACACGGGTGGTGGAGAAGCGGTACAAGGAACTCGGCGGAAAGATCACGGTGCTGGTGACCGAGGGCGAGGGTCACTTCCCGGTGTCGCGCAAGGATCCCAAGCCAGTGGTGGATTTCATCGTCAGCCACCAGGAGTAGATGATGTCTAAGGCGCTCTTATCGCTCTCGTTGATGTGCACTGCTTTTGCCGCCGCACAGACCTATCAGCCCAATTGGGAATCGCTCGACCGCCGTCCAATTCCAGCGTGGTTTAGCGACGCCAAATTCGGCATCTTCATTCACTGGGGCGTCTATTCGGTGCCAGCCTACGCACCGGTGATCCCTGGCAAACTCGCCTATGCCGAGTGGTACTGGCACGCCATTACCGAAGGGCAAAAGCCGAATGCCGGACCGGTGGAAGCTGGTAGCTTTGAGATGCACAAAAAGCTTTACGGCGCCGACTACCCTTACGCCAACTTCGCTCCGCAGTTTCACGCTGAACTCTTCGACCCCGCACACTGGGCCGATGTCTTTCAGCGCTCGGGAGCAAAGTACGTTGCTCTTACCTCCAAACACCATGAGGGCTTCGCGCTCTGGCCGAGTAAAGATGCGTCCCGGACTTGGGGACGGCCGTGGAACTCGGTTGAGCAGGGTCCACATCGAGACTTGCTCGGCGACCTTACCGACTCGGTGCGTGCCAAGGGTTTGAAGATGGGAATTTACTACTCGCTATACGAGTGGTACAACCCGCTCTACCTGAGTGACAAACGGCGCTACGTGACCGAGCACATGATGCCTCAGTTCAAGGATGTCGTGACCCGGTACAAGCCATCCCTCATCTTCAGCGATGGCGAGTGGGAGATGACCTCAGAAAAATGGCGCAGCCCCGAATTGTTGGCTTGGCTCTACAATGAGTCGCCGGTCAAAGATGAGATTGTCGTTGACGATCGCTGGGGCAGTGACACGCGCCACAAGCACGGCGGCTATTGGACTACTGAGTACACGCCAGGTATGGCCGAAACCACTCACGCGTGGGAAGAGAGCCGCGGCATGGGCTTCAGATACGGCTACAATCGTGCGGAGCGTGTTGAGCATTACCATTCCGGCCGCGAGTTGGTGCTGATGCTGGTCGATATCGCCAGCCGCGGCGGGAATCTCCTGCTCGACATCGGCCCCAAAGCTGATGGTTCGATCCCGCCGACCATGGAGGAGCGCCTGCTGCAGATCGGCAACTGGCTTAAGATCAATGGCGAAGCGATCTACGGCACGCACCCCTGGAAGCAGGCCAAGCAGTGGAGCGCGGGCGAGCAGCCCAAGATAGGCTACAACCAGGAATTCGCGTCGTCCTACGACTTCTCGAAGCTCATCGAGGCGCCACTCGATGGAAAAGCGTCGATCGACGCATTTTTTACGGCGAAAGGCGATAACTTCTACGCGATCCTGCCGCGCTGGCCAGGTCGGCAGTTCACGTTGAAAGAATACACGGGTGTGAAGCCAAAAGCCGTCACCCTGCTCGGCTCAACCGCTCGGCTGCGCGTGAAGTCCGCCGCCGGCACGGTAACTGTTGAACTACCCGACTTGCCAGCGGAGTTGCTCGCCCAGCCCGCCTGGGTGCTGAAGTTCAGCCAGTAGCAGAGTTTCTGAGTTGCGATAAGTGAACGTTATCGCGAGTCGCGATGCGAAACGCGACGCTACCCGCGACGCGCAAGCTCTGTGGTTGAAAAGCAGGCGCTAATCGATTCTTTTTCTTTTCCGAAACGCCGTTAGCCCCGTCATCCCGAAACCCAGAAGTAGCGCTGTAGAAGGTTCGGGCACGAAGGTTGGTTCAAAGATACCGCTGATCTGACCGTTGGCGGGGCTGCCCTCTCTCCCGCCGTTTATTGACAAGATTCCAAAACTGTCAAAGCTCTTAGCGTTCGTGGCCACTACTAAGATGGCGGACCCGCCACCCGGACCGATGACATTGGTAGGAGGAGAGCCTGGGGTCACGAAGTTGAACGTGATGCCGCCGCCAAACGGCCCGCGACTGACCGAAATGGGGGTTATACCCGTCCCGTCGATGTAGCCAACGTCGGTCGCATAGCCGAAGAACCGCGACGGGCCCAAGGCGAAAATCCCGGAGGACAACAGGGGATCTTCGTCCACCACAAAAGCGAAGTCCAGACATCCGCTACAGGTAATACCGAACGGGTCAACCAGAACGGCTTCTTCCCAAGTGCCGGTCAGTAATCCAATCCCGCTACCGAAGCTGAAGGTTCCGCTAATATCGCCCAGCAGCGGCGGAGAACCCCCGGGGATTGAGAATATGTCGGGCAATACCGTGCCGCCTGGAAGAACCGCATTGGCGTGGAGGGGAAACGACGCTAGCATCAGGACGGTCGCGGCCACAAGATAGCGTAGGCGGATCACATTCCTGGAAAACAGAAGCTGGGGAATTTTCATCTTTAGTCTCCGAAAAAACGATTGCACGCCAAACTTCGAAAAACATTATACTCCCCAAGACTGCTTCGCGGGAACCAGTCGAGAAAAAAAAGAAGAAAATTGAAACTACTAGTACGCTCACGGTCCCGCGTCGTGGCGAGTCCAGCGGTCCGATGTCTTGCGATCCCGGTTGATTACTCGAACTCTCGCACGGCGCGCATAACAATCACCCGCTTAAATGCCACTTCCCAAAGTGCACCGGCCAATTCAGTTGGCTATCGATAACGGCTGACATCTGGCATCGAACGCGAAAAGAGTCCGATGCTAAACGATAGAGGCAACTGTTATTTCACCTGTGTCGTTAGAGTTGCTCCTTTGGGGATCACAAACGTTGCGATCGCTTGTACCGGAGTGTTTCCCTTGTTAATGCCTTCGTGAACCTTGCCGGTTTCGACGACGACGGAATCCCCGGGCTTGTAGTCGGTGGACGGCTTTCCCTCGTAATCCAGGGTGAGCGTGCCCTCTTCCACATGGATCAGCAGAAGTCCGGGATGCGTGTGGCGGCCTTCGCGGGCCCCGACCGGGAGATCCACGCGAACCAGCACGGCTTCGAAGCCCGGCGCCGGCGCGTCATGCCGCAGCAGGACGGTACGTTTCACCTGCGGACTGGCTTGCGCGAACGTTCTCGGGGCAGTTGACAGCGTGACTAAAGCAGCGGCGAAAAACATCGCTCGGCGAATGGCGGGCAAAGTCAACGAGGTTTGGAAAAATCGCATGGCTATATTCTACGGCATTAGTTCCCGACGCTTCCCGGAGCGAATCCATTACAAAGGGCGACGAACGCTGATCACGGTTGGGGCCAGCGCAAGAACGTTTCCAGAAACTCTATGGTTCCCACAGCGTGAATCTGGTGTGGTCCGTTAAAAAACTCAATGCGCGCGCGATCGCCGAGCCCAATTTCGTCATAGAAGCGGCGTACTCTGGCGTACTCGTAGGACACCCATTCGTCCACGCCGACTGGGTCGCGATGCCCGCGTTCCACCATGAACGGCCGGGGCGCCATTAACCGGGCCAGCTCGGCGTGGCTCGCCACGTGGGCCAAGTTCCATTCGTCCATCTCCCATTCGCCCGTGTACAGGTAGCTGAATGAATCAGCGTACGAGGCCAGCTTCACCACCCACTCGTTGAAATCGCCCGAGCAAATGGCGAGCGCGTAGCCATCCAGCAGCGGCGGAACGCGGAGCGCGGTCTTGCCGCCGTACGACAGTCCGTAGAATCCAATACGCGACGCGTCGACGTACGGCTGTGCGGCCAGCCACTCGAGT
>Ga0163162_10001915_pt1 | contig 19599 bp, 15 predicted proteins | sample S55metaG_FD_115310 | JGI IMG/M metagenome (GOLD analysis project Ga0163162, IMG submission 115310) | Switchgrass rhizosphere microbial communities from Kellogg Biological Station, Michigan, USA - S5-5 metaG | ecosystem: Host-associated > Plants > Roots > Rhizosphere > Soil | place: USA...
ATCTTTTTGACTGCGCGCGACACGCCGACAAAAGTCCCTGATGTGCCGGCGCCGATCACAACTGCGTCGATCTGACCATCCATCTGTTCAATGATCTCAGCAGCCGTTGTTGACTCATGAAAACATGGGTTTGCTTTATTCTCAAACTGCTGTGGCACGAAGCTATCGTTAATCTGTTTTGATAATTCATGACAGCGCTCGATTGCGCCCTTCATCCCGGCTTCGTGGGGCACGTACTCTATTTCGCCGCCGAGAACTTCAATCAACCTCATTTTCTCAGCGGCAAAGCCACGCGGCACACACACAACAACGCGATAACCGCGAGCAATCCCTACCAGTGCCAGACCAATGCCGGTATTTCCCGCAGTCGGCTCAATGATGGTCGCCCCCGGGTGTAACTTACCGGTTCGCTCCGCTTCGAGAATCATTCCGAGGGCGGCGCGATCTTTGACTGACCCACCGGGATTCAACCATTCGATTTTTGCGTAGACATTTGCAAGTGGTGGTGGAGCAAAGCGAGCCAAGTGAAGAAGGGGAGTGTGTCCGATGAGATCAATGATGCTTTCTGCAGTGCCTGGAGCCATTAAATGGATGTGGATAGGTAACTTGGGATTCTGGTAAACGGGCTGGATGGTAGCCCGCAGGTATTGCGGTGTCAAACCACTTATTATTGGTTAGTAATAAGTGAGCTCTCGATTCGTGATAGTCGTCCGTTCAAAGGGTTGCGTGAATGGGCCACTCTTTGGTTGGTGAACAACTTTGGCCACCTTTTTAATCCAATTTCCTTTTGGATCATACTCGTATGTATAAGAGGAGGTGACCTTTGACAGCGAGTCCTCACGAGTTTCTTCCTGTTTGATTCCTTTGGAAGTGTAACTGTAAGTCCACGTGGTCTTAACTGTTCCATTGATCTCATACGAAATCATTCGCGTGAGTTGACCGTCCTTGTCGTACTCGTAAACTACGCGGTGAGCATGCAGACAAGGGCCGATCGGTGCAACAGCCTTAGCTCCACCGGCTGAGAAGAAGGCGGCGGATGCCAATCGTCCACCATTGTAGGTATAGACAGTCTTCCCGGTTGTTTTTCCGTCTTCAAGGTATGTTTCAGAATTGAGTAATTTGTCGTCGGTGTAGGTATTGGTTTGTTTGAGGATGAGTTCGTCGTCGCTGTCGAAGTTTGAAATCTCAGAAACTAAACCCTTCGTGTAAGTGAAGATGTGCTTCTCGAGTATTTGTCCTCTTGAGCTCTTCAGCACCGAAGTGGTCTTATTCCCGGCTTCATCAAAAACGGCTGTTTCAATGCCAATAAAGAATCCGTAATCATCGAAAATCATTCGTTCAAGTTCGGTTCCTTCGCGCGAGTAGACAATTCTGTCTTGCCGGACACTATCCAGAATGCGTCCATTATCAGTTCGAGAAATTTGTGACTGAACCGTTTTTACTTCGCCGAATAGTTTTTCGGTGTTGCGATCGGATTTTGTCTGCGCATTGACAACCGTTGCAAGCGTTGCAATCAAAAAAGCGTTAACGATTGCGCAGAAAACACGACTCATAAGCTGATTAGCGCGCTCGTTGTTTTGGGTCGAGATATTCTCGCAAACCGTCGCCGATGAAATTGAATGCGAGAACTGTTAAGGCGATGGCGATCCCAGGAAAGATTAGAGCGTGTGGTGCTGCCTGAAGTGTGGATAGGTCCCGCGCCTCCTCGATCATTACGCCCCACGACGGGGCCGGGGGCGGCACGCCAAGACCCAGAAAGGATAGTGAGGCTTCAGATAAGACCGCTCCCGCCATTCCCAGACTGGCTTGAACTATAAGTGGCTGGATCGCGTTGGGGAGAATATGAATAAAAAGAATGCGACTATCGCTTGCACCCAGCGCCCGCGCTGCTTGAACAAAATCATACTCACGCACCTTTAGCACCTGGCCGCGAATCAATCGTGCATAGCCAACCCAACCAATAATGCAGAGCGCCAGGATCAACTTGTTCAATCCCGCACCTAAGAACGCAACCATCGCAATCGCGAGGAGCAAACCTGGAAACGCGAGGAAGACGTTAAAAACATACCCCGACACAACACGATCGATCCAGCCGCCGTAATAACCTGCGATTGCGCCGAGTACAGTGCCGACGATCGCGGAGACAAAAACTACAATGATTCCGACCTGGAGGGAGATTCGAGCACCAAACACTACTCGCGAAAAGATGTCACGGCCTGTCGAGTCTGTTCCAAACCAATGTGCCGCTGAGGGCGGCAGATAACGGATGGCGAGATTCGTTGCTCCAACATCGTATGGGGCGATCCACGGAGCAAAGAGTGCCACCAAAACTAGAATGGCAACGATGATCAAACCTGCAATAGTTAAACGGTTCATTGGGAAATTAGGGCGTTGGGCTTACGACGTTTGTCCTTTGAGCTTTGTGCTTCGTACTTGGTGCTGGTAGTTTTAGTGCTGCCGATCCAGATTTACAAAGCTCAACTGAAAAAACCTTTCAACCCACTCTGATCCTGGGATCCAACCATCGGTACACAGCGTCGGTTAACATGTTTGCGATGATGTATGTAAGGCTGATTACGAGGACGCAGCCCTGCACGACTCTATAATCGCGCTTGCCGATTCCGTCTTCGACTAATAACAACCCCAGCCCGGGCCAGCCAAAAATCTTTTCTGTGATGATCGCGCCGGCTAGTAATACGCCGAGTTGCAAACCCAGGATCGTGACGACAGGGATTAACCCGTTCTTCAGCACGTGTTTGTAGATCACCGTTCTTTCGTTAAGGCCTTTTGCGCGTGCTGTGCGAACGTAGTCTTCTCCTAACTCTTCAATCACTGACGACCGCACCATGCGCGTCAGGATTGCCGATAACGCTGCGCCCAGAGTGACCGCAGGAAGAATGATATCGCTCCAGTCGAACCGACCCGACGGCGCGAGCCAACCGAGTTTGACCGCAAACACATAGACCAACATGGGACCAATAACAAAGCTTGGCAGACTAATGCCGAGCAATGCCAGGATCGACGCTCCGTTATCGATGAGCGTTCCACGATGTGTTCCTGCAATTACTCCAAGTGGAATGGCGATGATTACCGCGACGAAGAGAGCAACGAGTGCAAGTTCGATGGTTGCCGGATAGCGTTCGAGAATCAGGTCCCTGACTGGTTGATCGTTGCGAAACGACAGTCCCATGTCGCCGTGTAGTAACGCTCGCCAGTAGTCGGTGTAGCGATTGTCGACTCCATGCCACACCAGGTGACGAACGTTATTGTCATCTCGGGGGAAGGAGAAGAAGAAAGGTGGTCGGTCGAGACCATGCTTCTGTCGAAATTGTGCAAATTGTTCAGGCGTTGCTTGTTCACCCAGGACGGCAACTGCGGGATCGCCGGGAACAAGCTCGATGAGGATCGTGACTAGTGAGACAACGGTCCAGGCGACGAGTAAGAGAATCAGCAGCCGTCTAAGACCACCGAGGATCCTATACCTAACAGTTGTCCGCACGCTCGGGATTTCTCATCTGACTTTACTTTGATGGGTGAAAGCGGCGGGAATGATAGCACAAGGAAAGGAAAGGGATGGGTTTGGGGATTTTCCGAGTTTGGTACTTTGACCTTTGATCTTTGTTTGGATCCGGAGCGCCTGGGTTTAGACACCACAAGTGTTTACTTGAAAAATCCAAGCCCAAAAAAAACGTAGCCCGGGTTAGTTCGAATACTCGCACAGCCCCGACAACCGCGCGCTTACCAAACCAACCCGAGACTACGTATCTGGCTGCAAAGGAAAAACGTTGCAACCAATCCCCTAAAATTATTCCGGCCGTCGTCCCATATGCAGGGCCGCAATGCCACCGGTCAAATTCTCAAAACTAACCTGCTCGAATCCTGCCTGCTCCATCATCACAGCGAGTTGTTTCTGATCCGGAAAACGAGATACTGATGCGGGCAAATAAGTGTATGCCCCCAGCGAACCACTGATTACGCCACCCATCAGCGGAAGTATCCTCCGAAAGTACAGACTAAATAGTGGCCGAAGCACTGCATTCGTCGGTCTTGAAAACTCGAGCACTGCCACCCACCCGTTGGGTTTCAAGATCCTTCGCAGTTCCAGAAGTCCACTTTCTACACCAGCAAGATTTCGCAGGCCAAAGGCGATTGTTACTGCGTCGAACATTGCGTCCTTAAAAGGTAGACGCAAAGCATCGCCTTCGATCAGACTGATCGAGCTGGGTAGTTTGTCGGCGGCAATGCTTAACATCGGCCGACAAAAGTCTGTTCCAAAAACTCTCGCACCCGTTATTTCAAACAACGTCTGTGATAGGTCTCCCGTCCCACAGGCGACATCAAGTATCAACGAATCTGACGACGGAAGCCTTTCTCGAACGCGATTGGCGACTAGCTTGCGCCAACGCTTGTCGACATTTCCTGACAGGAGATGGTTAAGCAGATCGTACCGTCCGGCGATCGTTGCAAACATCTCGCGAACACGATTGGCGTGTTCTTCTGAAGCACTTCCGTTCTCAGACACAGTTAAGCCAAATTTGATGGAGCTTTGGTTGCAAGTCGCTTGCAAACAATTTGTGATTAATTAGGATTGGTCTTTATCTCGGGTTTGGTTGGTGTTTTCGTCGAGGGAGGAGGAGCCACTATCTCTCCCAAAACTTCAAACGGCATCTGCCCTTGTAAAGCAAGTTTTAGCTGGGGCGCGTCGCCAACTGCTACCGTTGCTAAAGGCGTATCCTTAAATAAGCGAGCAGCCACGCGTTGAATATCAGCCGGAGAAACTGCCGCAATTAAGCTGGGGCGGTCCTGGATCGCAGTAAGTTTGTAAGTATCCATGTCCAACCATGCGTCTGGTTGGTCTTCTAACAGATTCGCAGTTGGTGAATTGTTCTCGATAGCTACCTCACGTTTTGCTCGTTCTAGCTCAGCTGGGGCAACCGGCGTTGTAATTAAGGATTCGACGGCCTTTCTCGCTGAACCAATGGTATTAACAGCTGCTGTGTGCGCCACTGACGCGCCGACAACAACAATACCTGGAAGAATAAAGCTTTCGCTACGGGCAAAAATTGGTTTGGAGCTTAATTCTGGATTGCTGCTTTCCCAACGATCCTCTGCAATTTTGGCCGCGATCTTTGCTGTGTAATAGTCGCGATCCGATCTCGAGACACCTCTCCATGCTATTCGGACCTCGGTTGATACAGAGGGGGCATTTACTATCAAAAGCTTTGAATCGGGTGGTTTAGCAGCTTGAAAGGTCGCCGGTACAATCTGTTCGCTCTTTCGCCATGGGCCAAAAAGTTGTTTGAGAGTCCGCAATGCGCGAGACTTATTAACACCGCCGATGATGGCCAGCGTCGCGTTGTTTGAACTCATGAAACGCTCGTGGACTAGCATCAGGTCACCACGATTTACGCGCCCGAGGTCTTCCGGAGAACCTGAGGAAGGCCTGCCGTAGGGAAAATCTCCAAATAATCGAACGGCTATTGCGCGATCAGCCACGATCGAAGGCGAAACCGAGGAATCTTTCAACAACTTAATGCGGTTTTCTCGAACGCGAGCGACGATGTCGGGTGTTAGCGGGGTCGATAGGATTCCGTTACGCAAAACTTCAAACATGTGATCGACCTGTTCGGCTTTTCCACGCATCGTAATAGTCATTGAATCGTAGTTAACTGATACGTTGAGTTTGCCGCCCATTTGGTCCGTGAAATAGTCGGCCGTCGCTGGATCGGGAAATAGAATGTCTCCTAATAACGCCATTTCACCGGATTTCCCGGCCAGATCGAAGGCGCTTCCACTATGGATCCGCAGTTTCACTACTACTTCGGGGTTTCCGGGTTTTGTCCAGATGAGCACCCGGAGTCCATTAAGTAGTTCCTGACTGTCAGGAAGATCGGCCGACTGAGCCGGAGCCTGTTGAAAAATTAGCAACAGACATGCAGAGAAAGCGATCCATTGAACAAGAGGCAATCGTTTTTTGACAGGCATCAACATGAAGAGGTTAAGGCAACGAATCAGCTAACTATGGGTAACCTTGGAGACGAAAACATCTTAGATGCGGGGTGTTTGCCCGTCAACCGTTTGGCTTTTAAGTGCATCCAACGCGTTGGTCAGTAAACGAATAAGGGGTGATCCACCCGGTTTCAATAGATAAAGATAGGTTTTTGATATTCTCCCGAACCGATTGTTTTTGGTTATTCGTGAGATTTTTGGGAGCTGGCGTAACTTTTGGCTTGTTTGAGGTAACAACAGTAGGAAGCGATTCCTACAGGATCGAGTGCTTGATTGCCAGATAGAATCACAGACGAGCTTTTGCTTCAACGAGCAGGAGACGGTGACCAGGCGGCCTTTTTGGAGTTGTACGAACGGCATCGGTTGCCTGTTTTTCGTTTTGCGTACAGGCTTTTGGGATCCGTCGAGACCGCCGAGGACGTTACGCACGATTGCTTTTTAAGTCTGATTCGGAAGCCGGGAAATTTTCAGCCCGAGCGTGCGTCATTGAGAACTTATTTATTTGCGGCAGCGCGAAACCTCGCCCTGAAATTTTTCAGAAGTTCCGACCGGGAAGGAAGTCTTGATGAGCTGAGTGAAGAGCCGCGCTACCCATCGAGACAGGAGCCGTTGCGAAGAGTCCTGGATGAAGAGCTCGCGAATCAGGTTCGCAAAGCGGTGATGGGTTTGCCACCACTACAAAGAGAAGCGGTGGTGCTGTTTGAGTATGAAGAGTTGAGTTTGAGTGAGATCGCTGACATCACAGAGTCTGATGTTGGTGCTGTTAAGGCCCGACTCCACAGGGCCAGGCAAGGGCTGCGGAGCATGTTGAGGCCCTATTTGAGCGCTAATTCGGAATTGAATAGTCGTCGGGAAATTGTTACTTTGAGGGAGGCGTAAGATGGGCGTTGAGCCTGAAGATGAGTTTGTTTCAAAGGATGAGCTCAAATCCCTACTTGAACGCTGGAGTGCGCCAGGCCCTTCGAGAGTTCTCGACAAGCGGATTGCAACCAGCTTTAACAGAGAATTTTCAGGCGCAGACGGGCTGTCTCAGTCAGTGCTGCTCCCCCATAGGCGAGAAGAGGTAGTATTGATGAAGTTCTGCACCAGATGCGAAGAAGAGTTTGCCGAGAAGTTTAGTTTCTGTCCTGTTGACGGAAGCCCCTTGACTGCGATTGAGGTTAAGCCGGAGCAAGAGCCGAGCCTCACAGTCAGTCAAGAGGAACCAAGCTTGACCGTCAGTAAGGATCAGGCAGAACCCTGGGTTGAGAGCAATGGGTCTTCTCGCTCCGCGCCGGTAATTCCGACGCCTCCGCCAATTTCGGCCCAACCCGCTTTTGCTACAAGTTCAGCGTTGGCTCTCCGCGACGAGTATCGGCTTACGATCATGGATGACGCAGGTTTGCTCTCGCGTCTGAGCCATGAAGTAAAAGATACGGCGCATGAATATGAACTGACTTGGCCCGAATTTAAACGCGATCCATTTGGCTTTACCAAGAGAACTTTCGTTGGTTATGGCCAAATGATGAAGAAGTTCCTGGGCAAACCAAATATCCTTTTGGCGATGGGTGCCGCTGTTGTAGCAATGATTGCTCTGGTTGGCGCTGTCGCATTAATTGATCGATCTCAGGCAAGTGGAGTTTCTCGCGCCGGCGTCATCGGATTTGCAATCGTGGCAGCAATCTTATTGATTGCTTTGTTCTCAACTATGCTTGGTCGTGAACGCGGTGCCGCAGTAATGGGCGCTGAACCTTCCGACTCGCGCACGGTGGTAGCAGGAATGATGGTCTCATTCTTGTTTCTATTCACTGTTGTCGGCGTAGTGATCTGGTTGGACCGCAAGCACAAACAGGCGGAACTTCTGGCGCAGAACGAAGAGCTCCAGGTGGAGCAAATGCTGGATATACCGAACGAGCAACCCACTCCAGAGCCCGGAACCGCAGGTCTCAACAAGGGAAACGGTGGCGGTAGCAAACCAAAACCAGAAAGAGCTGCTGGTGGCGGTGGCGGTGGTCGTGAAGAAGCGAAACCCGCATCGTTTGGTAAACCGCCACAAGCTTCATTAGATATTCCGCAGGTGGTTGCTCCGGATCCGAAACCACCGCAAATCAAGAATCCATCTTTACCAGTGGCGGCGACAGTGGTGGCCGATCCGATGTTGGTTCCACCAGATGCGCGCGTGTTGCCGTATGGTGACTACAAATCAAAGAGCACTGACCCTTCGTCTGGTTCCGGAACCGGAAACGGTATTGGCACAGGACAAGGTGGGGGTATTGGACCTGGTGAAGGTGGCGGACTAGGACCTGGCCGCGGTGGAAATATGGGTGGGGGTGACTTCAACGCCGGCGGTGGCGGTCCTGGCGGCGGCGGTGGTGGCGACTACTCGAAAATCTTCACGGGTAAGGAAGTTACTGCCAAGGCTAGATTAATTTCGAAGCCGGAGCCACAGTACACTGAAGACGCGCGCAAGAATCAGATCACCGGTACAGTGGTTTTGAAAGTTGTGTTCGCTTCGTCAGGTCAGGTAACTAACATTCGCACGGTGTCTGGTTTGCCATATGGATTGACTGAACGAGCAATTGCTGCTGCCAGAATGATCAAGTTTGTTCCGGCGACAAAAGATGGCCATCAGGTGTCCATGTGGATGCAGCTTGAATACAACTTCAACCTGTACTAACCACCACAGCAAGAATAGTGAAATAGAAAACGGCGTTGGAATCATCCAACGCCGTTTCACTTTTGGCCCAACTCTAAAACGCTAAGCGTATTTTTCAGCGAACCTCCTGATACGCTTAACTCCTTCCTGAATTTGCGCCATCGATGTCGCATATGACATGCGTACAAATCCTTCAGCGCCAAATGCCGCGCCATCCGTGACTACTGTTTGCTCTTCTTCAAGTAAGCGCTGCGAGAAATCCGCGGAAGTTTTCAAGTCCTTCTTCAGGCAGCCGCGCACATCCGGAAACGCATAGAACGCACCCTCTGGTTCGAAGCACTTGATCCCAGGGATGCTCTGGAGTTCCTTCAGCAACCATTCTCTACGTTTTGTGTACTCCGCTAACATCACACCGACTGATTCCTGTGGTCCTGTAAAAGCTTCGACCGCAGCCCATTGCGCAATTGAATTTGGATTAGAGGTGCAGTGACCTTGTACTTTCAGCATGGCCTTAATCCAATCGGCGGGACCAAGTGCATAACCCAAACGCCATCCAGTCATGGCGTAGGTTTTTGAAAACGAACCAGCAATGCAGAGACGTGAACGCAATTCAGCGGGCAGACTCGCCGCCGTGAAAACTTCTTGTGGTGGATAGACAAAACGCAGATAGCATTCATCCGATACGACGTAGATACCGTTCGCGTTGGCCACCTCCATTATTCGTCGAAACTCCGAAGGGGAAATAACGCGCCCCGATGGATTTGAAGGTGAGTTTAGGATCAGGAGCTTAGTTCGCGGTGTGATAGCTTGTTGCACCTGTTCGGCCGTCAAAAGGAAGTCAGTCTCTTCGGTCTCAATGTAAACCGGCGTGGCGCCGGCGAAGACAACGATTTCCGGAAACGTTACCCAGAAAGGTTTGGGAATCAGACACTCATCACCAGGATTCAACAGCGTGACGCAAGCATTGAAAATAGCCTGCTTGCCGCCGGACGTTCCCATGACTTCGTTAGGTTGGAAATCAATATTGAACTGTTTCTGATAGAAATTAATGATTGATTTTTGCAGCTCGCGGGTTCCGCCGGTCGAAGTGTACTTGGTGCGGCCAATTCGCATTGCTTCAGCGGCGGCCTGCTTAATGTTATCGGGTGTATCGAAGTCCGGTTCACCCGCGCCAAAGTCAACGACGTCTGCGCCTGCGGCGCGCAACGCTTCAGCCGCCTGCATGGCAGCGAGCGTTGACGATGACCGCATTTGAGAGACGTTGTAGGAAGAAGAAAAAGGGGCCATAGCTGGAAAGGTTTTCATTTAACGAGTGCTGGAGTAGGGAAACCTGGAATGGGAATTATCGGTGTGGATTATGTTTAGGGACGAACTGAGTTTTCCATCAACGAGTTAAATTCCAAATAACCAGATTCCAAATTCACTTCCTTCCTTTCTTGGAACTCTTCTTTGTAGATCGTTCTTTATCGATTTCGCGGCCGTTCTTGATTTCGCGGAAGCCTTGCCGCCTTTACGTCCACCTTTTTTTGCTGGCGCAGTGTTTAGCTTTTTGCCGCGACCCGAACCGCTTTTCTTACCGCCACCAGTCATTGCGTTAACCGTGGCCCATGCGCGTCGTTCAGCTTCGTCGTCTGGAACACCTCAGTCTTCGTAACCTTCTTCGATATGCTCCGCCGCTTTTGCTTGTCAGTGTAAGCGCTCTTATCGCCCCTTGGCATCTTTCTATCCCCTGGATCGATGAATCTATTTCGTGTTTTGGTCGCAGTATATCACGCGCTGAATAAGCGAGACCGTCAGGGATTATTCATTTTTTCTTTCATCCGTTTCTCGATAAGAGGTGGGACCAAACCCTCAATTGCACCACCAAGTTGAAACACTTCCTTCACCAGTCGAGAACTCACGTAGGAATACGTTTCGGCCGGCATCATGAAGACAGTTTCTATCGTTGGTTCAATTCTCCGATTCATCAACGCCATTTGCATCTCATACTCATAATCAGAGATTGCGCGGATACCACGAACGATGGCATTGGCGTTCTGCTCGAGAGCGTAGTTGACAAGCAGGCCGCGAAACGAATCGACGCGGACATTGCAGTCTCCCTGATTAATCTCAGCGAGTACGATGGCCAACATGTCCTGGCGTTCTTCAATTGTGAAGAAGGGCTGCTTCTCGGGGTTAACGAGGATCGCCACGATGATTTCGTCGAAGAGCTTACATCCGCGTTTGATAATGTCGATGTGCCCGTTTGTAAGCGGGTCAAACGAGCCGGGGTAGATTGCGCGCCGCATGGTGGTGAATGGTAAAGGTTTAAGGGGGCGGGGGTAAAGGAGCGGAATGGATTGCCGCAATCACTGAAGCCGGTACTTGCAACCGCAGGCGTCCCCGCCTGCTCCCTGACGATCAGGTAGTTAATGAAAATGAATCGCCCTTGTTTAGATATAGCCCGCTCGATCCCACAAGATCACGATGTTAATGAAAACCCGATGGCTATTATTGGATATAGCAGGCGGGACGCCTGTCCGAGTATGAAATTTGGCAATGACTTGACACCCCAAAACAGCGATGTTTCAATACGACTTGACAGTGACGTGGTGAGTTAAGGCGACTTGCGGCCACGTAAAATAATCCGCTAAACAGCTCGGCGAGTCTTAAATTCGCGAAAAGGTTCTCGAGGCTCCGCGTTGTTTAGCGCGGGGCCTCAAATTATTTAAGATTGATGATTGCTGAATGCTGATTGGACTTGCCGATTAGTCAACCCCAACAATCATCAATCATCAACCAGCGATCAAAATCAGCAACGACTCTATGTCTAAATTTCTCGACACTCTAAAAGAACGCATCATCGTTTTCGATGGCGCAATGGGAACCAATCTACAGGTGCAAAACCTGACGCTCGAAGATTTTGGTGGTCTGCGCTTCGAGGGTTGCAATGAAAACCTTCTCGTTACGCGACCGGATGCAGTGGAGAAAGTTCACGCGGGTTTTCTTGAAGTTGGCTGCGATGTGGTCGAGACGAACTCTTTCAACGGAACTCCCGTCGATTTCGCTGAATACGATATTGCCGACAAAGCATACGAAATGAATGTTTTGGCCGCACGACTCGCAAAGCGTGTCGCTGCTGATTATTCAACTGCTGAAAAGCCACGCTACGTTGCTGGTTCGATGGGACCAGGTCGAAAACTGCCGACCCTTGGTCACATCTCTTTCGCAGAACTTCGTGATGCGTACAAGGTTCAGGTTAACGGATTACTCGATGGCGGCGTCGATCTTCTAATTGTCGAAACTTGCCAGGACGTTCTCCAAACTAAAGCCGCGCTTTCCGCAATCTTTTCACACTTCGCTCAAACGCATCGACGAGTTCCAGTGATCGCGCAAGTGACCATTGAACTCTTCGGCACCATGCTGAATGGTACCGAGATATCGGCAGCGTTAACTGCTCTTGCTCCGTTTCCAATCGATGTGATCGGCATGAACTGCGGCACCGGTCCACGACACATGACAGAAAGCATTCGCTATCTGTGCGAGAACGCCCCCTTACCAGTTTCCGTGCTGCCGAATGCCGGCTTGCCCTCCGTCGTCGACGGAAAGATGCACTACGATGAAACGCCTGAAAGTTTTACCGCTCAACTGGTCCACTTCGCCAGCGACTTTGGCGTGAACATTGTCGGTGGTTGTTGTGGCACTACACCGGCCCACCTCAAGCTTGCAGTTGAGGCGATGAGCGGGATTGCGCCCAAGCAGCGAGACGTAAAACTCACCCCGGCAGCTTCATCCATCTACATTCAGCAACCGTACCTGCAGGACACGTCCTTCCTGATCGTAGGCGAGCGCGTCAATGCCAGCGGCTCGAAAAAAATGCGCGACTTGTTAAATGCTGAAGATTGGGACGGCCTGGTTGCATTAGCAAAAGAGCAGGAACGAGAGGGCGCGCATGTGCTCGACGTCAACGTCGACTTTGTCGGACGCGATGGCGAGAAAGACATGCATGAACTGGCGTCGCGTCTCGTGACCAACGTCAAGATCCCGATGATGTTTGATTCAACGGAATGGCAGAAAATGGAAGCTGGTCTTCAGCATGCCGGCGGCAAATGCATTCTGAATTCGACAAACTACGAAGACGGTGTGCCGCGCTTTTTAAAGGTGATCGATCTGGCTAAGGAATATGGTGCGAGCGTCGTCATCGGTACGATTGACGAAGATGGCATGGCTCGTTTGGCCGACAAAAAGTTGGAGATCGCAAAGCGGGCCTATGACCAGGCCGTGAATGAGGCGCAGCTTCCCGCGACCGACATTTTTTTCGATCCATTAGCGTTGCCCATCTCAACTGGGATTGAAGAAGATCGAAGAAACGCGCTTGAGACGGTTGCTGCCATTCGCAAGATCAAAAGTGAACTTCCGGGCGCGTTTACGATCCTTGGTGTTTCGAATGTCTCTTTCGGCCTTAATCCCGCTTCGCGCGTTGTGCTCAACTCTGTCTTTCTTCACGAAGCCGTTGAGGCCGGACTTGATTCCGCGATCGTTAATGCAAGCAAGATCGAACCGCTAAATCGAATCGGTGAACAGGAATTAAAGGTTGCGCGCGAGTTGATCTACGACCAGCGCAAATTCGAAGGAGATGTTTGTACCTACGATCCGTTGACTGAGTTTACGAAACTCTTTGAAGGCGTAAAGGCAAAAGCTGCCAAGAAAGTTTCGAAGGGAGAAACGGTTGAAGAGCGTTTGAAAACCCACATCATCGACGGTGAAAAGATCGGGCTCGAAGATGAACTAAAGTCCGCGCTCGAAACGTATTCAGCCCTCGACATCATCAACAACATTCTCCTGGAAGGAATGAAGGTGGTCGGCGACCTCTTTGGCTCAGGCCAAATGCAGTTGCCGTTTGTGTTGCAGTCGGCCGAAGCGATGAAATCTGCAGTACGCTTTCTTGAGCCCTTTATGGAGAAAAAGGGCGGAGCGACTGCAAAGGGCAAAATGGTCCTGGCAACTGTCAAAGGTGATGTGCACGACATCGGTAAGAATCTCGTCGACATCATCCTGACGAATAACGGATACAAGGTTTTCAATCTCGGTATCAAACAAACGATCGACAACATTCTCGATGCTTATCAGGAGCATCAAGCCGACGCGATTGGAATGAGCGGACTACTGGTCAAGTCGACGTTGATCATGAAAGAGAATCTCGAACTCATGAACGAGCGCGGGATAAAAGTTCCGGTTGTACTCGGTGGTGCGGCGTTGACGAGACGTTATGTGGAAGACGATCTGAAGTCGCTCTACCACGGACAGCTCTACTATGCACGCGACGCTTTCGCCGGGCTGCATACGATGGATAGGCTGGTTGGTATCGACGGCGGCGAGCAGGTCGCAACCCGTGCCGAAGTTCCGAAGGTTGAGCCTGGAGATGACGTCGAGGACCTCGTCGGTGAGGAAGCAAAACTTGGCATCCGCAAGCCTGCTCGACCACGCGGAGTTATTCGAGCCGTCGGCGACACGACGCACATAACGCGATCCCAGACGGGCACAAACAACACGATCCCGCAGGCGCCATTCTTTGGGTCAAAGGTCGTTGACGATATTTCTCTCGATGATGTTTTTGCTTTCGTCAATGAGACCGCTCTATTTAAAGGACAGTGGCAATTCAAGCAGGGCCGAACCTCCAGCGAAGAGTACCAATCGCTGGTGGCGACAAAGGTTCGACCTATCTACGACGAACTGAAGGAACGTTCAAAACGTGAAAAGTTGCTGGTACCCAAGGTAGTTTACGGCTTCTACAAATGTCAGTCGGAAGGGAACGACCTGATAGTTTTCGATGAGGCAGAAAACGAAAGAATGCGTTTTACTTTTCCGCGACAGCCCTCCGGTAAACATTTGTGTCTTGCCGATTTCTTTGCGGCACGCGAGTCAGGACGAATGGATGTGGTGGGCTTTCAACTGGTGACGGTCGGACATCGAGCCACTGAATATGCAAACGAACTGTTCAAGTCAGATAACTATGCCGACTATCTCTACTTTCACGGTTTGAGTGTTGAAAGTGCAGAAGCCCTGGCAGAACTCTGGCACAAACGCATCCGCGAGCAACTCGGAATTGCTGGAAACGATTCGCCTGACCTGGCGAAACTTTTCCACCAGCAGTATCAGGGTTCACGTTACAGTTTTGGTTATCCCGCCTGTCCCCGTTTGGAGGACCAGGAGAAGCTTTTTGCTCTACTCGATCCGGCCCGTATCGATGTTTCACTCTCCGAGGAATTTCAGTTGGAGCCAGAACAATCAACGTCAGCTATTATTGTTCATCATCCTGAAGCGAAATACTTCTCGATTGATTAATCTATCGAGTTCGCATTGTGGAGTAGGGATTGAGAACGGAAACAGAAGTAAAGACCAAAGCTGTTGCGGTTGCGACTGAACACGCCGCTGAGGTGCAAGCCTCAAACGTTGAACTGCAGCCAACCTCTGAAGAACTGCACGCTCTTTCCTCCTTTGAGCGATTTGCTTTTCGCCTGGCCCGACGAATGAACCGCGGGACCTGGAAACGTTTCTGGACTTTTTGTCAAAGAACGCTCGGCGCCGGCTGGATACATCTCTCGACCTATAACATCATGAATGTTTATGGACTCGAGCATGTCGAAGCAGCATCACGTGAACGTCCGATCTTGTTGGTGGCAAATCATCGTTCGTTCTTTGATATGTATGCTGTCTCCACTGTTTTGTTTAGAAACACGACATGGCGCAAGCAGTTGTTCTTTCCAGTACGCGGTCGGTTCTTTTATCAATCGCCAGTAGGTGTTTTTGTAAACCTCGTGATGGGTTGGTTCTCGATGTACCCGCCTTTCTTCGCAACTGGTGATCATCCAATTCCGGCAAAACGAACGTTTGACAAGTTTTCATTTCGGGTACTTTCCGAATTAGCTCGCAATGGACCGGGCAATGTAATCGGGTTTCATCCTGAAGGAACACGTAACAAAAGTGATGACCCGTATTCTTTTCTGCGTGCGCAACCAGGCGTGGGAAAGTTGATCATGGATGCAAGACCACAGGTCATTCCGGTGTTCATCGCCGGACTTTGTAATGATTTGCCAAAACAGATCGCGCGAAACTGGAATCGCGAAGAAGTAATCAGGATCTACTTCGGAGAACAGTTGGAGCTATCAGGTCATCTTGGTAAACCGGATCGTCTGAGGACTCATAAAGAGATCGCTGATTTTGTTATGGAGAAGATTGCCGAACTCGCGGAGCAGGATCGGGCCGTAGGAAAATAGATGTCATTGCCACTTGTCATAGTCAATCCAACATCAGCCAGCGGAGCGACGGGATCAGCATGGCCCAGGATGGCGAGCGAGCTCAGTTCACAGTTCGGCGCTTTTAAGAACGTCTTCACAAAATCATCCGGTGACGCCGCAACCCTGGCCCATGAAGCCGCTCGAAAAGGCATCACTTTCGTAATCGCCTGTGGCGGAGACGGTACAATCTCAGAAGTTGCAAATGGCATTCTTTCATCCGGAAAAGATGTTGAATTGGGAATTCTCCCGAGCGGCACCGGGGGCGACTTTCGGCGCACGCTGGAAATTCCGTCGAACACTCGTGAGGCGGCCCGCATTCTCCGCCACGGCCGTACTAGAAAGATAGACGTCGGCCGAGTGACCTTCGTCGACAACAGTGGCAACGAAGTAAATCGGTTTTTTCTTGGCGTGGCTTCCTGTGGACTTGGTACTAAGGTTATCGAAAAAGTGAAAAGTGGCGGGCCTGATTGGTTGCCACAGAGCACACCGCAGTGGCTTGGTGGACGGGTTTCATTTGGCGCATCGTTGTTGCACACAGCTATGAGTACTGAAGCGACCAGAGTAGCGGTTCAAGTTGATGATTCACACGCCCGGCATCTATCGGTAGCCAGCCTTTGCATTGCGAACGCGAGATATTTCGGCGGCGGGATGAAGATCGCTCCCGACGCAAAGATTGATGATGGTCAGTTTGATCTGATTAGCGTCGGTGATCTTGGCGCCTTAAGGATCTTGTCGAGCGCGCCGAAGATATATTTTGGGTCGCACCTTTCCATGTCTGAAGTCAGTCATACGCTGGCACGGAAGGTTGTGGTGCGGCCTACATCTCGGAATGCTGAAGTGGCCCTGGAGATCGACGGTGAACTTCTCGGTCGACTTCCTGCCACATTTCAGATTATTCCTTGTGGCTTACGCGTCAGGAGCAACGCTTAACGAATTTTCTGGAAGTCGTGATTGTGAGTTCCAGAAAATGGCAAAGTAATCGCTCATACGCTGCCGTACAGGCGGTCTAAGACGAGAAGGAAATGATTTTTCTTTTCGTGCTTCGCTAAAACTTTTATGATGACAGCTCAGCTATGGATGATCGCAGATCTAAACCCCGACTGAGTGTCAGCCTCGATGCTGTCTGGAACCAGGATGATGGTGGCCGGCATTCGGCACGAGTCACTGACCTCTCAGAAGGCGGATGCTACCTGGACACGGTCGGGGAAGTGATGACAGGAGAGATCGTGGGGTTTCGCATCCTCTTGCCCGAGGATGATTGGTTGTACCTGGAAGGCGAAGTTAAACATCATCGACACGGTTTCGGTTTTGGCGTGCAGTTTGTTGATTTGAATGACGAACAGACAGAGAAGCTTTCGTTGTTGCTTCGTCTGGCGAGTCAATCTACCGCCCAACCATTCGCTATTTCTGCAGACCTGGTTGAAGAGTAGAACTATCTTTTGTGTGTTTCAGCACACACGATTCGTTGCTGTTAGCGGCCCTGCTTCACAATTATATGAACACAGTCGGCACTTGAATATGGAGTATTTCGAATGTATTTTGTCAGCGCTTCAATCTTCTGTGGCCCAAAAGATTTAACCTGCTCGCCGAAGAATCTCACCGCGAAAGCTTAATGCCGCGAAGCTGCGATCGAATCGATACATAATGGCTATCCAAGGCACCTTGAAAACCATGAGTCTGACTGACCTGCTGCAGTTTTTGGCAGCCGGAAGGAAGACGGGCAACTTGAAATTTGACCGCGGTAAAATTACCAAGCAGGTCTATTTTCAAAATGGTCTAATCGTTGGCTCAAAGTCTAACGATCCGCGCGAGTATCTTGGGCAGATTCTTTTGCATTACGGCAAACTCAATGAATCGCAGTTACAAATTGCTCGCGAAGCGCAACGAACGTCTGGTGGAAAGCTCGGTGAAGTTCTCGTACAGCAAGGCTTTCTAACCGAAAGTGAAGTGCTCGACATCCTTAAGACTCGTACGCTCGATGCGATTTACGATCTGTTTGTTTGGACCGAGGGCCAGTTTGAGTTTTACGACGACGAGGCCCTGCCTGATGATCTCATCCTGATCGAAGTCGAACCAACGACTGTGATCATGGAGGGTATCTACCGTATCGATGAGTTAGCCCGCTACCGCACACTCGTCCCGTCCGATCGCTGCATTCTGGAACTCAATCCTGGTTGGACCTCTTCGCTGAAACTCGGAAAAGAGTTTCGTCAGGTTCTATTCTTTGTGGAAAAAAGAATGTCGGTGGCGGAAATCTGCTACCACATGCACGCCTCGGCGTTTCACGTTTACGGTCAGTTATATGATCTAATTAGCAAAGGTGTGGCCCGTGTCGCAGGTGAACAACCGGAGGACACCACACCTGCGCCTACTGAAGTTGAGGATCTGCCTGAAAGCCTGACTGAGTTGATTTGGTCAGTTGAAAGAAAACTTGATGCTGATCCCGAAGCGGCGCTGATGATGATTCAACGCGTGCTTGAAGAAGATCCCAAGAATCCTGACGCACAGAAACTGCTTCCCCAGGCTGAAGAGAAACTCATCAAAAAGCTTTACTCGTCAGGTTTATCCCCAACTTCAGTGCCGACCCTGCTTGTTTCTCCGGACGCATTGACTGACCAGCATTTGGATCCTCAAGAGGGCTTTATTCTTTCTCGCATCAATGGAAGTTGGGACATTCAATCAATTCTTTCCATTTGTCCTTTTCGCGAAGCAGACTGTCTCAGAATGATTAAGAGACTGGTGGATCGTGGCGTCATCGGTCTTTGATGCTTTGCCTCAAAGACGATAATGCATCAATAGTTCGGTTTTGCCGCCTGATGTGGGGGCTTTGACCAACCTCCAAAATTAATTGAAATGTCGACAATCCTCGCGTATTGTCTCGCCACCTCGAACCCCTGAATCGTTCACAACGCCGGAAGGGAGGCAAATTCTCTTATGTCAGATGCGAACAAAGACTTAATGCAGCGCTGGTTTGACCAGGTTTGGAATGACGGCAATTCAGCTGCGATTGATGAAATGGTAACTGACGACCTGGTGATCCATGGCTTAACGGATGCACAGGGAAAGGACATTACCGGCGTGAGCAACTTCAAGAGTTTCCACGCACAATTTCGCTCTGCCTTTCCCAATATCGTCGTTGCTATTGAGGACGTGATCGCTGAGGGCGACAGGGTTGTTGCGCGCTGTAGGGTTAGTGCAAAGCACACAGGCGACGCGCTAGGACTGGCACCGACAAATGCTGATGTTAGTTTTACAGGTATCGCGATTGCACGAATCGAAAATGGCCGGATTGCTGAGGCGTGGAATAATTTCGACTTCATGAAGATGAACCAACAACTCGGCATCCTATGACCAACCGGCGTCTTCTCATCTTCCTATTTTTGCTCACCGCTACAACGTTCACCTATAAAGCGGGCGCCGCTACTGCCGGTAGTTCATTGTGTGGCCCAGGAGAAGTCGTGATCTTTAGTTGTCCTTTGAAGGGATCCAACAAGATCGTGTCGTTGTGCTCATCGCCGAAACTAACGAAGACTGAAGGATACTTGCAGTATCGGTTTGGCCTACCAACCAAGGTCGAGCTTGAGTATCCAACTGAACGCAGGGAGTCGCAAAAATCCTTCCGGTATTCACATTACTTCCGCGCACAGGTTGATTTGACTGAGATTAGTTTTACCTCGG
>Ga0163162_10001917_pt1 | contig 19588 bp, 14 predicted proteins | sample S55metaG_FD_115310 | JGI IMG/M metagenome (GOLD analysis project Ga0163162, IMG submission 115310) | Switchgrass rhizosphere microbial communities from Kellogg Biological Station, Michigan, USA - S5-5 metaG | ecosystem: Host-associated > Plants > Roots > Rhizosphere > Soil | place: USA...
GCCACTCTGGCGACTTCACTCGTCGTACGCGAAGACTCGCTCACGGTGTACGGATTTGCCTCCGCCGATGAGCGCGAGTTCTTCGAGCTGCTGCTGACAGCGACGGGCGTGGGACCCAAACTGGCACAGGCTGCGCTCGCAGTTCTCAGCCCCGATGAGCTTCGTAGAGCAATTGCCACCGAGAACCTGCTGCAGCTGTGCAAGGTGCCGGGCATCGGCCGCAAGGGTGCCCAACGCATGGTCATCGAGCTGAAAGACAAGGTCAACACAGTTGGCCTGGCCGACGAACCCGTAGCGGCTGCTGGGCCGGCGTCGGAAGCCTGGCGCGGACAGGTGTCACAAGGACTGCAGGGCTTGGGCTGGTCAGCCAAGGATGCTGACGCTGCATGCGACGACGTCGCGCATCTGACGCGCGACGACCCGCAGGTCAATGTCGCAGTCTTGATGCGAGCCGCGTTGCAGACTCTGGCACGGAAGTAGATCACGATCGTGAGTCATGTCAGCGATGAAGATCTCGCCGCACTCGTACGTCCCTACGCCGACCCCGGCGAACGTGCTGCCGAATCCATGCTCCGGCCCGCCACTCTTGGCGAGTTCGAGGGTCAGCAGCGAGTCAGTGATCAACTTGGCCTAGTGCTCGAGGCGGCCCGGCACCGTGGCGGAGTGCCAGACCATGTCCTCCTCTCGGGGCCGCCTGGGCTGGGCAAGACGACGCTGGCGATGATCATCGCCAGCGAGATGAATGCCCCGCTACGGATCTCCAGCGGTCCGGCCATTCAGCACGCAGGTGATCTTGCGGCCATCCTTTCCGGGCTTGTCGAGGGAGAAGTGTTCTTCCTCGACGAAATCCACCGGATGTCTCGCCCGGCGGAGGAGATGCTGTATCTGGCGATGGAGGACTTCCGGGTCGATGTCATTGTCGGCAAAGGGCCTGGTGCAACCGCCATTCCGCTGGAGATCCCACGCTTCACACTGGTTGGCGCCACCACCCGTGCCGGTTTGCTTCCGGGTCCGCTGCGTGATCGTTTTGGATTCACCGCACAGCTGGATTTCTATGACGCGACCGCACTGGAACACATCCTGCACCGCTCCGCGGAACTACTAGGGGTCCCGCTGGACGAGGCCGGTGCGGCCGAAATTGCCGGCCGCTCCCGCGGTACGCCTCGAATCGCCAACCGACTGCTCCGCCGGGTCCGCGACTACGCCCAAGTGCGGGCAGACGGCCGGGTAACTCGCAGGCTCGCCCAGGACGCGTTGGAACTCTACGAGGTGGACGAGTTGGGTCTGGATCGGCTGGATCGCGCCGTGCTCGATGCAATATGTCGCAGATTCGGGGGTGGTCCGGTGGGGCTGTCCACACTGGCCATCTCGGTGGGAGAGGAGCGGGAAACCGTTGAGGAGGTTGCCGAGCCGTTTCTGGTTCGGCAGGGCTTCTTGATGCGTACCCAACGCGGCAGAGTTGCGACCACTGCCGCCTGGCGTCACCTTGGACTGGCTCCGCCAGCCACTACGCCCTCTGGCTACGAGCGCTCACCCGACCTCTTCGGCCCCAACCTTGGGGACTGAGCTGCGTACAGGGTTCACACAGGCCATGGATGCGGCATTTCGACGCAGACTGGGTAGAGTACGGCGGTCGGTACGTAACAATCTCATTAGGTACTGCGCAAACGTGCAGCGCCCCCACAATCGGATGCCGGAGCAATGCAGCAATACACGACTCTGATCTTCATCGCCTTGTTGGCGCTAGTCTTCTACTTCTTGATTTTGCGGCCGCAACGCAAGCGTCAGCAGGCGATACAACAGACCATGAACGCCCTCAGCCCGGGGGATCGTGTGATGCTCGCCAGTGGTCTATTTGGCACGGTCGTCTCTGTTGGAGCCAAGCAGGTCGTCATGGAGATTTCGCCTGGCACGGAGCTCACGGTTTTGAAGCAGGCGATCAGCAGGATTGTCACCGAGGCCGACGAAGACAGTGCTGACGAGCAAGAGGAGTTCGACGAGCTAGACGGGGTCGACGAGCCAGACGCGCTCGACGAACACAGCGAGGCCAACGTTGCGGATGCCCCGATCACGGAGAATGCCGCACCAGAGGAGCCGCTCCGGGCGGAGCGTCCCGTCGTGGAGCGTCCGGTCGAGGAGCCCGCGCCGGCAACCGCTCCGGAGTCTGTCGTCGAGCCGAAATCGGCATCGATCCGCGACTCGAAGCCTTCGACCGCTGAGTGAGCCTTCATTAGCTAAGAAACACTAGGAAACGACACGCCAGTGGCAACGACGACTGGTCACCCGGGCCGCACCCTGATCATCTTGGGCGTGCTGGTCGCCGGACTGATCACCCTGATGGCGGTCAGCGGAACGTGGACACCGAAGCTTGGCTTGGACCTCCGGGGCGGCACCACCATTACCCTGACCGCCAAGAACACCACCGGCACAGGGGCCGTAGATCCAAACAGTCTGCAGCTTGCCAAGACCATCATTCAAAGCCGGGTGGACAGCCTTGGCGTTGGAGAATCCGAGGTCACCACATCGGGTGACAACCAGATCATCGTGACAGTTCCCAACGTCCAGCAGGACGAGCTCGTAAGGCTGGTCGGCCAGACTGCGGTGCTGCGGTTCCGAGCGGTCTACGCCGCAGAGCAAATACAGCCCCCGGAGCCGACGCCAAGCACAACGGCCGAGCCAAGTCAGGGAGCAACCGCCAAGCCCAGTGATGAGCCCAGTGCCGGCAGCTCCGAGACGGCCAAAGCTCCTTCCCCAGCCGCTTCCGCTCCCAAGACGGGCAATAACGCACCGATGCCCGCGCTGCCGACCGCCCCTCCGTTGCCACTTGACAAGGCGTGCGTGCCGGCCGACGGCAAAGGAAGCCCCCCGGACAAGGCGTTGGACTGGCAGCCAACCGAAGCCTGCCAGGCAGCGTTTGCAGAATTCACCTGCGAGACCAAGGTGACTGAGGTCCCCGACCAGGGTCTCTTCGCGTGCAACCAGGAAAAGACCGAGAAATACCTGCTCGGGCCGACGCTCATTGAGGGCAACCAGCTGACCAGTGCCGTCGCCGGCATTCCGCAGAACAATGTCAACTGGGTCGTAAACCTGGAGTTCAATCCGTCGGGATCGGCTGCCTTCGAGAAGGCAACTCGGCAGATTTCGCAGCAGAGTGAGCCACAGAACCGCTTCGCCATCGTGTTGGACGGAGTCTCGATCTCCGCACCATCGGTCAACGAAGCCATCCCCGGCGGCAGAGCCGAAATCTCTGGAAACTTCACCCAAAAAACCGCGACCGAATTAGCCAACGTCCTGAAGTACGGCGCATTGCCCCTCGCCTTCGACGTGTCCGAGGTCAACAACGTCTCTGCCACTCTCGGCGGCGAGCAGCTGCGAGCCGGCATCATCGCGGGACTCATCGGCCTCGCGCTGGTGGTGGGCTACTGCTTTCTGTACTACCGCGGTCTTGGCATCGTTGTGGTTGCCTCGCTGGCCATCGGCGCAGTCATCACCTACGCCTGCATGGTGCTGCTCGGCAGCTCCGTTGGGTTCGCCCTCAACCTGCCAGGCATCGCCGGCGCCATCGTGGCTATCGGTATCACCGCAGACAGCTTCGTGATCTTCTTCGAACGCATTCGCGATGAGGTGCGCGAAGGTCGCAGCCTGCGCACCGCAGTAGAGACAGGTTGGCGGCGGGCCCGGCAGACGATCTTGATCGCGGACACCGTCTCCATGCTCTCGGCGCTGGTGCTGTTCGTGCTCGCGATTGGAGCCGTGAGAGGGTTCGCGTTCACCCTGGGGCTCACCACCCTGATCGACGTGCTGGTGGTGTTCCTCTTCACCAAACCGCTGATGACGTTGCTGGCCAGGACCAAGTTCTTCGGCGGTGGCCATCCACTATCCGGGCTGGATCCGCGCCACCTCGGCGTTCCGGCCTTGCCGGGCTCGCGTACGCGCCGATCGGGCGTCACGCGTCCGGCAGCGGCGACCGGAGAGGGGGCCTAAATGTCGAAGCTCGGCGAAATCGGGCACCGTCTGTATGCCGGCGAGGTCTCCTACGACTTTATCGGGCACCGCCGTCGTTGGTACCTCGTGTCGGCGATCATGATCGCCGTCTCGATCCTCTCCTTGGGGATTCGGGGATTGGACTTCGGCATCGAGTTCAAAGGTGGCGCAGACTTCAAGGCGACGACGGTTGTCACGGCGCAAACCGTCGACTCGATGCGCGACGCACTTCGCAACTCAGGCGTTCCCGATCTTGACGAGTCGACCGTCAATACGATCGGCAATAACCAGGTCCGAGTGCAGACCCGCACGCTCGACCCAACCGAAGAAGTGCCCAAGGTCCGGACCGCAATTGCCAACGAGGTCGGCATCCCACCTGATCAGGTCGCGTACAACCTGATTGGTGCATCGTGGGGTGGCCAGATCACTGAGCGCGCGCTTATCGCGCTCGCAGTCTTCATGGCACTGGTCGCACTGGTCATCGGGATCTACTTCCGGGACGCCAAAATGTCGGCGGCTGCCCTGTTGGCGCTGGTCCACGATTTGATCTTGACGATCGGTATCTACGCTCTGGTTGGCTTCACCGTGACGCCGGCGACCTTGATCGGTGTGCTGACCATCCTCGGCTACTCGCTCTACGACACCGTCGTGGTGTTCGACAAAGTGCGCGAGAACGTTCGCGATATCCGCGCCAGCACCGCGCGCACCTACTCCGAGGCCGCCAATCTAGCCGTCAATCAAACACTCGTCCGGTCCATCAACACCACCATCATTGGTGTCCTGCCGGTGGCGGCGCTGCTCTTCACGGGAGCGGTCATTTTGGGTGAAGGTCCGCTCAAAGATCTCGCGCTGGCGCTCTTTGTGGGCATGGTTGCCGGTGCCTACTCCTCGATCTTCATCGCAACGCCGCTACTCGCTCAGATGAAGGAGCGGGAACCAGATATGCAGAAGCTGGCAGCGCGGGTACGGGCGCGACGGGCCAAGGAGAGCCAGAAGGAACGGGTGGCTGCGACAGTTGCAGCAGCTGAGGCTTCTTCGCCTGCTGTCGAATCGGCGCCGAGTAATGCGGCCGAGATCGCACGCCGCGACGAAGCCTACGATCCTGAGCCCAGCAACGCCGAACTAGAAGAGGCCGTTAAAGGCACGGGAAATGGATCAAAACGGGTTGGCCCGGCCGAGGTGACGTTCAAGGCCGACGTGCGATCCCATCGCGACGGGGCCGCAAAGCGCCCCCAGCCACAGAACAAACCGCGTAGCCAGCGGAAGAAGTAGGCAGATGAGCCTCACCGAGCCGGCCCGCCGCCGGGACGGGTCGAGTAGGTCCGCAAGAGAAGAGGCGCTAGTCAGCCTGCCGGCTCGTAGCTCATCGCCGGCCCAGGAGCTGCTCCGTCGCGGCCTGCTGGCGCTGCTCCTGTTGTCGATCGTCGTGTTACTGGTGTGGTTCGATCGCGCCTCCTACCGCGACACCTACGACGGTAGGGTCGGTTTGATCGACGCGATCTACTACGCGACGGTGACCATCACGACCACTGGCTACGGGGACATCACCCCCGTCGCGCCACATGCCAGAGTCTTGAGTGCGATTGTGGTCACGCCGTTACGAGTGGCGTTCCTGGTGCTGTTGGTCGGAACGACCCTTGAGGTACTCGCGCACCACGGCCGTCGTATGTTCAAAGACGCACGTTGGAGTAAACGGATGCGCAATCACATCGTCGTCGTCGGTTTTGGCACCAAGGGTAGAAGTGCCGTTGAGACGCTCAAGAACAACGGCACCAATCCCAACCAAGTCGTTGTCATCGACAGCCGACCATCCGCCATCACTGACGCGAACCTGCGTGGGTATGCCGCCATCGAAGGGGACGCGACTCGGCGTGACATTCTGCGCCGGGCCGAGATCATGAAGGCGCGTGAGGTGCTCATCACCGTTGACCGCGACGATTCTGCCATCCTCGTCATGCTCACGGTGCGTCAGCTGAACCCAAGCGCGAATGTCGTGGTAGCGGTGCGCGAGGACGATAACGCCTCGCTGCTGCGGCAATCTGGCGCGAATGCCGTTGTCACCTCATCCGAAGCGGTCGGCAGGCTCCTCGGCTTGTCGGCGGTCAGTCCCAATCTTGGCGCGATCATCGACGACCTGCTGTCCAGCAATGAAGGTCTCGAAGTAGGGGAGCGGCAGGTCACCAAGGATGAGATCGGTCGCTCGCCGAGCGAGGTCAACGGAGAACGCGTCATAGCCGTAGTACGCAATAAGACGCTGCGGCGGTTCTACGACCCGACGGTTGCAAGGCTCGAAGCCGGTGACCAGGTCGTCGTGGTGCGTCAGGCGGCCGAGGAGATTGAACAGCAAGCGCTCAATGCAGGTCGGCGGAATCGAGCGACACAGCCGAGCTAGTGTCTCTTCCAAGACACAGAGTCTCAGAGTGAGAGTCAATTGAGGCTCGGCGGCACTCCCTACGGCAATAACTGTGCGGGACCGAAAAAAATAGCGGTGTTGACTCATCCAAGCCGAGAGTTCTGTCGGCGGAAGCAACTCGTTGTCTAGAATGGGGATTCTGCTGAGGAGGAACCGCTGTGAGTGATCACGGGGCAGCGACCTGGTCGTCTGCCCAAGAGGCTCGGCCGCGAGGCCACGTCGCCCATGAGCCGCGCCGAGCCCTGATCATTCCCGAGTCCGAGACCGACGTTCCCAGCGAGCCGAATCCGAGCCTGCCAAACCGTATCAGTGCCGGCGCCGAGCAGCAGCGAGTCAAGATGCGGCAGCGCATCGCACGTTTTGGCTCAAGCCGGCCCCAAACACCCGCACTCGACCCGCTCTTTCGCATCATCCGCGCCAATCACGCGAAGGCTGACCTGGGGCTGGTCGAACGGGCATACCGCACCGCCGAGCGACTACACGCTGGCCAGACGCGGAAGAGCGGAGATGCCTACATCACCCATCCGCTCGCGGTGACGACTATCCTCGCCGAGCTGGGCATGACCGAGGCAACGCTCTGCGCTGCCCTGTTGCACGACACGGTCGAAGACACGAGTTACACCCTCACCCAACTGACTCACGAGTTCGGCGAAGAGATCGCGCTGCTCGTCGACGGCTGCACCAAGATCGACAAAGTCAAGTACGGAGAGTCTGCCAAGTCCGAGACGATCCGCAAGATGGTCGTGGCGATGAGCCGGGACATCCGAGTGCTGGTGATCAAGCTTGCCGATCGGCTGCACAACATGCGGACATTGCACTATCTGCGGCCGGACAAGCAATCTCGCATTGCCTCGGAGACCCTGGAGATCTTTGCCCCGCTCGCTCATCGGCTCGGCATGAACACGATCAAGTGGGAGCTCGAGGATCTCTCCTTCGGCACGTTGTTTCCCAAGGTTTACGACGAGGTTGTCCGGCTGGTCGCCGAGGCTGCCCCGAGCCGGGAGAAATACCTCTCGCGCGTCATCGACCAGGTCCAGGGCGACCTGCGTTCTGCCAAGATCAAAGCAACTGTCACCGGACGTCCCAAGCATTACTACTCCATCTATCAGAAGATGGTGGTTCGCGGCCGAGACTTCCAAGAGATCTACGATCTGGTTGGTCTGCGGATCTTGGTCGAGAACAGCCGCGACTGCTATGCGGCACTCGGCGTGCTGCATGTCCGCTGGAACCCCCTGCCGGGCCGGTTTAAGGACTACATCGCCATGCCGAAGTTCAACATGTACCAGTCCTTGCACACCACTGTTCTCGGACCGGAAGGAAAGCCGGTCGAGCTGCAGATCAGAACTGATGACATGCACCGCCGTGCGGAGTACGGTGTCGCAGCTCACTGGAAGTACAAGGAGGGCAAGGGTACGGGCCTCCCGGTCAAGGGCGCGGACGATGCCGGCGAGCTGATCTGGGTCAGGCAGCTGCTGGATTGGCAGCGGGAGACAGCCGATCCTGGGGAGTTCTTGGACTCGCTGCGGTTCGAGATCAACACCAACGAGGTCTATGCGTTTACGCCTCGAGGGGACGTAATCTCCCTGCCCCAGGGTTCTACACCGATCGACTTCGCGTACGCCATCCATACCGAGGTGGGTAACAAGACCATCGGTGCGCGGGTGAACGGTCGACTGGTGCCACTCGAGTCAGTTCTCGCGAATGGCGATGTGGTGGAGATCTTCACCTCCAAGTCCGAGAACGCGGGCCCCAGTCGGGACTGGATGAATTTCGTTCGCAGCCCGCGAGCGCGTAACAAGATCCGGCATCACTTCACCAGGGAGCGTCGCGAAGAGTCGATCGAGACCGGGAAGGAGTTGTTGGCGCGACAGCTGCGCAAGGGCGGCCTGCCGCTGCAGCGGCTGCTCACGCTCGAGCACCTCACTGCCGTGGCCGGCTTCTTCAAGCTGGCCGATGTCTCCGCGCTTTACGCCGCGGTCGGTGAAGGAACCGTCGGCGCCCAATCGGTAGTGAATCGACTGATCGCCGTCGAGGGTGGCGACGAAACGGTCGCCGAGGAGATCAGTGAGGATCGGGTCGTCACCGGTCGCCGGCGGCGCAGCAGCGGAGCGATCGACTGCGGCATCCGTGTCATCGGCGCGAGCGACTTGCTGGTCAAGTTGGCGAAGTGCTGTACGCCGGTGCCGGGCGATGACATTCTCGGTTTCGTGACCCGCGGCTCGGGCATTTCGGTGCACCGACTCGACTGCAGCAATGCGGCCAGTCTGCAAGCGGAGCCGGAACGTCTTATCCCAGTGGAGTGGGCGCCGAACGCCAAGAGCTCTTTCCTGGTAGCGATTCAGATCGAGGCCCTCGACCGGAATCGGCTGCTGTCGGACATCACCCGTGCGCTATCGGATCAGCACGTCAACATCTTGTCCGCGGGCCTCACGACTACCAAGGACCGCATCTGCCGCGCCAAGTTCACTTTCGAGACCGCGGATCCAACCCACCTGGACCACGTGCTCCGTGCCGTACGCGGTGTTCCGGCGGTCTACGAGGCCTACCGCATCCAGCAGTAGCAGCCGAGCAATCAAACCCGGATCGCGCGCCGCCGTGCTGAGGAGGAGCGAGGGGACACGCTTTTCGTCACGGAGGGACGACGAAGTAGGCGGCTGCTCGGCGCGATCCGCGCTGAGCGAGCTTGGCGAGCGAAGCAATCAAAACACGCTTCAACCGCCGAGATCGCTCGCCGTGCGCTGTGCCTGCGCGAGCCATTCGCGATAAGTGGCGGCTGACGCAGCCGCCTCACTTGCGGCGCGATGATCACCCCGGGCTTCCGCCTGCGCGGCACGCACCTCAAGCGCGGCAATCTGAGCCTCCAGCTTCGCGGCGGTGTCCTCAGCCCGAGCCCTCGCCTCCGGATTGCTGCGCTTCCAGCGTTCGTCCTCGGCAGCCTTGATGGCGTTATCGACTGCGCGTAGTCGGGACTCGAGCGGCCGGACGGCGTCTCGGGGCACTTTTCCGATAGCCGACCAGCGGTCGAGGATGTCTCGATAGGACGCGCGGGCATTACGCGGGTCACGCACCGGGAGCAGCGCCTCAGCCTCGGCCAGCAGCCTTTCTTTGGCTTGCGCGTTCACCCGGAGTTCGGAATCCTGCTCCGACAGTGCCGCCTGCTTGGCCATGAAGAAGCGATCCTGTGCTCCACGGAACCTCTTCCACAGCAGCTCATCAACATCGCGCGGGGCTGGCCCGGCTGCCTTCCAGCGGGCCATGAGATCACGGTAGGCACCGGTTGTCGGGCCCCAGTCGGTGGAGCTCGCCAGCCCCTCGGCCTCGGTGACAAGCTTCTCTTTGATCAACCGCGCGGCCTCGCGCTGCTCGTTCTGCTGGGCGAACTGTGCCTTGCGGCGTCGTGTATAGGTCGTGCGTGCGCTGGAGAATCGGTGCCACAGCTGGTCATCGGTCGCTCGATCAAGTCGTGGTAACGCTTTCCATTCATCCAAGAGGGCACGGAAGCGGTTTACCCCGCCCCGCCAATCGTTCCCGGCGGCTAGACGCTCGGCCTCGAGGACGAACTTTTCCTTCGCGGCCCGGGTTTCCTCCTGCTGCCGGGCCCGTTCTGCGCGTCGGGCGGCCCGCTGATCAGCGATCAGCGGAGCCAGCTTCTCCAAACGATCGTGCAGTCCATCCAGATCACCTACGGCTCGGGCCTCGGCGATCGTAGGGCGCAGCTTGTTGATCGAGCCGACGGCATCGTCAGGAGAAACAGCGCCGGTGGCAATACGTCGCTCCAACAGCGAGACCTCGAGCTCCAGCGCTTCGAATCGGCGGGTAAAGAAGCCCAGCGCCTCATCAGCTGGGACCCCGGGCACCTGGCCGACTACTCGTTCCCCGGCCGACGTACGGACATACACCGTGCCGTCGGAATCGACTCGCCCAAAGGCGGCCGGGCCTGTCTGTTCAGGCCCAGCGCGTTCGGTCATAGCTCAATCCTGCCCGATTGTGCCGATAGTCTCGAACGTGTGCTCATAGCCTCCTTTCCCGCCGGGCCATGGCAAACCAACTGTTACCTCGTTGCCCAGGGGCTTGGCGAGGAGTGCGTGATCATCGATCCCGGCATGGACGCGATTGCCGGTGTCGCAGAGTTGATCATGGAGCACCGGCTCAAGCCGGTAGCGGTGATGCTCACCCATGGTCACCTCGATCACATGTTCTCCGTAACGCCGTTGTGCCGCTCGTACGCCTCGGCCTGCTGGGTGCATCCACAGGATCGGGTGCTGCTGACCGACCCGCTGCGTGCCATGGGGTTGGAGACTCGGCAGCTGCTCGAGCGCCTCACGGGGCGCCCGGCGAACTTCACCGAGCCGGACCAGGTGCACGAACTCGGCGACGGGGCAGAAGTTGCCGTCGCAGGCCTGAGCTTCCAGGTGCTCCATGCGCCTGGTCATACACCTGGCTCGATCATGTTCCAAGCCCCGTACGATGCCAGTCCCGCTATCGACTCGGTGCTCTTCGGTGGCGATGTCCTCTTCGCCGGCTCGATCGGTAGAACTGACTTGCCAGGCGGAAACTTGGCGGACATGCTGAAGAGCCTGCGTACGAAGGTGCTGCCGTTGCCGGACACGGTCGGGGTACTCCCCGGACACGGCCCGCAGACGACCATGGCCCGGGAGCGCGCGGGCAACCCGTATTTGCAGGACTTGGCGGAACGGCCCCCTCCGGCAGCTCCGCGGTCGGCCTGACAGCCCTCCGGTCGCTCTGCGGCCGGCTGATAACAAAGGAGTAGCGTGAGTCGCCCTAAGCCGCTGTCCGGTTTTCCGGAGTACTCCCCGGAAGCCCGGATCATCGAACAATTCGTGCTCGATCGGCTGCGCGAGACCTTTGAGTTGTACGGATTCGCCTCTATTGAGACTCGGGCGGTCGAGCCGTTGGATCGTTTGGCCAAACAGGGCGAGATCGACAAAGAGGTCTACACCGTGCAACGGCTGCATGGTGAGAACGGCCCAGCTGATCTTGGTCTGCACTTCGACCTCACCGTGCCATTCGCCCGCTACGTGCTGGAGAACGCTCACCAGCTGGCCTTCCCCTTCCGGCGTTATCAGATCCAGAAGGTGTGGCGAGGTGAGCGGCCGCAGGAGGGGCGCTACCGCGAGTTCACTCAAGCCGACATCGATATCGTGGACGTCGAGCAGCTGGCGCCGCACCATGACGTCGAGCTGCCGCTGGTCACCTTGGTAGCGCTCGAGCGCCTGCACATTGATCTTGGCCTACCACCGGTGCTGATGCGGGTCAACAATCGCAAATTGGCTCAGGGCTTCTATCTGGGCTTGGGAATTGCCGATCCCGGCGCAGTCCTCAGGCAGGTCGACAAGATCGACAAGATAGGCCCCGACCGGGTGGTCGAGCAGTTGATCACCGAGGTCAAGATCACCGAGACGCAGGCTCGACGTTGCGTGCAGCTGGCCCAGATCCGCTCTGCGGACGCGTCCTTCGTGGACCAGGTGCGCCGCCTCGGCGTCGAACACGACCAGCTCACCGAGGGGCTCGAACTGCTGGCCGAGGTGGTGACCACAGCAGGCCGCTACGTCCCTGGTCGGTTGATCGCCGACCTCAAGATCGCCCGGGGTCTGGATTACTACACCGGCACCGTCTATGAGACCGAGCTCGTCGGGTTCGAGTCATGGGGGTCGATCTCCTCGGGCGGCCGTTACGACTCGCTCGCCAGTGATGGCCGGACCAGCTATCCCGGTGTCGGGCTGTCGATCGGTGTCACCCGGCTACTGGCTCCGCTGCTGGCCAAGGGGATGCTGCGAGCGTCACGGCCAGTGCCAACCGCGGTGCTCGTCGCAGTCGACAGCGAGGAAACGCGTGCCACGGCAATCGATGTCGCCGAGCAGCTGCGGGGCCGGGGGATCCCAACAGAAGTCGCGCCGCGTGCGGAGAAGTTCGGCCGTCAGATTCGCTACGCCGACCGCCGCAGCATCCCCTTCGTGTGGTTCGGCGGCACCGTAGGCGGGGAAGTCAAAGACATCCGGAGCGGCGAGCAGGTCTCGGCCGACCCATCGACGTGGATGCCGAGTGCTGAAGATCTGAAGCCGAAGGTGCTGAGCCTCACGCCATCATGCTGAGGCTGCGGACGGCCCGATCAATCCGGTTCCACGCCCGGTGATGGAACTTGCGCGATCTGGGTCCCTTGTTGAGGTCGTTGTACGCGACGTGCAGCTCTCTGCCGAGATCGGTCACAGTGCGCCGCATCTCGTACAGCTCCTCGGGTGAGAAACCCATCAGAGTGCGCACTGGAGCCGGAAACTCCGTCGCCGCGAGCCGTTCGTCGAAGGCACTAGCGTCCTCGCCGTCGTTGTAGACGTGAGTCAGGTTGTGGTCGTTCAGGAACGTCGCAAAGGTGTCCCAGCGATCCGGATGCGCCTTGTTCAGCCTGTTCCAGTCGCATTCGGCATACAGCGCGATGGCGTCGGCGTCGTCCTCGATGCTGCTGATCGTACGGTGCGGGATCTCGTGGTACTCGGCGAGCTCGAGCGTGCGCGAGTCATGGGCAAGCAACAGTGCCGGTGTACCAGCGAGCAGCGCGGCGATGTTGCCGTGAATCCGGGTGCCGAATGAGAAGTCGTACTGAGCCAGGTGATCGAACCAGGTCTTCGGATCCAGGAAGAACCGCACGCGGTCGGAGCGAATCAGCGGATGGTCGAGGGTGATCGGCGCTCCCTTGGCGGCAACGGCGTTCATCCGCTTGCCCTTGGGGTAGCTGCCGTACAGCATCAGCTCGAGAGTTTGGATGTTCTGAGCCATGTACACCAGGTTCGGAAAGTGCTCTGCGGCGTACATGGAGAGCGGACCCATCTGGGGCACATACGGGGACACGTTCAGGGCGATCGCGGAGTCGACGCTAAGCGACTCCACCTTCTTCTCGACGTTGAGGTCAGGCCCGTACATGAACATCGACGGGCAGCCGATGACCTTGACGTGCTCGTCGCCGAAGCCAAGCGAGTTCAGATAGTCGCGGGTTCGCTCACCGCGAACGCCGATGGACGGCGAGTGCTCCAACACAGCACGGACGAATCGAGTGGTCGCTGGCTTGACACTGTCGGCGCCCTTGTAGACCCCCGTCAGCGTCGCCTGTTCTCCGACTCCCAGCACTGTCACCGGGACGGTCAGCTGCTCAATGAGAGTGCTCAGCGCATCGAGCGTCTCGATGTAGGTGGACCGAAACGCGTTGGCCAGCGGGATCACGACATGGTCGAAGCGCGAGTTGATGACTCTCGGATGGCTCTTTGCGAGCCCTGAGGTCTCCAGATCGTTGCTGGCAGTGGACAGCAGCCGATACACAGCCTGGCTGAAGACCAGGTTGCCGGTGTTATTGCCGATGAGATTCTGCCGATACGTCGTGTCGGCGTCGGCAACAGTAAACGGGTTCTTATGTGACCGAATCAGGATTTGAGGCATACAGGGGGGCATCCTCGCGTCTGGGTGGAACCTGCCCTGGGGAGTTTAGGCGAGAAAAAGTCCACGCGTGCCTGAAACGGCAAAGACGCGCCGTGAGTCGGAATTTGTGCTGATCGAACGCCGATCGCGACTCTGTCGCAGGCGTCGGCTAGGGTCCCGACATCGTGACTGACACCAGACGTTTCACGCCCCTCGAGCTCATCGATGGGCGTCCGCGTTGGGCTTCGACACGCCCCGCTCAGGTCTGGCGCGAAGTGCTTCGCCGGCGCCTGGCGACCCAACGGTTGACCGGCGACGCGCCGTCGACAGCGGCAGAGGTTGTTCGCGTCCTTGGGTGCGTCCAGTCGCAGGAGTACGGACATGCATTGTGGTCCCTTGGCATGCGGACCTCTGGTCTCACGGTGGCCGATGTCCAGGCTGAGTTCGACAGCGGCTCCTTCCTCCGGACCCACATCCTGCGTCCGACCTGGCACTTCATAGCCGCGGAGGACATCCGCTGGATCCTGCAGGTCACCGCGCCGCGGGTACAGAAGCTCAACCAGACGATTTATCGTCAGCACGGCCTGGACCCGGCGACCCTCGAACGGGGTCTCGCGATCATCATTGAGGAGCTGGAGGGTGGCCGGTATCGGACTCGGGTCGAGCTGGGGAAAGCGCTGGCCGATCGAGGATTCGCCGGTCAGGGCACCGGTTTGGCGTACATCGTGATGAACGCCGAGCTCGCCGGGGTGATCTGCAGCGGTCCGTTACGTGGCGCTCAACAGACCTATGCGTTACTCGACGAGCGAGTGCCGCACTCGACGAGTAGCGCAAGAAAGCGCGACATCCCCGAGCTCGCGGTGAGTTTCTTCCTCGGTCATGGCCCGGCCAGTATCCAAGACTTGGCGCGCTGGTCCTCGCTGACCGTCGGCCAGTGCAGAGATGCTCTCGATGTCATCAAGGACCAGCTGGACTGCATATCAGTCGAGGGGGAGGAGCTGTGGTTCGACCCCGCCGCACCTCCGCCGGGCCCGGTCCCGGGCGCACTACTGATGCCGCTCTACGACGAGGTGACGTTGAGCTACCCCGTGATCAACTTTCCGCAGTCGGCCGGACATCCACATCAACCAGGTGAGGACCTGTTCATCGGTTGCGTGATCATCTCCGAGACCAATGTCGGTCTCTGGCGGCGTACTCTGCGGGGTCGCAAAATGATCATGGAGATGACTGTGAGCGCCGGTGTGCTGCCAAAATCTCGCGACATTTTGGAGGCCGCGGCCGCCGATCTGGCAACGTTCCTGGGTAAGGAACTAGAGCTGACGATCACCAGCTGACCATATGCTCGCGCGGCGCCCTGGGTAGCTGTCCCGTCGTCGCAGGGACCTCGTCTCTCGGCTCGCGCTCGACGCTCGCAGAGACGGGGCCGAGCCCGATAATGTGAGGTTGACGTTGAGGCGAGGAGGAGATCGTGACCGTGCGCTCGCCCGGCCATACCGTTTTGGCGTCGGCGGACAGCAATGTCTATACCTCCGTCCGGAGGCGTCCCAGCTCCCGCGCGGAGCGATATGCGATCGGTCGGGCCCTCCGCCGTGAGGTGCCACGCAAGAGCCTGGGTAGCTGGCGGCCTGCGGATGACCGTCCTGACCCGGTGGATTTGATCAATCAATCCCATGAGGGCCGGCTCGACTGGCTGATTCCGGTGCGCGTTGCGCGGATGATCAGCTCGCCGTACGGGTTCCTGCGCGGCACCGCGATCGTGATGGCGGAGGATGTCGCGGGACTTCCGGCGACGGGGATCAATCCGGTTGTCTGCGGAGACGCGCACCTCGGTAACTTCGGCTTCTATGCCTCGCCCGAGGGCGAGTTGGTGATCGACCTGAATGACTTCGACGAAGCCCATCCCGGCAGCTGGGAGTGGGACTTGCGCAGGTTGGTCGCGAGCATCTGGGTGGCAGGGCGAGAAAACGGGGCGTCGGAGGACCAATGTCGTGCGTCGGTCCTGGCTTGCGTCGCGGCATACCGCGCTGAACTCCGGTTCCTGGCCGATCAGCCGTTGCTGATGCGTAGTTACAACCGCTTGGACGTCGGCCGGCTGCATGAGACGGCTACCGAGAAGTCACTACGCGACGAAATCGAGCGATCGGCAAAGCGCGCCCGCTCCCGTACCAGCGATCGGGCGCTTCCCCGCTTTACCGTCGAGCGGGGTGATCAACGGCACATCATCGAGGATCCGCCGTTGATCACCCGGCTGAATGAACAGGACTATGAGGCGGTCGCAGCATCGCTGGACGACTACTTGGACACGCTGGCGCCACACTGGCGGCGTGTGGTTGGTGGCTACACCCTCGTGGACGTTGCCCACAAGGTCGTCGGCGTTGGCAGCGTTGGCTTGCGTGCTTACGTCGCGCTGCTCGAGGGAAGCACGCCAGACGACGTGATCTTCTTGCAGCTCAAGCAGGCGCGTCGCTCGGTTCTGGCGCGGTACGTGCACGGCGACTCTGCGTGGCACGCGCATCAGGGGCAGCGAGTCGTGGAATACCAGCAGGCGCTGCAGACCGTTAGTGACCCTTTGCTGGGCTGGACAACGATCGGCGAGTTGCAGTACTACGTACGGCAGTTCCGGAATATGAAGGGCACCATCCCACTCGACGCGATCGACGCCGCCGCGTTGACCGACTACGCGGGAATCGTCGGTCACCTGCTGGCCAAAGGGCATGCCCGCACCAGCGGGGCGTCCATGATCGCGGGATACGCCGGAGGGGGAGACAAGTTGGACAAGGCGTTGGCACGGTTCGCCAGAGCGTACGCAGACCAGACCGAAGCCGATCACGCCACATTGGTCAAGGCTGTGCGTCGGGGAGCTCTTCCCGTTACGGAGGGTGCGCTGGACGGAGCCGGTTCGGCCTTTCGTCCCTGAAATCTGCGCGGCTGCCTGATCGTCACCGGCGGCCGGGCCGCCAGAGCACGCCGAGGCCAACGAAGGCGAGTGCGCCGATGCAGAGCGCGCCGATGCCCGCGTACGCGAGGCCCCGAGTCACGATCCGGTCAGTATTGGTGGATCTCTCCTCCCGATCGGATACTCCATTGAGCGGCGGCCTGGGATTCCCAAGCACCGCAGGCGCGATGCCGGTTGGCAGGTTGCCACTGCACAACGTGGTGATGAGTCGGTTGACTGCCCGGTCGCCTTCGCCCTCGATACCCTCGATTGCGAAGATCACCCAGGTGCTGCCGACGTCTGGATCCAGACCACAGGCGTTCTCGTCATGTCTGGACGCCACAACTTGTTCACTGAAAACCGCGCCCTTGTACACCCGATCGACCGCGAAGCGAATGTCGGTGCGAGCGGTGTCGCCACGTCCGACGACTTCCTTGCTGACGACCGTGCCGCGAAAGACGGCATCGGCTTCCCGCAGTGCGCGATTGGTGGAAATTCCAGCACAGCTGCAGGCGAAGGCTTTCGTCGTGTCGACGATCGCCGCGCAGGTGCCCAGCAGCACGGCTGCCAGCAGGACGACCAGGCGCAGCGTAAGCCTCGTCATCTTCCTAAGTCTTGATGGCGTTCAGGTAGAAGACAAGATTGCGGCGCACTGTTGGTCAGTGGTACGCGGCGGCCTGGATCCGGTAGAGCTCCGCGTAGCTGCCTTCGCGACGCATCAACTCCTCGTGACTGCCGACCTCAACAAGCCGCGAGCCATCCAGCACAACGATGAGATCGGCCATCCGCACGGTGCTGAATCGGTGCGATACCAAGATGGTGATTCCGCCGGCGGCGTTGCTCCGCGCGGCGTTCGCGTAGCGCTCGAACAGCTCATGTTCGGTTTCGGCGTCCAGCGCGGCGGTCGGCTCGTCGAGCACCATCAGCAAGGGTGCGGCGCGCATGTAGCCGCGGGACAGAGCCACCTTCTGCCACTGGCCGAAACTCAGTTCCTGGCCACCCGGCCATGTCGGCCCAAGCTGGCTGCTCAGGCCCTCAGGCAGTCGCTCGATCACATCGACTGCACCTGCCCGACTCACTGCGGTTGTCACGGCGGGTGCGTCGTCCAGCCGCGGTAGGTCGCCGAGTCCCACGCTGTGTTGAGCGCTGAACTCGAAGCGGAAGAAATCTTGGAAGGCGCCTGTCAACCGTTGTTGCCAAGCCTCGGACGGCATCCGATCGAGTGGCCAACCGTCGATGGTGATTCGGCCGGCAGTCGGCTCGTACATCTTGGCGAGCAGCTTCACGAGAGTGGACTTGCCGGCACCGTTCTCGCCGACGACTGCGACCACGCTGCCCGGTGGCAGCTGCAGGCTGATGTTTTCAACAGCCAGGCGGTCGCTGCCGGGATAGCGAAATGACACGTTCTCTAGGTGGATGCCATCGACCAACCGCTCCGGCACCGCGACGTTGGCTTGCGCGTTCAGGGCTGCCGCGTACCTTTCCAACCACACGAGCCGTCGCGACCCATCCAGCCAGATGCCACGTAAGAAGCCGATCTCGCCCATGGTGCCGCCGACATAGGAAGATAGCCGCGCGCCAGCAGCAAGGATCAGCAAGACATTCCCGACTGAGGCGTTCGGTCCGGTGACGACGAACACGACTGCGCCGATGTAACCCAGCCCGAAGATCGCCCAGGCCGCGGCGTGCGAGATAGCTGTTCGCCAGCGCGCGCGTGCAACTGGGCGAAACCAGCGCTGCCATTCAGTCCTCCGGCGGTCAGCCAGCTCAGCCCCGATGCCGACCACACGCACCTCCTTGCCTGCAGCGGCGCTCGTGGCCGTAGTAAAGAAGTGCTCCGCGAGGCGGCTGTGCTGGGCGTAGCGTTCCTCCACCTTGCGCTCAACCGCCGGTCGCCAGGCCGAGCTGACCGCGGTTGGGATGGCGAACACAACCAACAGCACGAGTAGCGGGCTGATGCTGCTCAACAAAACAATGGTGAGCGTCACGCGGACGATCCACCCGATGGTGTTCAACACCGACATGTACATGTGATCGAGCACGAAGACTTGATTTCGAAGCACAGCGAGCCGGTCCAGATAGTCCGGTCGTTCCTGAAGCTCCAGTCCCGGCACCGACGCTTGCAGAGTGGCGACGTGGGTTTCCAGCGCGATCGTGACCCGGTCACGAAAGCGGCGGGTCATCCGAGTGCTGAGTACCTGCAGCAGCCAAGTCAGAGTCACCGAGACAGCCATGGCAGCCACCATGGCGAAAACCAGTCGGGAGTTGGACGCTTCCACCGCATCGGCCAACACCTTCAGCCACAACGCGAACAGTGCGTCCGGAATCGCCTGGCACAACGTCAGGATGACCGCAAACACCACGAGTCGCGGCTCGTGGGTGTAGCCGAGCCGGCACAGCCGCCACATGGCGGACAGTGCTGGTGGCAGGTCGTCGGAATGAGGTTCGGTCGCCGGGTCAGAGCTGTGCTTGGTGGGCGCCGTGTCAGAGGACATCGAACACTGCTCCCTCCTCGTCAACAGTTGCCTCGAAACGCCTGGCTTGCAGCTCGAACATGGTCTGATACCGACCACCCTGGGCCATCAGCTCCTGGTGACTACCCAGCTCGATGACTCGACCGTGCTCGAGGACGCAGATCCGGTCCGCATGCCGCACAGTGGAGAACCGATGCGAGATCAAGATCGTGGTGACTCGCCGAGTCGCCTGCAGCACCTTGTCAAACACCTCAGCCTCGCCACGCACGTCCAGCTGTGCCGTCGGCTCGTCCAGTAGCACCAGGCCTGCTCCGCGCCGTACAGCGCATAAAGCCCGGGCAAGCGCGACGCGCTGCC
>Ga0163162_10001918_pt1 | contig 19585 bp, 10 predicted proteins | sample S55metaG_FD_115310 | JGI IMG/M metagenome (GOLD analysis project Ga0163162, IMG submission 115310) | Switchgrass rhizosphere microbial communities from Kellogg Biological Station, Michigan, USA - S5-5 metaG | ecosystem: Host-associated > Plants > Roots > Rhizosphere > Soil | place: USA...
GCAAATTCTGGATGGTTTTGTTTGTATTCTCTCCAGGGATTGATAGCAGTTCGAATCTTCTCGCCGAAAGCGAATGTAAATGGTGAGCCTGATATTACGTCAGCGCCATGGTCAAGAAAGTAACGAATGATCGTCGGCTCCCACACCTCAAGAACACTACTGAATTCAACCGACTTTATCTCCGCGCCGTTGGCAACTAACAACTCAATGAAGTCGAGCCGTTTTAGCGAAATAGACTTTCGCAGCGCTTGGTTCTTAAGGTCTTGGTTGGTCTCCCTACGCAAAAGCAATTCGACTAGGCTGTGGAAGCCAGTGTCTAGCGCGACCTCCAAAGGGGCCGCCCGCACATTGGCCGGTAGGGCAAGAGACTTGCCGTCATTAATCCAGTTCTGAACGTCGAATAATCTGCCCGACTTACATAATCTGAGCAGATGCTTTGCGTCTTCAATTGATAAGGTTTCTGTCATAACGGACAAAATGCAGGAGGCTAACGCGTCGAATTCTTGCCGACTTTCGACAAAGAAATAAAAAAGAAGTTCGTTTCAAACTCAATTCTGCCGCCTTTAGCCCGCTACGAAAAGCATGTCTAATCGACGAAAACAGCGTCTTTACTTCGCAAGAAACATGCTAGGACAATGCGGCTATGATAAAGCAGCAATCATCGAAGCCTAAGTCGCGTCGCGGACGTGAACCACGTTCAGCTAACGATCGAGGTGCAGCGTTGGCCGTAGCTGACTTGTTCGGTGGAAATCTCACTCGAGCTGCTCGGCTGAGAGGTATACCAGTTAGAACGTTGTTCAGCTGGGAGCACGAGTTAGATCCCGACAACACGATGTTCATGAAACACGTGAAGAAGGTCGACGCACAATCTTAGAAGCGCTGACAAACTATGTTGAAGGTTTGGCAGCCATCGCAATCATGAAAGCCCACACCGCAAGTTTCAAGGACCTCTATTACGCGATTGGGATCATGCTCGACAAGATGGAAAAGCTTTCCCGAATCAACAACGAACAACAAACTAGCGCACCCGATGGCAATTTATATTCAAGATTTCAAGCTGAGCCAGCAATTGGGAGGAGCTTGGTAGAATAGTGATGTTTGAAGCTGAGAAGGACGGTCATCTGATCACACGCGAGGTGGCTAACGAAGCGATAATTAAGTGTCGCCACGTGCCAAAAGGTACCTGACGGGGACGGTCAACGGTAAGCGCTCGGTTAAGAGAGATTTCAGCTTGGACCACAATATGTTGTGTAATTTCACGGATGGGACTGACGCGAAATTCCCCATCAGGAATCTATTAGAATTTCAGCAAGTCTCATCTAACAGATGGCTGTTATCGGACGCTAAGCCAAAATTTGTTTCGGCCGTGAAACAGAAACTATTTGCGGATGGAGCGATCAAGTTCTCACGCTCCGCTTGTAATCGATTGTTTTCAGTCATAGGACGCGAAAACTAGAATCGAGTTAGGGTTGGAGTATGACCAAACGAGAAGAGTTCAGCGAAGAAACGAAGTTGATCATCGCACGCCGGGCAGCATATCGATGCAGTTTTCCGACATGCGACAGGGTGACTATTGGACCAGGTAAGAAATCCAATCAATTCATCGTTACCGGTGAGGCTGCCCACATCTATTCGGCGGCCACGAACGGGCCGCGTGGTCAGGGTGACCTAACGCCGCTTGAACTTCGTTCACCTGACAATGGAATTTGGTTCTGTAGAGTGCATTCTAAGATCCCTGATCTAAACGGCGGCAGAGACTACCCACCCAGTCGGCTCCATTCATACAAAGCGCTCCACGAATCAAGAATCGCTCGTGAGTTAGGGGAGGTGACGTGTCCGTTTGGTTGGTTGGAAGAGCTTGTAATAAGAGTGAGCCCGTTTGTGAGACATCCAATTGAGATCAATTTTACTAAGACCACTATCTTTATGGGCGAAAACAGCAGCGGAAAAACCACCAGTGCTCAATATGTTGCTGCGGCACTGTCTCCTGAACTACTTGAGCTATTGAACCTCCCTGAATTCTTAGATACACGGCATGAGTACACAATGATCTTTCGTTGTCCCCAACGTCACGTGTTGGATGTTTCCATCTCTGATGGAATAATAGTTCATCGGTTCGATGGTGTTACGGTTCCGTTCAATCCTGTACCGTTCAAAGTAGTTCAGCTCACACAAGGAGTAGACTTCGGTGGAGAAATTAGAGATCTGGCTACCGCTTTTCGAGTGCCATCTGCAATCATGAAGCAAGCGCTAGATCATTTGACGGTTTTTCGCTCGCGTAGCTTCGAAGGAATTCGCATAGTCGACTACGAAACGGTTGAGGTGCTACGTGACGGGAAGTTTCTGCCTGCAAGATACTTGTCTGGGGGCGCCGGCAAAATGTTTATGCTGGAGTGTGCTATCGCCCTGGCTAGTTTTTGGGCACATTATCAACCGACCTTGCTCATTTTGGACGAGGGACTTCATCGACTAGATCAGGATAACCGGTTAGCATATCTACATAAACTGAATGATCCCGCATTTAGCTTTCAGACGATTCTTATTGATACGAGCGCAAGCCAAAATTCGATCCGGGGGAGTTGTCAATATGTTGACTTTAGCCCCAGCACGAGTTAGTACAACCCTAAACATCTTGTTCGATTGGGAAATCGAAGAAGCGGTTCTTAGCAGTGACGCCTAAGGTGCGACTCGCAGAAAAGGGGTTGGCTTTCCGAAGGAGCTGATAATCAGTCTGTCGCGCGCGCGCGTTGATGCAACAAAAAATAGAGACCGTTCTCTAATCTCGGTTGCAGCTCTCGCTGTGGCATCTTCTTCAGTTAAGGATGATACGTAAGGTATGACCCCCTCGTTGACGCCAGCCAAAACTATGCAAGGAAAATCGAGTCCTTTGATACGGTGCATAGTTGACAGACGAATACCTGGACTTTCGCGTTCATCGAATTTTCCCAAAACCGTGAAGGGAATTCCCAGCTTCTCGATTAACCTTTGATAATTCTTTACTCCTGCATTCGTTGCAGCAACTAAGCAAATGTCTTCGGGTGAACGCTCCTTTACCAACGACCTAATGCTCGTCTCGAGGAATTCCCATTCCCCTTCAGCCGTCTCAAAGTTTTGTATCTGAGGTTTGGGACCCGATAGCAGCGATACATATCCATCCAGGTCATCAACGCCCCCATCAAGATTATCGAATGCGTTTGATCCAAGCACGTTTACTGCCCACTCACGAATTTGTTCGGTGGTCCTGTAATTTATCTTTAGCCTGCTGATCCTCCCGGATACATCAATGCCGCATCTTCCAAGGACAACTCTACGATCATAGATGCGCTGGTGGGCATCCCCAACCAGAAATAGATCGTTGGAGCCCGAGGGGACAATTTGCCGTACAAGCCGCAGTTCTTCTGCGTGAAGATCTTGTGTCTCATCGACAACTACTGCGCGGTAAGGCAGAACCCTCTTATTTTTTTCCAGGTATTTGCGTGTAGCTTTGATTACCTCCAGCCAGTCCATTTTCCCCAACGCATTTAGATTTTCCTGGAAACGTTGAAACACTTCCCACATTTGGACGCGGTCTGGCCTGGACAATGCTCTGGTGCGCCCTACTCGCGAGAAGCGAAGATAATCGTCTTTATTAGTTAGATCATTTGCAGTGACTATGTGTTCCCATTCTTGTCGTATAAAGTCTAAGTCCCAGTTGTAGGGATTGTGGTTCTTCTGCGCGAGTCGCCACGCTTCGCGAAGCTCTTCATCATTGGCAATTTCAAACTCGGCTCCCGCGCTACGCATCAAACGGACAGCCCACGAGTGTAGATTGCTGACGTCGATTCTTGAGCCATAGCTTCCGGACAGACTTTTGACATTCTGCTCGACATTCTTCGCGAGGTTATTGGAGTAGGTAATAAACAAGACCCGCTCGTCGGCGTTGGGAAAGAGGTTAGAGGCAAGGTATTTAGCACGGTGGATTGCTACGACCGTCTTACCAGTCCCAGCTCCACCCAGTACTAATGCTGATCCTAAAAAGTTCGCCTGAACTAAATGGATTTGACTGGGGTGGAGAAAAACACGCCACTTCTCCAAAGGCGCCTCTAGCATGGAGGCTAAGTCATACTGGGAGTCAATTGTGGAAAATCGCCGACGTGTATCCGAATTTTGAAGCGCTTTGCCGAAGTCTTCGGGATCGATCTGCTCTGTCGGGATTTTGACTAGCGTTGCGGATATCTCTTCAGGAGGAACTCCTTCAGAGAGCCACATCAGCGCTTCGCCAGCTTCCGAAGGAATGTGGGGACACAAGGCATGTAATTGTTCCTTAGTCAACACACTGCGGACAGCCGGAATCAACACCTCCGGAACCCCGAAAGAGAGCAAAAGTTTGTCGCTAAATTTTGCCAACAGTCCAATCTGAGTCGACTCAGTTTGCGGCTCAATTCGTGTGATTTCCTCAGCAGCCGACACGCTATAGACCTGGAGCGCTCCCGTCGACGGATTAATTTCGAATCGTTTGTCTTTTGCCCAAGCCATCGCCTCATCGTGGTGATCCACCCAAACCAACAAATAGATGTCGCCCTTCTCGGGATGCAAGATGATTGCGCGATAGTTTAGGCCGATTCTTACGGTCCGCACACTCTTGTCCTTCATCCCCTGAATCTTTTCGTAATTGATGCTCGCGGCTTTTGGATTCGCGCGAAACTTTTCGGTGAATTCGCGGACTTTCTTTTGCTGCGAAGAAGGTATCCGCGCTAGAGACTCAAGAAAATCAACTGATAATGCGACGATGGGCATTTCAGCCTTCTTTCTTCAGTAGCCGCGTCAACTTGGAGGGGTTCGTGGCAACATCATCGATCATCATTACTTGCCATTGTTGCGCCTTAAAAAACTCAGCGAATTCAGCCTGTTCTGGCATGAGCACCACCAACTGCTCATCCAGCCACGCAAGTTCTGCTTGGGCATTAACTAATCCTTTCTCATTGACGAGTTCATATCCGACTTCCGGAAATGACAAATCATGATCAAGACAAAACTCTATTACGGAGTGACAGCGCTGGTCGCAGTAGGCTCTCAACTCCATTGCGCTTGACGTCCGCTCGCGTGATGGATTTTCGTTGCGTTCATTTTGAGATTTGTTTCCGATGAAACGTCCGAGCCAATCGGAGACTTTGCTTCGTTTCAGGCGGTCCCAGTAGAATTGATTGCTGTAACTTCTCAAGCAGGTGTAGCAACTGCCTTCTGGATCACAGAGCGGGTTGTCGCACGAGAGAGTCCGCTTAAGAGAGCGCTCAAGAATCTGCGGCAAGCGTTCGATGATCCGCTGAACGTATCCAGCACCACCTGGGACTTTATCGTAAATGATTAGCTCGCCTGAAAGACCGTGGCTTGATTGCGACTGATAGGTGGAGTCAAGATCGGATCGAGGAATTGATAGAACTTCAGCGGCCGCGGATACGAAAGCCGTCTGAAACGAAAGCCAGAAGTCCCGATCTGTAACATCAGGTGTATGCAGCTTCTCTGCCCCGAAGCGCAACTGCAGTGTGTCGGTTTCAAACTCATGTGCGAGGTGCGTACTGAAAATGATGCCACTGCAATTGGTACCCCAAGGACTCTGATGTGGATGAGGCGGCTTCTTCACCTTGTCATCAAAGTGAATGCCGCAATTTTTACAAAGCCGAAACCGCTGGAAGCGGTAACCGGGATTGGCGCGAAACAGCTTGCCGTCTTTCCGATATCCGAATGTAATTCCTAAACCGCTATCATGTTCTTTGAAATCCTCCGGTCTTGCTCCGCTTACCAAAAACAATTCTGTATTCGATGGTGGCCGTCTACGATAAAGATTCGGCTCTGGTACTTCGTCGGAATAGAAGGTCTGAAATCCTTGAGGTTTAATATAGACTTGCGGCTGCGCAGGAAGTCCGCATTCACAAACTCGATCCATAGACTCAGTCTCAAGTTTCGTAACCAGGCGCCGACATTGATTGCAATAGCTATACTTCCGCACGTCAAAGCCCTGCATGGGGCGAAGGACTCCACGACTAGTAAACAAGCGCCCGTCCGCAATAATTTCGGCCCCTGGAGCATACTCAGAGATTCCTACTTCGCGGTCCCTTTCTAACCTCATTCTATTTGACCAATCCTTCTGCCGAACAAGAAGGCGTATGGTGTCTTGGGGAAATGCGTAACTGGGAAGCCAGTGGGCACTCGAAAGAAAATCTATTAAGTATTCAGTCTTGAGTTGACTTATGAGTCTCTCTAAGGATTCTTTGGCGCCAATGATTTTCCTTAATTCTTGTGTAGCCGCTAGCCCCTGCTTACTTGTCAGTTCTTCGAGCTGCCGCTCAAATTCGGCCAACGGTCCCAGAACCTTCTCTCTATTAACGAGTTCCATTTGCTGCCATGACTTCTCAATACACTCCTCAGGTGTAAGGTCTGACCCGTCGGGCAAAAGTCGTCGAATAGATTCGGCGAGAGACGCAGCGTTGTTTTCAACGTGAGCCCTAAATCTTCTTGCCGGAGCTTCAGCCTCATTCGAGGTTAAAAAGAAGTCTGCAACCCTTTCACCCAACTTAGGATTTCCGAGATCGCGCAGGTAGTGCCCGAGAAGAAATGAGTTTATGTGGCGTTGCGTTAGTCTCTTGTTGTTTAGATTAATAACAGGCGCCGGTACTCTACCTTGAACGATGTCATGGGGACTGTGGTAGTAAAACTGATCGTGAGGAATAGAGCGTGAATAAGTCACAGCGTAAGCAGCACCATCACATCGTCGTCCCGCTCGCCCTGCCCGTTGAATGTAGTTGCTCGCCGTTGGTGGAACGTTTCGTAGGAAGACAGCTTTGAGCGCTCCGACGTCAACACCCATTTCGAAGGTAGTGGAACTGCTCAGCACATTAATTTCGCCTTTGACAAACCTCTCCTGATACTTCTGCCCATGGACATTCGTCAGCTGTGCAGTATGTTCTGCCACTTCAAGAGCTAATGGTTCATTCTCTAGGAGGCGGTGGCGGTAATGGTGATTTGCAAACCGGCTCTCGAGTTCAGTCTTACTGTATTTGGTTAGTCGACCATCGCATCCTGGAGCGACACATGCTCCAGCTATGTTGAAAATAGTGGTTCGGCCACAAGAACCGCAGACTAGCCAAGGCCTGACCGTAGTGAGGTTGATTCGTTCAGAGTCAATTTGATATTCGCCACCGAAGTTCGTTTCCATTAGCACCGTCACCCGCAAGGCATCCCATATTTTTTGCATCAACGCGTCGAGCTGAGGCTCATCCGTCTCCACCTCGAGTCCGAAGAACTTGGCACAGACATTTGCAATGAAACTTGAGCGGATCGTCCTCTTCGTGCGACGCTTCGCGCTATAAGGATTCCATCGGTATCGCGCTCGTCCCTCAACCCTGTCGTTGAACATGTAATGAAACGCTGCAAAGCTAGGTCCCTCGCCTATGTCTTCAATCAAAATTCCCGCTTCATCAATACGAAGGGCGCGACGCATCAAGAAGAGCTGGAGCAGTTGCTGGATGAAATCGAAACCAGCTTCCTCTCCGTTGTCGAATACTTCAGGCAGCTGCGCCGGAAGATCCTCCAGGTTTCCATCCGTAAGGTAAATCTGCGCAGCGGCAATACCCACACCTGGCATGTTTAGCCGCTGTCGGGTTGAAGCGCAGAAATGCTGAAGAAGTGAGATATACGCTTGACGCCGCAGATTCTTCTTGTCGCCCGGAAGGAGGTGTCGCGTAGGCTTGATCTCGTAGCTCAAGACGTCGCGGTCTCGGTCGTACGACCTTATCAAAACCAACGGGCGCTTGATTGCCTGACTAACAAATTGATTCGCAACGTCGCTCAGCCCTACGGGTAGACCATCATTCGATTGCTCCTCCAACTTCACCGCGTCACATAAGGGCTTCATGTATTCGGTCTGGGCGGTTGTTCGTTTCAGGTATGGCGCGAAAAAAGCGGCACGTTGTCGACTGTCTGAGAAAGCGAGAAGGCGCCGCCCTCGAGCAGGAAGGCTTTCCGGATGGAACTCATCTTCGGGCAGATTTCTCATGACTTCCTCAGCCAGCACCGCAGTCGCGGCATCCTCACCGCTTCGGAAGTCGCGGAGCACACTTGGATAAGGACGCGAAGTGGTTCCGCAACGAGAACAAACCTTTAGGTCACCACCTCCGGGAGTTAGGTTGCGGAGGCGAACTATGACGGCAGTCTTGCAGCAGGCTTTACTCTTATCTCCATCATTGAAAAAACCACAACTTAGGCAAAGCTCAATTTGATCCTCCTCTGAACCTTCAGCTTCTTCATCGACTCCTGCTTCCGAAATGGAATGGTCCCATGTCAGGGAAAGCCGACGCGAACCCGCATCAGGTTCGGCAGATGGCGGCAGAGCTTGAAATGTGTTTTCCTCTGTAACATAGATTGAGACAACTGGCATTCCACATTGGAAACAGGTGCTCAATGGCAATAGCAGGCACCCACAGTCCTCCTCACAACGCGCACGGCTCTCAAGGTACAACCGGCTCCAGAAAGTTTCTGGATGCTGTTGGCGTCCATTGCAGGATGGTGCCAAGCACAACGATGCGCCACTTAACCCTCGAAAAAAGAAATGGAACCTTGCGGGAACCAGAGGCGACGCATCCTCACGCTCCCGCGCATGTGAGCTCAAAATCAGCAACCATTCCATTGCGAGATGAGTTCGATCACTATTTTCACCCCAGAGGATTTGGCAGAGTGAGCCCAAACCATGTGGTTTATCACAAACCGCGTCGTGGACTCGTTTTAGCGGCAACCAGTCCGCCAACAGCCTATGCAACATGTGGTGACATGATGATTCGGCGATCGCCTGGTCGCTGTTTGGTAGCCCAGAATTCTCAATCAGGTCGCGAAGTTTAGCGGGCTCATCTAATGCTGCGATCCACTTAACCAAAGATTCCTCGTCGGGAACTACCTGAAAGATTTGATCCGGTTTCACCTCAGAGAGCTCAGCTGTGAAACTCTGTATCGTTTTTCCGAAAATGACATCACTCGGCTCGAACGTCGTACCGGTTATCGAATGGCCGAATTCCACAATCGCTTTCCGCGATTCAGCGGTGTCTCCGTGTGAAAGAGTTGCGCTGGTCAGAATAAATTGAAGCTCTCTCTTCTGGTACGTCTGCCGTAGTCGTCGCATGAGTAGTGAAACGTCAATGCCTTGCGCCCCCGTATAACTGTGCGCCTCGTCAAGTATCACGTACCTGAGAGATTGATGCCGGAATAAATCAGCATCGCCTGGACGCAACAGGAGGTATTCCAACATCGCGAAGTTAGTAAGAAGGATATGTGGCGGCTGTTCCCGAATTTCGTTGCGTGAATACCTCTCATTGCGTGCTAGCTTGGCTTTCGCCTCTTCAGAAAGATTTGCTCGATCCCAAGGAGTGTCCCCGGTGTACCGACCGAATGTAATTTCAGGCAGATCTCGAAGCAGTTTCCTCAATCGCTCGAGCTGGTCATTGGCAAGCGCGTTCATCGGGTACACGACAATAGCGCGCACCCCGTCTTCAAGGTTTCTCAAGACGTCATCAAGAATAGGGAGCAAGAAACACTCAGTCTTGCCGCTGCCCGTACCTGTGGCGACAATTAAGTTCCGACCTTGTTGGGCCTTCTCGATCGCTATCGCTTGATGTTCGTAGAGCGGCCGGTTGAGGTCAAATTCCTTTTTGTTGAGTCCTTCAAGGCCTTGGGCAAAATGAGGCGGAGCCTTCCGATTGATTAAATCCTCACCAGTAGGGCCTGGTTTGTACGCCGGAATGCTCGTTACTAAAGGACGTAGGGAGAAGACGTCTTCCTGACATAGGGCATTCCAAAACGTCTGCCTCAATTCAGGCTCCGAGTCAGCTACCATGTTGGTTGTGAAGAGATAGCGTCGGTATGTATCAATCAGCGCGCTAGAGAATTGGTGAACGTTAATTTCCCTCATAGGGTTAATCCTGCTGCTTGAGGCCATAAACGATGAAGGCCGAAAGGTCGTCGTCGGAATACATCCAATCGGCAGTCGGCGCCACCCGTGCAACGATCCTGGTTCTAGGATGTTCGATTAAACGCTGCGGCGGCACCCCACGACATGATTGAATTGCAGTGGAGAGAAGTCGTTCCCAAGCCATTGTCGGTGGGTGTGTAACAAGCAACGAATCTGGGATAAGGATTGATCTTACTGGTGTTGTGCGTTGAGTACACTGAGGTTCTGTGCAGCGAAACTCGACAGCAGTACGAAAAGTAATACCAACAGGAATAGAGTCGCATCGAAGGCAGCGGAGTTCCCACTTAAGAGTATTTAATTGGCGCTGAGTTAACTTATTTTGGCGAAACAAGGCGAGAACCTCCGAATCATTGTGACGACGATCGCGTGGTATCCCATACATGCTTAATAGCTGCCTAATGGCACGCTCGCCACGTACATGAGGCACAAAGCTCTTATCGTTCTGTAAGGCTATTGATCTTTCACGCAGATACACGTTAGACCTTAGTCTTAGATTTGATCTCAAAGGTCCTCCTGCGAAATGTCAGACTCCGGTACTTCATACATCCATCGCAGCATGTCATATTTGAAGGACTGCTTCCCATGAGGCTTGGCCTGACTATTAGCGTTTGCTTCGAATACCAGATCAGAAGTGATATAGCAATCCAATTCTATAAGTTCATCACGGAACCCAAAACACGATGTGTACAGCTCGCCAATATGCAATGCTCTTTCATCGCCGTTGTGTGCAGCGAAGTTGAAAGTAGCTGTAGTGGCATCCTCGACCAAACCAAAATGCAGTGTTGAACGCGCACTTTCTTGTTTGGTATTGACAGGAAAGATATTGTGAAATTCGTCATCGGATAGAATGACCCCAACGCTTTCCGCCATCCGGTAGCATCCTGGATTGGCTGCCACCCAAGCGGCACCGCGCGCTATATCCCAGTCAGCTTCGCGAGGAAAGATAATGTTCGGGTGCGGCCATCGCTCCCGTAGCTCTCGTTGAAGCAAACTTAACTGACTCGTGCCTCCGACAACGATCAGTTTGCCAATCTCTTCCTGCGAAACTCGGGCCGACTCGACGCCTTGTAAGAGTAGGTCAAGAGCGCCTGACACGACTTCGGTAAGAAGGCTGTTGAGCGTCGCTTTTGTAAGCGTCTGAGCAACAAGCGTTAAGCCTGCGTAGCGTCCTAATTCGATCACCGCCTGCGTTGCATCTTCTTGCTGAAGAAAACGTTTGGCCTTTTCAGACTCATTTAGCAGGATGTGGCGCTCTGCTGGAGCCACGCTGTCGAAACTAATAGTTAGACCATGCGCCTCAGAAATTTGGGTATGGAGCCACCGCGCCACTAGATCATCGATATGGTCCCCCGCCTTTGGCGAGCCGGCAGTGAACTTTTCGATGATGCAACCGCCTCTAACCTCCAGCACCGATATATCCAGCGTACCTCCACCCCAATCAAAAACTACGGCGAAGCGACAGTGTCGCAATTGTCCGGAGTGTGCAATGAAGGCAGCGGTAGGTTCCGAGATAAATGAAAGTACTTCAAGGCCTGCCGCATGCGCCGCGTTTCGCAAGGTGGCACGTTTTTCTGCATTCATACCAACCGGGATAGCAACTACAGCCTCCCGTAACGGTTGATGTTCGTCCTCCTCAGCGCGACGGGCTAAAGCCCTGAACAGTTCACTCGCAATGTCTCCGGCGCGCCAAGTTCTACCGGGCGTAGTCCACAACTGGTCTGTGTCGAGCAAGGTTTTCACCGATTCAATTACGAGATGCATACCCCCCTCACGCATCGCGATGATCTGATCTTTCACCTCCAACCCAGCAGAGACCTCTTGTGTGAGGTTGTCAACTGCGATCACTGAGGGAAAAGGGATCGGGCCCTTTTCGCCTATTCTGGTGAAGCGTCTTCGCTGATCGTCGTAGATAACAACCGCGCTATTAGTAGTTCCAAAATCTATACCAAAGTGCTTTGCCATCATCCGTCCTTCGATATATCCACACCTGCCTGAACAAGGTGCGCCTCGAGCTGCGCCAACCAACTTCGCAGGAATTCGGAAAGACGTGCACTTGGTTCCTGGTCGTCGGTAGTCCTCTTATTTACGAAGACTGGCCGTAGGGAGCGCGACAATTGTGCCTTGAAGCCCTCAAGTCTTACGGAAGCGGTACGTTCGATTTCGTACTCCAGCTCGCGGCGATCGTGCGCCCTGGACCTCTTTTCTTCGTCAAGTGCTCGCTGAACCTCTTCCTTTTCTTTGGAAAGCGAACATGAACGATCTTCCGCCGTAGTTTGGGCCTTTCGCGTTAATGCAAGCTCTGGCTCAAGTAGTGAAATGGCTGCTTGGAGACCATCCGCCTTGAGTCTAATTTGCCTGAGTTCGGATTCGAGATCGTTCTTGGCCATCTGTGAATTCTCGAACGCCTTAAGTAGTTCCCGTATTAGTTGGACTTCGCTTTCAACAGAGTGAACGTCGTTTTGTAATAGCTCAATGCTGGAATTTCGGATAGTCAGTTCAGTCCGCTTACGCTTTACTAACTCGTCAACGGCTGAATGAAATGTTCTTTCCAAAACAGCACTTTGGTTCGGCGAATGACTTACTGGGACCTCTGAGTTTGAACCTTCTGGTAATGCGACTGGAGCAACCGGCTCAGCGGGGCTGCGAATCTCTTCAACCTTAGGTGTGTCCTCAACCAACCCAGGCGCAACTTCTCTGTTAATACTCGGGGAAAACAAACGGTGAGGCACTTCTGAAGAAATCTCCCTTGACAGTGCCGATAGCTCTACCCTCCACTGGTCAGGAAAGTCTTTACCCATCTCCAACACCTTATTCGTCATAAGCTGCCGATCGGAGGCGTCTATCCTGATCCGTTTAACAGTGGATAGGACCCACCTAGCAAAGTCATATGCCGGGCGCTGACTCTTCGCTCCTTTACCACTCTCAGGCTCTGTCATGGCCTCAAAGAAACCTGCCAACAAGATTCTCATCAATGACTCTTCCGGCTCGTCAAAATCAATCCACGCTCTGTTGCCGAAACGGCCCCTAAGTAATTCTTTTTTCTCTTTTGACAATTGCGGCCAGAAGTCCTGATCTTTACTTTTTTTGCCACTTGAAATCAGACCTTGGAGTATGACAGCGGCGCTTCGGCGGTCGGTCCGCGCAATCTTCTCCGCGATTGCCGCCTTCCTGGCTTGACTCTTATCTGATGTTAGCGTCAGCAACTCGGACACCAATTCTTCTCGTCTATCTCCTGATAGCGTCTGCCAATACCTATCGAACAACTCCTCAATGATTACAATCGGCAAGTCTTGAGCCAGTGCAAGCATTTGGCCTAACTCGGCTCGAGTAGACGCGGGAGCCAGAAGTACTGCAGCCATCATCTCCTCCGCAGCCTTCGCCGCTTCTTGCGGCCACTTCCTCTTTCCAGGAGAGGCCTCAATTAGATCGTGAAGCTTTGACACAATGGTGTCGTCAGTCCAACCATGAACAGTAGGAATCGTTTCCGTTAAGGCATTGGAATCACTCATGAGGCATTGCCTCCTCTAACTCGATGTCTTTGTTATGTGGCGAAAAATCTGATAACGAAAGTGAGTCTTTCACGGATTCGTCATCTGCGGCTAGCCCACTAAGCTTACCCAGGAAGACCTTAAACTTACTCCAATGACTCCCTAGTTGGATCATCAGTTGCCGCGACTCTGCTGTGAATTGTGGATGATGGGTATGAAAGAAGATCATCAGGCGAAGCGCCGAAGCTAGCTCCCAAACAAGTCCCTCAGTCTCCGCGTGGCAGGCCAACTCAAGGTCCTTGTTTGAACTAAAGAAGTATTCATTAGATTTTCCGATACGATGATCGTCACGATTCTCGAGGGCATAGTAGTAGGCTTGAGCCGCATCCGTTAGGAGCTTGCCGCCTTGCGAACGACCAATTCGGCATTGGCTAGCCGCCCTCCAGTGCTGCCGCCTACAGTGGGCAGCCCATTCCAGAACCATGCGCCTGTAATCACCAAAGCTTTTCCGATGACGTAAACCACGTAAAACCTGGGCGTAGTTATTGCGCCAGCGCCAGTTCGGTGTTTTCCTGTTTTTGGAGATTACGAAACCCAGTTCAGGTCTGCTCCTGAGCAACCTAGCTGCCATGCTTGGGTTCACGTGCTTACCCTCCTCGACAAAAGAACGAGCGGAGACATACCAGTTGAGTGCATGACGCAGATCTCCGTCCGGAAGATTCGAAAGATGATCCAATCCTTGATGCCAATCCAAGATCCGCGCCAAGTTTTCGTAGAACCTTAGGAAATCACGCAACTCACGCGGAATCACCAAATCTGCGATCGAAAACTCTTCGACCGGATTCGATCGCATTTCCCTAACTGCAGAAAGAACCACCCGTAAATCATGGGAAACATACTCGATCCAAGCACGAAAATCGTCTTCATCATTTTCGAAAAGCTGCTTTTGAATTAACTGGTCGTTAAGAAAAACTATGTCTGAACAAACGACGCGATCATTAGCGACCCGAACTGCTAGATGTCCTGCGACGGAGGAGCGGGTCTCAAACGCGTCTCGAATTGAATCGGTTGATACTTCCAACTGTGAGTTGCGAGGTACAGGGCCCAAATCTATACACTTCACAAAACCCTGGCGATCCGAAATTCCAAAATCTATTCTTCGACCGAACTCAGCTGAGGAGAGCGAGATGGAGACCGTCGATCGTTTTTTCAAACGGTCCTTCCAGACTATTTGGCCTTGAACGATCTCACCTCGAATCATCAACCTGTAAACAGCACCGGCAACACTAAAGCTAACCGAGTTCTGAAAACTCAACTGACCCGCGACGAAATCCAATTTCGGAGGAATGAGCCACCTTCCCGACCCTATTCTTTCGATGGAGCCTTCTTGCCACTCCGCTTGGAATTCGTCGCCTGGTTCAAGCGCAATAACCAACGACGGATCAGAATCGTTTAAGCCCACTGGCCAAACTAGTCTCGTCTTCGGCAAAAGAACGTACTCCAATGAGCTTTGCCAAAACCCCTTTGGAGTTCTTCCTTTGGGCTCAACGTAAATACGACCTTGCGTCGGCGGTGGGCCAACAGTTAAACGAAAAGTGTGTTGTGTTCGGTACAAATCCTCGGGCACTCGACGTCGCTTAGAGCCATCATCTTGAATCAGCAAATACTGATCGGCAAAACTGGAACTCCAGTTTTCCACCATAATTTCCGGGAGCTCCTCTACGAACGCATTCGACGTAAATGGTAAGCTTGGGACTGAGGAACCGAACCGCAACGTAGGAATACTTTCAAATATTGTATCGCCCACTACGAAACCAATCGACGTCAACTCAAAACCAGCGGGTAGATCGCAGTCATAGACCTTGATGTCAAATTGATGCAAACCTGGCAAGTAGAAGCTACCTAAGTCCTCGATGACGATATCATCAGGGACCAACTCCGCTGCTGGAAGAGCAACCAGATGTCTCCCAGGCCTGACCTTTCGGTTATCGGAGTCCGTTGAAGTTAACTCAAGGCTCCCATCGCTATTGCGAAACACTGCCCACGATCTTTCACTGGGTCGCCAAGGTGAGATCTTCCAATTTTCAGTTTTACCGTTCGGATGGACCATCTTGCCGACGAGAGCGCCTACAAAATCATGCTCTTTGAGGATGTATTGCTTAGCTCTGATCTTGCTTCCGTCGAGTTTTTGATATCCGCCATCTAGCCCCTTTTCTGAAAACTGAAGGGCTAATCGAAGACAGAGTCGATCCAGTACAAGTCTGGGTATGGGAAGACTGTCAGGCGTTGCCGCGACCGTTGGAAGCCGCGCCATCACCATTCGTATGATCTGGACTGTCGATCTAAAGCGAAGAATTAGCGTCGCGATATGCGATTCGGTGAATAAGCCCTTTTCGACATTACTGATTATTCGCGCGACATCAAGGCAGTATTCCCAACCATTGGTTCTCAAGAAACTTTTGAGCCAGGCTGACTGTACCGTGATTCTATTGCAACCCTCCCTGTAATCATTTTCTAAAAACTGCAGACCATAGGTTTGGACAAGCTCGACAAAGAACGCAGCAAAAGCTTTCCGCAGCCGATCCGGAACTCCGGCCTGTAACATAATCGGTCTTACGTAGCGAAATGGCCCGGGGAAATCTTCAACATAAAAATATCGGCTTAGTAATCTAAGGATCGGTGCTCCAATTTCTTCCTGCCAAAGGTTGACATCTTGTAATGGCCTGCCGAATAACTTCGAAAGCACTTGCCAACGGAAACCCTCTTCATTTTCGTCGGATGAGTAGTAGGCTAGGTTTACGACAACAACTGCTAAGACGGCGCATACCTCGTCATCCCACGACGCACGAGCGGCAAACTTTCCAACTGAGGGGGCCAGATCATTGATCTCTTTTTCTGAAACCTCCAAGTCTCCGATAAACCCTACATCGCGAAAGCGATCCAGCCATTCTCGTCCACGCGTCTTTATTGTGGCCAGATCGTACAATTAGGTTCTCCCTTTCACTAACTAGATTTAGCCAATAAAGTGATCGCTCAGCTTTTCTTTTGGAACTCCAACTGTCTTGAACCAACAGTCACGGCACGTGATTTCGATCGTGGGATCAGATTTTAATCCTCTCCTGGTCCACCTCGTAATGGTGAATCTTTTCAGTTTGTTGTGCTTACGCTGAGCCACCTGGTCGCGGACCGCAATAGAAAGTCTCGATCGTTCCCAATGACTGCCACGTCAATGGGCGTTCTTCGTTCAACAAGCGATCGAGCATTAAACCAGCCGGGGTTCCTTCGCCGACGAGTCGGAGAAGTTGGGGACTCAATGCTCTAGTGATTTCTAGGTTCCTTTGTTCGGCGTCTTCAGTGTAGGCTAAAACAACACCTACATATCCTAGCCACTTAGGAAACGGCACTCTGCAGGCAATTCGGTCCAGATCGCATTCGATAATCGTTTTCTGAAGTGAGTGTTGATCAGCGAGTGGAAAAGAAGTACGCCCGGGCATTGCACCGTTTGTCCTCTCAAGCACGTCGAAGGTAAGCCCTCTGCCCCAGTGAACAGGCCAGTCCTCGCACGCGGGATCCAGACCCTTAACTATCGCCTTCAACGCCCAACGGAAAACCCCGTGGCCGCATGTCGTGCACGTCAAGTTCCAGCACCAGTCGTCGCGCTCGGCGAGTTCGCATAACGCTTCAAAGCGACTTCGTTGAATTGTGGCCACGGTCACAACTCATTTCGGCAATTTGTCCCAGCGTTCTCGATGAGGAGTAAGATGCACCCAATCCAGGTAGCCTCCATTGATTATGTACGGCTCTCCGGTAGACATTCTTTTCTCCATCAACACCCAAGCGGCTTGGACTTCTTCATTTGTCATGACGACAAACTCCTCAAGCGCTCCATCAATATGCTTCACAAAAACATAAAAGCGATCAGCCCTTGATACTCCTTGTAAGTGATCGAGTTGTACAGGTGCCTGCGTCCCTTTGGAGGTTGAGCATTTGGCCTCCACAACGAACGGAATTCGTCCTGGCGAAACGCACTCAAGGTCATAACCTTTGTTACCCACGGGCATGATATTGACTTCATAACTGCGCCATCGCATTTCTCTACTCGTCAGATATTCTCCTAGCCGTCCGCTTCCGGCTTTACTGCCATCTCGAATCAATTCGCTCAGCTCATCTTCCAAATTGATTGGTTCGAGATTCGATGGTGACCAGATTAGGAAACCATCTGCGTTTGATTGAACTCGATATTCAAATTTGTCTGGCTTATTTTCAAATTTCGCCCAAAGTCTTCTCGTTATGCCGTTGATCCGTCCCTCTTTCCACTTGGGCGGTGTCTCACGTAGGTTCCGTCAGCCAGTCTAGAAGTTGAGCTCATCGCAAACTCTCCAGCTATAACTTAGCCATCAGTCAACCTTTGCCGAGCGTTGCGATATGCTCGCCGATAACCCCAACATCCCCTTCGGACTCCGCCATCAACACGATAGGAACATAATCGGAGTTGAGTGGCTCGAGGATGACCCGAGAATGTTTCCAATCGCCGTCCTGATTATTAGTCTTTTCCGACCGGTAGCGCTTGATGGTGAAAGAGCCACCCGTCTCCGGGTCGCCGGGCCCGCGGTATTGCACAAGCACGATCTTTCCTTGCCTTGTTCCCTTCGGTTTGGTTCTGAACACACAGTAATCACCGTCGTAGATGCGTGGTTCCATTGAGCGACCCACTGCTCGAGCGATGAACATCTGATCATCGAGACGGCCGATACTCGACGCATCGATCCAACCCTCAGGCTCAACCGCTTCACCTTCTCCAAAATATCCAGCCGCCGCTTTGAGCGAATACAACGGAAGCAGAGTTTTGAACTTCTCTTTTTCAACCCTAGCGTCGTCCAATGAGATCAATTGAAGTTGACGCGAAGCAGGTTCAACTGCCACGGCGGCGTTGAGATCCTCCAGCGTGTTAACGCCAGCGCGCATGGCCTTCTCAAACTTGGGTTGAGGTACAAACAAGTAACGCCAGGAACCGTGACGCGATCCGCTCATCTTCCCACAGAACAAAACCGCCGCCTCTGACTTCAATGTAGTGTTAGGACGTATCTCACCTTTCGTTTCTGCGATCCAAATCGTTTCACGATCGCCCTTACGTACGATAACGATGAAGTCTGGGTAGTATTGTCTCGGACGATTGTTTTCGTAATAAGTGATCGAGAACCCAAAGAACTCATTCTTGATGTACTTCACCACGTCAGAGGCACCATCAAGAAATTTCGAAAACGATGCCTCGAGGTCTGTATGACACGGGACCTTTGACAGATGACACTTCTTGCCGTCGGCAATCACGCCAGTCCATGTCTTACGACGATAATTCTTTGAATCCAAATATTCAGGGTCGCCGAGAATTGGCACTGTTGAAGTTCCAACCGGAGACTGACGAATGGCATTGTCTAGAATGTCGAGCGCTCGGCGGGTCCAATAGTAAATTCCGATATCACGAAGATCGCTCCCGCCCTTTGCCGTAACTCGCTTGTCAACGTAGTCAGAAGCCACTTCGAGCAGCTCTTCAAACGTTGGCCCAATTCCTAGATCCGTCGCAACATCTGGATTCGTCGCCTCAAACAACTCTCGTGCGAAGATAAACTTGGATCGCAATAACGGATACTCAGCACGAAATCGGTCCAAGTTCATTACTACTTCTGGCTTCCCTCCGACTACAGGACGAACTGTAATCTCGTTTGGTGTCTCCTTCTCGGTGATTACCAGTTCCGGTAGTGCATTAATATTGATGGTGTCCCTTAGAGGTTCAGTTACTCCTACTGCCCATGAACGCACATTAGGAACGCGAACGGCATACTTCTCTTTCTTTGAATCAGGCTCGATCGGCACCGGCTTCTGGCCCCAGCCGCCGCTCTTTGGTCTTTTCCTTTTCTTCTCAACCGGGAAACCTATGAACGGAATCCCAAAGGCATCAACAGTTTCTTCATCAGGTCGATTCTCATTAGCAAGCCGCTCTTCAATCGGAGTCAGAAGACCGTCGTAGCTAGTTCTCCGCAATCCCCGGCCAATGATCTGCTCTGTGAGAAGCGGCGAGCCAAACGCTCTAATACCAAGTATGTGC
>Ga0163162_10001920_pt1 | contig 19570 bp, 16 predicted proteins | sample S55metaG_FD_115310 | JGI IMG/M metagenome (GOLD analysis project Ga0163162, IMG submission 115310) | Switchgrass rhizosphere microbial communities from Kellogg Biological Station, Michigan, USA - S5-5 metaG | ecosystem: Host-associated > Plants > Roots > Rhizosphere > Soil | place: USA...
ATAATCGAAGATTGACCTTCAGAATTCTCACATTTCCACATTTTCACATCTCCACATTTTCACATTCATCACATTTCCACATCTCCACATCTGCTTCATATTCTCAATTCGCTTTCAATCCCAGCGCATTCACATACCCTCCATTCGGCGTGCAATTTTGAAATAAACTATTTGTAAGAAATCCGTCAAGCGCTTTTCTGACTGCATCAATATTCTTTGGACGATACTTACGTATCAATTCAAAACTGGATCTCGTCGTATCTGCATATGAAATAATTTCTTTATAGCCAGGAGGTGTTTCAAACGTAATAATTCCCCTTGTATTTGTCATTTTTTTGTACGGCCAGTAATGCCAGCCAATATTATTTTGTTCAAGCAACTTTCGAAAATTCATCACCCAGGCATCGTCGTTCTCGCCAGTTTCTCCGCAGTAGATCGGCACATTGTATTTATTTCGAAAGTCGACATATTCCTGGATGACATCTTGCTTCACAGGCGTCCAATATTTGTGAAATGTATATACCGCTTGTTTATCGAATGGGGGACCAAAAACTTTGAAATTCGAATCCCATTGCGCTCCACCAAGGAAAACAATATGGTTTGGATCAACCTCGCGGACTGCGGCCACGATACGTTTATATAACGGCTCGAGTAGTGGGTTGAAATGATTCGCATCAAAATAATGCGCGATCGGTTCATTCAGCAAATCGTAGCCGATAACGATCGTTTCGTTTTTATAATGATTGGCGATCGATTTCCAGATTTGTATGGTGAGCTGCTGGCTTTTTTCACTGTCGAATAAAAACGGGTATCCATCACCGTCATCAATGTTGTCGCCGGTTTGTCCGCCCGGCGCGCAATGCATATCCAAAATCACATACAAATTTTCACTTTTACACCAACCGATCAATCTGTCGAGCAACATAAATGCGCGTGCGTCTCCGCGTCCGCCCATGTAGTGGTCATCGGTAAACAATCGATAGTTAAAAGGGACACGAATCGAATTCATCCCCGTACTTTTCAAATAGTGGATATCCGCTTCGGTCACGTACATATCGAGATATTTTTGCCAAAATGCATCTGCCTCATCCGGCCCTATCAATTCGTTGAATGCTTGCTGTATCAGCCGCGGGGAATTGGTGCGCTGAAATTTAAACATATAGCCTTCCGGCACCAGCCAGTTTCCGAGGTTTGTTCCCCTGATCAGGAAATTCTTTCCATCAGGTCCAACAATTTCTTTTCCGTTGACGTGAAAAAATTGTGACTGCGCAAAAGTCAAAATACGAACGCAGGTAAACAGGATAACGATAAGCGATTTTTTCATATTAATCAGTGGTTTCAAATTTATCAGTGTAACCCGGGAAAGAATGAAAATCAAATTCAAAAATAATCCATTGGATCGTCTACGATCCGGAAGTTTTCATTTAAGCCATTCATGATTTTCATATCTGCTGGTTCGATCCGGAAATCAAATAGATCAAAATTTTCCTGCAACCTTTGCGGGTTCGAAGATTTTGGAATGGGAGACACACCGAGTTCAATATTCCATCTCAGGATCATTTGCGCCGGAGATTTGCCGTATTTTTTTGCAAGCTGTATTAACCTTGGATCATTTAATTTTTTTCCACGAATCAAAGGAGAATATGCCTGCAATTGAATCTTGTCTTTCCTGCAACGATCTAATAAATCTTTCAGATATAAATACGGACTAAACTCAACCTGGTTGACTGCCGGCATAATGCTGCCGTATGTCCTAAGCTCGTCGAGAAATGGAACTAGATAATTCGCAACGCCGATTGCTTTGGCGTGGCCGGACTCATAAATTTTTTCGAGTGCTTTCCATGTGTCTTTGCGCTTTCCTTTGATTGGCCAGTGTACAAGGTATAGGTCGACATAATCCAACTGCAACTTCTTTAAGCTGGTATCAAAGGATTTCAATGTCGTATTAAATCCCTGGTCCGCGTTATTTACCTTAGTTGTAATAAAGATTTCTTCCCGTGAAATGTCACTTTGTGCAACGGCATTTCCGACTTCTGTTTCGTTATGATACATGGAAGCAGTATCGATGAGGCGATACCCGATTTCCAATGCATCCAGCACAGCGTGCTCACACTCACGGCCGAGCATATCATACGCGCCAAGGCCTAACAAGGGCATTTGAAGTCCGTTATTTAATGTTGCTATGGGTTGATCGAGGAACATATCAAACTGGGCAATAAAACTAAAAGTATTTTTTGAAATTTGGAGATGTTACCATGAATTTTGATAATGCATTTGTACATCTGCTAAAATTATTTTCTAAGAATGAGTGAAGACAAACTCCAAATGTTCTGTAACCGGTTGACAAAAGTATTCCGCCATTTGAGTAAACAAGCCCGGCGGCAGCACATCTCATGTTACAGGATTTATGATCACGATCTCCCGGAATTTCCCTTTTGTATTGAGCTCTACGGAGATCATATATATCTCGCCGAGTACAAGCGGCACCACGGAATGGATGATGAAGCCCACGCGCAATGGCTCGACCACTGCATTGAAGTAATACAGGAAATTCTACATGAAACAGACGGAAAAATATACTTGCGCCAACGCCAAAAAAAACAAGGGCGGCAAGGTCAATATGAAAAGTTAAACGACGAAGAAGAATTTTTCATTGCGGAAGAAGCCGGGCTAAAGTTCAAAGTCAACCTGACAGATTACCTCGACACGGGGTTATTTCTCGATCACCGGATTACCCGCGGCATGGTGAGGGAACTGGCGGCAGGAAAATCTGTATTGAATTTATTTTGTTATACCGGTTCCTTTTCGGTTTATGCAGCATCAGGCGGAGCGGCGAATATCGTTTCCATCGATCTTTCCAAAACTTATCTTGAGTGGGCAGAGGACAATATGCGATTAAACAATTTGTATGATTCCAAAAGACATCAGTTCGTTCATGCCGATGTTAAACAATGGCTCAACACACTAAGACCTGATACCTTTGATCTCGTTATTCTTGACCCTCCTACGTTCAGCAACAGCAAGCGAATGAAAGATTTCCTGGATATTCAACGTGATCATGTGGAATTGCTCAACAAAACCTTGTACGGAATGAAAAAAGATGGTGTGATATTCTTCAGCACCAACTACAGGAAATTTCAATTAATGGAAAAAGAAATTGAGTGTACCTCCATCCGAGATATTACAAATGCCACAACACCGTTTGATTTCCAGGGCAAGTTATTTAGATGGTGCTTTCGAATGATTAAATGAGGCAGAGATTGAAGTTAAGGTTAAGGTTGAGGTTAAGAGGAAGCAAGCGTTTTTATCGTCATTTCGAACGAAGTTGCTAAGCGAAGCGAAGCAACGTAGAGAGAAATCTAACTGTAGCGTTACTAACTCCCTGCTAAATATTTAGACGTTCAATTTCGGTAAGTCCGGTCCCCAACAAATCGGTTAGATTTCTCTCTACGTTGCTTCGCTTCGCTCAGCAACTTCGTTCGAAATGACGATAAAAACGCTTGCTTCCTCTTAACCTCAACCTTAACCTTAACCTCACCCTCACCCTCACTAAACAATCCCACTCACAATCTTAAACAAATACTCCATCCCCAGCGCGCTGATCAGAAAGCGTTCTTTTTTATTGCCGGTTAACTTTTGCGTCCAGTCAACATATCCGCCATCACCGATTTCGAACTCTTTGTTGTTTGAGGAGAGGTATATCTTGAATTGTAAGCGATGATAATATTGGTGCTCATCCTGGTTGAATTCCATTTGCTCATACTCAAAACCGGTGAGCTCCGAATGGATAAAATCTCTAACGGTTTTAAACAACCGATTATCATCCCCGGTGTTTAACGATCTGAATCGTAAAATGATTTTGTCAAATCCGCATTGTTCTTTCAGGAATGCATGGTAGAAATCCAAATGTCGCAATAAACTATTTTTTTCAAAATCAAAATTTCCTTTGTCTTTCCCCGCGGTTACGGCGCAGAAAATTTTGAAGTGTGCGGTATGTCCTCGCGTGTTCCCAATTTGCTGAGCACGGATATGCCTGTGTGCGGTACAGAAATGTATATCTGTATTGTCAAATTTTTTCTCTTTTCTTATTCTACTGCATTCGAGCGCGAGTGAATTGGTCGCATCGGCAGTTACTTCTGTTCCGCGACCGGCAGAAACGATTTTGTTTTGGTCAACTGTTGCGATCACTGAGCATGCGCCTAAGGGACTTACCGGTGAGAGTTCTAAAGGAACAAGTCCTTTCTCCTTAGCCAGTTTCAACAATTGCAATTCAAATTCCATAAATCCGAGTGGATCTATCAAAGCCGGACCAACGAACCTGTTTTGTTCGTAATTTTTTTGCAGTTCGGCCGGAGTAATTTTTAATGCGCTCTTTCTTAATAATTCAAGCAGGAATGAATTTAAATCTGATAATGAAAGCCGCTCCGTTATTTTATCGATGATACCAGGCAATCCGATTTTCTTTTCGACGCCCTGAGTGATTTTTGACATAACTCTTTGTTGAGAATGATAGCAAATGTGGAAATGTGAGAATGTGGAAATGTGAAAATTCTGCAGAACCGTCGAACATCAGAATTTTCACATTTCCACATTTCCACATTCTCACATTTTCTTACAGGTGCGATCTCATCATCCACGCAATCTTCTCATGTTCTTCCATTAACCCTGTAAGAAAATCGCTGGTTCCTACATCGGCTAATTTATCAGCGATCTTGTTGATATTTTCTCTGAGGTAAATGATAATGCTTTCATGATCTTCCAGCAAATCTTTTATAAAACTCTTGCTTGAAGTATTTGCAATTCTTTTTTCAGTGAGATGTGTGAGGTCAAGAAATGATTTCATTGTTGCGGGTGCATAGTGACCAAGGGCTCTCATTCTTTCAGCAACGCTGTCGGCCAACTCTTCCAGTTCCTCGTATTGGGCCTCGAAGAATTTATGTTTGTCGTGAAAATCCGGTCCTTCAACATTCCAATGAGCATTGCGCGTCTTTGTGTACAACACATATTCATCGGCAAGAAGTCCGGATAATATGGTTGCTACTTCCTGTCTGTTTTTGTCAGTGATCCCAATATTCGGTTTCATAAAAAAAGTTTTAAGATTTCGGTGAAGTTACGAAAGAACTCAGATTTGAATCATCGGCAGATCAGCGCAGCATACATTTTACCGGCATTGTATCTCGATTTTTTTTCACCAATTTTCTCGATCGAGTGATAACCCAATTTTGTAAATAACAATACGAGTGAGGAAAAATTTGTGGGATAAGGAACCCACCGGTTTGATGTTTCGGTATCATACTCAACTATGATGAAGTAATGTTCCGCCTTGAGATGTTTGCTAATTCTTTCAATAAGCAGGGATTTATTCTTTACATAATGAAGGGAATTCGCCATTAGGATGCCATCGAAGTTTGAGTAAGGTAAGTCCGACGAAGTAAAATCTTTTGTAATCGTTTCTATCACGGTTTGATTTATATGCGACGGTATTTTTTGAAGTGCAGTGTTGTTTTCGTCAATGGCGACTATTTTACTTCCATCGCATAAGAAATGTGCCAGTGCAATAGTGAAGGTCCCAGCCCCTGCACCGAGGTCGTACCAATTTTGTTTTTTATTATCGATAATTTTTTCGTTCCTGATCAGTGCCAATGCTTCTTGCAATTCCATGTGAACGCTAACAATCGGACGTGCATTATGTTTCTATAAAATCAAGATCTTTTCCAAAAGTTTCTTCAGTAAACCAGGCGGCAACAATGGCAATAGTCATTAAAATAATTCCGGTTACCCAACCGCCCGTGATATAGCTATTAAAAACACCTCGCATAAATTTAAAAAGCAGAATGATCAAAGGCAGCACACCTCTAACCATATTTGGAATGCTGATTGCCGCTGATGCGCGCAGGTTTGTTCCGAATTGCTCCGCACTCATTGTAATGTATACTACCGTGAAACCCGTCCCGTACCCTAATCCGGCGCAGATAATGTAAAATATAGTTGGGTCGGTTCCTGGTTGAATAAAATATAGCGCTGCAAAAAAAATGGTCACTCCATAAAAAATGAACAATGCTTTCTTGCGGCTTTTCAATCGCTGACTCAACAATCCAACGGTTAAATCGCCAAAAGCAATGGCGAGATACAAATACATGATGGCTTTGCCTGGTTCAATATTGGGTATTCCGAATTCCTTCCCGAACTGATCTGAAAAAGTTACGAGCACGCCGATGATATACCATGCGGGTAAACCGATCAAAATGCATCGCATGTAGCGAACAAATCTTTTTTTGTTGTTGAAGAACATCAGGAAATTTCCGCGTTCGATATTAGTATGGGTGATACTCTTATACAAGCCACTTTCGTGTACGGATATGCGCAGTAATAACAAGACAAGTCCCAGTCCACCTCCGATGTAATAGCACCCGCGCCAATCAAATACTTTGCTGAAAAGAAATGCGGTTACCGCACCCAGGATTCCAAATGATGCAATCATGGCAGATGCAATTCCTCTTTTTTCTTTTGGTAATAGCTCGCTGACCAACGTGATACCGGCGCCAAGTTCCCCTGCTAATCCAACGCCGGCAATAAAACGAAGAATGATATATGGAGGGATGCTCGAAACCATTCCGTTTAAGATATTGGCGACCGAGTACAACAATATCGATGCAAATAAAACACTCAGTCTTCCTTTTTTGTCGCCGAGAATTCCCCAGATAATTCCACCGATCAGCAAGCCCGTCATTTGGATGCTGATAATTAATTCACCTGTCGTAAGAATTTTTTCGGGCGAAAGTCCCAAAGCAGCAAGGCTTGGTTTCCTGATTATTCCGAAGAGCAACAGATCATATACATCTACAAAAAATCCCAGCGCACTAACGATCACGGCTAGTTGAAAAAGACTGTTGGTTTGTTTGGGCATGGTTCTATTGTTGCAAGTCGACGACACATTTTGAGATTTAGGTTGAGGCACTTAACCTCGACCCCTGCCTTAACCCGGATTTGCATCGGGTCGCAAAGCTAAGTAAATTTGCAGCCTTTAAACAGTATTCGGAATGAGTGCAGCGTTACAGCAACTGGCAGACACCCTGGAAGGCGAATTTTATTTCGATGATACCATGCGCATTTTATATGCAACCGATGCTTCGGCCTATCGTGAGATGCCAATGGCCGTTGCGATTCCCAAGAATGAGGACGACATCAAAAAATTAATTGCGTTTGCACGTCAACATAAAACTTCCCTTATCCCGAGAACAGCCGGAACCTCGCTGGCAGGCCAGGTTGTTGGCAGCGGCATCGTGGTCGATGTGTCAAAATATTTCACACGGATAATAGAGTTAAATCAAGGCGAAAAATGGATTCGCGTACAACCGGGTGTTATCCGCGACGAATTGAATCTTTACCTAAAACCATACAATTTATTTTTTGGTCCGGAGACTTCGACGGCGAATCGTGCAATGATTGGCGGAATGGTCGGCAATAATTCCTGCGGTTCAAACTCAGTCGTGTATAGAAGCACACGCGAGCATTTGCTTGAAGTAAAAACCCTGCTGAGTGATGGATCGGAAGCAATCTTTTCGACGCTGGACATCGATTCATTTCACCACAAATGCGAGGGGGAAACACTAGAAGCTAATATTTATAAATCAGTCCGAAGCCTGTTGAGTAATTACGAAAACCAGGAAGAGATCAAAAGAGAATTTCCGAAAAAAACAATCGAACGACGAAACACCGGATATGCAGTGGATGTATTACTTGACAGCGCACCATTTACTGCAGGAGGAACGGATTTTAATTTTTGCAAACTCATAGCAGGATCTGAGGGAACACTTGCGTTCATCACCGAAATCAAATTAAATGTTGTTCCGCTTCCGCCAAAAGAGGTCGGTTTATTGTGTGTGCATTTCAATAGTATCGAAGAATCATTGCGCGCAAATTTGATTGCATTAAAATATCATCCCAGTGCCAGTGAACTAATTGATCATTATATCCTGGAATGTACAAAAGATAACATTGAACAAAGAAAAAACAGGTTCTTTGTGCAAGGCGACCCCGGTGCAATTCTTGTGATTGAATTTGCGAAATCAACAAGAGAAGAAGTGATGACGCTGGCAAAGCAGGTAGAATCTGATATGCGTGCAGCGAATCTCGGCTATCATTTCCCGTTATTGTTTGGTGAGGACACAAAAAAAATCTGGACGCTGAGAAAGGCAGGCCTTGGACTTCTTGCCAATTTACCGGGAGATGAAAAAGCAGTCCCTGTTATCGAAGACACCGCGGTGGACGTAAACGACCTTCCAGATTATATCCGCGATTTTAATATTATTTTGAAAAAATATAACCTATATTCTGTTCACTATGCGCATGCAGGTTCGGGTGAGATACACCTTCGCCCGATAATTAATTTAAAAACCAAACAAGGTAATCAGTTATTTCGGGCAATTGCCGAAGAGATTGCTACGCTCGTAAAAAAATACAATGGCTCATTGAGTGGAGAACATGGTGATGGAAGATTGCGCGGGGAATTTATAAGGCAAATGGTGGGAGAAAAAAATTATCGTTTGTTGAAGACGATCAAACAAACCTGGGATCCGGAAAATATTTTCAATCCGAACAAAATTGTTGATACGCCTTCTATGAACAGTATGCTTCGGTATGAACCTGGAAAACCTCGTCCTTCCTTTCAAACGATCTTCAGATTTAAAGACCAGGATATTCTCCAGCATGCTGAGCAATGCAATGGTTCGGGTGATTGTCGGAAAACTCATTTGTCCGGTGGCACGATGTGTCCTTCGTATATGGCTTCCCGTAATGAAAAAGATACGACGAGGGCAAGAGCTAATATCCTGCGCGAATTTCTTACGAATTCGGACAAGCTAAACCGTTTCGATCACAAAGAAATTTACGAGGTGATGGATCTTTGCCTGAGTTGCAAAGGATGTAAATCAGAATGTCCTTCGAATGTTGATGTTGCCAAACTCAAGGCGGAATTCCTGCAGCATTATTATGATGCACATGGTGTGCCTCTGCGTTCCAGGCTGATCGCGGGTTTCAGCAAATCAGCGAAACTCGGCGCCATCGTACCCGGCATTTATAATTTTGCCATGACTAATAGTTTGGTGAGCAAACTTGTAAAAAGGTTTTCCGGTTTTGCGGTAGATCGTTCGATGCCGACGTTGTATAAAACAACTTTGTTGAAATGGTACCGGGGAAGAAAAAAACCTGGATTAAAAAGTGATCGTAAAAAAGTCAACCTGTTTTGCGACGAGTTCACAAATTTTAACGACACCGAAATCGGGATCAAAACAATATTGTTGTTGGAGCAACTTGGCTATGACGTGATCATTCCGGATCACGAGGAAAGTGGCAGGGCATGGCTGTCGAAAGGGTTAATAAGAACAGCAAAAAAAGTCGCGAATAAAAATATTGAGTTGCTTCACCAGTTGGTGAGCGATGATGGGCCCCTGGTTGGAATTGAACCTTCGGCAATTCTCACTTTTCGGGATGAATATGTTGATCTCGCGGATGATCACTTGTTCGAAGCTGCAAAAAAATTATCTTCAAACGTTTTTCTGGTTGATGAATTCATATCAAAAGAAATAGACGCGGGGCGGATCCGGAAAGATCAATTTACGAGTGAAAAACGGAAAATAAAGTTGCATGGCCACTGTCAGCAAAAAGCATTGTCATCAGTGACACATTCTGCCAAATTATTATCTCTTCCCGAAAATTATACTGTTGAAATTATTCCGTCCGGTTGTTGCGGCATGGCGGGTTCATTCGGATATGAGAAGGAACATTATGACCTGTCCATGAAAATTGGTGAGATGGTTTTGTTCCCCGCAGTACGAAACCAATCGGCAGATACAATCATTGCAGCGCCAGGAACCAGTTGTCGACACCAGATAAAAGATGGAACCGGTCGAACGGCGATGCATCCCGTGGAGGTGTTGTATGATGCGTTAACGGTGAATGTGAGAATGTGAGAATGTGGAAATGTGCCGGGAGTCGTCATTTCGAACGGAGTCCGCCGAAGGCGGACGACGTGAGAAATCTAACCGAATCTTCAGCCATTAACGTTCGGGACAAATCACAGCGGTACCGATATATTTTAGTTACAATAAATAGCACGAGATTGCTCACGTCGTCCGCCTTCGGCGGCCTCCGTTCGAAATGACGACTCCCGGCACATTTCCACATTTCCACATTTTCACATTCTCACATTTTCACATTCATTTCCTCAAATTTCATCCTCAGTCCGGCTTTGCGAGTTCATAAAATTGATGAATGCTTAAGTTTAGGGGCAGAAATGCTAATTTTAAACTTATCGAAAATAAATTCACAAAATCGGGCTGCAATGGGAAACACTAAAGCAGTCTGAAAACTTCTTAAGGATTGAATCATGGAATCGAAGTTGCGAAGTCGTAATTGGTTTGGTAAAAAAGGAAAAGACGGGTTCATCTATAGAGCGTGGATGAAGAACCAGGGAATCCCTGCAGATGAATTTGACGGAAAGCCGGTAATCGGAATATGTAATACCTGGTCGGAATTAACTCCTTGCAATGCTCACTTCCGCGAGCTGGCGGAATCAGTGAAACGCGGAATCGTCGAAGCAGGGGGATTTCCTGTCGAGTTTCCAGTGATGTCTTTGGGTGAAACGCTGATCAAGCCCACTGCGATGCTATATCGCAATCTGGTCAGTATGGATGTGGAGGAATCCATTCGCGCTAATCCGATGGATGGCGTCGTATTAATGTGTGGCTGCGATAAGACAACACCTTCATTGGTGATGGGAGCCTGCAGTGTAAATCTTCCGACGATTGTCATTTCCGGCGGACCGATGTTAGCCGGGAAGTACAAAGGAAAAGATATCGGCACAAGTGATATATGGCGATTGAGCGAAGAATATCGCATGGGAAAAGTTTCGGCTGAAGAAATGGTTGTAGCTGAGGCATGCATGGCGCGAAGCAGAGGGCACTGTGCGGTGATGGGAACAGCTTCTTCGATGGCTTCCATGGTGGAGGCTCTTGGACTATCTCTTCCTGAAAACGCGGCAATACCGGCAGCAGACGCACGCAGAAAGGTATTGGCGCAAATGACCGGAAGAAGAATCGTTGAAATGGTCAACGAGAATGTCAGGCTATCGGACATACTCACACGAAAAGCCTTCGAAAATGCAATCATGGTCAATGCGGCCATTGGCGGCTCAACCAATTTCGTCATACACCTCCTTGCGATTGCAGGAAGGATCAGAGTGCCTCTTGAACTAACAGATTTTGATGTGTTTTCAGGGAAAGTCCCTTTGCTTGCAAACATCCAACCGTCCGGCAAGTATTTTATGGAGGATATGTATTATGCCGGCGGACTTCCTGCCGTCATGAAAGAACTCGACGGGTTACTTCATGGTGAATGCGTAACCGTAAATGGTCGAACTGTGAAGGATAATTATAGTTCTGCCGAATGTTATAACAGGGATGTTATTGCAGCCATCAATTCGCCCTTTAACGATACGTCGGGTATCGTCGTTTTACAGGGCAACCTGGCCGAAGGAGGAGCCGTGATCAAACCATCCGCTGCCAGTAAGCATTTAATGAAACACACCGGTAAAGCGGTTGTATTTGATAATATAGAAGATTATAAGGCAAGGATCGATGATCCGGCTCTGGATGTTGATGAAAACAGTGTGCTTGTGTTGAAAAATGTAGGACCTAAAGGATATCCGGGTATGCCGGAAGTGGGTAACATGGGCCTTCCGAAGAAGATATTGGCGAAGGGAATCACGGATATGGTCCGCATTTCTGATGGCAGGATGAGCGGGACGGGTTTTGGAACCGTAGTCCTGCACGCTGCCCCGGAAGCCGCTGCAGGCGGAAATTTTTCGATAATTAAAGACGGTGATGTTATACACCTGGACGTACAGTTGCGTTCGCTTCGCGTTGAGTTATCAGATGATGAAGTGAACCAAAGAAAAAAAGAAAAACGAATTTTTGAGCCTGCTGCATCTCGCGGATATGTACATCTCTACATTCAACACGTGGGACAGGCGAACGAAGGCGCGGACTTTGATTTTTTGAGAGGTGGATCTGGAAGTGAAGTGACGAGAGATTCGCATTGATTCGTTTGTGACAGCAATTGTAAATTGTCACTATATATGCCATTGAAAACATTTGACGGCCAGGTTGCGATTGTCACCGGCGCGGGACAGGGTATTGGTTTTGAAATTTGTCGCATGCTGGCAGAACAAGGAGCCGCAGTAATTCTAAATGACGTCGACCCACATCTTGTTGAGAAAGCAGTAGTACAAATTAAACAGCAGAACGGGAGTTGTATTGGACTTGCTGGTGATTCTTCAAATCTTGACATCATCCGCAGCTTGATTGATATGGCGGTGACAAAATTTGGAAAATTGGACATCGCTATTGCCAATGCGGGAATTACACTCTTTGGAGATTTCTTCACGTATACGCCCGAATCATTTTACAGGGTTATGGAAGTTAATATGGGCGGAACTTTTTTCCTTGCGCAACAAGCCGCCGTTCAAATTAGAAAACAGGAAACGGGCGGAAGCATTCTGTTTACTTCTTCCGTTACGGGTCACCAGGCCCATAAAAATCTTGCTGCATACGGAATGACAAAAGCTGCCGTTGAAATGCTCGCCAGAAATCTTGTAATCGAACTATCGGAATTCAAGATCAATGTAAACGCCATCGCTCCCGGTGCCACGCTGACGGAGCGGACGATGGACGATCCCGACTATCAAAAAATTTGGTCCACCATCACGCCGATGGGACGTCCCGGCACTGTGAAAGATGTCGCGAGTGCAGCTCTATTTCTTGTGTCGCCGGCAGCGCGACAAATCACCGGGCAAAGTTTGGTTATTGACGGCGGATGGAGTGTGGTGAGTCTGTCGCCGTACGATCGTTAATTACTTACATAGAAAAATATTCTGCGAATTATGGCAGCGGACGAGCCCTGTTGCCATTTTTTTTCATTCAACTCAATTTAGTTTGGCGACTGCCAATCGAACTGAAGTCAAATCTCAACTATAATTTGTGCTGCTTTCTCTGTCTGTTCCGGCATCATTGGGATTCATGAATCCATTCCTTTTCCGGCCATCCAACCACGGCGATTCATTTTCTTCCAAATTTTTTTGAAGTTTTTAAGCGAGGGGTAGTGGGGTCAAAAAATCGCCAATTTTTGATATTTTTCTTCAACTAATTTTGTTAGGAAAATATCGTGGAACAATGTCAGGTCATTCAAAAAACTTAGGCCAGTATCTTTAGTAATTAAATTTTTGTTATCTTCAGTTGATTTTCAATGTGATTAATTCGATTTATATTTAATTTTATTCAATCTGATTTATGGTGATTTTTGTATCGGCACTTCGAATTTATTACTGATGTGCTTGATGCATAGGCAAAATTTAATTTCAATGAACTTTGTATCTGAAATTCAATATTTCCCTTCGATCATCTTTTATAAAAATTCGTTTCATTGTACAAATATTGTTTTTGAACAATATGAGACCTATCAAAAAATGAGTTTCAGGAATAGAATGTTGATTGCCGGAGCGAATGGAATTATCGAATTGAGTGTCCCGTTGGCAAGCGGACGAAATCAAAGAGGACTGACCAGAGATGTAAAAGTTGACAACCGTCAGCACTGGCAGTTGCGTCATTGGCGAAGCATTGAATCGAGCTATAATCACTCGCCATGGTTTCAATTTTACGTGGATGAATTAAGCAGCCTCTATCAAAAGAAATTTGATTTTCTGATCGATTGGAACCTGGCCTGTTTTGAATGGACCGTGCAAAAATTGAACTGGCCGGTCGACGTTTCGATGACGGAAGTCTTTCAAAAAAATTATGAGGTGCACAGGTGGGCCGACCAGCGGAATAATCTTCTCCCCAAAAATTACATGTATTACGAACCGGTCAAATACACCCAGGTGTTCGAAGAACGGACCGGATTTTTGCCCAATCTTTCAATTCTTGATTTGTTGTGTTGTGAAGGAAAGAGATCGGCGGAGCTTTTAAAATAGCCGGCGAGACACCACGTTTTTATGAGGGACTACCATCAAGATTCACGTCATTTATTCGGACTATCTTTAGGACACATGTAATAGTACAGATATGAAAATATTTGTCATTGGGACTTTTATTTCTTTGCTGACTACTAGTCTCATCGCCCAAGGTATTAAACCGTCCAATCTCAAGCCTTTTGAAGTTTCGGCTGTCGAAACAAAACTTGACGGAAAAGTAGTTACCAGGGTTGCAATTGACACAAATATCAAAACATTTGATGAGCCCTCATTCGCGAAACTTACCGATGTAAGTTTTCACGACGGAACTATTGAAGTAAATGTATTAAGTAAGTTTCTTCCAAATGCTCCAGATTGGGCGCGTGGATTTATCGGAATCGCTTTTAGGATAAATGATGACAATTCAAAGTTTGAATGTTTCTACATCAGGCCTTCTAATGGCCGGGCGGATGACCAGGTGCGGCGCAATCATTCTACTCAATATTTTTCATTTCCAAATCACAAGTTTTCGGATTTCAGGAAAACAGACCCGGAGAAATATGAGTCTTATGCAGACATGGCAATGAACGAATGGATAAAAATGAAGATTGTTGTATCGGGGGTCAAGGCGCAGTTATTCATTAATGACAGCAAACAACCTTGCCTGGTCGTGAACGATTTAAAGTATGGCGCGGATATGTCCGGTGCAGTAGGTCTTTGGGTGGGAAACTGGACAGACGGATATTTTTCAGATTTGAAAATTACAAAGTAATCGAACCGATTTGTTTCATCGTCTTTCGCGAACATTCATTTAGAGATACACATGCCTGATCTGTGGTTATTGCCCTGTTAACTAAAAGTCAGGAAGTCTCGCATCCCATTTAAAAATTTATTTTTAAGAATAACCCTTAAATATGGCCAGTCGCACTACACTTCGCCTTATTGCAGCCAGTGGCTTAATCGGCACAATTGCATTGACAATATATTTTTCTGCGCCATTTTGGTTCTTGCCATTGCCTCCACCCAACGCAGCGACCGGGCAAGTTATCGAATTTGGAAAACGATATCGCGATTTGATATCCTTCGATGTGTGGCTTCAACAGATAGGATCCATGCTTTCTGTTGCATTTGCCCTGGGGCTCGTACACATTGCAGGTCGCTTGCAAACTTTGGCAGGTCGCTTTGTATTGGTTGCTTCAACCGTCATCCTTGTCCTGAGTCTTGCTGAAGGCACGTTTATTCTCGCGGCTGTTGCTGCCGGCGAAAACGGACACTATGAATCTGCTGTCACCTGCGTCGATCTTGCCAATGTTTTTATTCATATTTTTTTATTGGCGCCCTCATTATTTCTGATGCTGGGTTGGAGTTTATGGAAGAGTGACGTATTACCAACCGGATTTTCCATGACTGCGTTGATGCTGGGGATTTCGTTCCAGATTTTGGGCGTTGCCGGGCTTTTTAATACGACCGCGGTAATGGTTGTCATTTTCGTACTCGTCGCCCAAAATCTTTGGACTATAGCCGCATCGATTGCGCTCCTGCTAAAACGAAGACCAATTACAATGTGAAATTTTTAACCGGGGTGATGAGACTGGTTAGATATAAATCATGCGTCGAACCTTTTTCTTCAGCACTTCCTGTGCTTTGCGCATATGCTCAACCTGATTTTTTAATTCTTCGTGTTGCATTGCTTCCTGGCGTCTCGCATTCGGACATTCTGCGGGTTTTGCTTTTGGAACTGCAGCTATTTTTATGTTGCGAAGCGTCATCAACTGTTCACGCAGGTTCTCACGCACTTTTCTTTCGTCGTTTCTGTTGATCACAATCACAACATCCTCATTTATTTTTATTTCCGTACGTTCAAAGCATTTGCGTATTTCTTCTTCAATTTTCGTAGCGTCAATTGATTTTCCATTGCGCGCAAGATCCTTTTGAATTTTTTCCCAATTGATTGCCTTAAGTGCCATAAGCGCCTTTTGCATGTCCTTGTCAGTCACAACGCCTGCATATCGCCAGTTAAACGCATTGTCGGAAGAACTATCATTAATTAGCTGAAATGAAAAACTTGAGTTCGGCACATATGGATAATCGTTACCTGAGCCGACGGCTGGCAATTTTGGACTGACTTGCGTACCCATTGAGAACTCCGATGTTTCTTTCTTATCAGCTGTGGTTACCACCGCATCATCCGTGTTCTCGTCATCCTGCATTTCCGGCTGCACCTCATTCACATAACGAATTCCATCATTGTCCATCGGAATTTGGAGATTTTCCTCAACGGCATTTGGTTTATTTTTTACCTGCGCCGGTTTTTTAGTTTTTTCTTTCGGCTCCTGAGCAACTGCAAATTCAGCATGCGATGTAATTGGTTCAACATACTTGGCATATCTTACTTCTGTTGACCCAGGTACTGGCTTTGCTATTTCAATCGGATGCTTAGTTGGTTTAATAAACAACGCGAGTCCTGTAATCATTGACCCAAAGAAAAAACAAAGTAAACCCGGACTATAACGGTGCGCCTTATGCGCATGGCCAGTCACTCTTTTGACTCTTTCGAGCAGGAGCTTGTTATTCCTGCCTACCGCGGTCATCGCCAACTGGTGCTGATGTCTTGTTTTTTCAAGAGATAGAAGCGCAGAGGCGTATGTATGCGGTTTATATTGGAACTGCAATACCATATCATCGCAACTATGTTCCCTTTCCTTTTTAATTGTCAATACAAAAAGCTTTGAAAAGGGATTGAAGAAGAAAATGATCGAGTTGACAGTTACAAAAAGATTTACGAGAAAATCATTGCGTTTTATATGCGTGAGCTCGTGCAGTAATATACTTTCAACTTGCTCCGTCGTCAGATGATTGATCGTTGCAATGGGAATTAAAATCATTGGTTTGAGAAAGCCAACAGTCATCGGACTATCAACCAGCGATGACAACCAAACCGCGACCTTTCTACGAATTCCGATTTGGGCCGAAATTGAACTCGTAAACATTCTCAAACCCGGCTTGATTTTTTGAAGTCCTGAAATTTTGGTGAGACGAAGATGCAAATAGTATCTCACGTATCTTAACGACAAGATTAATATTGTTCCGAGGTAAATAAAAGATAAATAGGGGAGAGAAAGATCAACATATTTCTTTATCGTTAGGAATGTATATGTAAATTTTGTGCCCGCCATTAATATTATTGCGGTAAGACCCTGGCGGAATAATTCTTCATTTCCGAAGCTCTCAAAAAAAGTCAGCAGGAACCAGCCTGATGCAGCTGAGTAGCAGATCAAGGCCAGATTGTGTCTCGCTTTTGCAGAAAAGCGCTTACTCGTTCCCGTAATAGCAATATAAATCAGCCATAGTAACGCCATTTGCCAAAGGCTGTTGATCAGTGACCAGCCCAGTGCTTTCAGCAAGAGAGAGCGGGAAATGAAATACATCTTTATTGCTTTTTCAGATTATCCAATATCTGTTGGATCTCCTCTAATTCTTCGGGCGATGCTTTATGGCTACCCAATGCTTGTATCACGAGCTCGGTGGGTGAACCCCCAAACAACGTATTGATCATTTTTCCTAACAAGTGTTTTTGGGTTTTTTCCTTGCTCACGGCCGGGTGGTAAATATGAGTTTTGAAAGAGTCATCCCGCTTTACCAATCCCTTCTCATGCATGATCTGCATTAACTTCAATGTCGTGGTGTAACCCACATCTTTCGTCTTCGCCAGTTCCTCATGCACGTCTCTCACGCTGGCTGTTTCTTTCGACCAAAGTACCTGTAGTATTTCCAACTCACTTTCGGTAGGCTTTATATTTTTAGTCGCGTTCATGAAAATTAATTTTGGACTAATTTACGATAAATTTCGTAATAAAAAGTTAAAAAATATCATGCCATATTCTACCACCTAAAGAGTATGATTTTTTAAGAATGTTGCATCGAAATCTGAAAACTCAATTGACCCTATTCGAACAGCTTTCAATCAATAATTTGTAAATTGTAATCCTTAATTATTATCAAATGGCAGACGTATCAAAGCTTGTTAATTATGAACATAAGTTTATAGTGGAGGAAGGGAAAAAAGTTTCATTGAAAGATTATAATACAGATTACGACCACAAAGAACTTACGAAAGAAGAAGGGGAAGAATTATTGAAATTGGGGGTTCAAAAATTATCTCAGTTACAGGATATGTTATACGCCAGTAACAGATATGCCGTGTTGATCGTTTTCCAGGCAATGGATGCTGCTGGAAAGGACAGCATTATCAAGCATGTAATGTCGGGACTAAATCCGCAAGGAGTACAGGTGCATAGCTTTAAAGTGCCAACGCATCTCGAACTGGAACACGATTTCTTGTGGAGACATTATCTTGTTCTTCCTCCGAAAGGAGAGGTTGGCATTTTTAACCGGTCACATTACGAGAATGTTTTAGTTACAAGAGTTCACCCGGAATTTATTTTAAGTGAGAATATTCCTGGGATAAAAAAAGTTGAAGACATTGATGAATCCTTTTGGGACAAACGTTTTAAACAAATCAATCGCTTTGAAAAAACATTAGCTGAGAACGGAACGATCATTCTAAAATTCTTTTTGCACGTTTCAAAAAAAGAACAGAAAAAAAGATTTCTTGAACGCATCGATAACCCTTCAAAGAATTGGAAATTTTCCTCGGCCGATTTGAAAGAAAGAGCTCTTTGGAAAGAATATCGAAAGGCATATGAAGATATGTTCAGCAATACATCCAAGTCGCACGCGCCGTGGTTTATCGTGCCGGCAGATGATAAATGGTTTACCAGGGTTGTTGTGGCAGGAATCATTTATGATCAACTGGAAAAATTAAACCTGTCATATCCAAAGATCAATGATGAACAGAGAGCTGATCTGATTAAGTCAAAAGCAGCGCTACTGAATGAGGATGTAAAAGAAGCGAGTGATGTTGCCGAAAATTAAAAAGCCCCTCTGTAGAAACAGCTGGACTTTTGGTATTTGGTATGATTAGTATTCTGAAGCAAAGATAACCTTTGCTTTTTTATTTCGACACGTCAACAGTGATGTTAACATTTTTTTTGCGATCTATATACTGTTTGTATTTTTCAGTAAATGCGTCTGATTTTTTTTCTCCGTTAATATAAACTTCTCCATCCTTTACCTGTAGTGAAATATGGCCTTTGTCGATTACGTCGTCCTTTTTTAGAGCATCAATAAATTTTTCGGTCAGTTCTTCGGCTGTATTATCGTTGAGCGAAATGCTCAGCTCGCCGTCATCACCTTTATTTATGTTTGCTGTAACTTTTACTTTCACGTCTTTCGTGTTATGATGATTCGATACTGCATCGCGCGTGTGATAAATCTGCGCGAGAGTAGGAGCGAGTACGAGTGAAACAATCGACATCAATTTAATTAAGATATTCATAGATGGACCCGAAGTATCTTTGAACGGATCTCCAACGGTGTCACCTGTTACAGATGCTTTGTGCGGTTCTGATTTTTTATAATATTTCTGACCGTTGATCTCAACACCTTTTTCAAATGATTTTTTTGCATTGTCCCATGCGCCGCCAGCGTTGTTCTGAAACATTC
>Ga0163162_10001923_pt1 | contig 19559 bp, 21 predicted proteins | sample S55metaG_FD_115310 | JGI IMG/M metagenome (GOLD analysis project Ga0163162, IMG submission 115310) | Switchgrass rhizosphere microbial communities from Kellogg Biological Station, Michigan, USA - S5-5 metaG | ecosystem: Host-associated > Plants > Roots > Rhizosphere > Soil | place: USA...
CTGCGGTCTCTCGGGCCATCGCATCCGCCATACTCGGCGACGGAACGCTAATAGAGATGATCGCCAATCCCGAAGACCATAAGACCGCGCTCGCGATCTCAGGTTTCGGAAGGATTACAATCGAATCCTCGGCGATCGTACCCAGGTTCGGCAAGGTCGTAGCGTTTTCCGCGCAGAACAACCTCCTCGTTCATCGTGTGGTCCTGTTCCCGTCAAATCCTGACCAATACAGCGATCCGTCAGTCTTAGTCGCGGAAGTTCGAAAATTCATCCACCGGTATGCGGACTTTTCCGACGCGTTCGAAGAGCTCGCCTCCTACTATGTGCTTTTGACATGGATCTATGATTCGTTTCAAGAGGTCCCGTATCTGAGACTCCGAGGAGATTTCGGAAGTGGCAAGTCGCGATGCCTGCTCACAATCGGATCACTGTGTTACAAGCCGATGTTTGCAAGTGGCGCATCGACGGTGTCGCCACTCTTTCGCATTATCGACACGTTTCGCGGGACTCTCGTTATTGATGAAGGTGACTTCCGGTTCTCAGATGAACGCGCGGAGATTACGAAGATCCTCAACAACGGAAATGCTGCAGGCTTTCCGGTACTCCGAAGCGAACCGACTCCCGGCAAGGAGTTCAATCCGAGAGCGTTCGTGGTATTTGGCCCCAAAATCATCGCGACGAGAAGGCTGTTCGAGGATCGGGCACTTGAGAGTCGATGCATCACTGAGGTCATGTCCGGCCTTCCTCCACGACCCGATATTCCACTTAGCCTCCCAGATGGCTTCCATGACGAAGCGCAGCGTATCCGCAACAAACTTCTGACGTTTCGATTTCTCAACTTTCACCTATCACGTGAGCCGCTGAAGCCCGACCCTGAAATTGAATCACGCATTGCCCAGGTGTACGCACCGCTCTTATCGGTTGTCACCGATCCCGCGGTGCGGGAGCGAATCCTCGCTCTCGCACGCGGGGCGAGCGCCAAGATTCGAGCGGAGCGGAGTGCGTCGGTCGAAGCTCAACTGGTTGGAATCATTGAAGAGCTGTGGGATGAGGCGGAGCCCCTCGCCGTCAAGGCCATTACCGAGCGGTTCTCCGACGAGTTCGGGCTGGACTATCCTCGACCGATTACACCTCGCTGGATTGGTGCACAGCTTCGAAGCCGCCTCTCGCTTACCCCAACAAAGACCAACGGGAACTTCGTCATTGGCGCGTCCGATGCCACGAGGCTCCGCGCGCTCTTCGAGAGATACAGCACACGACATCGCGAACAGACATCCCCACCCGACCAGTAGTGATGAAGAACGCATGTATCTCCGCAACGTCCCCAATGTCCCCAAGTCTCTCTTTTCGAGTCTTGCCGGGTCCGGCAGGGGATAACTACGTCACAGGCGTCTGCGCAATTGTTACGCTATTTCGCAGAGCCATGGAAACCGACGCACCTTTGAAGAGCTACCTGAAAATGTACAGACGACGTACCGGTCTGTCTCAAACCGATGTCTCGTACTTGATCGGACTCAATGACGGATCGAACATATCCCGCCATGAGCGTGGTCGCCGTGTCCCGGCGTTAGAAAATCTTCTCGCATATGAAATCATCTACGGGACGGCCGCCGGTGGGCTCTATGAAGGGCTGATGCATTCCATCAAGGAGGTGTTGCTGCTTCGGGCTATCGGTCTATCTGGGCGACTCCGGCGAACGCCAAGGTCCAAGGCACGGGATGCCAAGCTCGCGTTCCTGACAAAACTCATTGCGAGTGATTCCTCTACTTCGAATATCTAATGTCGTAATCATATGTCATCAACAAACCAATCCTACGTGCGCGTACTCGCTATTGATCCATGTCCAACTGGCTTTGGTTTCGTTGTCGTTGAGGGTGGGCGGAGGCTGGTGGATTGGGGAGTCGCTCAGCTATGGTCGAAGGACGCGAAGGAGATGTTTGTCCGAATTAATGCGATGATCGACCGGTATCGACCTGCGCTCATAGTGGCCGAGGACGTCCCGTTCAACGGCCGGCGAATGCGAGGTTGGTGCCGAATGAAGTCACTCCAAGACCTCGGCAAACGGCGCGGTGTGCCAGTTGAATGTGTCACCCGAGCGGCGGTGAAACGCGCCTTTGCTTCCGTAGCGACAACGAAGCAGGAGGTAGCAGTGGTACTCGCAGAGGAATTTCCCGAGCTCGAAACTATCCTGCCGAGGCCGCGCAAGCCGTGGATGGCGGAGGATCGCCAAATGAATGTGTTTGACGCCTTGGCGTTCATGATAGCGGCTAGTCGACGGGACCAGCCAGCGGCTGCGACGGCGTAGGTGTATGGGAACAAGGCAGGCTCAATGCATGCTCGTTCACCAGGTGCTAGAAAAAGATGGAGCCCACGAGTCATGTCCAACGGCGACGTTCTTGAACCCGCTTTACGGGTGACGACGAGCAACGGTGAATGGCTTCGCAGTGTGTGCCGCGCGAGGAAGTGCGACAACCTCAACTCGCTCGGAACCCCGAGTAAGCAATAAAGGAAAAACCCGAGTGCGTGTGGGCTGCACTCGGGTTCGGCCAATCGGTCTGATCACATCCCAGATGTGGTCAGCGCAATCAATTGCGATATGCTCCTAATTCTCCTCGGAAGTCGCGCAGCGGCGGTCGATTACTTCGCGACCCGACGCTTCCTCGTCTTATTGTAGTCGGGGTGTGAGCTCACCATGTCGTAAACTTCATTGATCGCTTTGAGCCTCTTTTCAAGATCTGAACGATCAGGTTGAGTTTTCCGCGACTCCTCGAGGTGTCGAATGCGCTTCATCAACTGGCTTTTCCATTTTGGGTCCTTGGTAGAAGTCAGGAACTGGCGCGTTTGAGCAAGCTCCTGATCAACGACCGGTGCGCGGTCACCTAGTTTCTTCTGCAGTTGTTCGCGATGCAACCGTAGTTGCTTTAAAAACAAGACCGACACTGGTACTGCTCCTTTCATTCAGCGGGGGTACCCGAAACATAGCATAAGCGACTGAACGAACATAGTGCCAACCGCAGTTTGTGACTTCCGTATCATGCCGGAACCGGCAAGATAGAGCATCTCTGCATCCCAATTCGAATTGATAGGCTTGATGATGGATCACCCCGGCGGTCGCCGGATGTGAATCCGTTCTTTTCATTGCGGTACCGTTGCAATCGCGCCGGCTGGTCCGAGCACGAAATGTACGGTGCGCACACCAACTCATTGAACCAGGAGGCAGAAATGTCGAAGGCATCGCTCGCGCAGGACCAACGTAGGACAGCGGGCGGCGGAAGCCGAATCAGTGCACAACCCTCGCCCGACATATTGGCACCACGGGTTGTCACCCTCATTGAGTCGGAGATTCGTCTCCGGCTCGAAGCGGCAATCAATAGGTCGTTTGTGGCGGTCCATGCTGAATCGGCCTCAGAACTGTTGAACCGTGCAGCTCGCGATCCAAATGTGCGGGCCGTTGTGGTTTCGCCAACCGCACTGCCGGAGGACCAAGATCGTCGACTCAGGTTGCTCAAGGCGCGGTGTCCGAGCGTTATCGCTATTGCCGTCGTCATGCATCCGGAGTCGATTGTCAAAGCACGATTTCTTCGATTCGGCGCGAGCGGTGTGCACCGGGTTGTTGACGTTTCCCAGGCGTCCGGGTGGACCAATCTGCGGCAGCTACTGAATGACGCCCAGGACGACCTCGCTCCGATGATTCTCCAAAAGATCATGCAGGCGTTGCCGGAGGCCAAGAGTGGGTTACGGGAATATTTTGAGGTTCAAGTGCGGATGGCGCCCAAAGTGCGTACCGTCAAAAGGGTTGCGCAAATTCTTGGTATCCAGCCGACGACGCTGATGTCTCGGTTCGACCGTGCGGGGCTGCCATCTCCCAAGTCATACTTGACCGCTGTCCGAATCGTTTACGCCGCAGCGTACCTGGAGCCGATCGGGGCGACTGTCGCGGATGTTGCGTATCGCCTGCAGTTTGCGTGTCCACAGAGCCTGGGACGTTATCTGCGAGACCGGCTCGGCGTAACACCACGCGAGTTTCGGAGACGATACAGTGTGGCCGTCGCCATCGAACGGGTATCGGAAACGCTCATTCTTCCGTACCTGGACCGCCTGCGAGAATTTGATCCACTAGCGTTGTCCAGGTGAAACGCTTGGTCAACAGGCGGAAGGGATTAGGTGGTTACCGCAGCATTGCCATCAGTTTGACATAGGGCCAGTCACGCAAGGTGACTGGTTTTCTTACGTTAGGGCCCTCGATTCAATTCAATCTGGACAAGGAAGCGGGAACGGAGTCGGCGAAGTGATTTGCATGGCGTACTAGGGAAACACCTAGGTTTGGCAAACTAGGGGTTTTCCCAATGGCGCAGACGCTTTGACGGAGCTAGATACCGTTCGTCTCCGACCGCGAGGTTCGCATGGGCGGATTTCATCCCTCCTGGCAGGCGGCCGCGAGGAGGCAGTACTCTCCGAACGGCACAGTCCATTCATCGTGTATTCAGCCTAGCCCCAGTGGGCGGCGGTACGGGGTTGCATGTATGATGACCGAGTCCTCATCTCATATGGCACGCGAGGCAATGTGAACCGAGGACAGATTCGTTTGGTCGGGGCTCCGGAAGAGAGTTCGGATATCGAGGCGAGGCCGTGCGCCGGCGGTACATGGTACGAGGCGATCGCTGCCTACGCGCCGCTTGGCATCTTGCCTGGCGATTTGGTGCTGCATCATCCCAATAGCGAATGGCCTTTGGAGGTTGTACGGTCGCTTCCCGTGGGCAAGCTGGCAGTATTTCGGCACGCTTTGGCGATCGGGGCGCTTCGCCTGCCTAACGGGTCCGGCTCTGGTCACGGTACATAGCCCGTTACGACAAGCACCCGAGTTCTTTGGACAATGGCCTATCGCTGAAAATCCCACCCGTCTCGCCCCATGTTGCGGCGTGATTAAGAGTCGGCCACAGCTTGGATCTGTCAGGTCGATGGCTGAGTGTGACTTGAGCTGCCCCGGCCGGCGTGAACGAACGGCGCCATAAGTACCGCCGCGAGTTATGGCGGACCGCCTCGAGACGCTGAAGTGGTAGGTTCACAGCTTTGCGGTGTATTACTTGATGGTCGTGGATTGGCAGCCAGAATCAGAACTCACTCTGGAAGGTTGACACCCAGCTAGTTCGGCGACTCATTTGTAACGGGCCGATGTAGGACAATGCCAGGAGGTTCACGGATCGCTCGGTCTCCTCGGCGTGGAGAATAGTCGTCAGCTCTCATCTGTCGAATCACCGATGCGGTGGGCGTCGAGGGTGATCGGACGAAATCTGGAGCGGGTGGGATTGAGCAGATGCCAAGTGGATATGTTGCGGCGATAGCAGACGCCTGCGTGGTCAGGAGCTCGTACCTTTTTGATTCGACAGCGTCCTTCATGGGAATGCATCGTCAGCATTTCGGGGGTTACTTCTTGCGCTTCTTTGCGGGCGCACCGCTCGTTCAGGTAAATTTGATAGGAGCTGCTGACGACCAATGAGTCGAGCAGACCTAATCCCTTGGCTTTCCGAAAACAAGCAATGGGTATTCTCAGGCGTCGGCGTATTTATTGTTTCTGGAGTTATGATAGCCGGCCGATCAATTGTAAGGTGGGCGCAATTCCGACGTCGCGCCGCTCAACATGCAGCCAGAAAGTCGAAGGTGCTCGCCGGACACGAGGCGCGTGCAGCCATAGTGTTGCAGAACTGGCTCCAGCTTGAGTTGGCGGTTGTCGAAGCGGCCCATAGAGTGGGTTGCTTTGGTTCACCGAATTCATACATGGCTCGACGCCTCCGAGAACTTGGCCTCATGAGCGATGAACAATTCGCAACCTATCTACACTTGGCGGAAATCGCAGGCCGGGTTGCGAGCGGACGACGAGGAGCTATTGGGCCTGAAGACGCTGCACGATATCCACTCGTCACAGCGCCCCTGATTCAGGCAATCCTCGCGAGGCCTTCGCAACGCTAGCACGGGTTGTGGTGTCGACAAAACGTTGTTTCCAAGGAGTTGTGTGCATATCTGCCTCATTGAAGCCACTTGGCATAAGGATCTCGTGGCCGAAATCCGCCGAGGTTTTGTCGCCGAGATTTGTCGAGACGGCGATGCCCGTGTTGAGGTGGTCACTGTCCCTGGGATTTTTGAGATTCCGCTTCAGGCCAAACTCGTGTCAAAGCGAGGTCGGGTTGATGCGATCGTCGCTGCGGGCGTGATTGTCACAGGTGGGATATATCAATACGAGTACATTGCTTCGGCCGTTGTATGTGCACTAATGGATATTCAGGTGGAGTTTGAAGTCCCGATTCTCTCTGCGTTGTTCACACCGCTAGAATCAGCTGATGTCGAAGCCGAACGCTACTTCCTTCGGCACGCAGAGCTGAAAGGTCGCGAGGTGGCGGATGCCTGTCGGCAAGTTCTTGGTTTGGCCAGGCATTCGAGTAAGTCTCCGAAACTATCACGGAGTGCGGATACGATCATACGGAAACGTCGAGGCGATGAGTCTGAATCGAGTTGAAGCAGGTACATGCGCAATGCTAATGGTCTTGGAACCAAGCCGGGGTCTTTGTGGCCGTTCGGCTTCTTCGCATGAAAAGTCGACCACTCCGGTTGCCGAGACTGCTGATTCAGCCCTAGTGCATGAAGTATGGTGTGCCCTCCTTTACTCAGGGTGCTCGACCCGGATCTCCGTGGCGCGATCCCGCTGCGGCCACTGGGGCCATCCGCGATGCTAGATAGCGCGTCGCTGGTCGCAATCACTCTCAGACGCGATGGCTTCCGAACATAAATTAGGCTGCGTGACTGAAATGCAATTCCCGAAACGTCAAACAAATGGGACTTGCGTAGAGGTTGTAGCGTACAATCAGGAGCGTCGTCTGGGCGCCGAGAGATATTATCTTCTCTTTGCGAACAACCGAGTGCCGCTAGTTCGTCACTGTGTGAGCGACAGCTTCACGACGGTGACGTCGTATCCGATGCCGACCAGCAACACGTAGGTGCCAGGCGCAGCGGTCGCGCTTGCCGAAACCGACAACAGTGCGACATTGCCTCCGTGGATCGGGCCGGAAGTGGTGGCGGAGGCCATTCCACTTGGTGCCCCATCGATCTGAACCGCAACGTCTCGCTGACTGCCCAGGGCATTGGCAGGAGGTTCGCGAATCACTCAATCTCCTCAACGTGAAAAAAGGCGGTAGATCTCACCGGTCGAATCACCGGATCGGGGGGAGTCGATGGTGATCGCGTAGGTTGAGGGTGGGCTTTCGGCACCAAGCGGTGTAGGCAGGTAAAGCGGACCACATAGGTCGCGACTGGTTGGCACCGGGAATCCCGAGCAAGGACTGCACTCGCCGCACGGGCTTTGGACTGCGAGAAGCGAATTTGCCTCAGGGATTGCAGCGTGTAAAGTATGGACGGGTAGCGTGATTCCCATGTATGGACGCCGAATGGCCCAATGTTGCAGCGTGTTACAGGTATTGCAATCATGACGAACATGCTTGATCTTCAATCCGCTTGCTCACACCACCATTCCCGAGGAGATCGTGCTTATGACGCAACGTCGCCTGCGCGTAAATGCGCTCGTCGTTATGCTGGCAGGTGTAGCCTTCCTGGCCCTGCCGCCTGCGGCGCACGCAAAAGTGTATGCAGTGTGGGACACCGGTGGACGGTGCTCTGCTTGCTACGATGATGGAGATAGTCCGCAATGTGCGGATGGAAACCAAGCGGACTTAAACGATGACTGCCTCGAGGTGTGCGGTCAGTGCTACGGTACGGCGACCACATGCATGGAGGGGACAAGTTCTAACTGCTACCCCGCGAATTTCGGCAATCATCACGTAGACTGCTACTATACCTGCTGAGTGCTTTGACGGGCTCTCGGCGGTCCTGTTTCCGATGGGCCTGAATACATGCTGGTAACCTTCGATCGTGGGGACTAACCGTGAGCAAGCTTACTGATTCATTGGTTACTGGGGTGATGGTCGCGACCGCTCTCGCCGTGGGGGCGGCCGCGATTCATCACGAGTTTTTTACGCAACGTGCGCAACCGCCGATACCAATGAAAACCGTCTTTCAACCCACGTGGAAGGATCTGAGCGCGTACGGGCACTGGATTGGAGACAGCACCGCAAAGGTGCGGTTGGTTGAGTTTGGCGAGTTCGAATGTCCCTACTGTCGGCGATTTGAAATAGCGTTTCGGCAGGCGCAAGTGCAAGCCGGCAATGCAGTCGCGTTATTGTTCGTACAGTATCCGATTCCAGGGCACAAATTTGCAAAGCGTGCAGCGCTCGCCGCCGAATGTGCCTCACAATGGGGAAAATGGGAACCGTTTCATGATGTAATGTATGCGCAGCAGGACTCCTTGGGAATTAAGAGTTGGTCGGCGTTCGCTGCGGATGCTGGCGTCAAGGATACAATTGCGTTTAACAAGTGTCTGTCCGCGTCGACTACATCAGTATTCATCGACTCCGGCGTCGCGATTGGCAAGAGGTTCAAGATCCATGGCACGCCGACGCTCCTCGTGGACGGGTGGCAATACCCCGGCTTGGAAGCCGACTCGTTGGCAGGCATCATACTTCGTGAAGTCAAAGAGGGCCCGCCTAAGGCTGGGTCGAAGTAGGCTCGCAATCGATTGGCAGCTTGCGCCTGATCAAAAAACGATTTCTTGCCTTGCGCCTATTAGAGTAGTTCTAGCGGAGGGACAATGAACAGGACAGTCTTGGTAATCGCGCTCACTACGACCATTGTGGCGCCCGCGTATGCAATTCAGGCGGGCGCCCCCGACGCAGTCGCACTGAAAGCACAGAATGGGCAACTTGGGGATTCTCTTGGCCCGTTCACCTCGGTGCGCGAATTGCGCAACGGATTGGTTTTGGTGGCCAAGGACGCGACAGGCCTTTGGTTAGGCGATTTTGGTGCAGGCCGATTTGAGAAGGTATCCGGAGTTACGACTGGTGGACGGTCGGCGACTACTTACGCTTTGGGGGGGGACTCCACGGTTGTCCAGGTGAGCCGAAACTGGATCCTCCTGGTTGGTCCGGCGGTCAGCAAAACCCTTTCGCTCTCAGATTCAAGTCTTGGACCCTCTGGTACGGTTCTCGGTCTCGACACGCTCGGAACCTTACTGAAGTCCGTTGAGGCAACTCAAGGCGACTCGGTCCCACTGTTGAGTATTGCGCGAAAAACTGGGACCTCGCGATTGCTGACCAGACTCTATCGCGGACCGGCGGACTACCTTCGGTCGGTTCGAGAGTACGCTACCATCTTTCCAGATGGATGGATCGCCGTGCTTCGCGCACAACCGTGGCGAGTCGACTGGCTGCAACCAGATGGAAAATGGATTCACGGCGCCCCGCTACCGATTCCCCAAACGATCCTTGATGCTCGCGAAAAGGCGTTCATTTCTCAGCTGGAAGCTCCATTCCGCGGTTCAGGGTCTAGCCGGCCGGACAGCGACTTTCCGCGCGTGCGCGAGCCATTCGAGACGGGATTAGCATTGCTGGCAGCACCGAACGGTGTTCTACTGATCGAGCGAACGCCACATGCTGACGAACCCGGCAGGACATACGAAATCGTTGATCGAACTGGTGCTTTGGTCGGGGCGGTAGAGGTAAATGGGGGTGATCATATCGTCGGCTTCGGCCGTTCGTCCGTTTACGTGCGCTCAAGCCGGGGAGATAGATGGCCTGCAAGGCTGGAGCGGCACCCCTGGCCGTAAGCGTGGCCCGCCAACTCGATGTGAATCGGTGCGTGTTAGTTTGGGCTTTGATTCTCGTCGGTTCGCCTGTTGCTGCTCAATCTCCGGTAGTGATGCACGGTGGTGTTAGGGATGTGACGGGGGCGCCGGTCGAGAACGCAGAGGTCTCGTTCGTTGGAGCCGCGAGTCATCAGCAAGCGATTGCACACAGCGATTCCAGCGGGCGTTTTACAGTGGTGTTTGGCGAGATGGAGGCCGCGTATGTGCTTTCGGTGCGCAAGGCCGGGTACGGGCCGTTTGCCCAAGTTGTACGACCTACAGGGAACAATGAAATAAACCTTCCGACGATAGTCTTGCCTGGCGGTCCGAACGTCCTAAAGCCGCTCGAGGCGAGAGCAAACCGTTCGACAAAGGTCGTGTTAGCACCCAGTGAAACACAACTTCCGAACGCCTCTCAACTAGAAGCGAGAGGAAGCAATGCGATTCTTCCGGACCCGAGCGATCTGAGCGGCCTTGTCGCGCTCCTCGCAGGCGTCTTTGCTACCGGAGACTCCGGGTACTCAGTCTTAGGTGCTCTGCCATCGCAGAACAACACCATAGTTGATGGCACGTCGTACAGTGGATCCTCGGTTCCTCGTGACGCGATGGCATCAGTCGGTCTGATTACAAATTCGTCTGATCCGTCTCGAGGCCAATTCGCTGGGGGGCAACTTTCGGTTGTCACGAGGGGCGGCGACGCGGTTTTTGGCTCGACACTGCGAGCCCAAGGTGTCAGCAAAGCGCTCGCATGGGGAGATCCTGCGGCGCCGTCCAGTCCTCCGTCAATAGGGTCGCTCAGCGGGTTCATAGGCGGTCCAATTGGTCGCAAGGGCCTGCGGTACTTCCTCGCGATTGATGCAAACAACCAAGCATCGACGCCGAGCTCGCTCGTCTCTCCGCTTCCATCACTGCAATCCGCACGCGGCGTCTCTCTTGATTCGGTTCGCGCGCTTACCAACGTTCTAACGTCACTTGGGATACCCCTAGCGACTCTCCATACCGACGCTGCCTCGACCAAAGGGTCAGTCTCAGGCCGCGTAGATCTTCGTTTCTCTAGTACCGTCGCATTCAGCCTGACGGGTCTTGGAAATTGGCGGAAGAACGACGGTTTAGGTATTGGTGAGCTCAGCTACCCTAGCACTTCGAGCTCTAGCCAGTCCAGCGTTGTGAGGATTACACTGAACGGGAACGCGTATGTCGGCCGCGTATTAGACGCGATTCACGTCGCTGTAACACAGAATACGAATTCCAGTGATCCTTATCTACAGTTCGCCTCAGGCTCAGTATTGGTTGGTACGTCGTATGATGACGGCCGAGTTGGATTAACGTCGCTTCGGTTTGGCGGGGCGTCGAGGCCCTCGCTCGCTCTGACCGTTCATTCCGCTGAAGTTCGCAACGAACTTAGCTGGACGACGACAGGCCGTTCGAATCAGATCAAGCTAATGCAGGACTTCCAGTTGGAGTCGGAGGATTTCGCTCAGCGGCCGAACAGCGCTGGCTCGTATGTGTTCACGTCGCTCGAGTCGTTGAAGGCGGGTAGCCCAGCCACCTTTACCCGAACGCTGACTGGCACCAGCTATCACGGTGCCGCCGCCGTTGGAGCGCTTTCTGCTGGATCGACGTGGCGAATCGTTCCGAGCGTCTTTGAGATCGAAGGCGGGATTCGAGCGGATCTCCGTACGTTCCAGGGGCAGTCAGTGTATAACCCAACCGTCGACTCGTTGTTTGGAACGCGCACCGATCATCTGCCGCTCGATTGGGGCATCTCGCCTCGATTTGGGTTCTCGTGGAGTCCCGCTACGAAGAGAGATTCTCGCGCTCCTACCGGAATAGTCCTTGTGTTCGCTAATGGCAGTACCGCGCGCGCTGGATTTGGCCAGGGAACCGACGCGGCGGGCGTTGCGATCGCGGCGGCGAGTGAGCCGGTCCGAGTGGATGGTGACTTTGGGGCGTATAGGGGCGCTATCTCTCTTGACAGAGTTGCCGGCGTATCGCACGCGAACGGGCTTCAAAGTGACGGTCGGACCCTTACATGTGTTGGTCCTGCAGTTCCAGTGGTCATCTGGAATGCTCCGATCTCCCCCAGTGAATGCGCCGATGGCAGCCAGGTAGGAGTATTTGGCGCATCACAAGGTAGGGTAACCGTATTTGGTCACGATTTCGCGGCGCCGGTGACATGGCGTAGCAGCCTTCGCATCGGAGGTTTGCGAGTTGGTGGCTGGGCTGTCGTTCCGAGCGTCACATACTCGCAAGGTAAAAATGTGGAAAGCGACGTCGATCTCAATTTGCGGCGGGCGCCGGGATTTGTTCTCCCAGCGGAAGGCAGCCGGCCGGTATACGCGAGTAGTATGGCGGATATTGACGCTAGTACCGGTCTGTTTGCTCCGGGTTCCACTAGGGTATCGAACATATATGGGCCAGTAATGGAACTTCGGTCGGACCTTTCATATCGCGCTGGCCAATTCACCGTTGCAATCGCAGTACCTGCGTCCAGCCGCGGACCGAGAGCATACCTAACGTATTCGTTGAATCCACAATCTATTAGCAGCCGGGGGTTTAGCGGAACAACCGCGGGGAATCCGTTCGACGTTGAATCGGCCTCCGCACAGCAGCCATTACATCAATTTATTGTCGGCATCTCCGGTGTTCGGTTGCCCTTGTTCCTCATCTCTGCGCGGCTAAGCGTCCTTTCAGGTACCCGATTCACCCCGATGGTTGCCAACGACATCAACGGCGATGGTAATGCGAACGATCGGGCGTTTATTTTTGATCCGGCACGCGTCACCGACACTTTGTTCGGGCGACAGCTCGCGCAAGTAATGGCTGGCGCAACAAGCCAGAGCCGAACCTGTCTCGTATCGCAAGTCGGTAGGATCGCTGCGGCAAATAGTTGTTCTACGCCGTGGCGAGCTCAGCTAGATTTAGCCACTACAATGTCGCTGCCCTCCTCTTTTCGCTTCGGCAGTCGGCTTCGAATAACGGCCAACATCCTCAATGCGACCGCAGGCATCGTTAGGGCATTTCATCTGGAGAATACGCTATTCGGACGTTCCACAGCAACCGCCGCAGTTGATCAACGGTTGCTTTATGTGACCGGCTTCGACTCCGCGACAAAGTCGTTCAGGTACCGCGTCAATGAATCATTCGGCGATCCGGTTGAGTACGGTCGAGGGCGGGCTGCGCTGGCCCCGACCGAGCTCCAACTTGGCGTGGAAGTGAAGCTCGGTCGGCTGCCGGCTCCAGCCGCGCTGATCGTTGGGGATGCGGCGACCGATACAGTAGTACGAATCGGGCAGATTCGGGCCATTATTCTGCAATCGGTTGGTGTTGAAGACTGCGTCGATCAAATACTCGCCAGGCGCGACACGCTCGGTCTCACGGTTGATCAGCTGATCTCAATACAATCGATCGGTCGAGAGTGTCGATCCCAAACGGATGCGATCATGCGGCCGATCGTGGAGTATGCGCTCCGTCGGGGTGCGAAACTAACCCGCGACGATTTGAGTCAGCGGCTCGGGGACACTCGCATCGTGATTCAGAATGCAGTTAATGTGTCTATTACGAAGGGGATCAGCTACCTTACCTCGGATCAACGAGATCTTCTTGAGGAGTTACGAAAACCTCGTCGCCCTTAACGAAGGTGCACGTTAGTCGCGGATGTAACGCTTCCCTCGTCGTGAGTCCATTCAGGATCGTAGGGTGCTGTGTCCTGCTCCGGCTGTGCCGGGTGTCCGCCAGCCCAGCCTGGCGTGTGGCCGCTGGGTGTTTTACTCGGTCCGCCACGCTTCGATGATGGCCCGTGCCTACTCGATGGTCCGGAAGTGCTGCGCGGAGCCTAGGCCTGCAGCAAGTTCCCAATTCGCAGGAGGAGTGCCTGTTGACTCACACCAAAGTCGTACGCGAGGTCAGTAAGCACGCACGAAATGTCGGGAGTAACTGTTTCGTCACTCCATGATATAAGGCCAATTGACTCTAGGCGCGGAATAAGGCGGCTAGCAGGCATAAGAAGCTCGGCGGCGAACTGATTCGCTTCGATCTCTTCGCGGTCCGTTCCTAGGGCTGAAACCGCGTTTCTATAGCGCACAACGTTCCTACCATCTGCGTGTGGTTTGGTATATTCGTGTAGCAACAGGTGTCCAAGTTCATGGGCGAGCGTGAATCTTTGGCGTTCAGGTGAATGTCTCTTGTTGACAACGATCATCCATCGAGCAGAAGATTCTGGAGACGGCGGAATAAGGAGACCAGAAACATCATCCGGGAGGTTGTCGCGAAAAATCATCGCGTGCGAGCGTGCTAGCTCTCTTACGTTGACCGGAGGGCCCATCTTCGATGGGTTTTTCTCCAGTAGCAATTCCGCAGCTTGGGTGGCGCGGTTACGGGCAGCCACTAGTTGTCCTCACCTTGAAGGTCCGCCAGCTCAGCATCGACGTTGTCAAGCCCACCTGGAAGTCTCGCCTTGTCGACAAACGCTAGAATCTGGCTTTCGCTACTACGCGCGATCCCCGAGTCGATCGGAAGCAATACAACGTTGTCAGTTAGGACGACTTTTTCATCAGGAAGTAACTCGGAAATCGGTACGCCTAGCTCTTCCGCCGCTGCGTAGAGCTGGTCCAAAAAGACTCGGTGTCTACCGTTTTCGATATTACTTATGCTGGTTCGGCTGACTCCGAACGCATCAGCTAAAGCTGACTGACCTTTCCGAGGTCGAACGCCTTGCCGAGTCGCTTGGAGTTTCTTACCGAAGGCGGCTTGAACACGTCGGCGAAGCGCTAACTGTTTGTCTGATGTACGATTGCCCATATCCTAAAGATGGGCTAATGACACGCAGTGTCAAGTGGCACTTTGCGTAAGTTTAGGAGGTAAACGTCTACTATTAAGGAGTGCCCGGTGGGACTTGACTTCGCTCGAACCTGGAAATAACTTGGTAACGAGCTTTGATCGGAACGACACACGTTAACACGAGGGTATTGGAATGACTAAGCCACAATACTTTTTTTTCGTTGACAACGACAAGTACGAGTGGGATAAGCCGACCGTGACGGGTGCCGACCTTCGGGTACTCGCTGCGATACCATCTGGCGCGCAAATCTTTCTCAAGGTGCCTGGTAAGCCAGATGTCCCCGTTATTGATTCCACGTCGATCAATCTGGCTGAGCATCACGGACCTGCAAAGTTCTCTACTCAAGCTGTCGGTTCTCAGGCAGGGCGAGGCGATTTTGCCATTGTTGCTTGAGTCGGACTATGAACGGCTCCGTGAAGCTGGTTTAGATGTCGCCGAAGATGAAAACCAACGGTTTCTGATCTTCTTGCGGGTCCAATTGACACCTGGCTTGTATACGGTCTCCGAATGCGATGTATTGGTGGTGATTCCACACAACTATCCGCAGGCCGGCAACGACATGTTTTGGACTTCACCACCACTGCGGAGGAGTGACGGACGAACAATCCCCCAAATGATGGAGTATGGGGGAGGGGATAGCCGGAGGTGGAATGGTCGGGAATTCTGTCGTTGGTCTCGCCATTGGGATGCGTCGTCCCCAGCGGTTTGGAAGCCGGGCACCAGTGACGTGATGTCAGTTTATTTGCGGGTTGCGTGGGCTCTCGAGCACCCGGACGGTTCGTGACAGCGCCGCGGATTACAGTACTGGCGTCTCAGCACGATGAACTCCAAGCGTACTTCGCCGGCGCTGACGACGGGCATGAGCGGCCAGCCGCCATTCTTTTCAAGCGGATCGAAATGAGTGTCCCCGGTCTTCCGAGCTCCACGCGGTACGTTGCGGTGGAAGTTCATCCTTTCGACGATGTGTGGATCACCGGTAGTTCGTCATCGCATGTGGCGTTCAAACTCGAACCGCTACGGGAATTCTTCCGTCGGTGTGAGGAACGCTCGCTTGTGTTCGGTTTCGCGCACAGTCATCCAACTGGATATCCAACATTCTCGGAGATTGATGTCGCCAACGAGCAGACTCTGCTTTCGGCGATTTCAAATCGCAATGGCCGCGACGTAGAACTTGTTGCGCTTCTTTGGTCTGGGCAGACGTGGACGGGTAGAATTCGGTCCACGCATGATCCTCTGCTCGCCCACGACGCTCGGCACGTCCTCGTACCGAATCGACCACTGGCCGTTCACCGCCGTAGGGTCGATTCGACTGGCGACGACGAGGTACTTCTTCGGCAGGTGGCTGCATTCGGTTCAGCGTTTGTAAACACGATGCGATCTCTCCGAGTTGCCATCGTGGGTGCTGGCGGGACGGGAAGTGCAGTGGCAACGACTCTTGCGCGGTCAGGAATTGTGGAATTCGTGCTGATAGATCCAGATACACTCGAGACAAGCAATCTAAACCGCGTCCGTGGGTCGACACGCGGTCAAGTTGGTGAGAATAAGGCAAGTGCGCTAGCGCAGTATCTCACGGGACTTGGATTGGGGGTCACCGTTGGAATCATCCCCGACCGCGTTGATTCGGCAGAAGGCGTTGATGCGATCGCTAGCTGTGATGTGGTGTTTGGGTGCACAGATGACCAAATCGGTCGAGAGCTTTTGAGTCTCGCCACCGCTGCCTACGCCCAACCATATATCGACATCGGTCTTGGGGGTCGGATTGATCACCGCATCAGCGGCCAACCTTACCTGCGATACCATTTCGGGCGCATCAGCACCATGCTCCCCGAGGCAGGCGAATGCTTATTCTGTCAGGGGGTAGTAAGTGAACCCCAGATTCGGCGCCAGTATGCTCTGCGGGAGGATCCGACTATGAATCCGGCGGAGGAGCGGGAGCGATACATCGTCGGTGGGCAGGACGAGGCGCCTGGTGTCGGACCATTCACGGGGACCGTAGCGGACTTCGGCGTTACATCACTCTATGACCTGATCTCACCATTTCGACGGTATCCTGCGGAAATCCGCTGGGACGCGTTCACTGTCGATTTTGTAAAGTTGGATTTTCAAAGCGAAACGCCTCGATCCGACGCAAGTTGTCCATATTGCGGAACACGTGAATTCCTCCTGATGGATGAGACGTTCCGACTCAATAGGCCGGCTTTAGGGAGGCGAAATGCTCGAGAATGACGGCTGGCTGCAATGGTTGAGGCGCCGTCGGCTCGAACGACGTCTAATCCATTGGTTTGCGTCGCAGCCATTGCCGCCGATCGCGTTTTCTGACGTCACCGTTTCCGCGACGCCACCCTCCGGCGCGCCAATACACGCCAATATGTTCTTTGAGGTGGTCCATCGGGGTAAATCTCGGTGGGTCATTTTTGTGTGTCCGTGTGGGTGCGGCAGTGTCATCACGCTTTCGTTGCAGCGATCGCATGCCCCTCGTTGGGTGTTGGAGAAGACGGCGAACAATCGACCCTCCCTTCTACCATCTGTCTGGCGGACTACTGGATGTCAAAGCCACTTTTGGGTTCATGATGGGCGTGTGTACTGGTGCGGATCGGACGAACCTTCACATGATATCCAAGATGCGAATGATGAGTGAGGAGCGACTGAATCGACCCGAGTTGATCATCGGCCTTGTGCGTCCGCTTGGAATTCCTCTTGATAAGATCGAAGCGGAGATTCAGTATCAGCTCGGTCGGTTTGGTTACGTTGTCGAAACCATTGTGATATCCGCGTTGCTTCAGCACTCGACGCACTGGATTGCGGAACCCGACAAGACCGAACGAGATCGCGTGGAACATCAGCAGAGGCATGCGCTCGCGCTCCGGAAAGATGGTGGTGCAGAAGTTCTGGCTCGTGCAGCGATTGCCGAGATTCGTCGGAGACGAATGAGTAAGAGTATGAACCCGAATGTATTGGCCGGTTCGGTCGCATACCTGCTTTATGATCTCAAGCATCCTTCCGAAATAGCTACTCTACGAAACGTTTATGGATCGTCGTTCGTGGTCATTGCGCCGCACGCCCCAGAGACAAGCCGAATCGAGTGGCTCGCAAAGTCAATGGCTGTCCATGCAGATCGGACAGAGCCGGACGCCACCATGCTCAACGACGCGCAGGCGCTAGTTGTGAACGACGATAAGCAGCAGCAACTCGAATCAGGATTCGAGCGACTGGGACAGAGCACCAGAGACACCCACCCGCTCGCGGATTATTTCGTTGATGCGTCGAATGGCGGCGAGGTATCACTCAGCCGGTTCTTTGATCTGCTGTTTGCAAATCCGACGATCTCACCAACGTACGGTGAAATCGCAATGAACCAAGCGTACGCGGTTTCGCTCCGCTCGTCCGACGAGAGGCGACAGGTCGGTGCTGTAATCGTTCGCACGTTTGCTGAGAAGGCTCATGGGTTTGAGAAGGACTCGGCAATTATTGCATCGGGGGCAAACGAAGTACCGCGCCGAGGCGGCGGCTATTACTGGGAAGGTGACTCGCCTGATTGTAGAGACCAATCGATGAAGCAGCAAAACCAGGGCAAGGACGTTGAAGCCGGGATCAAGTTGGACGCTGCCAGGGAAATCGTTGGGCTCATGAAGAAAAGTGGGTGGCTAGCGTCAAAGTTCGAGCTGGAAGATGATGTACCGCTCGGCGCCCGATTGTTTGATCTGTTAAAAGACACTCAATTCGGGAATATTAGCGAGTTCATGCGACAAGTGCATGCTGAAATGGCTGCAATTGTCGATGCCGCAATTAGAGGCGTGCCGCTTCGGGGTACAGAGATGTACGTAACAACATTTCCATGCCACGGTTGCGCCAAGCATATAATTGCTGCTGGGCTGCGACGAGTTGTATACCTTGAGCCCTATCCGAAAAGCCGCGCAACAATGCTGCACGGCGATGAAATGGTAGTCGATGATTATGATCCGAATCCTCGAGGTGACTACAAGGTACAATTCGTGCCATTTTCAGGGGTTGCTCCTCGTCAATTTGCTCGGTTCTTCTCAATGCGGACGCGCGGGTGGAAGAACGCGCGAGGCCTCGACAAGTGGCGTGACGATCTCGAAAAGTTGGAGCCCGTTGGTGTCGTTCCGCGCGCAGATCTGAGCTATACCGCGTTGGAATGTGAGGAGGAGCGCAAGCTGCCAGCTAGCTACCAATGGGAAATGGAACGGTCACACACGCCACCGACGTGAATTGGCCCGTAGGCAAGAACTGCCGATGGAGCGACGCTGCCTTGATCCGTTATGACACAACGGCTGATTTCAGCGGCGTCGTAACCACCACCTCCGGGATCAACTATACCGCGGTAGCACACTTCGACTCGATCGAGCGCGAAGCAGTTACTGGCGACAGCATGAGAGCGGTAGGCATGTCCACCGGTGAGATAGCGCGCGGCTTTACGGGGGGTGTGACCGATACCATGCATCCTGATGATCGGATTAGCTGGTGAATCGTGCAAGTGCCAGTTTCCCAGCCCCGATCCTGTCATTGAGAAGAATACAAGGTGCATCTTGAAGCGTCGTAATCGGGTTTTAGTATGGGCGCTGGAGCCCTTGGGGCCTAAGGTGTGAGTCCAGGCTGGCCCTCGGGTCGAATCTGCAATACTCCGCGAAAACGTTATCCGACAAGCGCAGTGCCTTGCATTGCCCCGCTAGATGGTTCGAAGGTCGACAGTCCGTAAATCTACGATGGCACGTCAGAACGAAATTGTTACAATGTGTTTATGGATGAACCGTCGCCCGGCAAAATGGACCTGATTCCGAGCCGCCTCGACATGGCTAGGGAGGCTGTTGACCGCGCGTTGCAGCTGATTCCGCAAGACCATTATCCCGAGGCCAGAGCGTGCCTTGAAGATGCCCAGCATGTCATTAATGGCATACTTCGGAAATTCCCGCCCCGTGTGAAGGCCCACGAATAGTGAACGGCGATCCGTGGGTTCTCCTCGATACCTACCTCGTC
>Ga0163162_10001925_pt1 | contig 19551 bp, 16 predicted proteins | sample S55metaG_FD_115310 | JGI IMG/M metagenome (GOLD analysis project Ga0163162, IMG submission 115310) | Switchgrass rhizosphere microbial communities from Kellogg Biological Station, Michigan, USA - S5-5 metaG | ecosystem: Host-associated > Plants > Roots > Rhizosphere > Soil | place: USA...
CGGTTTCTAGCTTTCCGCCAATGTCGGCAACAGTTCGCAACAACGATACGGCGCATCCCAAAATCTGGCCGTTCGAGGAGGCTGCCAAGGTCGCGCGCCGGCTCGCCGCCAAGGGCACAGACCACGCTCTGTTCGAGACTGGCTACGGTCCGTCCGGCCTGCCGCATATCGGCACGTTCGGCGAGGTCGCACGCACCACCTGGGTGCGCAACGCTTACCACGTGCTGACCGGCCTGCCGTCGCGATTGATCGCGTTCAGCGACGACATGGACGGGCTGCGCAAGGTGCCGGACAACGTGCCGAACAAGCCGCTGCTCGAAGAAAACCTCGGCAAGCCGCTCAGCCGCATCCCCGATCCGTTCGGTTGCCACCAAAGCTTTGCCCACCACAACAACGCGATGCTCCGCGCCTTCCTCGATCAGTTCGGTTTCGACTACGAGTTCGTCTCGGCCAGCGATCGCTACAATGGCGGCGGCTTCGACGAGGCACTGAAGAACGTGCTGCGCCACTTCGACGCGATCATGGGCATCATGCTGCCCACGCTGCGCGAGGAGCGCCGCAAGACTTATTCGCCGGTGCTGCCGGTTTCGCCGACCAATGGGCAAGTGCTGCAGGTTCCGATCGAAGTGGTCGACGCCTGCGCCGGGATCGTGCGCTTTACCGACGTGACCGGCGCCGTGGTCGAACAGTCGATCCTCGGCGGGCAATCGAAATTGCAATGGAAGGTCGATTGGGCGATGCGCTGGGTTGCGCTCGGCGTCGATTACGAGATGTGCGGCAAGGATCTGACCGACAGCGTCACCCAGTCGGGCCGCATCGCGTCGGTGCTCGGCGGGCGGCGTCCGGAAGGACTGATCTACGAGCTGTTCCTCGATCAGAACGGCGAGAAGATCTCCAAGTCCAAGGGTAACGGCCTGACCATCGAACAGTGGCTGGACTATGGCAGCGAGGAAAGCCTCGGCTTCTATCTGTTCCGCGAACCCAAGAGCGCGAAGTCGCTGCACGTCGGCATCATTCCGCGCGCCGTGGACGAATACTGGCAGTTCCGCGAAAAGCTGGGCAACCAGCCGGTGGAACAGCAGCTTGGCAACCCGGTGTGGCACCTGCTGCGCACCAACGGGTATCACGGGGGGGCGGAGGATACGCTGCCGGTGACCTATGGCCTGCTGCTCAACCTCGTCGGCGTGCTGGGCGTCCATGCCAGCCGCGATCAGGTGTGGTCGTACCTCGGCAACTATGTGCAGAATGCTGACGCGGCGGCGCACCCGGCGCTGGATTCACTCGTCACCCGCGCGCTCGCCTATAACCGCGATTTCATCGCCCCCACGCTGCAGCGTCGGAAGCCTGAGCTGAACGAGGCCGCCGCTCTCGCCGCGCTCGATGAGGAACTGGCTGCCACCAGCGAGGACGTGGGTGCCGAGGCGCTCCAGAACATCGTCTATGAAATCGGCAAGGACCCCCATTTCGGGATCGAATCGCTGCGCGACTGGTTCAAGGCCCTGTACGAAACTCTGCTGGGATCGAGCCAGGGACCGCGCATGGGCAGCTTCATCGCGCTCTATGGTGTCGCCAACACCCGGCGCCTGATCGCGGAAGCACTCGATGGCGACGAAAAGCCCGACACCTGAAACGTTGGCCCAGGAATTGCTGGGCCGCAATTTCGAGGAACTCGGCCCGGAAGAACAACGCGTGCTGGAACGCGTGGCTTCCGGTGAGATCGAAGGCTGCGATGCCGATGAAACCGCTACGGTGAATCAGACTTTCGGTGACCGGCTGGCCGATCGCGTGGCGGCGGTAGGCGGCAGTTGGGGGTTTATCGTCGTGTTCTCGGGCGTTCTGCTCGCCTGGATGCTGGTGAACAGCAAATGGGCTGTCGGGCTGGTGCCCGAATGGGACCAGTACCCCTATGTGTTCCTGAACCTGATGCTGTCCACCGTGGCGGCGCTGCAAGCACCGGTCATCATGATGAGCCAGAACCGGCAGTCGCAAAAGGACCGGTTGACCGCGCACCACGATTATGAAGTGAACCTGCGCACCCAACTCGAAATCGTGCAGCTGCACCGCAAGATCGACAAACTGTTCAACAAGATGGGCCAGCTATCGGGGCAGGTCGAGGACGTGGCTGCAAACACGGAGGCGGTGGTCAGCGAAGTGGCCGGCGTACCGATCGCCAGTTCGGCTACGGCGTAACGCCGCCTGCGGCGATCCAGCGATCGATCTTGGCTTCCAGCACCGGCAGCGGCAGTGCGCCGCTGCCGAGCACCTGATCGTGGAACGCGCGGATATCGAAACGCGTGCCAAGTTCGGCCTCAGCCTTGCGGCGCAGCCGCTGGATGGTCAGCGCACCGATCTTGTAGGCCAGCGCTTGCCCCGGCGTGGCGATGTAGCGATCGACTTCGGCGGCGGCGTCGCTGCGGCCCACGCCCGAATTGGCGAGCATGTAGTCGATCGCCTGTTCGCGATTCCATCCCTGCGTGTGCAGCCCGGTATCGACGACCAATCGCATCGCACGCAGCATCTCGTCGTCCAACGTGCCCCAATGCTGCATCGGATCGTTGTACAGCCCCATCTCGTAACCCAGCGTTTCAGCGTAGAGCGCCCAGCCCTCGACATAGGCGGTGTTGCCGCCGAACCTCTGGAAGTCCGGCAGTGAAGCATTTTCCTGCGCGAGGCTGATCTGAAAATGATGCCCGGGGGCGCCCTCGTGGAGATAGAGGGTGGTGATCCCGGTGAGGAAGCGGGCGCGCACATCGTAGGTATTGTAGAAGAACACGCCGGGCCGGCTGCCGTCGGGCATCCCCTGACTGTAGCCGCCGCCCGCCTCGAAACGAGCGCGATAGGCGGGGTAGGGCTCGATCATCAGCGGCGTGCGCGGCAGGTGGAGGAAATAGCGGGGGGCTATCGCCGCGACTTCCGCCCCGACCGCCCGATAGCCGGCTGCCAGCGCCTCCGCATTACGTGGATGATAGCGCGGATCGACGCGGATATGATCGAAGAACGCGCGCAAGGTTCCGGTAAAGCCCAGATCGCGCTTTACCTGCTCCATCTCGTGCTGGATACGCGTTACCTCTGAAATGCCGAGGGCATGGACCTGGGCCGGTTCAAGATCCAGCGAGGTGTGCTGGCGTACCAGCAGGCGATAGAGCTTCGCACCGCCCTTCATCGACGAAAGCCCCACGCCTTCGCGCGCCGCAGGCAGATATTCCGTGGCAAGAAATTCGCGCAGGTTCCGGTATGCGGGATAGACCGAGCCCGTCACCGCGTCGCGAAACTCGGCTGTCAGTCGCCGACGTTCGCCTGCGGGCATGTCGCGCGGCAATTGGCGGATGGGGGCCATGAACGGCGATCCATCCACCGGCTGGGCGAGTATGGCATCGATCTGTGCGATCATGTTGCGCACCGTCAGCCGCGGTTCGACCACACCGGTGGCGATACCTTCGCGAAAGCGCATGATAGCTTGGCGGAACACGTCGGGAAGGGTGCGATCCAGCGCTATGCGGCTTTCGAAATCATCAGCCGTCTCGAGCGCCAGGGTGCCTGTGGCTGCGGAAAGTTCGGGATATTCGACGTGGAAACCGCCGAAGTGATTGAACGGACGGACCGCGACGAGCGCCTGGATTTCAGGTGAAAACTCGTCGCGCTCGTCGAGCATGTTAGCGCGAAAGACGTCGTACGAAATGCGATGCTGTTCATCCAGAGCGGCGCGCGGGATCGTATCGAGCCTCGCCAGCGTGGCACGGTTGACCTCGCGCTGGCGACGCACCAGTTCAGGCGTGAAGAGCAGGCGGAATCGCGCTGGATCGAGCCGGTCGCCGCGTTCCAGCGCGCCCAGCGGATCGAGCGCCTGTTCGGCCCGGCTATCGTCATGGAACAGCCGATCGAGGTCGGCGGCCGGGTCGCTCGGCTGATCGACCTCCGGGGGGGCAATCGCGATGGCATTGTGTGCGTTGGCAGCGTGGTAAGCCGGATCGGACGCGCAACCGGATAGCGCAAAGACCAACGCGATGGCCAGCGCGGGAGGCGCGAGCGCAAGTCTTTCTATGACCGACGTGTTCGTTGCCTGCGCGCGCGCTATCCCCACGGACGGACCCGATACCACTTGGTCAGTATGTATTTGGTGCCGCGGATCACGGGGCGGCCGGCGTGAAGGCTTTTCGGGTTGGGCGATCCATCGACCGCCATGTTGTTCCAGATCAACAGCGCGCCGGCTTGGGGTGGTATGGACAGATCAGCGGTCGGGAAGTCGGTCGATCCCCCCTCCTCGACAGCGTTGAGATAGGCCATTGCGGTCCAACTGCGCTGCCCTCCATGCTGCTGTTCGGCCTCCCAAAACGATTGCGACGGATGGAAATGATCGAAATGCACCCGAAATTCCTGGCCGGGAGAATAACGCTGGCCCTGAATCGTTTCTCCATGGAGGGGATCGATTCCCAAAAGGTCGTCGATACGGCGTTCGAGCATGCGGATGAACGGGTCGGTAGGGTCGACGTCGCCCGAATAACTGGTCCGAGCGCCGTCGCCGGCGCCTTCGTAAGTGGAGGAGGGGCGCGCGACCTGATCGACAATAGCCATCAACCGCTGGCATTCGGCGGGCGTGAAGAAATCGGCGACGCCGAAAATCTCAAGGTCGTCGACCGGCAGGCGATAGGCGGCAGGATCGGCATCCAGGCGACGGCGCACCGCCTCGCCAATGCGCTTTAGCGCAAGAGTATCGGGATCGCTGGAAGCAGTGCGACGTTTGAATGGCATGATCCGAAGGGTCATGAACGAAGGTGGCAAGCGCGGCAAGAGGGGCTGCGCGGGGGACAAGAATGGATCGGCAACGCCGCAAGTATCCCCACAGTCAACGTTTTCAGACACATCCTTCCAGCGCGACTTCTCAAACGTTTGTTTTGATCCGATCTGGACAGAAAGCGTTGATAATCAGTCAAAAATAGCGTGTAGATTGAATAGTGATTTTTGGTAAATTAATCGTCAAGCCGGGTCGATTGAAGGTTCTTACTTAGCTGCCCGTCGTGCCAGCCAAAGGACTCGCCATTAGGGCGGTCTGCGACTGCGCATTCCGGCAAGAGCCTGCGGTCGCTCGATTTAGGGTTTTGGGGGGTCGCAATTCTTGGAAGCGCTTGTGGACACTGAAGCAGAAGCGTTCCGCCTGGCAAAAGCGATTTATGCGCTCCGTCGACGTCGCGATTCGGCCACGACGATCAAGGCGCTGTTCGGCGAGCCCGCGTGGGATATCCTGCTGGATCTTTATATCGCTCAAAAGAGCCGGGCGGAATTGCAGGTTTCCAGCGTCTGCATCGAGGCTGGGGTGCCTTCGACGACGATCTTGCGCTGGATCGCCCGGCTCGAGCGCGAGGGCCTTGTCTATCGCGCCAACGACAAGGGCGATGCCCGTCGCCGTTATGTGCGCCTGACGAGCGAAGGTCATGCGCTCGTCCTTCGCCTGCTGGGCGCGATCGGTTCCATGCAGGGTTGAGGCGCGCAGCGCAATGGCTGCGCCTACATGCAAAATACCCCCGCCATGATGACGGGGGCATTCGCATTCGTAACCAAGCTTACCAGAAGAAGTCGTAGATTACGTCGACCACTTCGCCGCTGTAGGTATCGACCAGCAGCACGTCGTCGTAATAGCGCACCCAGCGATAGGGGCCATACGCTTCCGGCAGGCGATATGACCAGGGATCGTTGATCCAATACTGTTCCTGGTAGAACGGCGATCCAAGTAAGAAACCGATGCCTAGCCGGCTGTAGTTATAGCCGCGATAGGGGGCCGAGTAGTAGCCGCCACGATAATAGTCGCGGTGCTGGTTGCGCCAGCTCGACCAGTTATAGCGGTTGTCGCGGCGCCAGTCGTTGTTCCACCGGCGATAGTCGCGGTTACCGTTCTGTCCCCAGCCGCGATTGTCGTTGCGGTTCCAGTTGTTGTTCCGATCGCGATTCCAGTCGCCGTTGCGATTGTTGTTGCGCCACGACGGTGTACCCTGATTGCCCCGATCGCGGTTCCACCCGCCATCACGATCACGGTTCTGGTCGCGGTCGTTGTTATGCCATGAAGGCGTGCCGCCACGATCGGGGCGGGTTGCGACCGGACCGTTGCCGCCTGGCACGGGGCGACCGGGAGTGCCGTTCCAGTTCCCGTCGCGGCGGGGTGTGCCCTGCTGGTTGTTTTGCCAGCCGCCTGCATTGCCACGGCCCTGCCACGAAGGCTGGGGCTGGGCCTGCGGCGCTCGCGGTGCCTCAACACGGGGCTGCGGTGCCGCCTGGCGTTCAGGTGCGCGCTGTTGCTGGGCCGGGGCCGAGGGACGTTGATAGCCGCCCCAGCCACGCCCCTGTTCGCGCCGATCATCCTGCGCGGATGCAGCAGAGGGGACGGCCGAAGCCGCAATAGCAACGGCGAGGGCCGCAACAACGCCGTTCTTCAAGATTGACTTGGCAGCCATGGCCATGTCTCCGGTTCAAGAGGCGGCGATCCATTCGCGCCCTGTATGAAATCTTTCTAAACGAACCGGTCTGACGCGGTGCTGAACCGGGGTGAGTCCATTCGTTCAGGTTTGCGAAGCTTTGCCTGAATGAAATGATATAGTCACGCTTCGCTATCCTTCAACGAAAAACGCTCCAGGAAGTGTCCCGGAGCGTTCTGAAATCATAGGGTTTTTGCGGGCTTCAGCGCGTCAGTTTCTTGTACGCGAGCCGGGTCGGGCGGTCGGCCGCGTCGCCCAGACGGCGGCGCTTGTCTTCCTCATAGGCGGCGAAGTTGCCTTCGAACCATTCGACGTGGCTATCACCCTCGAAAGCGAGGATGTGCGTGGCAAGGCGATCGAGGAAGAAGCGATCGTGGCTGATAACCACCGCGCAACCGGCGAAGTTTTCGATTGCATCTTCGAGCGCGGCGAGCGTTTCCACGTCGAGGTCGTTGGTCGGTTCGTCGAGCAGCAGCACGTTGCCGCCCTGCTTCAGCATCTTGGCCATGTGAACGCGGTTGCGTTCACCGCCCGAAAGCTTGCCGACGTTCTTCTGCTGGTCCGCGCCTTTGAAATTGAACGCGCCGACATAGGCCCGGGTGGACGTCTCCTGCTTGTTGACGGTCATGTAATCGAGCCCGTCGGAGATTTCCTGCCAGACGTTGTTCTTGGGATCGAGATGGTCACGGCTCTGGTCGACATAGCCCAGGTGAACCGTCGAGCCGATTTCGATGGTGCCGCTGTCGGGCTGTTCCTTGCCGGTGATGATCTTGAACAGCGTGGACTTGCCCGCGCCGTTAGGTCCGATGATCCCCACGATGCCGCCCGGCGGCAGCATGAACGACAGGTCCTCGAACAGCAGCTTGTCGCCGTATGACTTGGTCAGGCCCTTGGCCTCGATCACCTTGCCGCCCAGCCGTTCGGGCACCTGGATGACGATCTGGGCCTTGCCGATCGGGCGGTTATCCTGCGCGTTCTGCAGTTCCTCGAACTTGCGGACGCGGGCCTTGCTCTTGGTCTGGCGTGCGGCAGGGGTCTGGCGAATCCACTCCAGCTCGCGCTGAAGGGCCTTCTGCTTGCCGCTTTCTTCGCGGCTTTCCTGCTCCATCCGCTTGGCCTTCTTCTCCAGGTAGGTGGAGTAGTTGCCTTCGTAGGGATAGTAGGACCCGCGATCGAGTTCGAGAATCCAGCCCACCACGTTATCAAGGAAATAGCGATCGTGGGTGATCATCAGCACCGCGCCGGCGTATTCCTTCAGGTGGTTTTCAAGCCACTGGACGCTTTCAGCATCAAGGTGGTTGGTCGGTTCGTCGAGCAGCAGGATCGAAGGCTTCTGGATCAGCAACCGGGTCAGCGCCACACGGCGCTTTTCACCGCCCGAAAGGCTTTGCACGCCCATGTCGCCCGGCGGGCAGCGCAGCGCTTCCATCGCTACTTCAAGCTGGTTGTCGAGCGTCCAGCCGTCGACCGCGTCGATCTTGTCCTGCAATTCACTCATTTCCGCGCCCAGGGCGTCGAAATCGGCGTCCTCCTCACCCATCTCGATGCCGATCTGGTTGAAGCGATCGACCATGTCGGCGATCCCGCGCGCGCCGTCCTTGACGTTTTCGAGCACGGTCTTGCTGGGATCCAGCTCTGGCTCCTGCTCCAGATAGCCGACGGTGATGTTCTCGCCCGGCCAGGCCTCGCCCGTGTAATCCTTGTCGATGCCCGCCATGATCTTGATCAGCGTGGATTTGCCCGCGCCGTTCGGGCCGACGATGCCGATCTTGGCACCTTGATAGAATTGCAGGCTGATGTCCTTCAGCACCGGCTTGGGAGCACCGGGGAAGGTCTTCGTCATGTTCTTCATGACGTAGGCGTACTGGGCGGCCATCGGGTATCCTTCGGGGAATGGCTTAACGTTAGGTTTGGCCGCGCTCTACAGGCGCAGGCGGCACGGAGCAAGCGGGAGGCGGCGGGCTGGCATCCCGGGGTGGATGTGGGGACAGTGTAACTAGGTTGCAACAGTAACCAGCGTCTTGGGCCTTATTCTCAACGAGGCGGTTGACCGGGCGCTGCGGTGCAGCAAAGGTTCGCCCCAGTTCCGGGGGGAGCTTTTTCCAACCCATACAGTTTTCCGCCGCCGGCCCCGCAGGGGCGAGGCCGCCTGAGGGGATCTTGCCATGTCCAAGTCCATTTCCATCCTGCTCGCATCCGCTGCGTCGCTGGCGCTTTATGCCGCGCCTGCCTTTGCGCAGGATGTCGCGCCGCAAGCCGACGCCGGCGACGCGCTGGAAGTGATTACGGTTACCGCGCAGCGCCGCGTGGAAAACCAGAAAGACGTGCCGATCTCGGTCGCGACCGTCAGCGGCGAAACCTTGGCCGCTGTCAGCGGTGCCGGTGCCGATATTCGTGCGCTGGCGGGCAAGGTGCCGAGCCTGAACATCGAAAGCTCCTTCGGCCGTACGTTCCCGCGGTTCTATATTCGCGGCCTCGGCAACACCGATTTCGATCTCAACGCCTCGCAGCCGGTGAGCCTTGTCTATGACGATGTGGTGCTGGAAAATCCGATCCTGAAGGGTTTTCCGATCTTCGACCTGCAAAGCGTCGAAGTACTGCGCGGCCCGCAGGGCACGCTGTTCGGCCGCAATACCCCGGCGGGCATTGTCAAGTTCGACACCGTACGTCCCGACGCGCATAACAATTATGGACGCGTCAGCTGGGGTCGGTACAACACCGTCAACGCCGAAGCGGGCATGGGCGGTCAGATTAGCGACAAGGTCGCGATCCGCGCCTCCGGACTTTACCAGCACCGCGATAACTGGGTGACCAACGTTGCCACCGGCAAAAAGGAACTGGAAGGCTTCGACGACATCGCCGCGCGCCTGCAGGTCCAGTTAAAGCCCACTGACGACCTGACGATCCGGCTGGTCGGCCAGTATCGTGACCTTGACGGCAGCGCGCGCGTGTTCCGCGCCAATGCCTTTGCCAAGGGCAGCAACCAGCTCGTTGGCCTTGGCGGCGCGGGCACCCCGTTCGAGCGCGACAAGGTCCGCACCGATGGCATCAACTTCCAGAAGCTGAAGACCTACAACGGCACCCTGAACGTCGCATTCGACGCCGGCCCGATGACGATCACATCGGTCACCAGCTACTGGAACGGCAACGTGAAGAGCCGGGGCGATATCGACGGCGGTTTCGGCAACCAGTTCAATCTGCCCATGGGGCCTGGCTTCATCCCGTTTTCGGCGCAATCGCAGGACAATGTTCCCAGCCTGGACCAGTTTACGCAGGAATTGCGCTTCGCTTCCAATGCCAAGACCGGCATCGGCTATCAGTTTGGCGCGTTTTATTTCAACGAGAAGCTTAACATCGAGAGCCTCGATTTTGCCAACCCTCAGGATACGGCTCCGGACGCAATCGGCCTGCAGCGGCAGGTCAGCGACGCGCTGGGCGTGTTCGGTTCGCTGTTCTATGCGTTCGACAATGGCGCGAGGTTGCAGGGCGGCGTGCGTTATAACCACGATCATCGCCGCATGGTCGCCTCGCGCCCGGTCGATACGCGCCCGGGCTTCCTGGGATTTGGCGGCCCGGTGGCCGACCAGAAAGCGACCGTGCAGGGCGATGTGGTGACGTGGGACGCTTCCGCCGTCTATCCGATCACGCCTGAAATGAACCTGTTCGCCCGCGTCGCGCGCGGTTATCGCGCGCCGTCGATCCAGGGCCGTCTGGTGTTTGGCCGCACGCTTTCCACCGCCAAGGAGGAGACGGTGATGAGCTATGAGGCGGGCCTCAAGTCGGAACTGCTGGACGGAAAGGCGCGTTTCAACCTGACCGGCTTCTACTTTGACGCCAAGGACCTGCAATTGACGGCCGTGGGCGGCGCTTCGAACTTCACCACGCTGATCAATGCCAGGAAGGTCGAAGGCTATGGCTTCGAGGCCGAACTGGAGGTTCGCCCGGTCAGCCGCATGACGCTAACTGGCGGCGTTTCCTATAACCACAACGAGATCAAGGATCCTGGTCTGTTCGTCGCCGGCTGCGGTGCCCCGTGCACTGTCACCAACGCGCCGCGTGCGGGCAGTCCCGGCGTGTATTCGATCAACGGCAACCAGTTGCCGCAAAGCCCGCGCTGGTCGGCCAACTGGACCGTCGGTTATGGCGTGCCGGTGGCGGGAGGCGAGCTTTATACCTTCACCGACTGGACCTATCGCTCGAAGATCCAGTTCTTCCTGTATAAGTCGGTTGAGTTCAGCGACGATCACTTGCTCGAAGGCGGGTTGCGCGCCGGCTATCGCACCGACCGTTTCGACGTGGCAGGCTATGTCCGCAACATCACGGACGACAAGTCTGCTGTCAGCGGCATCGACTTCAACAACCTGACGGCGATGGTCAACGAGCCGCGCATTTATGGGGTGGAGGTCGGCGTGAAGTTTTGAAACTTCGCCCTTGTCGCGCCTGCGCAGGCGGTCAAGATAAGAACGAATGAAACCAGTTATGGGTTCGGCGGTTCAGCCCTCGGCGAAATTAACGACGGTGGTCGTGCCATTCGTGCCATCGACCTCCATCGTCCCGCCCAGTTGCGCCACGAAGCCGCGAATGATCGTGGTGCCGAGGCCGCGCGACAGGGCGGGGGAGGGCTGTCCTGCATCGATCCCCCTGCCGTTATCGGCGACGGTTAGCCGCAGCATCGCTTTCTCGCGCCGTTCCAGCACGACGCGCACGGCGGGTGCCGGCTGATCGGCGAAGGCGTGTTTGAAACTGTTGGTCAGCAGTTCGGTGATGAGCAGAACCACGGTCATCAACCGACTGATTTCCAAGCGAACATCTGCGACCTCGACGGACACCGGCACATGGGCGGCCGCGCCAACCTCCCGAGCCTGTTCCACCGCGCGCGCGATCTGGTCGGCCACCGGCAGTTCCAGCGCCAGCGGATCGTACAACTGCCGATGAACCCGCCCCATCAGCTCGATGCGTTCGTCCGCACGGTCGATCACATCAAGCGCGGAGGAAGGATCGCGCTCGATCCGGCGACGCTGCAGCCGTAGCATCGAGGCTACCGAGGCGAGGTTGTTGGCCACGCGGTGCTGTAGTTCCTTGAACAGCAGCGTCTGATGTTCGGCCATCTTTTCCAGCCGTGCCTGGCTTTCCACCAACTGGCGCTGCCGCCGCGTCAGCCCGTCGATCAGCAGCACATCCACAACCACCACGAAGGCATAGAACGCGAGCGCGACGGCCACCTGGCCGTCCATTTTGAAGCTGTGGGCCGGCGAGATGAAGAAGTACCACGCGGTGAGGCCGCTTAACAAACCGCACAGGAAACCGGGCCCGCGCCCACCAAGAAAGGTCGCCACAATCGCGGCAGGGAAAAACGTCAGGAACGGAAATCCGGGGGGAAACAGATGGTCGGCCATCCAGCGGATGCCGAAGGCCAGGCCGAACAGCCCGACGGCGCTGGCATACCGCGCCACGGGATGGCGCAGCGGCTGGACGAATTTGAGGGGGGATATTGGCATCTGGCGCGTTGTGCCGTCGGCTGGCTTCGTGCGCAACCTTGCGTGCAAACCGCGACGGCTTCGTGCGCCAATGAGCTGGCCCGCGTAACGATCTTGCTAAGACCATCGCGCTTGGCCACGGCGGCGCTTCGGCTAGTATGGGGCGCCGTTCCTGCACAAAGGAGATTTCATGCCACATGCCCCATTGCTCGAACGCGCGCAGGCGCTGGCCGGCAGCATCGTGGCGCTCCGCCGCGCGATCCACGCGGAACCCGAACTTGGCCTTCACACGCCGCGCACGCGCGACAAGGTGCGCGCGGCGCTGGCGCATCTCCCGCTGACCTGGCGCGAGGGCCCTTCGACGACGGGGCTGGTGGCGACGCTGAAGGGCGGCACTCCGGGGCGCACCGTGCTGTTGCGCGGCGACATGGATGCATTGCCGATGGAAGAGGAAACGGGCCTCGATTTTACGTCGACCATCGCCGGTGCGATGCACGCCTGCGGGCACGACACCCACACCGCGATGCTGGCGGGGGCAGCGGAACTGCTCTGCGCGCGGGCCGGGGAACTGGCGGGCGACGTGCAGTTCATGTTCCAGCCTGGCGAGGAAGGGCACCATGGTGCGCGCTTCATGCTGGACGACGGACTGATCGATCCGGCGCCCGATGCCGCCTTTGCATTGCACGTAATGCCCAACAGTCCGCACGGCCTGATCGCCGGCCGCGCCGGGCCGTTGATGGCTTCCGCCGACCAGTTCGAGATCGTAGTACAGGGGCGTGGTGGCCATGCCTCGATGCCGCATGAAACGCTCGACCCGGTGCCGGTCGCCTGCGAGATCGTCACGGCAATCCAGGCGATGGTAACGCGCAAGTTTTCGGTCGCTGATCCCGTGGTCGCCACCGTGGCGCGGATCGATGCTGGAACGGCGCACAACGTGATCGCCGACCGCGTCACGATGCGGGGCACCGTGCGCACGCTATCGCCCGCCAGCCGCGCCCGTCTGCACGAAGCGCTGACCACGCTGGCGGTAAACGTCGCAGCCGCGCACGAGATGACGGCGCAGGTGCGGATCGTTCCGGGGTTTCCCGTCACCATCTGCGATCCCCGCGCGGTCGACCTGGGCGAACAGGTGGCCTCAGCCATCGGCGGGCCGGGGACGTTCCTGCGGCTCGACCATCCGATCATGGGCGCGGAAGATTTCTCCTATGTTCTGGAAAAAGCGCCCGGTGCCATGTTCTTTCTGGGCGCGGCGCATGAAGGCGTGGACTGGAAATCATGCTGCGGCATCCATTCGACGCGCATGGTCGTCGATGAAAGCGTACTGCCACTGGGGGCGGCGATGCTGGCCGGGTGTGCGGAGCGGTTTCTGGCGACAGGATTCGACTGACACCAAGGGGCATTCTGAAAATATCGATGAGTTGGGAACTATCGTCAGGCGAAACGCATTTTTTGCTCAGGGGTTCAATTCAAACGAATTTTCGGGACTAACGTCGATTGTCAGCACATGGCGAAGATATGGCGCAGGATCAGGCGCACAGGGCATATGGCGACAGCCCTGACCGCTTTCGTGCAAAGCATCCCGACGATGCCTTTGCGGAGGCAACCGGCGTGTTGTTCGAACAGGCGATGGCGCAGACCCGGATGGCGATCTGCCTGTGCGATCCGCATCGCCCGGACATTCCGATTATTTTCGTGAACCGCGCGTTTCGCACGCTGACCGGCTATATCGAAGACCATATTATCGGCCAGAACTGCCGGTTCCTGCAGGGCCCCGGAACCGATCGCGAGGCGGTGGCCCGCATCCGGCAGGCGATACGCAATGAAGACGTGGTCGTCGTCGAACTGCTGAATTATCGCAAGGACGGCACCCCGTTCTGGAATGCGCTGCACCTTGGCCCGATCTATGATGCGGCGGGCAACTTGCTCTATTTCTTCGGCAGCCAGTGGGACGTTTCAGACGTGCGCGCCGCGCGGGCGGACGAGCGCCATGCCCGCGAACTGGCGCGCGAGCTTTCGCACCGCATGAAGAACATGTTCGCGGTGATCGGCGGAATCGTCAATTTCACGGGCCGCACGCGCGGTATCGAAAGCGAGGCTCGCGAAATCAACGACCGCATCCAGGCGCTTGGCCGGGCCTATGAAACCACGCTGGACGAAGCTTCAAGCGGGGCGATCGAGGTAGGGCAGGCCATCCGGTCGGTGCTGGGGCCGTATGATCCGGACGGCTGCCGTATCGAATTTCATGGCAACGGGCTGCACAGCGATTTCTCGTCCGTATCGGTGCTCGGCCTGTCGCTGCACGAACTGGCTGTGGATGCCGTGAAGCGCGGTGCGCTCAGTAGGCCAGACGGGAAAGTCACGATTACCTGGCAGCGCAACGGTGCGCTGGGCTCGCCGACGATCGTGATCGACTGGGTGGAACAGGGCGGGCCGCCGCTCGATCCCGAACACGCCGAGGAAACATCTGCCGCTCCGAGCATTGTCGATCGTATGCTGGGAATGGCCAGGGGGAATATCATGCGCGAATGGCATCGGGATGGATTGCGGGCGACCTTGCGGCTTCCCTTGCGGGAACAAACCGCATGACCCTTGGCCGTTCCGGCGGTTCTGTGGCGCAACCGCAAGGTTACGTGGGCACAACGCCCTGCCGCGTGTTGGTGCTTGATGACGAGCCGCTGATCCTGCTCGATCTGGAGTTCGCGGTGGAGGATGCGGGATGCATTCCCGTAACCGCGCTGGCGCTGGCGGAGGCGCTCAATATCGTACAGGACGGCGCGATTTCGGCTGCGATCCTTGATGTATCGCTGGGTTACGGGCAAACGTGCGAGCCCGTGGCAAAGGCGTTGGCCGCACTGGGCGTGCCCTATGTGCTGCACACGGGCGATCTGGATCGGATGGACGAGGAAGTGCGCAGTCTGGGCGGCGTCCTCGTGCCCAAGCCTACGCCGGCCTCGGTCGTGGTGGCGCGGGCGCTGGAAGGGCTGATGGCACGCCCGGCGGTGTAAATTCGCCGGCACCCCGGTCTGGAGGTTGTTTTTGGACGGGTGCAGGGCACTGTTGATGGTTGATGGTTGATGGAAGCCCGCCTCTTCGCGTGACTTACATCTCTACTTCCAACGTCAGGCGAAACTGCCCCTTCGTGTCATCACGCGCCTTGCTGATTGGAAACAAATAGCCGGCCTGCAGTTCGATTTCCGGGCCAAGGCCCTCGATCTCGCCCTTCACGATAGGGCCGGCATAGTGCTCCGCGCGGGGGAACAGGCGGTGCACCGTGCCGAGTTCGCCAAAGGCCGCCACCCCCGCACGGACCTCGCCCGCCACGGCCACGTCTGCCGAAGCAGCATAACCGAACTCGACGTTCTCACCCGCTGCCAACGACTTTTCTGCGATCAGATTCAGCCGTGCATCGAACGTACCGGATCTCTTTTGCAGCAACAGCTTGCCCTCAGCAGCGTCGCGTTCGCCGTTCAGCCCGATGGCATATTCGCCATAGAGTGCGACATCGATGCCCGCGACCCGGCCAAGCGCGTATTGCGCCTCGAACCCCAGTTCGCGCGCGGTGCGCTTGTCGCCCGGTTCGCGTTCGAACTTCATCTGGGTGGTCACGCGCACCCTGCTGGTGGGGGCATAGGCAAGCTCGATTTTGAGCGCGTCCTCGCCATCTGCCGGGCCGCCGCCAAGCGCGCCATATATGACTTCGGCCTCGACCTTGCCCTTGTCGACGGTCGCGCCATAGATTTCGTCGCCTACCCCCGGTGCGGCATGGGCCACAACGGGTGCCAGCACGGCCAGAGCGGCGAGGGCCCAGAGACGCACGAGGCGCAAAATATTCAATTTCATTTGTCATTCCCCCCGGAATTTCAGTGCAGCTAATGCGACGGACTTGCAATAGCAACGGGAAATTGCGCGTACGGTCCTTGATCGAGGTCAAAATCCGGGAAAAATCCGTGTGGACGGACTCGCATTCCCGTCCCCGCACGCCTATTTCCCGCGCCGACTGGAGGACAAGATGGCGACGACCCACAAGACGCGCATGCTCATTATCGGCTCGGGCCCGGCTGGCCTTTCCGCCGCAATCTATGGCGCGCGCGCCGGGATGCAACCGATCGTGGTGCAGGGCCTGCAGCCCGGCGGCCAGTTGACCATCACCACCGATGTCGAAAACTATCCCGGCTTCCGCGACGTGATTCAGGGGCCGTGGCTGATGCAGGAAATGCAGGCCCAGGCCGAGCACGTCGGCACTCGGATGCTGTGGGATACGATTACCGACGTAAGCCTTGAAGGCCCGCCGTTCCGCGCCACGGGCGACAGCGGCGATATCTATGAAGGCGACGTGCTTGTGATCGCCACCGGTGCGCAGGCCAAGTGGCTCGGCGTGCCCGGCGAGGTTGAGTTTTCGGGCAAGGGCGTGTCCGCCTGCGCCACTTGCGACGGTTTTTTCTATCGCGGGAAGAAGGTCGTGGTGATCGGCGGTGGCAATACGGCGGTCGAAGAGGCGTTATACCTCACCAACCATTCGCACGACGTGACGGTGATCCACCGTCGCGATTCGTTCCGCGCCGAAAAGATTTTGCAGGACCGTCTGTTCGCTCACCCTAATGTGAAGGTGCTGTGGAACAAGGCCGTTTCGCGCTTCAGCGGCGATCTGAGCGGTGGCGGGCTGCAGACCGTGGAACTGGTCGATACTGTGACGGGCGAGGCTTCGAGCATCGACACCGATGGTGCTTTTGTTGCCATCGGCCACGCGCCGGCCACTGAACTGTTCAAGGGCAAGCTCGAACTCGATGACAGCGGCTATGTGGTGGTGCAGGCTGGCACGCCCAAGACCGCGATCCCCGGCGTGTTCGCTTGCGGCGACGTGATGGACCACACCTACCGGCAGGCCGTTACCGCCGCCGGCACCGGCTGCATGGCCGCACTGGATGCCGAACGCTTTCTGGCCGAACGCGAATTCGCGGCGGCGCAGGCAGAAGCGGTCGGTTAAGCGGTCGCTTCGATCAGGCGCGCGAACAGCCATTCGCGTGCCCCTTCGCCTGAAAAGCTGTGGGAAGCGCTGTCGTGGCGCTTGATGCGGCCATCGCCCGATGGCCATGCTGCCTCGAACATCAGCGCGGTGCGGTCGTGTTCGGCGAGCAGGATCGTCACCGGGCCGCCGAACGTCTGCAGTCCCGCTGCCATGTCCTGCACCAGCGCTGACGCCACAGGCGCGGAGGCTGCGCTGCGCAGGCCCCGCGCCAGCCGCCTGAGATCGACCCCGCCCGTCAGCAGGCGAAGCAATTCGCGCGGATTACGCAGCTTGGCGATATAGCGGCTGCGGATGGCTGCCGGAGTGTGAACCGGTTCGGCGGTATCCTCGTCGGCGCTGTCGAGCGTCCACGGGTTGGCGAGCACCAGCGCATCGATGCCGAGGCCCGCGCCGTGCAGCATCAGCGCGCTGGCGGCATCGCAATTGCCGAAAGCCACCACCCGGCGCAGTCGCGGCGCGGCGGTGCGGAACGCTGCGAGCGCGGCGGCGATGTCGTCGGCACTGGAGCGGAAGCCGTGGTTCTCGCCCTCGCTATCACCCACGCCGCGCCGGTCGAAGCGGAATACGGGCACACCTGCCTGCGCCAGCCGGGCGGCGATTTGCGATTGCCCGCTCCATGCGCCACTGCGGATTTCATTGCCGCCCGAAACGATCAGCAAGCCTGTCGATCCCGTGGCGCTGGCGCTGTCGAGCGTGCCGGCGAGGGCCGCGCCGAGGCAGGGGAAGACGATGTGCCGCCGGTTCAAGCGTCGATCCCTTCGGCGATGATGCGGGCGAGCGCGCCAGCCTGCTCCGGGCTTTCGCCAGGTTCGCTGCGCAGCCACAGCGCGCCGCCGCCAAGGTCGGACTGACGGATTTCGCGCTGGCCTTCGTCCTCCGGACGCGCCGATTCAAGGCCGGCGACCAACGCAGCGCCGAGGCGATAGCCGGCAAGTTCCAGCCCTTCGGACCGGCCCGCTTCCAGCAATTCCGCGCTGTCCTCGCTCGACCCCGCTTCGCGCGCGGCGATCACGCGCGCGCGCACCATCTGGCGCAGGATGGTCGCGCCTTTGACCGGTTCCAGCACCCAGCCGGGCAGAGCGACCGGAAACACCAGCGCGCCGCCGCGCACCGCCAGCACATGCGTCGCGGCGAAATGCCGGGCGGCCAGCGCCATGGCGGCGCGCCAGCCATGCAGGCTTTGCGCTTCGAAGCTTTGCGTGCTTTCGTTGCAGCCGGGCAGATCGGGCAGGAAACTGTCGATGCCCGCCGCATCCAGCCGCCGCATCGTTTCCACGAGCAGGCGGCGGGTGCGGTTCATTTCCTCGAACAGCGGGGGCACGATCAGCAGGCGGGCGGTACGGCCGGCCTTAAAGGTGATCGCCAGTTCTTCGGTTACCCCGCCGGGACCGGGGCAGGGCCAGGATGCCATCACGCGCGGGTTGCGGCTGCTCGCTTGTCCGCCGCGAATGACAGGAGATTGCCATAGGTTTCGAGCATTTCACCGTCGACTTCGTCGTCTTCGATCACGATGTCAAAGCGGTCTTCCATCTCGGTGAGGAGGCCTGCCACGGCCATGGAATCGAGTTCCGGCATCGCGCCGAATAGTCCGGTGGCGCTATCAAGACCAGCGGCCCGCTCCGCGCTCAGGCCCAGCACATCGCGCAGGATGGCACGCAGAACGGTGTCGGTATCGTGTGCGGTGAGATCGGTCACCCAGCGGCCTTCCTGCAAATCATGCGTTTTTCCGGCTCTAGCCAGCAGCCGGTGCGGACACAAGGGGGCGGCGGGCGAGCGCGGTCCGCAGCGCCAGCTTGCCGAGGGCCTTCCAGTGGCGGAGAGCGCCAGGACGGTAGAATTCAAGGCGGTAGCGGGTGCGGCGCCCGTCCATCCAGTCGCGCTTGTAGGGATCGTCGCCGGTGCCGAAATCGACGAGCGAAACCTTGTCGCGGTTGATCACGTGTTCGAACAGCGCGGCGCTGAGCAGGGTGCCGGGCGAATGCACCTTGGCCGCTTCATCATGCGCCAACTTGTGGATGAAGGCAGTGCCGCCCTCGACCGTCCAGAACTGCGCGGCGACGGCGTTCCCGTCGATTTCCGCAATGCCCAGCCGCAGCGCGCCGGCATCACTTTCCATCTGGGCAAAGCGGCGCAGGAAGGTGGGGCTTCCTTCGCCCGGCTTCCAGCTGTGGCCATAGATCGCCTCATAAGCATCCCAATCGGCAGGGTTGTACTGCGTTTCGATGCGCAGCGAGACCACGTCTTTCTTGCCCTTGCGCCGCACGGTTTCGCGCAATCGGCCGGGGCGGCTGGCCCAGTATTCGGCAAAGGTGCGGCCATCGACGGAAAGGATGTGGTTGGTGTCGCAGGGTTCCATTGCACCGATCCAGCCAGCCGTGCGCAACGCATCGTACATCGCGTTGGCTTCCGCTTCGGGCAGGGCGGAGAATCGCAGTGCGCCTTGCGGGGCGAGATCGCGGGCAAGCGCTTGCAACAGTTCGGGAAACCGCGCGGGATCGTTGCACATCGGGCGCGCAGTGAAGCTGTACCAGTTGGCAAGCGGAACCAGCCCTTGCAGCGTCTGACGCAGCGGCAGTGTGGCCAC
>Ga0163162_10001926_pt1 | contig 19539 bp, 13 predicted proteins | sample S55metaG_FD_115310 | JGI IMG/M metagenome (GOLD analysis project Ga0163162, IMG submission 115310) | Switchgrass rhizosphere microbial communities from Kellogg Biological Station, Michigan, USA - S5-5 metaG | ecosystem: Host-associated > Plants > Roots > Rhizosphere > Soil | place: USA...
AAATATCTAATCTATGGCATTCATCATTCTCTGCAAAGACTACTAGGGTATCTAATCCTGTTCGTGACTCAATGCCTTCGTCCCTCAACGTCAGTTATTAGATAAAAGGTTGCTTTCGCCGTTATCAGTCGTTATGGTATGACGGAATTTCAACTCTACTCCATAAATACTCCCCTCCTTATATATAACTCTAGTATAACCGTTTCTTATCTAAGACTAATTACACCGTCTAGGTACCCTTTAAACCTATTAAAGATGAATAACACTAGTCTTCTACGTCTTGCCGCGACTGCTGGCACGTAATTTGGTCAAGACATATAGACATAATTTGTCATAATCAATATCATATCTAGAACTTTATTCGATAAAATCGATCTTATACTTGTCCGTAGGAATATAGTATAGCTTTACTATTATTCCCCTAATCACGTAGAATAGATAAACTAATTAGCCCCTAGCTAACCCTCGTTAACCCTGGGGGCTAAAATGAATAACCTAAAAGATGTCTTTTTACTGACATATAATAAATTAAACAGCCAAGTTAATTAGCCGAAACTATACATTCCCCCAAATTGCTGGTTCAGCCGTTAGGCTATTGACCAATATTCCCCACTGCTGTACTATACGTATTGGGGTTTTTTCAGACCCAATGTGATCGATCGACCTCTCAGCCCCGACTACGGAATATTAAGCTAATTAAGCCATTGCCTTAATTACCACCTATCCGGAATATTTATTATCCTCTTAAAGCGGAAATTACTTTCCTTTTTTTATTCTAGTTTTACGTAAAAAAGTCTCTACGCTATGTTAACATAAACGTTAACATACTAATATAGTCTACTATATAAGGTATTTATAAACCTTGCTTTAAGGCAGCCAAAATATCATATACTCACCTGTACACCACTTTTAATTAAATCAAAAAATTTTACCCCTACAAGTTCTATAAAATCATATAAATATAATTATCTAGAACTTGTATAAGTAATTAATCTTAATTAAATTAAACGTACGATTAGCATGTGTCAAGCATTTGGACAGCGTTCATTCAGAGCCATCATCAAACTCAAATAAAAAAAAAAGATTTATGTATCTAAAATATCTATATAATAACTTTAGCTAAAAACAAAATTCTTTTAGATACACAAAACAATACTATAAGGCATGTAGTGCTAAAAGGGGGTAAAATTTTACTTTTATATAATATTCTTATTCTTATTATAAGGCATGTAGTGTTAAAATCTTAAAAAATCACTAGATCAAAAATATTGTTATATATTAAAGATGAAGCGGAATAATGTAAACCGTCTAAAACAGGTGCAGGATATATACCTAATACAACTGTAAATACCACTAGAGTAAGTAATATGAAAAACTCACGCTTGTTTAGATCACTTTTATTAGTTTTAATCTTATCAGTGAAAGTAAAATATCCTCCAAAAGCTATTCTATTAAACATGTATATTGTATATGCAGCAGAAAATACTATGGATGAACTAGCAAAAACCCCTAATAACGGTAATCTTTCAAATACACCGTATAAAGACATAAACTCTCCTACAAAATTTAGAGTAAGAGGAACTCCACAGTTACCTAAACACAATATGAAAAATAAAATAGAAAATAAAGGCATTATTTGAGCAATACCTCTGTATAAACTAATTAATCTAGTACCAGATCTATCATATAATACACCACCAGCACAAATAAATAAACCACTAGATACAAACCCATGTGCTAAACCTAAAGCTATACCTCCTTCTATTCCTTGAATAGTATTACTAAATACACCTATTAAATATACAGCTGCGTGTGATACAGAACTATAAGCTATAAGTTCTTTTAAGTCTATTGTCCTTAAAGTACTAAAACTAGCATATATTATAGTTATAACACCTATAAGGTAAATAATATATGTGTAATCTATAGAAGCTTTAGGTAATATAGGTAATATTAGTCTAAAAATACCATATAAACTTAATTTTAATACTATAGCAGCTAATATTATACTACCCCCTAATGGAGATTCAACATGAGCTTTTAATAATCAAGCGTTTAAGAAAATAGTAGGTGTTTTTACAGCAAATGCTATAAAGATACCGTAAAATAAGAATAACTGTGTAGAATATTTGAAATTTGTTTTGCATAAAGCATCAAAATCTGTAGTCCCCATTATAGATGAAATAGTTAATATAGATAATAGTAAAAACAATGACCCTATTAATGTATACAAGAAGAAATAAAAACTAGCTCGTACTTTATTTTTTGACCCGAATAAACCAATAAGTATAAATAAAGGAGGTAGTATACTTTCAAAAAAAATGTAAAATAATAGTATGTCTAGGACTAAAAAAACCGCTAATAACAATGTTTCTAATAATAATATTATTATTACATATGATCTAACATTTTCATTTATAGAATTTCAATTACTTAATAAAGCAATTGGAGTTATTATTGTTGTTAATAAGACAAAATATATCGATAAACCATCTAAACCTAAGTAAAAATCAAAAGAGCTTATCTCATGGTATTCTTGAACAAATTGGAACTGGTTGTTACTAAAATCAAATAATATAAATATTATTAACGATATAAAGAGATTTAATATAGATGCGGATAAAGCTGTTTTTTTTATACGATTAGTATCCAACAAATTATAAGAAATACCCGTTGTAATACCAAGTATACCAAGTAAAGGGACTAATATTAAAAGTGTAAGTAACATGTTTTTTTTTGAATTAAATATGAATGAATTTACCACAGGATAAAATAAAATTAGATATATTATAAATCCATATAAATAATATAAACTAGTTTTATTAATCTTTACCATTATTGTGCACAACTGCACAGTTGTTCTTTTTTTATCTCTTTAAAAATTACAGTGTTTTAATTTAATATAAAATAATATAGCATAACTTAAAACTAAAAAAAAATGCAATAGTTAAAAAAAATTTTTGCATAAAAAAAAAATAAATAGATAAACTTTTTTTTTTACATTTTTACCTTAAACTAAAAAAAAGTTTTTTTTTATAAAAAAAAATAAGTTTAGCCTTCTCAAAAAAAAAAGCCAGAGTGATGGTTAGACTAATTAAAATTATTGTTGTTCTAATCAAGATAAAAATTTTTCTATAGAAACAGATTCTATAACTATCGGCATTGAGCTATGTAAAATACCACAAATTTCTGAACATTGACCATAAAAGACCCCTTCTCGATTAATAAGAACAGATACCTGATTAAGTCGACCTGGATAACCATCACATTTAATACCTAAAGCAGGACAAGCGAAAGAATGAATAACATCTGCCGCAGTTACAATAAATCTTACGTGCGTTAGTTCAGGTATAATTACTCTATTATCCACCTCTAACATTCTTAAAGCTCCCTCTTCCAAATCAGCCTCCGGCACTAAATATGAATCAAATTCTATAAATTCTTCATCTGTATTCAAGAAATCCGGGTATTGATAACTTCAATATCATTGATGACCTTCGGCTAATACAGACATAGCTGGATCACTCACCTCATCCATTAAATATAATAATTTAAAAGAAGGGAATGCTATTAAAATTAAAATTAAAGCCGGTGTAATCGTTCAAATCAACTCTATTAATGTACCATGATTAAGATATTTGTGTGATATAGGAGAGTTAGATATACTATAGTTTCTTACTATTGATATCATGATTCATCCTACACTAAATAATATTATAACTAAATAAAACATAATATTATCATGTAGTTCCACTAGACCTTCCATTTGAGGTGTCGCACTATCCTGAAAATAAAGCCCTCATGGCCTTGGTGTGTCACAACTGTTAAAAAAACTTAAGTTTAAATTAAACATAATATATTAACGAAAATTTTTTTTTTATCCTAAGTCTTTTATTATGTATAAATTAGCCTTAATTTTAATAATTATAAATATTTTTCTTTATAACTAGCTATAAAAAAGGGCTAATTTATCTTTAACTTTAAATGAAACGGTTAGAATAAAAACCTCTAAGCAGTTTATACTATTTTAATTTTTAGCATAACAAGGTAAAACTAGATTTAAAGACATAAGCAGGTTAAGAATATTATTAGGAAGCTAGGGGGGGGGGTAAACTAAGAAAAAAAAAATAAGCCTTTAAGAATAAATAAAAGTTTAATAAAGATATTTATTAAAAAGGAGAAGGAAGGGGGAGCTTATTTAATAAGGTTAAAAATATATCCTTAAATTAAAATTTAAGCCACCTATATATGATTTATAGCATGCTTAGTAATATACTATCTTATATGCTAACCTTATAAGCAAACTAGTAATAGCTTTATTTAACCCTAAAAATATAATAGGTACTATATAGCCGTTATAGTAAAAAGAAATTTGCAGGTATTATTTCAAAACCATATAGTATACAAGGTACTAATATTACAAAAGCTATAACGATAGGCAATAATACAGTTCAACAGAATGACATCAATTGATCAAAACGTATACGAGGGAATGAAACTCTAGCTCAAATGAACACAAAAATCATTATACACGTTTTTACACCTAAGGTTAAACCATATAATAAACCTTCCATAATAGGATCTGAGAATATACTTTCCTTATATAAATTATTCATATAATACTCAAAATCTATGTATTGTACTAAAGTGAATAAAGGTATAGTAATATATAAGTAACCACCTAAAAATAAGATACTAGTTAATATACAAATTAAAACAATACTAGCATATTCAGCCAAAAAGAAGAAAACGAAAATAACAGCTGCGTGTTCTGTCATAAACCCACTAACAAGTTCTGATTCAGCCTCGGCCAAATCAAAAGGAGCTCTGTTAGTTTCTGCGATAGAACCTATAAAGAATATTATAAATACGGGGAACAAAGGTACTATAAATCATATAACTCTTTGAGCCTCTATGTTTACAGTAAGATTTAAACTACCAGTTAACATTACTACAAGCAATATAGCAGAACTTAATATTAACTCATAGCTAATTAGTTGCGCAGTACTTCTAAGTGAACCTAAAAAAGCATATTTACTATTAGCTGATCAACCGGCTAATAATATACCATATGTAGCTAAAGAAGATACAGCTAACATATATAATATACCTAAATTAAAGTCACTTAACGCTAAACCCGGCCCATATGGTATAACAAGGTAGCCTAACAGTGAAAAAATTAAAGTTATAATAGGCCCTAGGAAAAACAAAGTAAGATTAGCTTGTGTAGGTGAAACATATTCTTTTAAAAGGAGTTTTAAGGCATCCGCAAAGGCTTGAAGCAATCCATAGTATCCCACTATATTCGGACCTAATCTCCGCTGCATACTAGCCATAGTTTTCCTTTCGGCTAATGTAATAAAAGCTACTGTTAGTAGCACAGGCACGGTTACTATTAATACTTCTATTACTGATATTAATGTAGGTATGTATAACATGTTTATTTATAATTTTTAACATTTAAATTTTATATTTTATTATTAAAAATAGAATTACAATATTTAAGCTATTAGGTTAAAAATAACTTTTTTTTTTATTAAATTTAATAAAGTTAAGTTATCTATTATTAAAGAGATGTAACTTATATTGAATATAAGCCAAAAGCTTAAAGATATAGTCTAAATAAAATTGAATTTAGTTTGTCTATAGTTAAAAAGATTAACCTGTCTATAAACAATAGAAAAACTCTGTAAGATTATTATCTAGATAGTAAAATGACTAAAATCAGGCATAAGGTATTATATTTAGCCTTTTTTTCACCTAAAACTATATAGGATTTTTATATATAGCCTTTTTTATTTAATTATTATATAATAAATTTATACTATATATAGTAAAATTACAAACATATAGCACTATTACTAGTTTCCTACCCCCTCCCCTTCCAATTGTTATTTAGTTATATATGAGATATAATTTATTTACAATAAAGGTGGAGAACGGGGGGGTATAAGTATATAAACCTATTCATCTGCTAGGTACAAAGCATCACTGTTATTTAATATTAAATAAAAATATCTAGCTAATAAAAAAAAGTAGTTTAACAGGGCAAATAAAGAGTATGTAAATTTAATAGGTTATACCCCAAAATTATTTTTACTAAAAGCAAATACAACAGTATCTAGTTTTATATTATAGTATGCTAGTTTTAAATTTAAGGGTTTAAACAAACCAAGACTTAATAAAGTATTTTAGTAGATAGTATACTAAAAAAAAATTTTTTTTAGGTTGGTAAAGATTTATAGTACTGTTTGTAATAAAGCTAACCACTTAGGTTTTTTCTTTATATCCAACAGTATGCAAAGAAGCCTCGTTATTTTTTTTTTCACATGAAAAAAAAAGACTAAAAAATTTAATATAAGTTAGGATAATTTTAAGCCGGTTCCTGTTATAGTAAATTAATATAAATTAAGGCATAACCACAGGCTTGCATGCTCGTACACATCTTAAACTATATTGAATATAATTATCTTAAATAAAATAAGTCTAATTATATTCAACACATATAGCTAAAGCTAAAGATGGCCACTATTTTCTACTAAATACCCCAGTTTTTTACTAAACACTCATATACGTATGTGTTTTTGGCGTATTATGCGTTGGACTTTCCTATGCTATACAAAAGTATAGTTTTTTCACTATTATTATCACAAAACAAATTGCATAAAGTATTATATCTAATAATTTATTATATATATTTTAAAACCTATAAAAGATCAGGGATGTGGAGGAATCGAACCCCAGATTTTCGATCTGCAATCAAAATGTATACCCTTATACCACACATCCCTATTTAACGTTAAACCAGACATCCCACTAAAAATTATCCTTTCAAGATATTTTAGTAGAAGAAGGAAAATACGAGTATATTTAAATTAGAAAGAATAATACTTAAATAAAGTTGCTTAAATATTTCTTCTAGTGGATAAACTATAGCCTTACTTTTATTTTAATAAAAAAAAGAAGGTAAAAAAAAAATTAACTTATAATGATCCTAAAAATTACTATATAAGCTAGTAAATACAAGTTGTTTAACTTTAAAGATAAAACCAGATAAAAAAAAATTATTAAATAATCTATATTTTTTTTTGTTGCTAATTACGATTTTTTTTTTCAAGAGATTATTTTTATTTAAATAATCTAATGTAAATCTAAAGCATCTTTAATGTAACTACTTGTTAATACTACAAATACTTGAGCTTGTATGAAAGCAATTCCTAGTTCTAATCCTGAAAAGGCTATAATAAAGATTAAAGGTATTAATCCTAAAAAGAAAAAGATAAAACCGCTTGTCATAATATTATAGGTGAACCCTGCTAAAATATTTAACAGCATATGTCCACTTAAGATATTAGCTCCCAATCTAAGACCTAAACTAACATTCCTTGATAAGTATGATATAAACTCAATTAACACCAATAAAGGTAACAAAGCTAAAGGACAACCCGCAGGTACTAACAAGGAGAAGAACTCTAATCGGTGTTTTTGGAAACCTAATATTGTTGCACCTAATACTACAGTGAAGCTAAGAGCAAAAGTAAATATAAAATGACTTGTTGAGGCAAAGCTATAGGGAACCATACCTATTAAATTGTTTATTAAAATAAAAACAAACAAAGTGTATATGAAAGGAAAGTAAACCTGACCCTTATGAGCATTTATTTGATTTACCACTATTCCATGTAAAGTCGCATATATGGTCTCTTGTCCTATTGATCACTCATTCATAACTATTTTGTTATAATTTGTGGATAATATGTTTAAAATTATTACTATTAGAGTAGCTATAGTTAAATATAAACCAATATTCGTTAGAGATATTTGAATATTTCCTACCAGAGGCCCGCTAATGCTTATAAGGTTTCTAATTTCGAATTGATCTAGTGGGCTACAGATTTCAGAGTATAAAGTAGTCATGTTCATTTAGGTTCATATTTAGAAGTTAAGTTAAGATAGTATAAAATTCGGTTTTGTTTACTTCTAAGCATATTTAATTTTTTTTTTTAAGATGTATTTTTTAAAGGCGTTTTATATATAAAGATGGATATTGTCAATGTAAATAAATAAAACATATTACACAGTAAAACGCAATTAAATATTTTGTAAAGATTACTAAAAAAGAAAGTAAAGTCATAATAAAGAATACTTTACCCTTTTCAAGGTAAGTCCTTCAAAAACCAAAACAGGGGTATTATCTTCTATGTTGTTATAATTTACTTATGAAAACACGAGAAGTAAATAGACGAACAAATCTTGGTAACACATAGTTAGAAAAAATATAAATAGTTACTGAAAGTAATATAAAAGCAAATATTATCTGGTTCATAAAATAAAATGGTACTAATTGTGGCATTTTTTTGATGTCTAAGGGATAAAAATAGTTAAGTTAAAATCAAACCAACATTAAAAACAATGTAGGTTTTACTTTAAAAAGTAAGTTGCATATAATTTGTTTACTGTAATACTATCGAAAGTAGTATATATCGTATATTCCCAAATAGATTAGTGAATTAGGACAATTGTAGCGATTATAAGAATCTGTAGATAGATCATCAAACCCGTTAAAGGCTGATAACGAAGTTTTTTTTTCTAATTCCGCTAGTTGACTTTGAAAATTAGTATGTGTGTGTAAAAATCCCTCCTAACGAGCATTTCTTGCTTCTTGCTCTATTCTATTATCTTCTGCAGCTTTTTCTGCAGCTTCCCTAACGGGATCATATCTGCTAGTAGTAGTTGTAGTAGTTTTACTAGTATCAGGGTTAGCTTGAAAAGAAACTTTTTTTTTTATTTTTAAGAGGAGAAGTTGTGAACTTAACTTCATTTTCTTTAGGCGAATCTGAAGCTACTTCCTTAGCCTTCCCCTTGTCTAGGACTTATTTTTATTATCATTAGCCGAATCCGGGGATACGTCTATTTATTTATCCTGATTACTACTGTTACTGTCCATGGACAAGATACTTATTTTATTATGGTTTAAATAAGTAGAAAGATCTAACTTATTTAATCTTAAATAGTTACTAATATACTTAGAGAAATAATATGGTTTCAAATTATCACTTGTATATTCAATTAGAACAAAAGAAATCGCATAAATAAAACTTAAAATAGATAGATCGAGAAAATTGCAATTGAAAATACTCATTGATAAAAGATATTTAAATGTAGAAAAAGTAACAGATATAAGAGTGGTAAGTAAATTTTTAACCGTAATATACTTAAAGAAATTCATTAAAAGATAAGAAAATTATTATTATAAGTTGAGATCAAATCTAAATTTTTACTCTACTTTTTTTGTAGAGTAAAAAGAGCAAAGTATAACCAAAATACTTACCAGTAGTAAAAACTATTGCTCAAGTAATAAATAATAATAAAAGATTTAAAGAATAAAAGAATCGAACTTTTTTTTACTTTTATTATATAACTAAAAGCTGCTTTACCCTTAAGCTAATTCTTTTTATTTACAAATTAACCCCCTTTTTAGGCTAATATGTAAATAAAGGATTAAAACTACATTTTCTTTTTTAATTCCCAAACGTCATCCCATCCAACATGGCAGTACTAGTATAATTATTTAAAGCATACAATACAATCTTCTATACTAGTATTAGCCGAAGTAAAAAAAAAAATTTTTTTTTTGCTAATATTAAATTCAACATAATATATAAATTATCTTCTAGCAATTCCCTCTGCATAGGATTTTCACCTTTAAATGTGAAATCTTTAACATAATGGTTATGCAAGAAAAGACTGTTTTTCTCATGTGAAAAATAAATAGAAAGCTGTCGTACAAACCAATAATTATAAGACGATTCTAATTCAGGATCTATTGAGCTATCATATCCTTATTTTATGTATTATAGAGCACTAAGTGTAATATCTAGTTCTAAAGCCAAATAATATTAAACAGCTTTTCATTCATCCTCTGTAGTAATATTTTAACGTTTAAACGCCGTATTGTCTAAAAGAGTTACTTCACTTTTTTGCGGAGAGGGAGTGTTTTGCCCTAATAGAATTAAAGCTTTTTCTTTTTCTTTTACTTGTAGATTTTCATAGCTTAATGTAACATATTCTGAATTATGTTTAGCTATAATTGCTTGAAATCTTTCCGTACCGTTTAGATTTTTAAACTCTATCTCTGAATTTAACTTTGGCTCTAAGTCTAAGTCTAACTCTAAGAGTCCTACTCTGCCATAAGTCGTTTATAAACAAGGAAATAAAGAACTATGATAGCTATCATAAATATTTTGAAGAATAGGGTGTTTTAACCGTAAACTTTAGTCTGTTATATCATATTTACCTGATCTATGAAAATGGTAAGGATCTAAAAACTCCTCCGTGTTGTCTTAATTTTTAACCAAATGTTCTTTTAATTTATCAATATAAAGAGAAACATCCCCAAACAATAAAGACTTAATTATAGTACTACTATCACTATGTAATGGTTTAAATGATGACATATTAAAATTATAAATAGCTAATATAATTAATAATAACAATAAACTATTGTGGATTAATAGTAAATAAGGTGTTAATAAATAAAAAATGATACCTATTAAAATATATAAAGCATAACTTGTAATAACTTTAGTATCTAAACTAGCTATGTTTATACTTAAGGCGATTAAAGTTTTTTCTAACCCATATGGCCCTAATAATTCTACACTACCTTTATCCATAACCTTAGTAGTTTGACCACCTAATTTTAAAACTAGACCAGTAATATATTTGTTATAGAATAATTCTATTAAAAATCGTTGATTGAAAAAACCAAAAATATTGTAACCTAATCTAGAAAATTTAAAAAAGATAAGAATTTTAGGTAAGAATTCTGAAAATACTATAGCGAAAGCACTTAAAGATATAGTGAAAAAGAGAGGTAATAGTTTAAATAAAGTAGGTACAGCAAACTCTGTATCTAACATTATTTCATGTGTAGGATGAATAAATAAACTATTGTCCGCAAAGAAAGCTGAACCTAACCCTATAAAGATGTCTTTAGTTATATAACCAAAGAATATTGAGAATACAGCTAATATTATTAAAGGTAAACTCATATATATATCACCTTCGTGTGCTCTTTTATCACTATGTACCATTAAATCAAAACCAGGAGAAGTTTTAAGTATATGGTAATTAGCCAGAGGCCCATTAGGGTTAGTTAAGAAAGTTAAATATAAAACTTTAACGGAGTACAAAGTAGTAAACATAGCACCAATAGTGGCTATAAAGTAAACAACTATACCGCTAAAGTGAAATTGTCCATAAGCAGATTCTAAGATAAAATCTTTACTATAGAACCCTGTCATAAAAGGGAAGGCAACTAAACTCAGACTAGCTATTAACATAACAGAATATGTTAAAGGTAAATATTCTTTTAAACCACCATATTTTCTAAAATCCTGGTTATCGGCTACTGCGTGAATTACAGCTCCCGCACCTAAGAATAATAATGCTTTATAAAAGGCATGATTAACTAGGTGAAATAAAGCTATGTTATATGAAGACAATCCTACTGCTATCACCATCATCCCTAATTGACTCATAGTGGAATAGGCGATAACTTTTTTTATATCTTGTTGGAATAAACCAATAAGACTACTAAAAACAGTAGTAATTGCCCCTAACCATAAACATAGTATTAACACTGTAGAACTGTATTCTATTAAGGGACTTGTACGCATAAGTAAATACACACCTGCTGTTACCATTGTAGCGGCATGTATTAATGCAGAAACGGGTGTAGGACCCTCCATAGCCATAGGCAATCAAACGTGTAATCCAACTTGAGAACTTTTAGCCATAGCTCCTATTAATAAGCATATACCTATAATTGTAACAATATTTTCATTAACAAAAGGTGCTAATGAGAAAACTGTACTATAATCAATGTTACCAAACGATCATAGTATAGCAAACATACCTATAGTTAAAAAACAATCACCCACTCTGTTTGTTAAGAAAGCAGACATAGAACTTTGATTTGCAGCTATTCTAGTAAATCAGAAACTAACTAAAAGGTACGAACAAATTCCTACACCCTCTCATCCTACAAACATTAATAAAAAATTATTAGCTGTAACTAGTATAATCATCATAAAAGTGAATAAACTTAAATAACTAAAGAATCTTTGGTTATGCATAAATATCAAATTTATCCTGCAATTGATTTAAAAAGTGTTTAACAAAGGTTAAACACGTTAAATTTTTCTACCTGTGTTCATACCAGATTTTATATTTCTAATATAATTTATACCTACAACCGAAAGATGAGAACGATTAACGATTAAACTATGAATTTTACATTAATCAAGATAGTCATATAGTTTTATACCTATAATAGGATTTTTATTTAAAAAGGGTATTATTATATTAGTAATATCCTTAAAATCAACTATAGATAAACTAAGAGCAGATTTACCTGCATATTTATATATTTTCCTGACCCTAAAAACTCAACTATTTTCTGCATTAATAAAAAAAAAATCTCTACTATGTTGAGATATCCTAAATCTTAATTGTACTCGATAACCTAGTTTACTATTGGTAGAAGGTATACGTACATCAAAATTCCCTTCAGCGCTTATAAATCCTGAAATTCAAGGATGATTTATACTTATATTGTCATAATTTATAACAGGTCTCTCAATTGGAATATAACCCGCAAACTCTGAACTTAACATGTTAGATAAACCTAAATTTATAGATGCTTTTATATTTACTATGTTTTTTATACCTTCCAACGTAAGATGAGCTTTATCATTAACAAGTTCTACCGCTTTTTAAAATAATAAAAAATCAGCGGCTTTTTGAGTTAATAAGGGGATATTTATCTAAATATAAAATAAGGTTATTTAAATCTTTAATTGAGTCTATGGAATAATTAACTATATCTCGGTTTGAAGCTAAATGGATAGAACCTATACCTTTCAAGTATTCTTGTAATAGACATAGTATATCTAGATCTTTTGTGTGTAAACCTATTTGAAATTATAATTGAACACGTCAACCTAATTTACGTGCTTTATTTTTGTCTACTATTATACTAAATGAACCTTCACCGTCTGTTAAACCAGACCAGACTTCAGGATATACAAGGCTAGAACTAGTTGTAGAAAAAGTTTTTAAATCGAATTGTTTAGACGGGTTTTGATAAAGGAATTTCAACTACCACGGTAGTTGAAATCGAGATTTATATCTCTATTTCTTTCGAAACCCTGTAGAGTACACCTTAAACTTCTTAAATTTGATTTAATAAATCAACTGCCGTCTACTCGTTGCTCTTTTACAACAATATTTTTTAATATTGCTGACTTAGATCCGCGATTGTCCATTGAGTTTTCACTCATCTTAAGACTTGTTACCATACCTGAGTAATTAATTCAGCCACTTATAATTTTTCAATTATAGCTTGGTACCTTAAGCTTTAGGAGTTCCCCGGAATTTGACAGTTTACCCCCATAGACGCGTTTTCCCCTTACGCGTCCCCGTAGAGGGTCATGACTCATATACCCTATAGAATAAATGTGAACTAAAGAACTAACGATTAAAACAGGTATCAACATTGAAACAGTTAAACTGTCAAAATGGAAACCTCATAAAACGTTTAAAGATTCACTATCTATTCACCTAAAAAGATTTATGGTCACAGGTATGTTATTTAAACCTACTTCAAAAAAGGCAACGATTGCTAATAAGGTTGTTACAATTACACAACTAGATGTAATTAATTGGGCTCCGCTAACACCGACTTTTCGACCAAAAAACCCGGAAACTATTGATCCTAATAAAGGTAAGACAATTATGGCTAAATACATTATTTATATTCTATTGATATACTTCCTCTTAATCTGTAAAATGCTACTAGAATACCTAAACCTATGGCTGATTCTGCACCTGCTATTGCTATAACATATATAGCAAAAGTTTGGCCTAATATATCATCAAAGCCTAGTGAACTTATCAATATTAAAAACGTAATAGCTAATAGCATTATTTCTATTGAAATAAGCATTAATATTATATTTTTTCTATTTAAAACGAAACCTAAGATTCCGATTAAAAAAAGTATTAAGGTTAAATTCATTGTATATTTTTTTTTTGTTTAATAATAGTGTTGTGTATAGCCCTAATTAGCTAGTAATCTGAAATAAAAGGCTAAAGGGCCTTTAAACAGCCTAATACTACTTAGCATATACTATTTGAGAAAAAAAAGGCTTAAGCCTTTCCAAAGAAAAACTTAAACAATTTTAAAGGGAAAAACAGGAGCACACTCTAAGAAAACTTAAATATCTTTAAAGATAAAAGTTGGAGCGCCTTTAAATAAAAAAACTTAAAGATCTCTAAAGGTAAATGTTGTAACGCAATTAAAACAAAACAGGGGCGTCTTTATATAACAAGATAGGCCTTTATATTAAACAGTATATTATATATATAATATATTATTTAGTCTTTCTACCTTAGGATCCATGTATGCCGCATTACCATAACCCTACTGGTAATTATGATAATCTACATGTGATTACTCTTGTGTAAAAAAAAAAATAAAGGCTATTAGCCCTTAATATTCAACTAAAAGTAATTCCCTTTAAATAATAAGAGATTCGAACTTTTACTATCCTTATATTAAACAATTAACATAAGTTGCTTTACCTTTAAGCTAATTATTTAGCCCATATATACATATAGAGCTCTTATACATATAGATCTGTTAAATCTACAAGAGGTATTTACTTTAAATTCCTTACTTTGCTAAAATGGCTCTCTATTCTTATAAACTCCCTCTGTGTAACCTAAATGTATATTTTCAACATAAGCTTCATCAGATTCACCTTATAACCTATCACGGTAAGGGTAACACGAAGAAACCCCATAGACATTAGGACTTAGTGCACCTAGATAAGGTATTCTACGAGCTAGCATTTGAGTTAGTGCTAATAAGATTTAAGTAGCTTATTTTTAAAGCCTTTAATCTTATTATAACCCGAAAAAGATGATGTTATGCTAACAGCCTCCTTATTTAAAGCAACCATTTGTCTGCTATCTATTTTTAAAGCATTCTTACCTAACTCAAAAGCAAAACCTAATGTTAACGCTAAAAAGAATATTAGCATAATTACTAACCCATATATACCATTAGTATGTGCGCTAACCACATAAGGATAAACTAAAAGTATTTCTAAATCAAACAATAAAAAAAGTAATGCAAAAATAAAGAAGGATATACTGAATTGTGTTCTATTTTGACCTAAAAATGAATGAAAACCACATTCAAATACGCTATCTTTTTCCTGATATGGATTGTGTGGAGCAAAAATTAAATTAACTGCTAATAATATTATAGCTAGTAAGGGTATAAATAAAAAAAAAAAAGTTGAAGTTGTCATTTATGTATTAAAAACTATCAGTGCTAATATATTAGCCATACTTAATCATTCTTCGGGAATAAACATAAAAATTACTATTATAATAGATAAATAAGAAATTGTAACGGTTAAAGGACTAGATAGTCGTATACTATCTAGCTTGAAGGTTAACTTTTCGCTATGCGCGCTCGAGTTAAGCCTTATGATGTTTGCCTGTAAACTAAGATTTTCAATATCTTCCTTTATTTCATAATCCGGCCGATCAAAAAACATTTCTTTTATTATATTTAAATAATAAACTGCACTGATAACACTCGTTAATATTGCAACCAAGGCGATAAAAACATAGCCACTATCTAATGCTGCACTTAATACCATCTGCTTTGCAAAAAAACCTATTAATGGTGGTATACCGACAAATGAAAAGATCGTAATAGTTAAACTTAAAGCTAAAGCAGGATTTATGTAAAAATAACCCTTTAATTGGCTTACTAATTGTATAGGTGAATTATCTTTTTCTGATAATTCCTTATATTCCTTTGTATCATTTGTATAAAAAAACAGAGAAAAACCTATGCTTAATAGTATTATAAAGGCGTTTAAATTACTAATTGAGTACTGCATTAGGTAAAAGATAAATGCTTGTATCGATTCTATGCTATTAATCGTTAAAGCTAACAATATAAAACCTAGATGTGATATCGTACTATAAGCAAATAACCTTTTAATTCTTACTTGACTAAGACCCAACACTGTACCTATAATTAATGATAATAAAGAACTAACTATTAAACTTGTAGTTCAACTAAATTCAGAGTTAAACAAAGAACTACTAGTATAATGTACTAATTCTAAGAAAAATATAAAGATAGATATTTTAGCTATTATGGCTACAAAAGTGGTAACAATTGTAGGTATAGCATCATAAACGTCCGGAGATCAAAAATGAAAAGGTGCTGCACTTACTTTAAATAAAAAACCTACGCTTAATATTAATAAGGAGATATTTATGTAATCTGCTTTATACCAATCCAGAGCTTCATAGTTTAAATCTATTCTATCTGTTACCTTTTCTAGATTTATTTCAGAACTAAAGGATAGATCACTAATGCTGGTTACAACATATATTCCGTCTAAACTAGTTGTACCTGAATTTGCATATAGTAAAGTTGTACCTAATAATATAAAACAAGAACTTAAACCCCCTAATAAAAAATAAGTAAGACCTCCGCTAGTGGCTAACTCAGAATTTCTATATAATGTACTAAGTATATATAAACCATAACTTTGTAACTCTATTGAAAGAAATATAGAGACAAGATCACTACTAGAAATTAAGAAGACTGCTCCTGTTATAATGAATAATAATATTAAAGGATATTCTATTATTTTAAATTGTTGTCCCATTTTGTCCAATATTTTCGTTTTGTAAAATATTAATTTATAACGGAAAAGTTTGTTAAGTGAAGCAAACTCAGGTATTCATACTCTTCTAGGATAGAAACCCGTTAATTGTAGTATGGTGAAACTAATTATAAAAATAAAAATTTGAAATGTTTGTGTAGTAGAGGTTACATGATATAAACCTCCAAATATACCTATACCTCTCTCTAAAGATATAATATATAAACAATTTAAGGCGACAATTGAACAATAAAGTAAAACTAAAATAGTTACTCTACTAAAAAGTACAGACTTATCTCGTCTTAATGTGACGGCGTTTGATAATAATAAGGATATGATAGACGTTATTAACACTAAAGAATAAAAGAATCGAACTTTTTTTACTTTTATTACTAAAAACTGCTTTACCATTTAAGCTAATTCTTTATAAAGCCATTTAAAGAAAATTTTATCCTTTATTCATCTAGCTTTTTCTATCCACCTAAGATATTAATACCAAGAGACGGCTAGTATCCACACTAATCTATTTTACTTGTTAATTAAGATAAGACATTTATGTGTATAAAAATAAGTATACGTCAGTATAGATATATTCATATTATACATAAAAAGCTCTTTATAGCTATTTTTACATTAAAGTTAAAACAAAAAAAAATTTTTTATTTAGTTTTAGATATATAGATCTGCTTGTAACTTATAAATATCCGGCCAGACCCTACTCGAGCCGACATATGCTTTCTTGACAAAAAAGTTCCTTACCATTAGGAGACTAACCCTATATTAAAACAAGTAGTCCTTAAAACCTAGTAGCCCTAATCCTGTTATTTTTTTTTAGATTATTTTTTTTTGTATTAGTTGAAGTTTGTAGCTAAGATTAATGCTATATACCAGATACTTTACCGAATAACATAAAAGTCGATAAACGTCTAAAATATTCAGATCAAAAACGACTATCTCCTCTTTCTAACCCTCGTATTAATAATTCTCCCTTATACTTATAAGATCTCAATATAGTAGTAACAAATCTAATAGCGTGGCTGTCATTTCAACAAAGGTGATGAATACTTTTAGAATTTATAAAGGCATTTACAAATAACGCATAGGCTATAGATTCCCCTATGTTAAACTCCGCTAATTTATTTTCTAAAGCCGTTTCAAAGATATGTATTACTCGTTTTTTAGTGTTATTTCTCATCTATTAAAAATCATATAAAATAAATAACTAAGACTTTGTCTAGTTATATTGAAACTACAAATAATAAATATATATTCTTTTTTATTTAATTTTTATAGAATAAATAGCTAATATTGCATACATAGTGCATACATAGTGCAAAAATGGGTCAGAAGCATGGAGAGGGGAGAGGGGAGGGAGTGAATACCTTGCTTCTTAAAAACCTTAATTAAATGTATAGCCTTTTATATTTAAATTAAGGTATATTATAGATATATATTTTTTTTCTTTTTATTAATAAGTTTTATAAAAACCAATTAGATACGGCCAGTCGAATTCGAATCGACACAAATCGCTTGGAAGGCGAGAGGTCTACCATTAACCTATGGCCGTTATATATATATAATTTTTATTTATATATATATATAATATTTAACCCTTTCTAGCACTATACTGTTTTATGTGCAAGTTTTAGTTTATTACTTCTTTTTAGCGTTTATTATTTCTGATATTTTTTGTTTTAAGTAGCTATCTTCGTCCACAACCTTTTTAATAACTTTAGGTACATCTACATTTATTAATTGTTTGAATTCTTTTTCTTTGTACAAATTAGGCATATTTCTTAACCCTTCGTGTGTTACTCCTTCTAATCTAACTAATTCTTTTCTTACTTTATTACGATAACCATTAACAAGGTTAAAGTATTCCTTAACCTGTTGTTTTTCATCCTTAATTTTCCCTATATTGGAAATATTATTGGTAAAATCTTCATGTAATAAAGAAACTTCTTTTGCTATTTTAGAAAATTCTTCTTTAGAAGCCAAAGGAAGATTGGGTTTAAGTATATTTAATCAGGCGACTCTTCGACGTATACTAACATTAAGAAACGTCGTTTGGTCTTGAAGCATCATAACAAGAATGTTAGACATCCCCGGACTATCTAATGTAAACTTATCGTCCTTATAATGCATACGCCGTTTGTTAAGCCCTTCGGCTAGTTTGTCCATATCCTCTTGAAATAGCTTAAATTCTGTTTTTAAATGTTTTATAAGTAAAAAATCAGCGTATTCTGCGTCTATCTTATTTTCAGGTATAATTCGGTAAGGTTTCTTAGGATCACTCCCCTCAGCACCAGAATTGTCCATATTCATAGACAATGTTGTTATTGGACCCCCTATAGTTAACCTTGGTACAGAAAAGAGCTCTAAGAATTCTTCAACAAAACCTTTTAAAGATAGCCTAGAAATAACAGCTAAAATACCTAAAAAGAAATCCCTGTTAACAGAAAAGTTTCAACTATAGTTTTCTAATACTGATAAAGTACCTATGAAATAGGCTTGAGTAAAAACACAGTTTCTTAGTCAAAAAAAAAGAATAAAAATAAACATAGCAGTGACAATATTAGTTAAAATTAAATGTTTGTTAAAACTACTAAAGCCTACTTTACTTTGTAAAGGTAAACTTACAAATGCGTGGGGTTTTGGTGGACTATTTAAAGCTCACTCTAAACTATTATAACTTCTATTTAATAATGTTTGTAAAGTGTCACTATAGAATTGAGGTGTTAATCATGGATACCTTGTTGTAGCTTTTCCTTCT
>Ga0163162_10001928_pt1 | contig 19520 bp, 10 predicted proteins | sample S55metaG_FD_115310 | JGI IMG/M metagenome (GOLD analysis project Ga0163162, IMG submission 115310) | Switchgrass rhizosphere microbial communities from Kellogg Biological Station, Michigan, USA - S5-5 metaG | ecosystem: Host-associated > Plants > Roots > Rhizosphere > Soil | place: USA...
TGAAGTTTACCGACGAAGGGAAAGTGGAAATTATCTTGCAAAAGGAACCTGAATCGTTAGATGAGGCTTTCAATCTCACCATCAAAGACACGGGGAGAGGCATTCCTGCCGCCAAAATACCTTATGTATTCGACCGCTTTTACCAGGCCGACCCGTCGGATACCCGTTCGGCCGAGGGCACAGGCATTGGCCTCGCCGTTACAAAAGAACTGGTTGAATTGATGGATGGACAAATCAGTATAACAAGCCGGCAAGGCGTATTTACACAGGTAAATATCAATATGCCATACAAGCCCGCTGACGCTGCGCCCGAACCTGTATTGGAGATATTACCCATCGGAGTAATATTACCTAACGAAGACAGCCATAGCCCAGTGGCTTCCGATGAAGAAAAACCGTTAGTACTGCTTATAGAAGACCACCAGGAGCTCCGTGACTTTGTTCAGCAACTGCTGGCGGATAAATACAGGGTGTTAATTGCGGCAGATGGAAACGAGGGTATAACCCTTGCATTGGAGCAAGTTCCTAATTTGATCATTACCGATCTGATGATGCCGCATGTTGATGGGTATGAACTTAGCACCGTGCTAAAAAAAGATGTAAAAACCAGTCACATACCCATCATTATCCTGACAGCCAAAGCCGATATGGACAGCCGGATCCAGGGGATTGAAACAGGCGCGGATGCTTACCTGGCCAAACCCTTTGAAAAACGCGAGTTATTTGCCCTGATGGAAAACCTCATCAGCGTACGCAATCAACTACGTGAACATTACAGCAAGCAAGACCTCTGGTTTAGTGATGCCCTGTCGATGCCGTCGATAGAGCGGGATTTTATAACCCGTGTACGCAGCGCAGTAGAGAGCCACTTAAATGAAGAAGGCTACAGCGCCGACCAACTGGCCCGGGATATTGGGTTGAGCCGTACCCAATTACACCGTAAATTGAAAGACCTCATCAACCAGTCGCCCGGCGAGTTGATCCGCATTGTGAGGCTGCAATATGCTCATGAACTGCTGCAACGCCGCGTTGCTACAATAGCCGAGGTGGCATATATGGTTGGCTTTAGCAGCCCTGCCAGCTTCTCTGCCAGCTTTTCCCGCCATTTCGGCTTCCCCCCTAAAACCGTGAACGCGATATAATTTCTGTCACTAATTTATGTCGCTGAGCTCTTGAGGTTTTCACTATAACTGTTTGGAAGAAACACTCTCGAGAGGCTTGTGTGTACACATCTTTTTAATTTTATCATTAATAGAAAAAAATGTCATTTCGACGAACCAAGGGTGGGTTTGTGCATCGGAGGTGAGGAGAAATCTTCTACGCCCTGCTTTTACAGGTATAAATTGAAGAGCCTGATGTAGAAGATTTCTCTTTCGCTCCACCTCTCCGCCCACCCCTGCTCTATCGAAATGACATTTTCTTTTTTTATAAGATGCGTACAAACAATAGCTTCCAAGGGACGGAATAGCACAACCCCCCGCTTTTTTATTTCTTCCGAACACCAGTGGGTTTCCACCCATTAGTTTAAAAATGCTACAAACTCGTAAGCATTTGCAACAAACTCGAAAGTGATTTTATGTTACCTCACGTTTATTTGCGCAGTGTATTTTCCCTCGTACACTGGTTCAAACAATACATCAGAAATCCCTATGAAACGAAACACATTTATACGCACGTTGATAAGCGCAAGTACACTTTTGGCTATTCCATTTGAAGGAATTACCAAAACCATATCCAAAATCAGGGAAAAGAAAGGTTATAAAATTGATTCGGGGAATGACCGCGCCTCAAAACCGATGCACCTGTTTGAGGGCGACACTTTTTACACCAAAGTTTCCACTGCTGATACTGATGGCGACCTGTATGTTTATGAATCAATCCGGGTTAAAAAAGGCGGGCCAAACCTGCATGTGCATTATGAGCAGGATGAATGGTGGTACATTTTGGAAGGCGAGTTTCAGATCAAAGTAGGCGATCAGCTGTTCCATGCCAAACCCGGCGACAGCGTGTTTGGCCCGCGGGGTATTCCTCATACGTTTACTAAAATAGATGATGATACACCTGCTAAAATGATCACCACGTTTCAGCCTGCCGGCAAAATGGAGGCTTGCTTCCAGGCCTTAAGCGATGGCCTGATGAAGGGTAAAACCGAAGCCGAACTTGATCAATTCAGAAAGGAACACGGTTTTGAAAGGGTTGGCCCTCCGCTTGATTATTACAAAAAGTTTTAAATATCCTGTCACTCTAATAACAATGAAGTCACTCTCTTTTACGCAGAAGCTAAGCCTCGTTTATTTATGCCTTGTACCATTGATAGTTGTGGCTATTGGCTTCGGCATAGGCCATGTAAGCTATAAAATTTATTTACCGGTTTGGCTTATTAATGCCTGTTTAATGATAACTGCAGCATGGAACCTGGGTGGCTATCACCTTAAGAGCTATAACCGGGAGATAAAGCAACAAGTAATTACCGCTTTATTGCTGTTTGTGCCCTGGCTCTTGTTTTCGATTTTCGCGGGGATGGGGCCCCCTCCTTCAACCTTACAAGGTTGGGTTAATACCGCTGCCGAACAGCAGATCAGGTATACTATACTCATTGCAGGAGGCATCTTATTTGCGCTTGGCTCTGCCTTATTGAAAGTAAAATTACAGGCGGCTGGCGAAAACCTATATTCGGCAATGGCTTCAGCAGCGATCAATATTTCATTACCGCTCTTTATCATCAACATGGCTTTTTGGGGATACTACCTGACGGATGCATTCCGGGCTTTCATACAATTAGGTGTAGCCAAACGCCCCGATTTGTATGAATCCATAAAAAGTTTGTTTTATGTGATCAGTATAGCCGAGGTGTTATTGATGTACCTCGGCACAGTACTTTTTGCCGTTTCGCTAAAAATTACGGGGCTTTTTAACCCGGTTGCCTGCCGGTACTATATTATTTTCGGTTTAGCCGGTATGGTGCTGGTTGTGCTTCCTCCCTACTGGCCCGAACCATTCGGTACCGCCGGTTTTCTTGTTGCAATACCTGCAATTCCGTTTATAATGCCATACCTTATTGGCATACATTTATTAAAACATACAAAAAATTAACAGCCGCATTTTATTTACGCAATCGATTGTTAAAATCTCATATATTGTTTATTTTTAGAACGAAAACCGGCTGCGATCCTCTGCAGGGTGTTTTCGTTCAACCAATTATAATTTAAACTTAATGTATGGGCAATAAACTAAACTCCTTGTGCCGCGTTCTGCTGCTACCCGGCATTTTTTTGGCCGCTAACTCCTCTATCCTCGCCCAAACCGGCGAATGGGTTTCAACTACAAGTACGTCAAATTGGGATGTAAAACACAAAATACCGGCAGCACAAAGCGGGAAGACTGCCGATGCTGAAGTATTCACCGATAAAACAATGCAAAAAGTTGAGGGCTTTGGCGGTTGTTTTAATGAGCTTGGCTATACTTCGTTGCAACTGTTAAGCGCAAAGGACAGGCAAACTATCATGAAGGAGCTGTTTGCCCCTAATGTTGGTGCAAACTTTACCATTTGCCGGATGCCTGTCGGTGCCAATGATTTTTCGCTCGACTGGTATTCATACGATGAAACTGATGGCGATTTCGACCTGAAAAATTTCAGCATAGCGCATGACCTTAAAACACTCATCCCTTTTATTAAGGAAGCAAAGCGATACAACCCTAAACTGGCATTATGGGCATCACCATGGAGCCCACCACAATGGCTCAAGCGTAATAAACATTATGCTGCCGCGATGGTACCCTCAAAAGAAATGATCCAAAAGTATGAAGCCAGCGGCCACAAACTAACCGGGATGGATTTCAGCAATGTAATCAACGGCCTTGAACCCAGCCAGGTGGGTAAGGAAGGTACTGATATGTTTGTACAGGACGATAAATACTTTACCACATATGCCAATTACTTCGGTAAGTTTATTGATGCTTATAAAAAGCAGGGTATTAGCATTGGTATGGTGATGCCACAAAATGAGTTTAACTCGGCCCAGATCTTCCCGAGCTGTACCTGGACTGCTCATGGCCTGGCCAAATTTGTAAGCTACCTTGGCCCGCAAATGCAGCAGAGAGGCGTAAAAGTATTTTTTGGTACAGATGAACGCCCAAATGAGAAACTGGCCGATACCCTTTTAACCAGTCCCGAAAGCAGCAAATTTATAACAGGCATGGGCTTTCAATGGGCAGGCAAAGGCGCTATTGCAGGCATTCACAATCGTTATCCTAACCTCACCCTATATCAAAGTGAACAGGAGTGCGGCGACGGCCAAAACGATTGGAAATACTGCCGCTACACCTGGGACCTAATGAAGCATTATTTTAACAGCGGTGCAAACGCTTACATGTACTGGAACATCTCACTGAACGAAGGAGGCATCAGTCACTGGGGATGGCATCAAAACTCGCTGGTTAGTGTTGATACAACCGCCCGTACCTACAAGTTTAATCACGAATATTACTTATTTAAACACCTGAGCCACTATGTAAAACCCGGGGCGGTAATGCTAAGCACCGGCGGTACTTTCAATAATATGCTTGCCTTTAAAAACCCGGATAACAGTATTATCCTGATAGTGCAAAACGAGGGCGAAACTAAAAAACAGGTTACCATCAAAGTAGGCAACAAAACAATCAGCCCAATTTTGGAGGCGGGTTCATTTAATACGTTTGTTGTGAATTAGAAACTGTCGCAGGTTTAGCGACAGCGTAACCTGTGACCCGGCATAGCTGAAGCTTCCAGCTTCAGTCTTCAGTCAAATAAAAAGGGGGTTAACATGTTTTCCGCATAAAAAACACTCAATAATCTGACTATAAGACACATATACAAATGTTAACCCTAAATTATGTTAACCCTGTTAACCCCCTTTTTTGTATTGACCCGTCCGGAAATAGCTATACAGATTTGTGAGTAAATCCTATTCTAACTATACAAGATTCTGTTAGTAGAGCCAACCCAAAGCTATATATCGCTTAAGTAGTTGAATACGACAAAAAAAGCTGATCATGATTTTATGATACAGCCTCCTTCAAAACAAAAAGGATGTCACTCCAAAAAGCGACATCCTTTTTTATTGGATTTACAAATGCTCAGGAACCTATTTCCCTAAAACATCCAAAATAGGGTGATCAATGGCATTCAAAGTATTCTCTGATGATTTTATCAGTTCGAGTACGGTAATTTGATTATCACCCTTTTTCAACCACTCAGCAGGAACATATACGGTTTGCTGCGGACCGTAATACCAGTAACGACCTAAGTTATGCCCGTTGATCCACACGATGCCCTTACCCCATTTGCTCATGTCAAGATAGGTATCAGCTAATTTATCAACCTTGAAAACTGCTTTTTTTAATTGTGGTGCGTTATTAGCAATTGCTTTCTTTAATGCTGAATTTACCTTTACTTTATTGATATCATCAAAAGGCAACGAATACATTTTCCAGTTTTTAACTTCTGTGCCAGCAAACAGCACTTTCTCGGTAATACCTTTTTTGTTTTTAAGCAGGTACGGGCCAAAGTTGATGCGGCCAAGGTTCTCAACCAAAATATCCAGTGTTACTTTCCCTTTAGGCAGGTTAACCAAAAGGCTATCCTGGTATTTACGCCTGTCTATAATACCTACGCGTTTGCCATTTACGTAGATCAGCCCATAATCGCGCAGGTCTTTGATTTTAAGTAAACCAGATTTGCCGCCGTTAATTGTTGTGCGATATAACACAAAGCCATAGGCCTGGTTAAGATCTTCAAAAGTAAGCGGGGTACTGTTGATCTTTGCCGCTGGTAACACATCAAACAAACTGGTTGACTGTGTAAATTTAATTGCAGGTAGACTCATAACAGGCTTAGCTGCCGGAACTTCGGGCAGGGTTACGCCAGCAGGCAGGTGTTTACTGATCACCGCCCTAAACTTCATGAACTTATCCGTAGCGTTACCTGCCTCATCAAGCGGTGCATCATAGTCATAACTGCTGATCTGCGGTTCATAAGGGTTTTGATCGTTGTAGTTTGCCCCGTTCATAAAACCGCGGGTTGTACCACCATGAAACATGTACATGTTAATAGAGATCCCCGCTGCTAATACTGAGTCAAGTTTCGGAACATATCTGTCTGCAGGAATGGTATGGTGCGCAGTTCCCCACCAATCGAACCAGGCCGGGTACCACTCGGCAATAAAATAAGGGCCTTTGCCAGCATGGTTCTCGCCGATCAGTTTCTTAACCTTTGCGACATCATCAACACCGTTTATAGCCGGTAAAAGGCCCGGTAAATGACCGTCTTTTATAGCAGGTTCAGGGTCGCAGGTATAAAGCTGACCGTCGAAACCAGCATCGATAAACATTTTGCGGTTAAGGGCCAGGTAATCTTTATCGCTGCCGTATGAGCCATATTCGTTCTCGATCTGCACCATTAAAATGTTACCACCATGGTTCACCAATAAGGGCGATAGTTGCTTACCAACTTCTGTAAGGTATTTTTTGTACGCTTCCAGGTATTTAGGCTCCTTGCTGCGTACCACTAAACCCTGCTCTTTTTCGAGCCAGTAAGGATAGCCGCCAAACTCCCATTCGGCACAAACGTAGGGGCTGGGGCGCAGGATCACCCAAAGCCCTTCCTCCTTTGCTATCTTCACAAATTCGGCGATATCATGATTGCCTGTAAAGTCGTAATGTCCTTTTTGCGGTTCGTGCACGTTCCAGAAAACATAGGTGCCGATGGTATTTAAACCCATGGCCTTAGCCATTTTCATGCGCTGGCGCCAGGCCTCACGGGGCACACGGGTATAGTGCATTTCGCCGGAGATGATCTGCAAAGGCTTGCCATCAAGCAGAAATGTAGTATCGCCAAGGGCGAAAGTGTGTTTAGCAGTTTGCGCCTGCAACGTTGTGGATGCAAACAGGATAACAAAGAGGAACAATAATTTTATAAGCTTCATAAATTAAGAGAATGCAGGATGTTAGTTTTATTGATGATTTTGGTGATGACTATTTTATGGTTAATGTTACGGCTGATGATTTAAGGTTACCCGCACTAAACTGCACCTGTACCTTACCCGGCTTACCGGTGGTTTGTATATAGGCTAATAAGCGCCCGTGTAATGCCTTGCGTTTGTTGGATTGATAGTTTTCATGGCTGCTGGTGCTGCCGCTTTCCAAACCTAAAAGTTTAGCTGCGCCGGTAATTGATACGGTAATCTCGTCCGTAGCATTAAATACCGGGTTGCCGTCCTTATCAGTAATGTAAACCTCAATCTGGCTCAAGCCTTTTTTGCCGCTGCTAAATGATGTATTATCGGTTATCGATTTTAACTGGTAAGCGTCGCCGGCTGTTTTGATACTGTTGGTGCAAACCTCTATGCCGTTGTTATACCCTTTAACAACAAGTTCACCGGGCTCATAGTCAACCTGCCATGAGGGTACTTGTCCCCTCGCAGTGCCGCGTGATTGTTTGCCGAGCGATTTACCGTTCAGGAACAGTTCTGTTTCCTGGCAATTGGTAAAACAGTCAACCTTTATTTTGCTGCCAGGCTGCCAGTTCCAAACAGGTTCGGCTGTACGGTGGCTCCAAATGCCCCTGTCTTCCGTACTGGTGATGGCGCGCGCACCTATGTAAACCATTGGCTTAGCCGACCAAAGGCTTTGCCTGTAAAAGTATTCTGGCTTTTTAAAACCGGCCAGATCGATAAGCCCGGCACCATTACTGCGCTGAGGCCATTTGCCGGCCTCGCCCAAATAGTCGATACCTGTCCATAGGTATTGAGCAGAGATATATTCGTTGCTGTCAACCGCGTTCCAGGCCTGTTGCGCCATACCGTTCTCACTGCCGTAAATGATCCGGTTAGGATATTTTTTATGATCTTCCGGATAGCGGTATTCCTGGTAATTATAGCCTACAACATCCAGCACATCCGGGTAACCAACTTCGTTCGACATTACCACACCGGCTAAGGCAGCAGTTACCGGGCGGGTTGTATCAACTGATTTTACAGCTTTAACCAATTGCTTAGCAATAGGTGTTAATTCGCTTGCCGGTGGATGATCAGGCAAATAACCTTTGCCATAGATCTGCGGGTTGCGACCGGTGTTCAATACCTCATGCGTGTAAGGATCATTGGGATAATCGATCTCGTTGCCGATACTCCACATGATGATTGACGGGTGGCTACGCGCACGCAACACCATATCGGCTACATCCCGATCTGCCCACTCCTTAAAATATTCGTGGTAGCCATTTTTTGATGGAGTACCAACATTCCAGCCGGCTACCCATTTGTTTTTACCTACTTCCCACTCGTCAAAGGCCTCGTCCATTACTAAAAAGCCCATCTTATCGCACAGATCGTACAAATAATCGGCATGAGGGTTATGGCTTAACCGGAGTGAGTTTACCCCGGCATCTTTTAATATTTTCAACCTGCGTACCCAAACTTCCTCAGGAACGGCCACACCCAGCGCACCGGCATCATCATGGATACATACACCTTTTAGCTTGGTGCTTTTATCGTTCAAAAAGAAACCTTTATCCTTATCAAAACGAATACTGCGGATACCTACAGCTTGTGTTACTTCGTCAAACGATTTACCATTACGGCCAAGCGATACCTGTAGCTTGTATAGATTGGCTTTTTCGGTATCCCATAATTGAGGAGATGGGATCTGCTGCTCAAACTCCACCTCATGTGTACCGGGTTTTACTTTTACCTGTTTTTGAAAAGAAACAGCTGGTTTTGCTTTGCTATCAAGCAAGTTCACTTTTACCAATACAGCAGCATCCGCAGTCTTACTATTAGTAATGCTCACCGTAACTTTTACAGTGGCTTTTTCGGCCGAAACATCGGGTGTGCTGAATGCAACATCCCAAGGTGCAATATGTACGTGGTCTTTAACAATCACGTACACATTACGGTAGATGCCCGAACCGGTGTACCAGCGTGAATCGGCAAATTCACTATGATCTACCTTTACAGCGATAGTGTTTTTACCTTTTAAGTTTAAATACTTGCTCAGCTCATATTGGAACGGGATAAAACCATTCGGGCGCTTGCCTAATGAATGCCCGTTGATCCATACCTCGCTGTTTTTATATACCCCATCAAAATAAATATATACCTGCTTGCCCTGCCAATTACTGTTACCGGCAAAACTCTTTTTATACCACCCTATACCACCGGGTAGATATCCGGTAGCACTCGCCCATTCATCGCTGAAAGGCCCTTCAATACTCCAGTCGTGCGGAAGGTCGACAGTTTTCCATTGCGTTTCGGAAGCGATTCCGCTAATCCCCGTACTAATGTCGCCTTTGTGAAAACCCCAGGCTGCATTAAACAAAGCCGGTTTTCCGGTATCCTGTGCTTTGAGCAAGCCGGGCAGCAATGCCATGCTGAGTAAAAAGAGAAGCGAATAGTTTATATTTTTCATTTCGATAGAAAATAAGATGCTACTTAATGATCCCCGTAAGGGTGACGATGGAACGGGCAGGAATAACATTTTTATCCCCGGTTATTTTAGCCGCTTTAAGCTCATCAGTCTCTGATGTCAGGTATGATGTTGTCAGCTGAACCTTAGCATTATCCAAATGAAGTGCAGTAGTTACATCATTAGTGCCTGGGTTGATCAAAACCACAGTTAAGCTTTTCCCATTTTTAAATGCTGAAACCAGCAAGGGTTTGCCTTCGGCAGATGAGGCAAGTTCAGCATCAACTCTTACTGCGCCGGGGTTAACAAACCTGCTGTAATTGCCCATTGCCCAAAGCATTTTGCTGGCATAAAAATTACCGTCAGTTTTATTTTTATCGATATAGATCAGGCCATCCTTATAGTCATAGGCCGAAATCGCCGTCCACCATTGCCAAGCGGAAGCGTTAGCCACCGTAAGATCAGTATGGATCACTGATGCTAAGTACAGTGCCGCGTTGATACCCAGATCACGTTTGTTGCCATCTATCTCACCCGCATTATCACCCAAAATGCAATATTCCGACTGCCAGAAATCAAGTCCTTTAACAGTAGCCACACTATCGGCAAGCGCAGTACGGGCTTTTACTGACGATGCCATTGGCGACGTGGTAAAATAACTGTGTGCTGCAATGGTTTTGTCTACCGATGGCAGATCGCCTATATAATTGGCCGATCCCGGTTTAAAAAAATCGTTAATCTGATAGCCCTTACCCGGCTTATCGCCTTTGGTGAATAAATAATTAATGCTCCCGGCTTCACCAACCAAAACCTTTGAACCAATCTTATTATTTGTAAATTCTTTATGGATAGCTTTTATTACACCCGCTATCTCGGTGTTATTATAGGGTGCCCCCTCCTGCCCGCCGTCGCTCCAATCCCATTGAGGCTCGTTGATCGGGCTTATATAATTAAATTTTACTTTGCTTACCTGCTCAACGCCTTTTACCACTTTGACCAAAAACGTTGCATAAGCATCATATTTATCAGGTGCGATATTTACTTTACCGCCATTGGCATAAGCCTTACCATTAACGGTAAACTGCACCGGCGGACTGTTATTAAAACCTAAAAACTGCTTAACCCCACGTTGTTTAGCCGCCTTCAGAAACCACACCTGTCCGGCCTGGTTTTGCCAGTTATAACTACCATCATTATTTAAAAAAGATTCAGCACGACGCCACTCATCTTTAATACCGCTTTCATTCCCTTGTTGGGTGCTGCCTGCTCCAATATTAAACCGCCATAGAGATAAGCCTATCCCCTTCGGCGAGCCATCGGCATTGTTGTCCCTGCTAAAAAGCAGGTCGGCAATTTTGTTGCGCTTATCATCGGGCCAGTTGCCCACAAACTGGCATGACCAGGCATCAGACGCACCAAAATTACTGATGGTTTGGTACGTTTTAGCAAAATTGATATCAATAGTAACTTCTTTGCTTTGGCTGTTTGCAAAAGGGATGTTAAGCCCTAAAACAGCAGCAGCCAGCAGCATTTTTTTTATAGTAGTTTTTATTATCATCGTATTTAAATCAACAAATAAAACAGCACTGTTTAGTGCTGTTTTATTGCAATATTATTGTTGCACTATTTGCCATTGCTGGTTAGTAGCGCCGCCGTAAGGCCATTGTATTATGCCCGCACCGTTTGTGGTTGAAGCGCCGTTAACATCAAGCGCGAGCCCGCTGTTGCGGTTAATTACTTTGTAAATACCATCGCTGGTAGCAGTAAGCTGCCACTGCTGGTTGTTGCCGCCGTTCCACGGCCATTGTATAATGCCAGCGCCGTTGGCTGTTGAACTCATGTTTACATCAAGAGCCTGTGTGCTGTTACGATTAGTTATCTTGTAATAACCACCGCCATTATTTGTAATAACCCATTGCTGGTTATTCCCGCCGTTTTGAGGCCATTGTATAATACCCGCCCCATTGGCAGTTGAACCACCGTTAACATCAAGCGCCTGGCCGCTGTTAACATTTAAAAACCGGTAGTAAGCCCCGGTATAAAAAGTATCGGTACCACCGGCTCCTACGCCCCATGCATATTTGATCCGGCTTAAGCCCGATGCATTGGTGGTTGATACGGTGAGGCTTGTACCTGTACCGCTTAACTGTTGAATGGCGTAACTATCGCCTGTACGCACACCCGGCCAGTAAACCGCGCCCATACCAAAAGCACGCGCCTGGTTGGTTAAACCCTGCAGATAGGCTATTTCCTGGTCGCCGCCAATGGCGCTGGTATAATTTTTACCTCCCGTCATCGGGATACCAAACTCAGTTAGCACTGCACGGCTACTGTAAGCGCCGATATTGCCTTTTAAGCGATTTTCCCATTGCAAAGCGGTTGTAAGTGTGCCGTTACTGAAAAAAGTATAATCATGTATCGACAATAAACAGCCCGAAAAACGGCTGTCGGCCCCTACCCCCGTAATATCCTGCGAATAGGAAGTACCGCTGATAAGGATCCTGCCCTGCGGAACAGCGGGATAGTTGCTTAACCATTGAGCACAAATGGTAGTCCAGTCGGTTAGTGAATAGCCATGCGGCTCGTTAAATATTTCAAAGTACACATGTGTATTGCTGCCATACTTGGTAACAATGGTTTGCCACATCGACCAAAATTCGGTGGTGTTATCTATCTTCCCGTCTTCGGATGATTTCGCTTCCCAGTAACCCAATATCACGTTCATCCCTTTACTCAGTGCTTTATCAATAACACCGGTGTATGAGTTCCACCAGGTTTGTGATACGGTGGAATAATTTACAGGTAGCCTCACCGTATTTGCACCTGTATTGGTTTGGATCCCAGTTAACACTGCATCAGCTTTGGCCGATACCGTGGCATAACTATCAGCAGATGTTAAACCGCTTAACACCAATATCCCATCACTAAAATTATCTCCATCGGCCGCCCAGTTAACGCCTTTCAGCGCGCTTGCCGGTGTTGAATCTGTAGTGACAGGTTTGTCTCCTGCTTTTATTTCATCCGGAGTTGATGATTTCTTTACTGATACGATATCCTTTTTACACCCGGCCGCCAAACAACACATCGCTAATAATGCAATACTTAAGTTTTTCATAATTTGCTATAGGTTATAATTGGAAGGAAAAAAGGGGGAAGAAAGAAGCTCTTCCCCCGGAATATTTGGTTATTAGTAACCAGGGTTTTGTTGCAATTTGTCGCCTGAAGCCTGGATCTCAGCTCTTGGTATCGGTAACCAATAATGTTTGGTTTCAAATTTGCGGCCATCCAAGGCAATTTTTGGTGTATAAACAAAGTTGCCATTGGCGTCTTTGGTGATAATTACACCACCAGCCGGTTTATTTTCTGTAACATCAGCAATTTTCCAGCGGCGTACGTCATAAAAGCGGTGTTCTTCAAATGCAAGTTCCACACGGCGCTCGTAACGTACGGCATCACGCATCTGCGATTGCGAAAGCCCACCGGCCAAAGCAGGCATCTCAACACTTGGACGTGAACGGATCAGGTTAATAGCAGTACGTGCAGATAATGATGAACCTGAAGGTACAACATCCGGCCCGTAAGCTTCGTTTGCAGCTTCAGCAAAGTTTAACAGGATCTCCGCATAACGGAAATAGATCCATGGCTGGAAGCCTGCATTACCCCATGGGTTTTGAAGAGGATATGCATCATTCATGTATTTTTTTAGATAATAACCTGTTTTGGTGGTGTTCCAGTTATCAGGTCCATCTTTACTATCCTTACCACCTGGAATAAAAGCTTCGATAGACCTTTCGCGGTATTGAGCACCATTATACAATATAGTAGCCGCAAACCTTGGATCGCGATGCTCATAAGGTTTAGTAGCATCGTAACCCGATGTTGGATCGGTAATGGCTTTACCGTTATCCATTTCATAATCATCAACCAAATTCTGCAGCGGAGTGTTGCCTGCCCAACCACCATAACCATTAGGCCCATTGGCTATTTCAAGATGGGTATGGTTGGCATTTTTGGTGTATAAACGTTCAAAAATGGTTTCGTTTGTTATATTGGTTAAAAACAGGTTACGATAACCACCTGTGTAAATGCCATACTTATTAAGGCTAATAACAGCTTGCGCGGCTGTAACCGCATCTGCCCAGGTACCTGCGGCATATAACGGACTTGCGGCATAAAGTGTTAATCTTGATTTTAAAGCCAGTGCCGCGCCTTTAGTTGCACGTCCTAAAATCCATGAAGCATCATTATCTAAAGGCAGCTTTGAAGCCGCATCATTAAGCTGAGCAACCGCGTAATCAATACTTTCTTTAATTGACGCGCGTTTAAACAAGGCAGGATCCTGGAGATTATCGGTAAGATTGGTTACCTTATCACCCATCAACACAACTCCGCCATAATTACGGATCAAGTCCTGGTAACGGAAAGCCCTGATAAACTTCAACTCGCCTTCAAGACGTGCTTTGTGTGCAGCACTAAAAGGCATTTTTGGCAAAATACTTAATGCGTAGTTACACTCCCTGATACTCCTGTAGCTGCGCCCCCAAAGAACGCCTGCGCCGCCCAAATTTTCGGGAGCAAGCTGTCCTCTTTGTATCAGCCATGTGGCATCATCATTGTTATATATGGATTCGTCGGTGAGTGAGCTCCACATGCTGTACTCAAAGCCACGGCCAAAGCCAGGGTTTGAGCCATCGCCCTCTTTATCCTGTAACCTTTCGCCGATGTAACGATTAGTTACAAAAGCTTCATATACTGCCGTATCCGATTCGATAGCAGCTGTAGAGATCCTGTCGGTTGCCTGCACATTCAACAAATCTTTTTTACATGCTGTGACACTTAGCATTGCGCCGCATATCATCACATATAATGGGGTTTTATATTGTAGTTTCATTGTAGTTTACTGATTAAAATTTCACGTTAACACCAAGGTTAATAATTCGCTGCTGCGGATAAAACTGGCCGCTGCCACTGGTTCCTTCAGGATCGTAATCCTTTACTTTGGAAATGGTAAAGAGGTTAAACGCACTTGCATAAACCCTTAAGCCACCAAGCTTAATTTTCGAAAGGAAAGCCGAATTGAAATTATAACCTAATTGAACATTCTTTAGCCTCACGAATGAAGCATCGTTAAGCCAAAAAGTGTTTTGATACGAACCGTTTACCGAGTTCGATGCACGATCGGCAACCTTTGGATAAGTGCCGTTTGGATTTGAAGGGCTAAACCTGTTATCGGCCCAGCTGCTGTAAAAATTGCCAATACTACCAGCTTCAGGCAATACATATTGACTAACCTGTGCCTGGCCAGAAAAGAGTAGCGACAAATCAAAGTTTTGATACGCAGCGTTAACACTTAAACCATAAGTAATTTGCGGAATGTTACCGTATTTAGAACGCACTTGATCATCTGCAGTAAGCTTGCCATCTACTTTACCATCCGGCCCGCTTAAATCTTGATATTTCAGGTCGCCAACCTGCGCTCCTGGTACATGAGGATAACTATCCAACTCTGCCTGGGTACGGAAAATACCGATAGCGTTGTAAAGCAGGTAAGTATTTAATGGCCGGCCTGTTTTACGTTGAGCAGCTAAAGTTCCTACAGCCTCGTCAATAAATATGATCTTGCTTTTGGCATAGGTAAAATTGCCGCTTACCCCCCAGCTAAATTTTTCGCCGGTATGGTTATAACCTAAAGTAGCTTCAAAGCCCTGGCTATTTACTTTACCAATATTTTCTGATGGTACTAATGGAGTGTAATTAGTGCTTCCATCGTCATAAGGGTTTACGATGCCCGATGAGCCAGGCAACGAAGCGTTACGCGATGTTAAAATATCTGATCTTTTTTGCTTAAAATAAATTGCCTCTACCGTAAAGTTATGCAGGAATGTAGCATTAATACCTATATCGAGTTTTTTCGCAACTTCCCAGGTAATGTTAGGGTTAGCAAGTTTTACAAGCTTAACATTTGGCTGGATGGTATTTGAATTGGCTTGTGAATCAAAAGCTACAAAAGCATTGTTAGCCAAAATATAGTTGTCAAAATATTGGAAGCCCTTAACGTTGTCGTTACCCAGCGAACCATATGATGCCCTTATCTTCAAATCATCAAAAAAGCCCACACTGTTTTTAAACCAGTTTTCTTTCGAGATTCTCCAACCAACAGAAGCCGATGGGAAATACCCCCATTGTTTACCGGAAGGGAATATCGAACTGCCATCGGCACGTAACTGACCTTCAAACAGGTATTTTTCGTCATAAGCATAAGCTAAACGGCTGATAACGCTGCGACGATTATAATTAGAGCTGTAACCTGAGTTTAGATAATCTGTAGCAGCGCCGCCACCTTGTGATAACTCTGGTAATTGGGTTGATAGATAATTATAACGGGTAGCATCAAAATATTCAAGATGATTTTTGCTTTGCTCATAACCAACAAAGGCGTTGATATCATGCGAACCAAACTTCCTTGCAAAATTTAGTTTGATGTTTGAGGTAATAAGCGACTCGTTATTTTGGGACTCAAATAACGTAGCCTTATTGTTATTTCCACCAACTATTGATTGGTTGTAAGCATCCGCCGCTGGATCGTAGCTGTATAAAACATATGGTTTGCTAAAGTTTTTATCAAAGGTATATGATTTATCAATAGAAAAGAAACCATCAAGAGATAAGCCTTCGATACCAGGAATGGTGTAACTGCCACGTAAAATGCCATTAAAAACTTGCTTTGGATTGTTATTAGTGCCTCCGATATCTGTTACAGCAACAGCAGGGTTGCTACCTTCAATTCCCCTGGTAGGTAAGCCATTTGGATAGTACGCGGCTACAATAGGTTTAGCCCTGTACACCGAGCGGAATACATCACCCGCGCCTATTTGCGGAAAAATCCTGTCTTCCTGGCGTCCGGATAGCGATAAACCAACTTTTAAACGTTTGGTTACATTGGCATCAATATTTGAACGGAAATTATATTGATGGTATTTGGTAACCCCATTTTTGTAGATACCATCCTGGTAAATTGTACCAAGAGATACAAAATACTTTACGTCTTCACTGCCGCCCGCAACGGAAAGGCTGTGTTGGTTTTGCAAAGCAGTACCTTTAAGTGTTTGTTTTTCCCAGTCAGTATTTGGATAGTTAAGAGGATCAGATCCATCCTTAAACTTCTGGATTTGATCCGCCGTATAAGATTGGTTTAAACCCTGAGTTGGGCTTGCATAATAGTTGATCTCATTCATGATCTGGGCATAGGTTGCCGCATCGGCCATTTTTGGCAAGCGAGTTGGAGAACTAAAGCCCTGATTAAAGCTATAATTGATTGTTGGCTTGCCGGTTTTACCTCTTTTAGTGGTAACCAAAATAACACCGTTAGCAGCCCTGTTACCATATATAGCAGCAGACGCATCCTTTAATACCGACATACTTTCAATATCATTGGGATCGAGCCTTTCCAAGCCACCTATCTGGCCTGGTACACCGTCAACTACAATAAGTACATCGTTGCTCCCTGTAGTCGCCTGACCGCGGATAGTAATACTTGAGCCATCATACCCAGGCTCGCCGCTGCGATTGTTAACGATAACACCCGAAAAACGACCGGCGATGGAGTTAGATAAGTTGGGCTGAGGACTTTTTACCAGTTCAGCGCCTTTTACCTGCGAAATGGAACCCGTTAAGGTTGCCTTTTTCTGCGTACCGTAACCTACAACCACTACTTCGTTCAATGATTTTGAATCGGCGGTTAATTGTACATTGACAGTGGTTTGTCCATTAAGGCTAACTTCATGGGCATTGTAACCAATATACTTGAATACAAGAGTGCCTGAAGACGCATCAGGCACATTAAGGCTGAACTTACCGTTAACGTCGGTAATTACGCCGGTAGTTGTGCCTTTAAGCACAACGCTTACACCCGGCAATGCTTCGCCTTTTTCGTCGGTTACTTTACCGGTTATCCTGGCATCAGGTAAGCGCTGCTCATTAATAGTACCCGCAAAAGCCATTACCGGCATTTGGACTGTAGCGAAACAAGCAATGGCCATGCCGGCCGCAACGACGAAAAAGCGGGGTGATCTTTTCCGATGAGGAGAATCCTTTTCGAGTAAATTTGGTTTCATATGGTTTTTTAAATTGGTTTTTTAATCGGCTTAAACCTTTCAACTGCGAAGCACACAAAACATGAAATCAGATTTGGTATTGGTTGACTACCGCGCCCTTTTCCGTAGTAACTTTCATGCACAGTACAAAAGTTTGGTTTAAACCTTGGTTATTGGTAGGGCTAAATTGCGTTTTAAAGCAAAAATGAGTGAGGGGTAAATTCTGATTAAGAGAGGGGGTATTTAATAAAAAAGCCTCAAAAACAGCATTTTTGAGGCTTTTTAAGGAGGGGGTAAATTAATACTGGCAGGGGGACAAAAATATAATGCGCTTTTTTACTCACCCCGACATCGCTACGCTTGACCACCCTCTCTACGCAAGCGTAGAGAGGGGATTTCTATTTTCTTATTTCCCCCACCCTCTTTACGCGAAAGCGTAGAGAGGGCAGTCCAGCGAAGCACAGACCGGGTGAGTCAACTATCGAATAATATTATCAATTCTCCTTGATCACATCGCGGTTCACATTGTAATTGTTGTGAAATGGCTTACGATATTTCTTGATATAATCGGATGGGTTTATTCCGAACAACTTGTTAAACTGTTCCCTGAAATATTTGAGGTCATTTAACCCTACTTTGTAGGCTGTTTCATAAACGGTGCTATCAGTGGTGAGCAAGATCTCAGCGGCTTTACGCAAGCGGATAAAACGGATAAAACTGTTTGCTGATTGGCCCGAAATGGATTTGATGCGTTTGTATAAATTAGAATGGCTCATGCCTATTTCGGCGGCAAGTGTTTTGATACTGAAGTCGGGATCGGTTAAATGCTGTTCAACTATCAAAAGACATTTTTCCAGAAACTCCTTGTATTCCTGCGAAATCTTCAGATCGTTTGATTTGTTAAGCGTTATCTCATTATAGAAATACTTTTGCAGGTTGTTCCGGCTTTTCAGGATGCCGTTAACACGCGCCACCAGGATCTCCTTTTCAAAAGGCTTGCTGATGTAATCATCGGCACCGCCCTCAATACCTTTTAGCTTTATTTCGGGCGATGAACTGGCCGTAAGCAATATCACGGGGATATGGTTTAAAACGGGATCTTCCTTAATACGGCTGCACACCTCAATACCACTTAAACCCTGCATCATTACATCACTTATCACAATATCAGGCACCAGGTGATAGGCAAGGTCAAGGCCATCCGTACCGTTATCAGCCTCAAAAATCTCAAATTCGCCGGTAAAGATCTGTTTAAGATAAGTGCGAATCTGCTGGTTGTCATCAATCAGCAGCATCGTTTTGGTATCAGAACTTAAAGCATCATGGTTTTTATTAACTGTCGCAGCAATTTCGGGCTCCGCAACAAGTAATTCGCCTTTGTTCTCCATCAGCTCATCCAAAAACACGGAGGTTTCGGCAACGTCTTCAAAAACGAACTGCTGCCCAAAATGCTCCCTGCCTTTTAACAGCGACACATGAAATGCCGTGCCCTGCCCCTCCTGGCTGGTATAATCGATACTTCCTTTATGGTTTTCAATAAATGCTTTAACCAGGTAAAGCCCAATGCCAAATCCGCCTGCCAATGGTACCGAGTTTTGCAACTGGTAAAATTTGCCGAATAACTGATCGCCGGTACCTTCGGCTATGCCACAGCCGCTATCTTTTATTTCGATGGTAATTTTATCATTAAAATCGGTTATCGTACAACTTACAATACCATACTCCGGCGTAAATTTCAATGCATTCGAGATCAGGTTAAACAGGGCTATTTCCATTTTTTCCCTGTCGGCATAGATCTCTATAGCCTCCTTTTCGCTTACAAAATCAAACTGAATATGTTTAGTGCGTGCCTGGTGATTAAAGCACAAAAACACCTCATGACAAAGCGATACCATATTAAGCCTTACTATCTTAAGCTTATCGGTATCACTTTCGGCCTTCCTGAACAGCAAGAGCTGATCAACCAGGCTCAGCAAGCGCCGTGCA
>Ga0163162_10001932_pt1 | contig 19501 bp, 19 predicted proteins | sample S55metaG_FD_115310 | JGI IMG/M metagenome (GOLD analysis project Ga0163162, IMG submission 115310) | Switchgrass rhizosphere microbial communities from Kellogg Biological Station, Michigan, USA - S5-5 metaG | ecosystem: Host-associated > Plants > Roots > Rhizosphere > Soil | place: USA...
ACGGCGATGGTCCGGACCTCGGTCACTACTGCCCCTTTTCCAGTTGTCCCAGGACAGACGTGAGGTTGGTGCCAGCCGAGCGAATGTTTTCAGCGAGACGCTTACGCTCTTCAGCTTCCATCAGCGGGATGGAGGCGCTGATACGGCGGAGCGTGGTGTTGATGTCATCGACGTAGTTGATGAGACGAATGAGTTCCCCGGTAGCTGCCATAGTTAAACCTGCTCCTGTTGCCCGCTGCCCAGTCAATTCGGCGCGCATCAATGCTCCCGCCGAGTCACGTCTTGAGCTGCGGGTGATGTATCTATTCTCAGGCGTAGGAACGGATTAGTAAAGGCACCACGGGTACCTGTGCGCCGCTTCAGGTAACAGGGTGAGCCGTCCTTGATTCACCGATTTTGGAAGAATAGGGCAGGACACTGTCCTCAACCTGTTTACAAGCTACAGAAACCTCAACTCATCAGGATTCGCCCTTTTCCGCTGCCGCACCAGCGAAGCGCTCGCTGCTACATCTTCATGTCCCGTTATCACTTTGGTAATGCTCACTATCGATGTTATTTATGGGCCATTCCGGGTCTCCAATGAATCTAATAGCCATATGAGTGACAAACCATTGAAGCGGTACCTGTTTGCCAGTGATTTCGATCAGACCCTGACGTTCGACGATTCAGGGTATGTGTTGAGCGAGTTGGTGGGAATCCCGACTGCGGAATTCGAGCGTAAAGCGCAGGGCATGGCCAAGCTGAACCTGGTACAGCAGGGGGCGGAGTTGTCCTACTTGCTGCTGCATGATCCCGAGTTTCGCAAGAAAGTGCGCAAGCAGCATCTTTATCAGGTAGGAAAGACTATTCGCCTGAAAGAGAATATCGAACTGCTGTACGAGGCCCTCAGGAACGGAGTAGACGGCTATCACTTCGATTTCTATGTATTGTCTGCTTCACCCGTTGAGGTGATTCAGTCAGCGTTGGAAGGAATTGTTCCTCGCGACCATATTTACGGGACCGAATTTATTTACAGCCCTTCCGGCGAGATCGAAAGCCTGGTTCGAGCCACGGCCGGTTACGGCAAGGTGGCGGCGCTCGACCAGTTGCAGGCGGAATTACAAATCGGGCCCGATCACATCATCTACACCGGCGACGGCAGCTCAGACATTAACGTGATGCTGCACGTAAAAATGCGCGACGGATTCACCATTGCGGTATCCGAAGCCAAGCACATCTCGCAGGTCGCGCGCAGGACCGTTCTCAGCACCAATGCTTTGGCCGTACTCGGGCCGATCCTTGAGGAAACAGTAGGATGGGAGCGCGCCCGCATTCGCCAGTTCTTCGAGTCCTACGGTATTTTGATTCAAGAGTGGGATAGCGTACGAACGGACTGGCTCACATTGCGTCCGGCTGCGAAGGAAGCGGCACAGGCTGTGAGCGCCAGCGTTTGAATCGACTCCGGCATTTCCAACATCAATAGCTGAGGCGGTATAGTGACCAGCGTCACCAATGCTGGCGCGGCCACGATTGCGCTCTGGCCAGACTCCGAAGAGAATAGGTTAAGGATGCTTCGCGACAAGAACCTGGTTCCATTGTCCCACCAGCACCAGCATTGCCTGGCGCTGTGTGTGCGCCTGGACCGTGCCATTCAGGCCGGAGAAGTCGATATGGAAGCGTGGCAGGCGGAAATACAGCAGATGTTCGAACAGGAAATCGCCTTCCATTTTGCTGCCGAAGAAAAAGAAATATTTCCCGTCGCAGCGCAGCACGCCGAACTGCAACCGCTGGTGCAGGAACTTCTCGTCGGACATGTTTTGCTTCGCGATTTCTTTTCCCGCGCCGCCGCCCGCAAGTTGCAGGTAGCCGGGCTACAGGCGCTGGTAGAGAAACTTGCGTCCCACATCCGCAAGGAAGAACGCGAGTTGTTTGAAGGCATGCAAAAGCTGATGGGGCCGGAAGAGCTTTCCGTAGTGGGCCTGGCGCTGCAAAGATCGCTGGCCCAAGCTTCTGACGCTTGCCTCCTTCCAAACGCGGCCACCCGGTTACGACCCAAGCAGTAGGCCATCCTTCCGAGCCTGAATCCGCAGCGGGTTTTCCTTCATCTAGCAGACATGGACCAAGAAGTAGTTCCAAGTTCTGTTGCGAATTATTCCCAAGCGGAGATGCAGCCCTCGACTAGCGGCGTGCTGAATGATTCCGTCTTGCTGGATGCTTACTCGCAGGCGGTGGTGGGTGCCGCTGAAAAGCTCAGTCCTTCGGTGGTCAAGATCGATGTGGCCCAGGCGGCCAAGAGCAGATCCGGTGAGACCCGTGAGCGGCAGGGCGACGGTTCCGGATTTGTATTCACTCCAGACGGTCTGATTCTCACCAATAGCCATGTCGTGCATGAGGCCACTCGTATTCAGGTTTCGTTTGCGGACGGGCGGCGCTTCCCGGCTCACACCGTCGGCGACGATCCGGCAACCGATCTGGCTGTGGTGCGTGTAGACATTCCCAACCATGAGGCTCCCAGCCTGCTGGCTGCCCCCCTGGGCGATTCGCAGAAGCTGCGCGTCGGACAACTGGCCATCGCAATAGGCAATCCTTACGGCTTCCAGTACACGGTGACAGCGGGCGTGGTGAGCGCTCTGGGACGCTCGTTGCGCTCGTATTCAGGACGCATGATCGATGACGTAATCCAGACCGATGCTTCGCTCAACCCGGGCAACTCAGGCGGACCGCTGGTGACGTCCGATGGCCAAGTCATCGGAGTAAACACCGCTACGATCATGGGTGCGCAAGGATTATGCTTCGCCATCGGAATCAACACCGCGAAGTTTGTGGCGGGACGGCTGCTGCAGGAAGGGAGAATTCGCCGCAGCTACATCGGCGTGGAGGCTCAGACTACGCCCCTGCATCGGCGGTTGGTACGTTTCTACAATCTGCCGCAGGAGAGTGGCGTGGTCGTGATCTCGGTCACGGCTGGCAGTCCCGGCCAAAAGGCAGGCTTGCGCGAAGGCGATGTCATCGTCGCTCTCGATGGCAAGTCCGTCGCGGGCGTCGATGACTTGCACCGCCTGCTGACAGACGTTCGAGTAGGCGTCAGCAATTCTCTCACCGTATTGCGATGGACAGAAAAACTGGAGTTATCAGTCGTTCCTGAAGAAGCGAAGTAGTCTGGTTGTTTGAAGTAAGACGAAACGAGGGTGCCCCATCTTTGCGCGTACTTTGCGCAAAGGTGGGATTCCACGAACGAAAATCCCTTGCATTTTTCGTCAGATCTGAACGGAAGTGTCGAGTTGATGGCTCTGCCCACCCTTTCGCAAAAAGCGCGAAAGGATGGGGCACCCTCGAGTGTTGGACGGGACATTTAAATCGACGCCAGTCGATACAGATATTCCACATGCGATAGCACGGCACCATCAATTCCCTGCACGATCGGATTTTCCGATTCGATCACGTAATACTCATTCGGAGCGTGCGCACCGCTGCCGTGGCCCATTCCAAAATGGCCGGCGGGAAGGTTTAGCGGAGCGTCGGTGAAAACGTAGCCTGGCCACGATCCGGCGCTACGGGGCAGAACGATGGGGTCGATCCCCTTGTTCCGATAGACCGCCACCTGAGCGCGAATCAGCGGGGCATCGGCGGAGGTGCTGGTGGGATCGTATCCGCCTGTCATGTTCACTTCGATGTCGCCGAAGCCGCGTTTGGCGAGATGGGCCTTGAGAGCCGCCAAAGCTTCGTCAGCCTTCATGTCCGGTACGAGGCGAAGGTCGAGCTTGGCCACCGCTCGATGAGGAAGAATAGTCTTGCCGCCCGGACCGGTGTAGCCGCCGACCAGCCCCTCGATATTCACTGTAGGCCTCGACTGCAAGAGTCCCAGAGCTTCCTGATAGCTGACATCGTGAATCCAGTGATCCACGCCGTATTGTTTCTTGGCGACATTTTCATCCAGACGCCGGGCAGCTTCCGCGATCATTCTCTTTTCCGCAGGCGAAAGCGGACGGGCCTTATCGGCGAAGCCGTCGATTGCCGGCGTGTTGCCGTCGGGCGAGACAAGGGTAGAAAGTGCCGCCACCAGATGCCAGGCCGGGCTGTCCATCATGGCTTTCAGGCTGGAATGAACATCTTTCTTCGGACCTCGTCCCCATTTTTCGCCGCTTGAAACCAGTTCGAGCTCGACAACTCCCTTAGCGCCGAGCGTCATGGTGACTTTTCCGTCAAGATCCTGTTCGGCCGAAGGTATGTAAACTCCCGAACACTTGCGCAGCGCGGCCAACACTTCGGGACGCCGCACAATCTGCGGAAAATGTGGCGACCCGATCTCTTCTTCGCCTTCCGCAACGAACACCAGATTTACGGGAAGCTTCCGTCCCGAGCCGCGAATCGCGTGCAGCGCCGCCAGGAATGAAGCCTCCGGACCTTTTTGGTTGACTGCGCCGCGTCCAACTACAGATTTGCCCAAGCCAGGCTTGTCCACGATTGCGGCATCGAACGGAGGCGACGACCATTCCGACGGATCGACCTGCTTCACGTCATACATGAAATAGATACCGACAGTTCGCGGGGCGCCGGCGTCGAGCGTAGCGAAGATGCCAGGCTGGCCGTCAGTGGGGATTTTCGTGACACCGTCGAAGCCGGCGTCGCGCAGCATGCGCATGGCAAGGTCGCAGCCTTCGTCCATGCCACGGTGCTCCGCGGCAATCGAAGGCTGACGAATCCATTGCTGCAGGCGCTGCACGGATTCGTCGTGACGTTTTTCGATTTCCTTCTGCATGGCCGAGAGATCGGGAATGTCCGTGGCCGCGAAAGAGGGTCGAGACAAAGCAAGAGACGCAGCGCCGGCGACAGTGGCCTGAAGAAAGGTTCTTCGGTTCATGGGCGCGAGGATAATGGGAACGTTCAGATGTGTCCAGAGGCAAGGTCTGTGTGAAAACGGGATGCTGATGCGTCAAACACTGAGCAATCGGGCAGCTTATTGCAAGGTCTGGTACCCTATGTTAGCTTCTTGAAACAGCAGAGGTTAGCTTGCAAGCGACGATTCCTGCCGGGCTGGATCGCAAGGAAGCGGAAGTTTATCAGCGGCTTGATCCGGAACGGCTCCCGAAACACATCGCTATCATCATGGACGGCAATGGTCGCTGGGCGCGACGCCGCCACTTGCCGCGCATGGCCGGACATCGTGCCGGAGTTACATCCGTACGCTCGACGGTGGAAACAGCCGCGCGCATCGGAATTCCCTGGCTGACCCTGTACGCGTTTTCTGAAGAAAACTGGAAGAAACGTCCTCGTACCGAAGTCGATTTCCTGATGGGTTTGCTGTGTCGCTATCTCAAGGCTGAAGTTCCGACTCTCAACAAGAACAATATTCGGTTGGAATACATCGGACGGCAGCATGAACTCCCGCCTTCAGTCCAGGAAAAGATGGCTTGGGCGCGCGATGCCACCGCGGGCAACACCGGCATGGTGCTCACCCTGGCACTCAACTACAGCGCACGGACTGAATTGGTAGACGCGTTCCGCTCGATCGTGGACGCCGCCGCGCGCAATGGCGGACTGGACCATGTGAACATCGACGAAGACGCGGTGTCGCAGAACCTATATACGCGGCATTTGCCTGATCCTGATCTTGTGGTGCGCACCAGTGGCGAAATGCGGTTGAGCAATTTCCTGCTGTGGCAACTGGCTTACGCCGAGATCTATGTCACGCCAACCTTGTGGCCTGAGTTTCGCGGCGTGCACCTTCTGGAAGGCATCGCCGAATATCAGAAACGCGAGCGGCGCTATGGCGGGCTGGCCGGCGGTGCACACGATTCGCACGCCCATCCTTCCAAGACTGGCCGGAGCTAAAACGGCTTGCAACTACTGAAAAGAATCCTCACCGCGGTGATCCTGATCCCGATTGTCCTGCTGCTGGTGCTGCGGGCGCCGGTGGCGGTCGTGGCGCTGGTCACGGCTCTGGTAGCGTTGCTGGCTGTACAGGAGTTGCTCAAGATTTCAGAAGCCTACAAGGTTCGGCCCTTTCTGTGGCCGACTTACATTTTTGTCGGCTTGTTCTTTCTGTTTCTGGCAGTGAATCTCGGACATGACACTCCTCTGCTGTCTACCTCAGTGTTTGCCGGCACAGCTGCTTTTGTCGCAACCATCGCGACGTTTGTTTTTCTCGTAATCGGCATGAGACGGGCTGACCTCAGCACCGGATTTCCGGCAGCCATGACTTCGGCGTTCTCCTTTGCATATGTCGCGCTGCCGCTGGGGTGCCTGGTGCAGATTCGGGAACAGGCCTCGGGTGCGTTTCTTCTGCTGTACCTTCTTCTACTGGTATGGGCTGGAGACATCTTTGCTTATTTCGTCGGGCGGTCTCTGGGGCGTCATCTGATGTCGCCGCGCATCAGCCCCAAGAAAACCTGGGAAGGAGCTGCGGCTTCGATGATCGCCAGTGTCGGTGTGGGCATGCTGCTTTATAACTATGCGCTGCCCATCAGCACGGCATTGTTCAATGCGCATCTGATCGAGAAGAAAGACGGCTTGTTCGCGCTGGAGAAGGCGCCGCTGTGGCCAATCATTCTGCTCTCCGCGGTTCTAAATATCGCGGCGCAACTGGGCGACCTGGTTGAATCCCTGATCAAGCGCGGCGCGAATATAAAAGATTCAGGGACGATTCTCCCCGGTCATGGAGGCATGCTTGACAGAGTAGATGCCCTGCTCTTTGCCGCTCCGGTGCTGTGGTACTATGCGGCTTGGCGCGTGATGCAGTGATCCGCCTCCCCTGGCTGCGCCCCACCTGAATTTCTGAATCATGAAACGCATTGCCATCCTGGGATCGACGGGCTCTATTGGCTGCAGCACATTGAGCGTGGTCGAGACTTATCCTGACCGCTTTCAGATTGTTTCTCTAGCCGGCGGGCAAAATGTTGACGTCGCCTTCGAGCAGGCCCGGCGCTGGAAGCCCAGGCTGATTTCGATGGCCACCGCGGTCGATGCGGAGATCCTGCGCTCCCGCTTACAGACCTCCGGCACAAAAGGTATCCAAGTCGTATACGGCACGGCTGGTACCGTCGCTGTGGCTACACATCCGGAAGTGGATTTTGTGGTCAGCGCGATTGTCGGAGTGGCGGGGCTAAAGGCCACCTACGAAGCTGTCAAGGCCGGAAAGACCGTTGGGCTGGCCAACAAAGAATGCCTGGTTGCGGCCGGAGAATTGATCACCGCCGAGGCCCGCCGCCAAGGCAAACCACTGCTGCCAATCGACAGCGAGCACAATGCGGTCCACCAGTGCCTGCGCGGCGGACGGATGGAAGAGGTCGAACGCATTTGGCTGACTGCCTCCGGCGGACCATTCCTTTACACACCAAAGTCGCAATTTTCTTCGATCAGCGTGGCCCAAGCCCTGAACCATCCCACTTGGAAAATGGGGCAGCGCATCACCATCGACTCCGCCACCCTGATGAACAAGGGATTTGAGGTCATTGAGGCTTGTCGTTTGTTCAACTTGCCGCCCGAGCGGGTGCAGGTGATAGTGCATCCGCAGTCGACGATCCACTCCATGGTCGAGTTCGTGGATGGCAGCATACTTGCTCAATTTTCCGTGACCGACATGCGTCTGCCCATTCTGTATGCGTTGACTTATCCGGATCGTATTCCGTCGAGTATGCGTTTCCCGGTCATGGACTTACGGCATCTCGAATTCCTGTCACCGGATATGGAAAAATTCCCTTGTCTGAGTCTCGCCTATCAAGCGGCAGAGGCCGGGGGGGCAAAGACCGTCGCGCTCAATGCCGCCGACGAGGTTGCAGTCGCAGCTTTCCTGCAGGGCCGCATCGGGTTCGACCAAATTCCTGAAGTCATCCGGGAAGTCCTCTCTGCAACGGAAGCAGGTAAACTGGAATCTATAGATCAGGTGCTGCAGGCAGATTCCGCAGCGCGTGAAGTGGCCCGTGAGAGAGTCGGACGGGCGGGGGAAAGCTTTACCAGCACCAGGCCGGTTTCAACCACAATTTAAGAGGAGCAGGGCGAACTTCATATATGTCTGGATTCTTAACAGCGGTGCTCTCCGTCGGCGTGATTTTAGGATTCATGATCCTGATTCACGAGTTTGGCCATTACGCGACTGCCAAGTTGCTGGGTGTGAGGGTCGAAGTTTTCTCCATCGGCTTCGGCAAACGCCTGTTCGGCTTTCGCCGTGGAGACACCGACTACCGCATCGCCGCCATTCCGCTGGGCGGATACGTAAAGATGAGCGGCGAGAATCCGATGGATGAACGCAGCGGCGACCCCGGTGAGTTCATGTCGCACCCGCGCTGGCACCGCTTCCTCATTGCCATTGCCGGACCTGCCATGAACATTCTGTTCGCGGTCGGTCTGCTCACCTGCGTTTACATGGTGCACTACGAATATCCGGCAGTGTTTGACGAGCCGGCAGTCATTGGATGGGTTCAGCCGGATACGCCCGCGGCAAAAGCCGGAGTTCAAGTCGGAGACCGCATCGTTCGCATCGACGGCATACAGAATCCAACCTGGGAACAGGAATTTCTTCGAGAGGCGTTGAATCCTAACCAGCCTCTCGATATCGGGATCGAGCGCGACGGCAAGGTATTCACCAAGACCATCATCCCAGAGGCATTCGGTCCGAACCAGATGGGTTCCGCCGGATGGTCTCCAAAGGAACCGAGTTTCCCCATCACCGACCTCGAGTCCGGCATGCCTGCGGAACAGGCGGGAATGAAGCTCGGCGACGAAATCGTCAACGTGGACGGACAGCCCATCGCAGGTCTCGAAGCCATGATCGAGAGCCTGAAAAAGACCCAGGACAAACCAATCGAGATCACAGTCCGGCGCGATGGCCAGCTTTTGAATTTCACGGTGAAACCGGTCTTATCGGAGATACGTGGCGATTCCCGCTACCGGGTGGGTATCGGTAGTGCTCCCATGAAGGTGTCGTCGTTGCCTTTCGCGGCGGCCTTTCGCCGCTCGGTCGAACAGAACAAACAAGGCTCGTTGCTGATTTTGGAACTGGTACAGAAGATGATCCAGCGCAAAATCTCGATCCGCTCCATCGAAGGGCCCATCGGAATCGGCCGCGCCGCCGGTCAGGCAGCCAGTAAAAAAGGCTGGACCCCTCTTCTGGAACTGACTGCTGGAATCAGCCTGAATCTGGGCATTTTCAACCTGCTGCCCATTCCCATCATGGACGGCGGAGTGATTCTTCTGCTGTTCGTCGAAAGCATCATTCGTCGAGACATCAGCCTGCGAATCAAAGAGCGCATCTACCAGGCGGCGTTCGTGTTCCTGGTCTTATTCGCCGTGATGGTGATCTACAACGACGTTGCCAAGATGCTGCCCAGTGTGATGGGAAGAATGCCATAGAGCAGCTGTCGGCTTTCAGCAGTCAGCTCTCTGCTTCTAGCTCCTAGCTTCTGGCTTCTAGCCCGTCCAAAAACCTCTGTCATCCCGACCGGAGCGAAGCGCAGCTTCGCGCAGTGGAGGGACCTTGTGCTTAGGCAGCGATCGGATCCCCGCTCAACTGAGCAGGCTCCGCATCAACGCGTCATCCGCGTTAACCCGTTCATTCTGCGTCCGTTAATCGCTGAAAGCTGAGAACTGACAGCTGAGAGCCTGCCCTCTCCATGTTAAGATAAAGCTTCCCCATGGCAGATATTCGACGCAGGAAATCCGTTACAGGCTCGATTAGCGGCGTGAGAGTCGGCAGCGATGCACCAGTTGTGGTGCAGTCGATGACCAATACCGACACGGCCGACATTCCTTCCACCGTCAAGCAGGTCGCAGCGCTGGCCAAGGCCGGCTCTGAGCTGGTTCGGGTCACAGTCAACAACGAAGAGGCCGCTGCGGCGGTCGCGCCCATCGTCGATCAACTCGACGCTGAGGGCATTCGCGTCCCCATCATCGGTGACTTTCATTACAACGGACACCTTCTGCTCAAGAAGTTTCCCGAATGCGCCCGAGCCCTGGCCAAGTACCGCATCAATCCCGGCAACGTCGGGATCGGTCGCAAGGACGACAACAATTTCCGCACCATGATCGAAGTTGCAGTTGAGAACCAGAAGCCGGTCCGCATTGGCGTGAACTGGGGATCACTCGACCAGGCGTTGCTCACCAAGATGATGGACGAGAATTCCCTGCTCGCAGAACCCAAGGACGCGCGTGAAGTCACCATGGAAGCCATGGTCGTAAGCGCGTTGAATTCCGCCAGCCTGGCGGAGAAGTATGGATTGCGCCCCGATCAGATTATTCTCAGCGCAAAAGTCAGCGGCGTGCAGGACCTGATCGATGTCTACCGTTCGCTGGCCGCGCGCTGCAGTTATCCTTTGCACCTTGGGCTGACTGAAGCAGGCATGGGCGCGAAAGGCATTGTTGCTTCGAGCGCAGCGCTCGGCGTGCTATTGCAGGAAGGCATTGGCGATACCATCCGCGTTTCACTCACGCCTGCTCCCGGCGGTGATCGGACGGAAGAAGTTCGCGTAGGACAGCAGATTTTGCAATCGCTGGGTATACGCAGCTTTACTCCGCAAGTCACCGCGTGTCCCGGCTGCGGCCGCACCACCAGTACATTCTTCCAGGAGATGGCGCAGGAAATTCAGTCATACCTTCGCGATCAGATGCCAATTTGGAAAGGACGCTACACAGGCGTCGAAGAAATGAAAGTCGCAGTCATGGGCTGCATCGTGAATGGTCCCGGTGAGTCGAAGCACGCCAGCCTCGGGATCTCACTGCCGGGAACGTTCGAGGAGCCGAAGGCTCCGGTCTACGTGGATGGACGCCTGTTCACCACGCTCAAGGGCGACAAGATTGTCGCCGAGTTCATCCAGATATTGGATGACTACGTGGAATCGCACTACGCCGCCAAAGAAGAGCTAGCGGCTAAATAGCTTTCCAATTCTTCCGTTGGCCAAAACCCAAATCCCTTGTCATTCCGGATCCGGTTTAGCGGTGATGAATCTGATTTCCTGACCATTCTGAAATAGCGGCCAAAACGGATTCCTCACGCCTTCCGCCGCGCGAGCGCGGCTCCAAGTGCATTCGGAATGACAATGGTTTGGTGAGTTGGGAACACTAAGCCCGCAGCGGGAGTTCTGGGCTCGCTGTGTCGTCGTAGATTGGGTCTGCGATCTTGCTCAGCTCAGGATAGTGCTTCAAGAGCGGCTCTGGAGCCTTCACGCGTTGTCCGGTGATCATGTGCTTGAGTTGCAGGGCGTTGACTCCGGCTTTGCCTTCGAAGTGATTGTTGGTCACGACGTACGTGACTTCGGTTTTGCCTGCGATGCGGACGATTTTGTCTTTCCATCCTGCCAGCTCGGCTTCACTGTAGAGATAGTTGTAGCGGTCGGCGCCGGTGTCAGCGTCAAACCACTGGTCGTAATTTAGTCCGTGCAAGCGCACGTAGCCGACTGGGGACGTGACATGCTCCGTCGGTTCGAGTGAGCGGCCGATCTGCGGCTGGTCGATGTTGCAGAAGGAAACTTTTTTTTCGGTGAAGTAACGGATGGTGTCTGGATTTTCCCAACTGTCGTGGCGCACCTCGATGACGCGCGGATACTCGATGAACTCGCGGATCAGACGCTCGACATATTCGCGGTTCAGCGAAGTGTTCTTGAACGATACCGGAAATTGAATGAGCAACGCGCCCAGCTTCCCTTCTCCGGCCAGCGCTTCCAGGCCTTCGCGGGCCAGGGCTTCATCTTCGTCGTTGGGCTTGATGGAAGCGGCGGAAGTGGGCTCCATGACAGCCATGGGATTGTGCGTAAACGAGCGATGCAGCTTGGCGGTGAACATGAAATTGGGATTCACCGACTCCGCTTTCCGCACCCATAGTTTGGCGAGATGTGGCTTGATGTGTCCGTAGAAAGAAGTGTTGATCTCAACCATGTCAAAGCAGCGCGCAAGAATCTCCAGCGGATGCTGTTTGCGGTGCTGCATTCCCGGCGGATAGAAGACGCCTTCCCAGTCCTTGTAAGACCAGCCGGCAGTGCCGATACGGATTTGCGAAGTTGGACGCACGAGGCTCTATAACTTAGATGCAGCAGACTAGCACACGCGAAGCGGTGGTTTTTCGACGGCTCCGGGTTCTACCATGAGGTAGCGATTCAGCGCTGGGGAAAGGCTCGAATTCGGTCTTTGGGAAGGGCACGACTTCAGTCGTGCCGCAGTGTTTAGGGATCGGCGGCTTCCAGCCGCTGAGGTGTGCTTCTCACCGCATTCGTGAAGCCAGACGCGAAAGCCGACCTCAGGCGCTGAAGCGCGAAACACCCGATAGCCTGGTGGCACGACTGAAGTCGTGCCCTTTCCAGTCGCTCCCTTCCTAGGGCGCTCTTCCTACTCGCGCCCTTCCCGAAGGAGTGAAGCCCAAGCAATGGTTTAGTAGAAGAGTATTGCGACCCAGTACATGCCTGTGGGATACGAGCGGGTGCGGGCATAGCAAGAGCCGACCGCGAAAGAACGAACCGAGTGACTCTGAATGGCGCGGGATGAATTCTCGGGAATTATTCGTGGCTGCGAAGTTGTATAACGCAGAACTTCACGGGCGTTCGGCGCGGGAGTACGGAGTGAATCGGCCTCCGCCATTGCACACGCCACGGATCCAGCTTCTTTGCCGTCCATGCGCTGCAATCCCGGAAGATGAGTCTGGGCGCGCATCCGGTCTACGTTCCGTCCTACGAGGACTTCTGCCTCTTCGTCCGAATAGCTGGTCAGACTGTGTCCGAAATCCTGGGTCACGTAAAGCAGCGATCCGCTGCGGACCACGCTGAATCCGGCCACGTTGTAGCCAGCATTGAGCAGGTTCGCGCGATGCGGTGGAGAATGCATCAGGCTGTCCTGCGCCCGTTCTATGGTGGGGGCGAAGGCTACGTTCTCGCCCGCCTGGTCGAGTTGAGTTTTCGTATTGGCCGCCAGGCGATGCTCCAGATTGGGTTCTCCGGAAAACTGGTGCGAGAGTTTCTGCTGCGCGGCCATCGCAGTAGCGTGAGCGCGTGCTGCCTTGGTGAGTCCTTCATCTTTTTGTAACGGAGGAAGTCCGGCTTTGGCTCGTTCGCGATTCGCCATGTCCAGAAGCTGACGTTCGGCTTCGGTATCGTAGGAAGGGGAGGGCTGTGAGTTCGTGGCCGTACCCGGTTGCTCCGCCGCGAGAGATGGCGCAACCGCAAGCGTCGCCATGCCGAACGCAAGAACAATCGCCAGAGAAGCTATGAGGGCCCGGGCCATATGAGTAAACGTTTCGCCGCTTGATGGATGCGAAATCAAACTTCCGCTTTGCTTCCCTCACGCTAGCCCCTAGAATCATGGAGAGCACCTTACGATGGGGACATTCCTGCTAGGCATACTTGTCGTCGTGAACGTAGTACTTCTGATACTGCTGTGGGCGGTTTTCCGCCGCATCTCGGGCTCATCGCAAACCGCTGAAATTACAGATCTTGCCGAGCAAACAGCGATGTTGTACCAGTCCCTGAGCCAGAAGTTCAATGACTCCACTGTCGATATGGCCACCCGTCTGGAGAGCACTAAAGGGGACCTGCGCGAAGGCGTGACCAGTCGTTTGACCCAGGGGTTCAACGAGATTCGTAATTCGGTCGAAGCTCAGCTGACCGGCGGACGCAAGGAGCAGACTCACGACTTGCGCGAGGCGCGGACCGAGCTGACGACCTCTTTGGCGCTAACGACGTCTCAACTCAAAGTCGAGTTCGAAAATCTCAACCAGAAAACCGCGCAGAGTCTCGATTCAATTCGTGATCGCGTAGACGCCAAGCTGCTCGCCATCACCGATCAGGTGCAGCAGAAACTCGATCAGAACATCAAGGAAGGTTTTGCCCAGTTCGAAAAAGTGCAGCAGCACTTGAAAGCAGCGGAAGAGCAGTTGCGCGAAGTCGGAGCGCTCGGACATTCCATCAACGACCTCAACAACATGCTCAAGCTGCCGCATCTTCGTGGAAAATTCGGCGAAGCCAGCCTGGAACGTTTGCTATCCGATTTTCTGCCGGCCCACATGTTCGAAATACAATCGTCCGCTGGCGACGGCAATGGGCGCGCCGATGCCGTCATACAGTTCCCCGATCGCCGGCTTCCCATCGATGCCAAGTTTCCTCGCGAACAAGTACTGGCTCTGTTTGAAAGCAATATCGAGTCGGAGATTGAAGAAGCGCGGCACGAGTTTGTGCGCGTCATGAAGGTCGAAGGCAGGCGAATTAAGGCCTACATCCAGCCCGAACACGGCACCACCGATATCGCCCTGATGTATCTGCCGAGCGAGACGCTTTACATGGAAGCCGTTCGCAACCGCGAACTGGCTGACTGGCTCAACGCGCAGCACGTGTTTCCGGTATCACCGAATACTCTGCTGATGACCTTGCAGACCATCGCGCTGGTCCACAAATGGTACGAGGTCGCCAGCCGCTTCGAGAAGAGCCGGCAGGAACTGGCTAAGGCGCAGAAATCGTTCGACCACTTCCAGAACCAGTTCGAAAATGTCGGCAAGAATCTGAACAAAGCACAGGAAGCTTTTGATACCGCGCAACGACATCTCAAGACGTATCGCGGCCGGGTCACCGCGCTCAGCGGGCAGGAGCAGCTGGAACTGGACGCTGCGATGGCAACTGGTAAGAACGACGACGAACCGACTCTGCCTCTGACCGACAAAGCCAGCGCGTAAACCAGTTGTCACACGGGGCGAAGCCAACACTCCGCCCCGCGGAATGGTAGGCACTCGAAAGTCCTTTGGGAACCCTAATGATATATATCTTGATATAGTCCATCCCGTCATATATCATGATATAGATCGCAGGAGTTCTTCACCATGCCTCGCACCGCAAAACTCTTCCATAACGGCCGCAGCCAGGCCGTTCGGCTCCCGTCGGAGTATCGATTCCAGGGCTCGGAAGTATTCATCCGCCGCGACCCGATCACGGGCGATGTTGTTCTCTCACGAAGGCCGGAATCCTGGCAGGATTTCTTTGAACTCGCAGACAAGATCAAGGCACCTGAAGACTTCATGGCCGATCGGGACGACCCACCACCGCAGAAGCGGAAGCTCTTCTGATGTTGCGTTACCTGCTGGACACAAATACGGCCAGCTACGCCATCAAGGGCAATGTGGCCAGAGTGCGTGAGCAACTGCTGAAAATCGCCATGGCTGACGTAGGGATTTCCGTCATCACTGAAGCTGAACTGCGTTTCGGAGTTGCCCGACTACCGTCGGCGATTCGTCTGAAAGATCTGGTCGAGGAGTTTCTCCTACGGGTTGAAGTGTTGCCTTGGAACTCGGCTGCCGCCAATCACTATGCAGAAATACGAGCCGCTCTCGAACGATCTGGAAAGCCGATGGGCAACATGGACATGCTGATCGCCGCGCACGCCCTCTCAGTAGAGGCCGTGTTGGTGACCCACGACCGGGTCTTCCGGCGAGTGAAAGGGTTGAAGCTCGAGGACTGGAGCAAATAGCGCACGGAACTCTAAGCCCTTCAGGGTTTCAAAGGTCAACAGCTTTCAGGTCCCCACCGGGAGAAGTCCGTGGAATCCCACGCTTCGCAAAATGCGCGAAGCATGGGGCACTCATCGTTCGTTTTATTGCATTCTTTCGTGCTACGCTCCCCGCTTTGTTTTTAACTCCGACAGCAGTTGCTCTATGCGGTCTTCTTTCTCCAGCGCTGCGAGGCGTTCTTCCACATCATCCGAGGCGATTTCGGACTTGGCCTGGCTGTGGGCTTCAACGTGGGCGACTTTGCGCTTCATACGGTCGAAGGCGCTGGCGCTGGAACCGTTGCTGCCTGCGATTTTGGCGTCACTGGCTTTGCTCACGGCTCGGGCACGGCGATGCTGCGCTATCAGCAAGGCAGCTTTGGCCTGGGCCTCTGCCAGCTTTTGTTGCAGTTGGCGTAGCGCGGTTTTAAGATTTTCTACCTGGGCTTTCTGATCGGTCACCTGTTCGGCAAAGCCTTCGCTTAGGTCGCGATAGCTTTCTACACGCTGCAGGGCGGCACGGGCCAGGTCGTCCTGTTTCTTGTCGACCGACAATTCTGCTTTTCGCATCCACTCTGCCACTTTGTCTTCATTTTCTTTTTGCCGTTTTTCCAGCAGGTGCTGGTCGGCGATGGCGATTGCCACTTGTGTTTTAACTTGCAGAAGCTGGTTTTCCATGTCGAGGATAACCTGCTTGATCATTTTTTCCGGGTGTTCGGCCTTGTCGACCAAGTCATTGAGATTGGCCCGGACCAGGGTTGCGACTCGCTCTAGTAGTGCCATGATGGACTCCTTAATTTTAGCTATCAGCCGTCAGCTATCAGCTTTCAGCCTGGTGCTTTTCGTGGACCTCTGCGCACTGGGCGCAGTCGGTCCCGCGAAAGTTGCTTCCGATTACGACTCCGATGGCGATGCCGACTGCCAGCCAGACCGCAACGTGGCCGGCGGCGACGCCCATCGCGGTGCCGATGCCGGCGCCGAGAGTGATGCCAAGGACAATCTGCATTGGCTTCTTCATGTTCTTTTCCTCAAATCGTCAACAACGGCAGGACGGGCGGGATGCCCGTCCTCCATTGCGTTACTACTTTCCGGCTGCGACGGTTGGCGGCAGAGCGTCTGGCTTTGACGTCTTGTCACCGATTTGGCGTATCTTGCCCATCAGTTCCGACATCGGCATTCCGGACAGGGTTTCGAACAAGGCCGGAACCTGCGCCGCCATTTTGGCGATGTCGCCGGTGATCTTGTTCATCCCCGACGCATCGCCGTTGCCGGTCGAGACGATCGTGATCTTGTCCACGTTGGCCAACGGGCTGGCCAGCGCGCGCACGATTTCCGGCATGCCGGTGAACAGCTTGTCGATGACCGCGGCCTGGTTGTATTCCTGATAGGCCTCGGCCTTCACGTTCATCGCCTTCGCTTCGGCCTCGCCTTTCTTGAAGATGATCTCGGCTTCGGCTTCGCCCTGGGCGCGAATTGCCGACGCGTGACCATCCGCTTCCGACATAAGGCGCTGCTTTTCGGCGAGAGCGAGGGTCTCAATTCGTTGACGCTCGATCTCCGCGCCTTTCAGCACCGTGGCGATCAGTTCTTTTTCGCGGCGGTTGATTTCGGCTTCCTGCACTTTTACCTGTTGCTCTTTCTCGATCTGCTGCACCTTCACCTGCTCGGCGATGACCTGTTGTTGCATGATGTTGGTCTGTATGTCGTAGGCCTTGTCGGCCTGCGCCTGTTGCCGCTTCGTGACTTCGACGTACTGGGCTTTCTTGACTTCGAGGTCACGCTGCGCTTCCGCCTGCTTCGCCAGCGACAGTGTTTCCGCCAGGACTCGCTCCTGATCAGCCTGTGCTCTAGCGACTGCCGATTCACGTTGGGCCAACGCACGCTTGATAGCCGTGTCGCGATCGGCTTCCGCTGTGGCCACGTCGGCATCGCGCTTGATGCGCGCAACGTCAGGCTTGCCCATGTTGGTGATGTACTCGTTCTTGTCGCGGACTTCCTTAATGGTGAAAGAGATGACCTCAAGGCCCATCTTGTTCATGTCTTCCGCGCAAGTGGATCGCATGCGGTCGGAAACCATCTCCGGCTGCTTGACGATTTCTTCGACCGTCAGCTGTCCGATGATGCCGCGCAGATGGCCTTCCATCACCAACCGGATCAGGCCTTCGCGCTCCTGATCGGTCTTAGTGAGGAATTGTTCTGATGCGGTCAAGATGGATTCCATATCCGACTTGACCTTGATCTGGGCTACGGCTTCTACCGTCACCGCGACACCCTGCTTGGTATAGAGGTCCTGCTGCGGAGCGACATCGAACGACATCAGTTCGAGCGAAAGTTCACGGCAAATCTGGACCATGGGGAACACGAGCGTGCCATGTCCTTTGACCACTCGGGTTCCGCCGAGTCCGTAGACTATCAACGCTTCATGCGGGCCGGCTTTGCGATAGAGACGGGCCATGCTGCTCATCAGGAACAGGATGACCATGACTCCCAGGCCGACGAAAATCCAGATTTCCAAGATGTGTGACATTCCGAACATATTTCCTCCTCTTTCGAGTGCCTCAGCAAAAAGCATCAACCACAAAGGGCACGAAGGTACACGAAGGAATTCAAGAGTGTTCTCTTCATATACTTTCGCGAGCTTTCTGGCTTTGTCGGATTGTGTTCAAGTCGTTCATGATTCTTTCCGGGTTCTGATGGCCTAGAAATACTTCGCCGTCTGAAAGCATGATGCGGACGCCGGAATTGCACCAAACGTAAGCGCGGCGCTCTCCAATGCCGCGAATACCGTAGCCACACATGGGATTCCATGGCCCGATTGCATACGCCTTTATGTTGTCGAGCGGAATGGAACGTAGGCGGAATCCGAGTGTGCTGACCTCGACACCATGGTTCGAGAAGCGATAGTGGAATCCGCTCCATGCCAGCGCAGTGACTCCGAGCAAGAGGAATGCGGGAAGCACCATCACCAGGCGCAATCCGCCCACCGGAATGATCGCGACCAGGCCTAGCTCAACCGCAGTCATGGAAGCAAACACAGTTGCCCAGAGATACGAAGCGTGGACCTCCTCAGTACCGATGTCGGTTTGCGGCGACGCGACCTGGCGCGGCAATTCCGGACCGCGTTTTGCGCTGAGGGCAACCCCGATCACGGCGAAGGCGGCGAGAAATGCGACCACCATTTCGGGCACGATGTTCAACGGGCGGCCGTGAATGTTGTAATCCAGAACTGACGAAGTCACGCTTATGAGCACGCCGGCCACCACGTAGAACATGGCCAGCAGCGACCAGGCGAGCGCATCCGGCTTGCGGATTCGGGTCAGGACGAAAGTAAAAGTCGCGAGCAGGAATACCAGCAGTACGAGGGAGAAGATGACGGACGTTTCCCGCGTCATCCAGCCGTTGGGCTGGCCTGCGACTCCGAAATGAGAAACCATGCGGGCTGGCAGTTGGTCCCAGACCATCCAGTACTGGAGACCGATCACGGGCAGAGCCAGCCAGAGCAGCGCTGTAATGATGCGATACGATTTACTCTCCATAAAATATTTTCGCCTTCACACTACGAAAATCGACGTCCTTGCCACGGCAGCGCGAGCGTGAACGCTGGCGCCTACATCGGATCGTGGTCGCCTGACATCTCTGTCCAGAGGCGAACGTAGGCGATTCCTTTTTCGTAACGTGTAACCATTATTTCTGCTCCCTTGGCGATAGCATTACCGTCTTCGCCGCGAGCGCCGCAGGTGCGCCGTGTTCCCGCCTGCGAGTAGATGATTTCTCCCGTGCCTTTTTCACGAATCGGGACCGACACTCGGCCCAGCACTCCGGCCATTTCGTAGTCGGCGGGATCCATGCTTTCTTCGTGCGAGATCAGCACGCGGCTCAGAAAAACGAATACAATCCCGCCGCCGATCAAGCCGCAGATCACTGCCAGGCCAAGGCCGGTTACGACCCATACCTCCGAAAAGCGCGTCAGCAGATATCCGGCCCCGCCGAACCATGCCAGGAAAGCGGTCAGAGTAACGAAGTTGAATGGCGAGATGTGGGCGCCGTGGCCATGATCTCCGATCTGCGCGCCATC